>Ga0181520_10006147_pt1 | contig 18592 bp, 14 predicted proteins | sample PEATcosm2014_Bin_29_FD_132451 | JGI IMG/M metagenome (GOLD analysis project Ga0181520, IMG submission 132451) | Peatland microbial communities from MTU Mesocosm Facility, Houghton, MI, USA - PEATcosm2014_Bin02_30_metaG | ecosystem: Environmental > Terrestrial > Soil > Wetlands > Peat | place...
CCGGAGGGGTCGTCGGAATTTAGCCGGGGGCGTAAGCCCCCGGATTCCCGGCCCCACATAGCCCGCAAGCCCCGAAGGGGCGACACAGAACCGACAACATCGCGCCATTTGTGCCGCCCCCTTGGGGGGCTGTTCTTATCCAATGAGGGGCTGCTTTCCAGGCTCTTGCGAGCCTGGCTAAACTCTTTCGGCCCTTCGGGCCTTTTGGGGCTACGGCCCGTGATTCGCACGCAAGATGTGGGTAAAGCATAGCCACGTGTGGAGAGGGGGCCGGGGGGTGAGGTAGCAGTTTCTCCGGCAGGTCCCTTCTCTTCCACGGCGAAAACAACCCCATTCTCGCGATATACAGGTGAACCCATTGATGAAATCCACTGTCGCCGTGGTCCTCGGCGGAGGCCGGGGAACGCGTCTGTTCCCGCTCACCAAGGAGCGCGCCAAGCCCGCCGTCCCACTTGCCGGGCAGTACCGGCTGATCGACATCCCGGTGAGCAACTGCATCAACTCGGGCATCAATCACATCCACGTGCTCACGCAGTTCAACTCGCACTCGCTTAACCGCCATATCGCCCACACGTACAAATTCGATATGTTCGATGGCGGATATGTAGAGATTCTTGCCGCCGAGCAAACGATGGACAACGCGAACTGGTTCCAGGGCACCGCCGATGCCGTTCGCCAGAACTTGCGTCATCTTCACCTCGCCACCGCGAAGCGCGTCCTGATCCTCTCCGGGGACCAGCTTTATCGCATGGATTTCCGCAAGATGATCGCCTTCCACGAGAAGACGAAAGCGGCCGTGACCATCGCGGCGATCCCGGTGCGTCGGGATGAGGCGCAAAGCCTCGGCATCCTCAATATCGATCCCCACCATTGGATCACCCGCTTCGAGGAGAAGCCGAAGGACGAGGCTGTCCTCGACGAGCTGGCCTTCGACCCGGCGAGCATTCGCGCCGACGGAGTCGAACCCGGCGACCGGACGCACCTCGCCTCGATGGGCATCTACGTGTTCGATACGGATGTGATGCTGGAGATGCTGAAGCACGAGGAGTGGGAGGATTTCGGCAAGCAGATCCTGCCCGCCGCCGTGCAGACCGGCCGTGTCGCCGCTCGCTGCTTCGACGGCTACTGGGAGGACATCGGGACGATTGGCGCTTTCTACGAGGCCAATCTCGACCTGACTTCCCCGATGCCGCGTTTCGATTTCTTCGATGAAGAAGCGCCGATCTACACTCACCCGCGTTTCCTGCCGCCCGCGAAGATCAACTCGGCGCAGATCGACCAGACGATCATCGGCGACGGCTGTGTCATCGACCAGTGCGCGGTCACCCGGAGCCTGATCGGTGTCCGAGCGCATATCCAGCAGGGTTCGGCGCTCAACGGGGTCATCATCATGGGCGCTGACTTCTTCGAGACCGATGCCGACAAGCGCGCGAACCGGCGAGCCGGCCGGCCCGACGTAGGCATCGGCCGTGGCTGCCGGATCAACAGGGCGATCATCGACAAGAACGCCCGCATCGGCGAAGGCGTCATCATTGAGAACGGAGCCTGCCTTCGGGAGCACGATGGCGACGGCTACTTCATCCGCGATGGCATCGTCATCGTCCCGCGTGGGGGGATCATCGCTTCAGGGACGGTGATCTGATGGTCTTGACTGTTCTGTCGGCTATAGACGGCAACGGCCTTTACGTCCTGGGGGATTGCATCCCCCAGCCCCCCGCATCCCGAAAGGCCTCTGACGTTGTGAATCGCGGGGGTTTGGGGGACGCAGGCCCCCAAGGTGTTAAGGTCGTTCAGCGATTCTGCCGTTTTGCCATTCTGCAGAAAACTCACGATCAACAAAGCATCATACTTGCGCTGACTATGGTAATCGCACTCGCCACGTGCACTTCCGCCTTCGCCCGCGAGATCGCTCTCCGCCCCGTCATGTCCGCGCTGGCGACGCCCGGTGTGCCGCTCTTGTGGGCGGACATCCCGACCGTCGACCACATGAAGGGCATCGCGCGGATCACGCCGCAAGAGCCGTACCAGTGGGTGGTTGACCCCGGCAAGCCGTTCGCCGTGACCGTCGCGGCGGACGCCAAGTCGGGGGCGGACCGCTGCGTGCTCACGGTCTGGAACTGGAGCCGCACGCCGGTCGCCCAGGCCGCGCTCGGCGTGCCCTGCGAGGAACCCTTCACCTTTGCGGTCGAGGGCCGCGGCACGTACCTGCTGACCCTGGACCTGTTCGCCGGCGACAAGTGCATCGCCCGCCTGCCCCGCAGCTTCAGCGTGTGCCCCTCGAACGCGGCAAAGCGCGCGACCTTCGGCGGCGATCAGTTCTTCATCGGCACCTGCAGCTACCCGGATCGCCAGCACTGGACCAACGACTACGGCCCTGCGTTTCCGCCGGGGCTGACCGAGCAGCAATCGCGCGAGATCGAGGCGGGCCTCACCGCTCGCCTGGGGATGCAGGTCGTCCGCGTCGGCCCGTTGGGGTACTGGTTCGACGAGGTCAAGCCGATGGACTTCGACCGCGCCGACGCTTGCGTGAACACCCTCGCCGCGCGAGGCCTCAAGCTCGACCTGCAGATCGGCAACGGCTTCGACTGGATGATAAAGGACCGCTACCGCGACGTGAAGGACCCCAAGTGGCGCTATCCGCCGCGCGAGGAGCCGATCCGCAAGTACACTCACGCCGTCGTCGAACGCTACGCCAAGTACGCGAAGTTCATCGAGGTCAACAACGAGCCTGACAACAAGGACTTCTGGCGCGGCACGCCGGAGGAGTTCGTCGAATATACGCGCGCGGTGATCGACGAGATCCGCAAGACCGCCCCTGGCGTGCCCATCGCCAATGGCGGCCTGTGTTTCATCGAGCCGATGTGGACCGGCATCATCGTCAAGGGCATCCGGGGCCTCACCGACCTGCAGGCCTACCACTCGCACGGCGACTGCGCAGCCATCACCGCCGCATTCGGCACGATGCAGGCCGTGCACGCAGCGGCCGGGTATGATAAGCCGCAGTTCGTGAACACTGAGATGGGCTATGCGGCGTGGCGGCTGGATGTGGAGCGCGAGATGGCCGCGACCGCAGCACAGAAGGTCCTCTACTGCTGGGCGCACGGCCATAGAGGCGCGCTTCTCTACTGTAGTCGCGACATCGGCGGCCCGCGCGGCGGCGACTGGGGGTACCTGGACTACACATTCTGCCCGCGCTTCATGTATGGGGCCATCGCCGCAATCGTGGACAACTACGCCGGGGCGCGGTTCTCACGCGTTATCACCGAAAGCCCCCGGCTCCACGCCTACGAGTTCACAGCCGAGGGCAAGCGCCTGGTTGCGCTATTCGCCCCCGACAACAACGAGCGCTCAGTGACACTCGAGACAGACGCCGCAGCGGCGACGCTTCTCGACCCGATGGGCAATCCGACAACAATCGTCGATCCGAAGCGCATCACCGTGACTGCGCAATACTACCCGCAGACTCTAGTCCTCGACCGGGCGACGCAGGTGACGGTCAAAGAAGGGGCGGGATAGCGTTTTTCGCCCAACCCGAGGCATCCGATGTCCACTCGATCAGACAACACGGGCCCCGTTGAGGGGAAGTCGTGGCTGAGCCGCAATGTGCTCACCCTCGGCTTCGTCAGCTTCTTCACGGATGTGCACTCCGAGACGATTCTTGCGCTCCTGCCGCAGTTCATGGCGAACATCCTGAACCTGCCGAAGGAGATGATCGGCCTCATCGAGGGCGCGGCGGACGCTACCTCGAGCGGGCTGCAAATCGTCTCCGGGTACTTGTCGGACCGGTTCGCCGCCCGCAAGCCGCTCATCGTCGCCGGTTATACGCTCTCGACGATCACGAAGCCCTTCCTGGCCTTCGCGCACCTCGGCGCGACGGTCCTCGGCGTGCGGGTCGCGGACCGCGTCGGCAAAGGCCTGCGGACAGCGGCACGTGATGCGCTTCTCGCCGATACTGTCCGGCAGGAGGATCGTGGCAAGGCTTACGGCCTGCACCGGGCGATGGATACCAGCGGCGCAATCGTCGGCACGATCCTGGCCCTCGTGCTCATCCATGTCATCCGCACCGGCAATGAGGAGCACAAGTTCCGCGCGGCGTTCCTGTACGCAACTGTCGCCGGGGTGGTGGCCGTCCTGGTGGCCTTCTTCGGAATTGTGGAGAGACGCGCCGCAAGTCCGGAGGGGCATGAGCGCGGCGTCTGGGGCCTATCGGCCCAGTTCAAGGTGTTCATCACCGCCCATTCGATCTTCTCGTTCGGGAACTTCACGTATGCCTTCTTCCTCCTGCGCGCGCAGGACGTTGGCGTCCCATCAGCGTGGGTGCCGGGCGTTTACCTGTACTATAATGTGATCTACGCCGGGTTGTCGATCCCCGCCGGGGCGTTGCATGACCGCTTCGGGGGCCGCGGGGTATTGGCGTCCGGCTACGTGCTGCACGGGCTGGCTTGCCTGGGGTTGGCATACTGGCAAAGCCCCGTCGCCCCGTGGATATGCTTCATCCCCTTCGCCGCGCAGATGGCCGTCACCGGATCGGCGGCGAAGGCGGTGGCGGCCCAGAACCTGCGCCCGAATCAACGCGCGACCGGCATGGGCGTCTACAATGGCGCGATGAGCCTTTGCGCGCTCCCGTCGAGCTTCGTTGCTGGCCTGCTGTGGGACAAGGTCAGTCCCGGCGCGCCGTTCCTGCTCGCAGTAGGGACATCGACGCTTGGGGCGCTGATCCTGCGGGTCTTTCTGAGGGGTGGACGGCAGGAGGACGTGGGTTAGTGCCCTGTCAGGCGTGAATCTTTGGATGAATTGATAGATGGCCTTTATGGATGCGGGGGTCTGGGGGGATGCAATCCCCCCAGGACGTAAGAGCCATTGCGTTTCTATAGCTCTTCCGTCCCTCCCCAAAAGGGTCCGTCCAGACACGAAGGGGGCGTCTGAAGATGCAGGGGGATCACGAGGATGATGGACAAGAAGCGAAGCCGCGACACCGGCGCTGGCTCCGCACAGCGTTTGTGATCGTGGTGATCGTGGTCACGGCAGGCCCGGGACGCCTCATTCTGCGCGCGGCCAGAGTCGCGCAGGCGGCGATGGAGGTGCGCGCCGGGGAGAAGCTCTTGCACGAATGCCGGTACACGGAGGCGGAGGAGCGTTTCGCGCGGGCCATCAGCATCCGTCGCTACTACCCCTGGGCGCAGTCCCTGAGGACCGTGGCCGCCTGTGAGAGTCGCCGACAGCAGGCGAACGGCGGGGTCGCGCAGCCGTCACTCGCAACCGACACGCACCGAGCGTACGCCTTGACGTGGCGGGGCTGGCAGCACTTGCGGGAGGACCGCCTGCAGGAAGGTATCGCCGATTGTGAGGAGGCCCTACGCCTGAACCCGTGGGATAGCGCGGCCCGCTTCACCCTCGGCCAGATCGCAGACCGCCAGAATCGGCAAGTCGATGCAGTCGCCGAGTGCCGCAAGTGCCTGGAGATCGAACCGTCTCATGCCTACGCTCTGATCTGTCTGGGCGGTGTGCTGTTTCACACGGGCAGGCTGGACGAGGCCTTCGACGTGTACCGCGAGACGGTGCGCCGGTGGCCTGAGTGGGACGAGGGGTACTGGGGCGTCGCCGCGGTGATGGCGCAACGGGGCCAGCTTGGCGAGGCTATCGAACAGTACCAGGCGGCACTGGAACTCGATACAGGCGACTGGCCTGTGAGGACGGCTCTGGCGGATGCTCTCGAGCGAGCGGGAAGAGCCGAGGAGGCCGCCCTCCATCTTCGCTACATCGTGCAGTGCTATCCTCGCTCCCGCAATGCCCACCGCCGGCTTGCCGCCTGCCTTGTACAGCTTGGAAAGTATGAGGACGCCCTCGCCGAGGCCCGGAGGGCGACGGCCATCGGTCCGGACAGCGCCGAGATTCGGGTGATTGCAGGCAATGCGCTGCTCGACGCGAAGCGCTTCGACGAGGCGACGGAGGAGTTCGCGCACGCCCTGCAACTCGACGGCAACAGCACCGAAGTCAGGCTTGGCCACGCCGAAGTCCTCTTCTGCCAGGGGAAGCGCGACGAGGCCATCTCCCGCGTCCGTGAAGCCGGCAAACGGACCACAGACGCATGGTCGCAGATACAGATCGCTGAGGCTCTGGATCTCTACCGTGCGCCCTGGCAAGAGGTCGAACAGGCGTACCGGCGCGCCGTCGAGACCGATCTATCCAACGCCGAATATCGCGCGGCCCTGGGAGCGTTCCTTGGACGGCACCTCAAAGTGGCGGAAGGGTTGGCGCTTCTCCGGCAGGCGGTCAGGGAAGCGCCCTGCGATGTGTGGTGCCGTGAGCGACTGGCCGAGACGCTGGAGCACCCGGGCTACTGGCCCGAAGCGGCAGAAGAGTGGCGCAAGGCCGCCGAACTTGACCCGTATAATGACAGGCTGTTCTATCAGTTCTTTTATCTATGCGACCGAGGGTTTGGCCGCTACGACGAGGCTCAGGCGTTGATCGAGAAGGCTTTGGGCCACCGTCCGGACTCCGCGAAGCTTCATGTCAGACTGGCGGATGTGCTCAGTAAGCGGGGAACGCCCGAGCAGGCGATGCGCGAGTTCCTCACGGCGATGGACCTCGCGCCGGGCGATGAGTGGACCATTAGGGATATGGGCTACTTTGCCGCTGCCAGCCGACGCAACGCGGATGTGGCGGAACCCGGAGTGCGTAAGTTGGTCGAGGCCTCGCCAGGCGATCTCCACGTGCGCATCGCCTGGTGCCGCGTCCTCTGCAGCCAGAGACGCTATGGCGACGCGGTGAAGGCATTCTCCGACGCGCTGCGGCTGGATCCAAACGGCTGGGAGGTTGATGGTGTCATCCAGGACATCGACGGAGGGGTCAGCAACAATGTGGGTCCGCTGCTGACCGAGATCAGCCGGCAGACCGCGACAAACCCGTCCGATGCCGGTCTGCATTCGCTCAAGGGAGTGGCTCTGGAGGCGGCTGTCAGGTCAGACGACGCGATGGCGGAGTACCGCCAGGCGATCTCACTCGACCCGAGCCTGACCCTGGCGCGCACGCGGCTGGCCAAACTGCAGGCGATCGTGTCCGGCGCGAGGGGGTTGCCGACATGAGGGACGGTCCGCAGACGTCGCGCCCACTTCTGCGACCGCCTCGCAGCATCGCCGCCGGGTTGCTCGCGCTCGCGCTGGTGTGCATCGCGGCGGCGACACCGGTCGCCCTTTGGCATCTCGCCAACGAGCGCGAACTGCGGGCCGGGGAGCGGTGCTTCTACGCGCGGGACTATGCGGCGGCGGTGGAGCACTATCAGCGCATCGTTGCGGCTTACCCGGCCTGGTGGAAGGGGAAGACATACTTGTTCGCCGCCCAGCACGAGGCCCAGCGGGTTCAGGATTCCGGCGGACAGCCCGTCGAGCCGCTGGCGGTGGACCTGCGCGGAAGCGTCGGACACACAGACCGTGGATATGACACCGGCCATGCCGGACACCCGACCCAGGCCATCGCGGAGTTCCAGGATGCTCTCCGCCGCAACCCCTGGAATGATTGGGCTCGCGAGTGCCTGGCATATCAGTACCACTTGCTCGGCAGGGAGGATGACTGCATCGCCGAACTGCAGCGAACCATAGGAATCGCCCCGCGTAACGGTGACGCACGGTTCGACCTCGCGCTGGCGCTGCGCGATGCCGGGCGGATCGATGAGGAGATCGCGCAGTACCGCGAACTCCTGCGGCAGAACCCTGTTGGCACGCCGTACCACTACTGCCTGGCGTGCGCGCTGGGCAAGCAGGCGAAGTACGACGAGGCGGAGGCTCATCTCGAGGTGTGCCTCGCGGCCAATGCGAACGATTTCCCCGCGCGCGAGGAGCTGATCTGGGCTTTCCGGCAAAGCGGCCACCCGGACGCCGCCGCCGCTCAATGCCGCGAGTTGTTGCGCCGGAACCCGAAGAACGCCTACGCTCGGGCTTGCCTGAACACCGACCGGACAATGTCGCCGAGCCGATGAGGCGAACCATGAGGGAGGGGCACTATGCAACTGCAGGACAAGGTCGTCATCGTCACCGGGGCCACGGGGCAGCTTGGCATCCCGGTCACCGAGCGCATCCTCACCGAGGGCGCGAACGTCGTGATCGCCTACCGCGAGGAGGCGGGGCTGGAGAGGCTGCTCGACCGGATCGCCGACACCCACGAGGGGCAGTTTCTGCCGTTGAAAGCGAACCTCGCGCTGGACGGTGATGTCGCCGACCTCGTGCAGCTCACCGCCGCCGCTTATGGCCGCGTCGATGCGCTGGTGCACTTGGCCGGCGGCTGGGCCGGGGGCAAGCCGGTGCACGAGATGGAGGAAGCCGATTGGGATCGCATGATGGACATGAATCTCAAGTCCGCTTTCTTGTGCGCGAAGCATGTGATCCCTACCATGCTCGAGCAGAAGCACGGGCGGGTCGTCTTCATCAGCTCGAAAGGCGCGCTTGATGCACCGGCCGGATCGTCGGCGTATAATGTCAGCAAGGCGGGTATCAACACGCTCGTCGAGACGTTGCGCAAGGAGTTGAGAGGCACCGGCGTGACCGCGAACGCCGTGATGCCCTCGACCATCGACACCCCGCAGAATCGCGCCGCGATGCCGAAAGCCGATCCGGCCAAATGGGTAACGCCCGAGGACATCGCGCAGGTGCTGATCTACCTGATCTCCGACGCCTCCGCCCCGGTGAACGGCGCGATCGTGCCGGTATTCGGGGGAGTGGCGTGAGGGGCTGGGAGGCCGTTGTCGTACTCCCCTCTCCGCTTGCGGAGAGGGGCCTGGGGTGAGGTGCCGTTTGCCGGGATCAGGTCCGCCGCCCCACCGGTGAATGCGCCAAAAACGTATTGACAATAACGCTCTTCAATCGTATCCTCGACATCAGAGGGGGGCAGCATGACACCGCGCTTCGACAGCATCTGGGTCTCACTCGTCGCCCGTGAGCACATGCTGAGCAAGCACGACGTGACGCCGGAGGAGGCCATCGAGGCGGTGGAAAGCACACGTCATTTCCAGCGTGCAACCGATGGTCCCGGGGGCGAGAGACGCTACCTTGTCGCTGGCAAGACAGCGGACAGCCGCCGGCTATGGGTCATCCTGGCCGATGAAGGACACGGCGATGGGCGGATCGTTACGGCGCGCGAGGCTCTGGGGCGGCGGGAGAAATCGGACCACAGGCGCGCGAAGGGAGACTGACACCATGCGCAAAACACCTAAGACGATACCGGTTTTCGCCTCGGAGGAGGAAGAACTCCGTTTCTGGGACGAGCACAATCCTGCCGACTACTTCACGGAGCCGGTCGATGTGATCGTCGACCTCAAGAAGCAGCGCAAGAGGATGGTTTCGGTGCGCATCGATGAGTCTCTGCATGACGAGTTGAAGGCCGTCGCTGCTAGTCACGGCTTACCGTATCAGCGCTTGATGCGCGAGTTGCTGCGGCAAGCTCTGCGCAACCTTGCCATCAGCGAGGGCCGACCGCCACGGCCCCAGGGAGTGACGAGATGAAGTTCGCCATCTGCAACGAGATCTTTCCCCAGTCCTCCAAGACCCCCGACGCCTGGCCCATCCGCAGGCAGTTCGAGGCCGCAGCCGAGATCGGCTTCGATGGCATCGAGATATCGCCGTTCACACTCAACAAGCTGGTCACCGAGATCACCGATGAGCAGAAGGCCGAGATCGTCGCCTGTTCGCGCGACACCGGCGTGAAGGTCGCCGGCATCCATTGGCTGCTCGTCGGGCCGACCGGCCTGCACGTCACCGATCCAGACTCGGCTGTGCGGCAACGGACCATCGCCTACTTCCGCGAGCTGGTGAAGTTCGGCCTGGAGATCGGCGGGGAGATGATGGTCGTCGGCTCGCCGGTCCAGCGCGCGATCCAGGAGGGTGTGACCTACGAGCAGGCATGGCAGTGGTTCAAGGAGGCGATGACCGCCGCCGCGCAGACGCCGGGGGCCGAGGCTTTCCGCATTTGCATCGAACCCCTGGCGGCGGCCACGAGGAACAACTTCATCCACAAGGCGGCCGAGGCCCGGAAGATGGCGCAGGAGATCAACCTGCCGAATGTCGGCGTCATCATCGACACCTACAGCGGCTCACAGGAGGAGGACGACCTCCCGGCGGCAATCCGCGAGACCGCCGATCTCCTGTACCACTACCACTGCAACGATCTGAACATGCGCGCGCCCGGCTGGGGCGACACCGACTTCGTGCCGATTATGCAGGCGCTCCTGGACATCAACTACCGGCACTACTGCTCCATCGAGGTCTTCGATTTCGAGCTAGACCCCTACGAGCACGCGAAGGTCGGCCTGGAGACGCTGAAGTCGGCGCGGGAGGCGGCGGAGTGAGCACGGCGACCTCACCCCCCGCCCCCTCTCCACTAGGTGGAGAGGGGGAGACGTCAACGGCACGTCTTGCCCCCAGCCGTGAGACGTGCGCCGTTGCTGTTTCCCCCTCTCCACGAGTGGAGAGGGGCGTGGCCGCCGTAGGCGGCCGAGGGGGTGAGGTGCCGTCTGACCGGATCATCGCCGCCGATTGCCTCGAGGCCCTCGCCGGCTTGCCCGAGCGGTCCGTCGATCTCATCTTCGCCGACCCGCCCTACAATCTGCAGTTGAACAAGGATCTCCTCCGCCCGAATCTGACGAAGGTCGACGCGGTGAACGACGAGTGGGACCAGTTCGGTGAACAGGGGGAGAAGAGCTTCGCCGCCTACGACGAGTTCACGCGCGCGTGGCTGTCCGCCTGCCGCCGCGTGCTGAAGGATACCGGCACGATCTGGGTCATCGGCAGCTACCACAACATCTACCGCGTCGGCACGATCATGCTCGACCTGGGGTATTGGATCCTCAACGACATCGTGTGGGTGAAGAGTAACCCGATGCCCAACTTTCGGGGCGTGCGATTCACGAATGCGCATGAGACACTTCTGTGGGCGAAGAAGTCGGACTCGAAGAAGTCGACGTACACCTTCAACCACCACGCGATGAAGACGTTCAACGAGGGCAAACAGGCCCGCAGCGACTGGTACATCCCGATATGCCTCGGGCCGGAGCGCATCAAGGAGAACGGCAGCAAGGCGCATAGCACCCAGAAGCCCGAGGCGCTGCTGGAGCGCGTCATCGTCTCGTCCAGCAGCATCGGCGACGTGGTGCTCGACCCGTTCCTCGGTAGCGGCACGACGGCTGCGGTGGCGAAGCGCCTACGGCGGCACTGGATCGGTATCGAGCGCGAGGAGGCGTACATCAGGATCGCACAGAAGCGCATCGACGCGGTCGAGCCGTGGAGCGAAGAGCAACTCAGGCAGGCGGGTTACATTGAGCCGACGCCTCCGCCGCGCGTTCCCTTCAAGACTCTCATCGACCAGGGCCTCCTGAAGCCCGGTGACATTCTCACCCACACCCGTAACGGCGCGCAGGCGGTCGTGAACGCCGACGGGACGATCACGTCGGGTGAGTTCACCGGGTCGATCCACGGAGTGGGGAAGAGGGTTGCCGGCTTGCCCGCCTGCAACGGCTGGGAGCACTGGACGTATGTGGCAGAGACTGGCGAGCCGCGCCTTATCGACGAGTTGCGCGACCGTCTGCGAAGACCGGGTTCCTCAAGACCAGGCACTTCAGTGCCCGGTGCTTAACCTGTGGCGGCCTGTAGGGCCGCCAAGGCCAGCGCCGTTCACCCTCCCTCCACGATCCTTCCCGCGATGCACGCGTCCCGTCGTGGAAGGGAATCCTCTTCCTAACCGGGAAGCCCTTTCTGCCGTTCTCTGTTCTCTATTTTTCGCCGTTTGCCGTCCGTCATCTGCCGTCAGGAGGCCCTTCCCTTGTCCGCTTCATCGCTTCAAAGCACTGGAGTACCCTTCATCGACGAAATGCTCGGCGGGGGCCTTGAGCCGGGTACTCTCACCGTGGTCCACGGCACCACCGGGGTCGGCAAGACCCAACTGGGGCTTAGCTTTCTCAACGCCGGCCTGCAGGCCGAGGAGCAGCGCGGCGTGTTGGTCGATCTCACCACGCGCGGCGATTCGCAGCAGCACGCCGAGTACGCCCGGCGGCTGTTCGGCTGGGAGGTTGTTGACGGGAGCATCCCCAAGCAGTCCGTCTTCACCCCGCCGGAGCCGATGCCGAACCGTTTCACCGGACTCGACTACCAGGGCAAGCCCGTCACCCGCGCCAATTTGACGGATGAGGAGTGGCGCATCTGGAGCCAGCAGCTTGCGATCAAGATGGAGGAAGTCACCGCCTTCATGTACGCGCACTTCGCGCGCGGAACCAGGCGGGTAATGATTGACGGCATCGAGCCATCGAAGAGGGCCGAAGACTCGGTCCAGCTTCGGCTGATCGAATACATTTATCAGCAGATCCTGCGCACCGATAGCGACTGGGTCGCGCGCAGCCTATTCCGGGGCGAGTGGCAGAGGGTGAAGGACGCGGTGGAGCGGTGCGCGTACAATAAGGATGATGTCTGCACACTCGTTTTGCAGACCAGCAACGAGATCATGCTGACGGAGTTGATGTCGCGCGAGATCGTCGAGGGCGACCTGGGGACGAACGCGACGACGATCCTGCTTCTGGGCCGCTGGCCCGAGGGCGCGCACCTGGGCCGGGCGGCGTTCGTACTCAAGAATCGAGGCAAACGCGCCTCCGAGGATGTCGTGCCGTTCACGATCACGGAGGAAGGGCTGACCCCGTTGTAGAGAGCGGTGTTGGGAGGCGATAAACGGCGGCTAACCACAGAGACACAGAGGGGCACAGTAACGGCCCCCAAACGCCCCATCGCCGGACCTTGAGGCCGTTACCGTGCCCCTCTGTCTCTGTGGTTGAGCGCCGTCGCCGTCCCGCCGCTCCTCGGCTATTCGAATCTGAGGGCGTCGATCGGGTTGAGCTGCGCCGCCTTACGAGCCGGGTAGATCCCGAAGAAGATGCCCACTGCCGCAGACACGAGAACTGACAGCACTACCACGTGCGGCTGAATCAGCACGCTCCACTTCAAGAGCTTCCCGAGGGCCTCCGAGCCTCCGATCCCGAGGGCGACGCCGATGCCGCCGCCGATCGTCGCGATCGTGACTGCCTCGATCAGAAACTGCATCAGGATGTTGTGGCTCGTCGCTCCGACGGCCTTGCGGATACCGATCTCGCGCGTCCGCTCGGTCACCGACACGAGCATGATGTTCATGATGCCGATGCCGCCGACCATCAGCGACACGAGCGCGATGCCTCCGAGCAGCGAGGTCATCGTCGAAGAACTCTCAGCGCTGGCTGCTACGATCTGCGCCTGGCTGCGAACGTTGAAGTCGTCGTTGTCGGGGAAAGGAGGGCGCAGCTTGTGGCGCTCTCGCATGAGGTTGACAATCTCCTCGGTTGCGAGGTCCATGTCGCCCTCGGTCTTCGCCGACACATCGATCTCCGACAGGTACGTACGGTTGTATACACGGCGCATGGCCGTGCTGCAGGGGATGATGACAAGGTCGTCCTGGTCCTGCCCGAAGGCGCCAGCCCCCTTCTCCTTGAAGATGCCCACGACTTTGAAGTTGGTTTGGTTGATCTCGATATTCTGGCCGACGAGGTTCGTCTCCCGGTCGCCGGTCAAGTTCTCAACGGTGGTGCGTCCGATCACGGCCACGCGGGCGCGACCGTCCTCATCTTGCTGATTGAGGAATCGCCCTTCCTCGACCGGGTACTTCGCCACCGTCTCATACTCCGGCGTGGCGCCAATAACCGATGTGCCCGGCTCCGATTTGTCGCCGTATTTCAGATTGCCGTTGCCTCGGGACACCGAGGCCACCAGCGCAATCGTGTCAGGGAACTTGCTGGCGATGGCCTTCGAGTCGGCGGGAACGAGAGAAGTCACCGTCGTGCTGCCGCCGCCGCCGAAACGGATCTTCGCATTTCCTGTACGCACCGTGAGGAGGTTGGTGCCCATCGACTCGAACTGTTGCTTGATCCTGGCTGCCGCGCCCTGTCCGATGGCAACCATTGCGATGACCGCCCCAACGCCGATGATGATGCCGAGCATTGTCAGGATGGTGCGCATCTTGTTGCTGCGCAACGCCCGAAGTGCAATCTTCACGCTTTCCCAGATGTTCATAGATGAGATACCTCTGGCAAGGTGACCAGTATCCGAACCCCACTATTGACAGTGATGACTCATTTTCTGCCGTGTTTGTTCACTGGTGCTCGTGCTGAAAAGCCGGGGCAGATGCGACTGGAAGAACGCGATGCTTCAGGGCCTCCGCGCGGCGCTTCGAAGCGACGCTCTTGCGCCACAGCCGATCGCGCGGGACGCGGGCTCTGGAGTATGGTAGAATGCCGCGCCCCCCATGTACTCGAAGGGGCCAACGCCTGAACCACACTCCCCCATCTGTCGTCTGCGGTGAGATGGCCGCGAATACCGCTTCGGTTTCGAGTATCGCACTGCATGGAAAGTGAAAGGTGATCGAGACCCGTGAGAATGTTGCATGTGACCCAGTCGAGTGCTCCTCCCCGGACGTTCCCGTTGCATCGTCGTTGGCATCTAGTATTGAAAGCAGTGTTGGCCCTGGCGCAGATGCTGCTCGTCGCAACCCTCGCCTCCGCCGCCGACTGGCCTTGCTGGCGCGGGCCGGCCGGCAACGACACCACGACTGAGGCGTCGGGATGGCCTCGGCAGAACTGGCCGGGCGATCCCGTCTGGACAATGGAGGCGGGAGAGGGAGCCTCCTCTCCGATCGTAGCCGGGGGGCGAGTGTATGTGATGGGCTGGCGAAACGGCAGCGACAGCATCTACGCGCTCGACGCCGCAACCGGGAAGGAGCTGTGGCGGCAAAGCTACACCTGCCCGGAATATTCCCGGTTCCACCTGGGGGATGAAGAGTGGTACCACGGCATCTCATCCACGCCCTCATACGACGCTGCGACCGGCTACCTCTTTTCGCTGAGCCTGGACGGCGACCTCTGCTGCTGGAACGCCAAGGCCGGCGGGAAGAGCGTCTGGCGGATGAACCTGCACGATACCTACAAGGTGCCTCAGCGGCCGGACATCGGCGGAGGGCACGCGAACCACGGATACTCCACCGCGCCGATGGTCGTGGGCAACTGGCTCCTCGTCGAGGTGGGCGCGCCCGAGGGCAACCTCATGGCCTTCGACAAGCGCACCGGGCAAAGGCTTTGGGTCTCGGAGTGCAAGGACGCCACCGGCCAGACCGGCGGCGCGTCCCTGATGACCGTCAGCGGCATCCCCTGCGTCGCCGTGTTCACAATCAGCCATCTGGCGGTCGTGCGCCTGGATCGCGGGCATGAGGGCCAGACCCTGGCGGACTACCCCTTCGCGACCCAGAACGGCCAGAACACGGTGACACCGGCGGTCGCGGGCGACAAGGTGATCCTATCCAGCGGCCTGGACATGGAGAAGACGGTCTGCCTGCAGGTTACCACCGCCGGGATCACGAAGCTTTGGGAGGGGCGCGCGACGACCCGTGTCTGCGTTCCCATCGTGCACAAGGGGCGCATCTACATGGCCTACGAGTCGCTCAAGTGCGTGGACCTGGCGACGGGGAAGACGATGTGGACCGCCGGTTCGTTCGGGGAGGACGCCTCCTGCCTGCTGACGCGCGACGAGAAGCTCATCGTCTTCGGCAAGCGCAAACTCGCCCTCGTGGACATCGCCGGCGAGGCGGCTGACTCGTACCACGAACTGGCACTGAAGACGAACGTCGGCGCGGCGCACTCCTGGCCGCACGTGACCCTAGCCGAGGGGCGGCTGTTCGTCAAGGACGACACCGGCAAGCTGATGTGTTTCGTAGTGGGGAAGTGAGCGGGGGACGGAGCAACGGCTTCGACCACGAAGACGCGAAAGCGCGAAACAGCTACGGCCCAGCAGGCAACAACGCGAGCGCCGCAGTCGTTTCGTGCCCTCGTGTTTTCGTGGTCAGTCCTTTCCTTGGCCTCAGCCACGCCGGTTTACGGGCGTCCTTCTACTCTCATCCCACAGCCCGTTGATCGCCTCGACCGTCCTTCCACCATGTCCTTCCCGGCTTCCGGGCCGAATTCCACGTCGGCGATCTGTGCGCCGTAGCTCGCCCGCGCCACCGCACGGCTTGGCGCACATAGTCGTGCCGGGGCTTCCGGCCCTACTTGAGGCTTCCTTTGGCCGTGAGCCGATATGCGGTTCCGTCGTGAGTGATCTCGCACCATTCCCCCGCCGCCAAGGCCGTGATGTCCGCGATTTTCAGCGCCCCGGGGCCGCCCGCTACACGACTGATGCGATACTGCGTCCCCGACAGCGGCTTGATGGACGGGTGCGGCGTGGTGAAGCTGATCGAACGGTCCGCCGTCAACGTCCCCGCGCAATAGATCAGTTGCGGATCGCGCCCGAACACAATCTCGGTGTCCCGGTCGCCCACCGTCTTGACTCCTTCGCGCACCCCGGAATGCGGCGCGGCGGCATGGTAGACGCGGACGTTTCCGCAGACGAAGCGCTCCTGCGCGCCCTTCTGGAATTGGTTGGCAGCGAGAACGAGGTGGAACATCCCTCCGTCGAGATTGCGGATCACGAAGGGGAGCGTGATGCGCTGCCAGTTGGCTTGCAGGCGCACCGTGCGTGCGGAGACCCGCTCACTGGACTGACCGTAGTTGTGCACAAGCCAGAGATACACGGTGTCCAGCGGCGCGACATCGGCCCGTTTCAGCTCGACCTCGATGAACCCCACTCGTCCCTCCTGCAGTTGCTTCGTGTCGTCCAATCGCACCGCGAGGCTGGCGTCTCCCGCGGCTGCGGTGAATTCCGCCGCGGTCTCACCGCCGTGCGCATCGGCCACCGGCTTGATCTGCCCTGCGCCGCTGACCGGCATGTCCTTCCCGGTGAGCGAGGCAATGGGCAGGTAGCCGGGGTCGTCGCCGCGCTGCCAGACGGCCGGGGCCTCCGGGCTTCCAGCGAGGAACAGATCGGGGTCGAACGGGATCGCGTAACCGGGGAGGTTCGAGATCGCCGGCCCGAGCGGCCCCCACTGCTTGTTGTCGCGCTCCTGCGGGTAGACGTAAGTGGTGTTGCCGGAGGTGTGATCCTGCAGCCGCTTGATGCCGGGGTCGAACTCGATGAGATATGGGTACGGCGTGCCGTAGTGGTAGTTGTGGTCGAAGATGATTCCGGCCTGAGCGATGTACGAGTATACAATGCCGCGCTTCTCGCCGTCCGAGCCAGATAGCAGGTTGTCGTGGAGCTTCACGCCGGTGACATAGCTCCCCTGTCCCGGGACCACGGTGGCGCTGTGCTGGCGCGAGAGCCGGTCGCTGCCGCTGGCCTTGTCTTCGAGTGCGATGAGAATGCGCGGCCTATCCGTGTCCCGGTTCTCGTTGCCGAACTTGTTCTCGCCGATGATGATGCCCTGGCCGCTGTTCACGCCCCAGTCGTTCGGATCGCTGTTGGGGACGATCCAGATGTCGGCTTCCTTCTTTGTGCCGCCGAAGGAGATGAAGCTGTTGCGCGGGCCGATCTGCATGTTCCCGCCCAGGCGGTCGCCCAGCTTGATGTGATACTTGTTCTGCTCGAAGGCGCAGCGGGTGATCTGCCCGTCGTCGAAGTACCCTCCCCAGGCGATGCCGATAGATGGCGACTTCGCCCTCCCGTAGAAGATGCAGTCCGAGACGGACAGATACGGCGAATCGTCGGCGTTGTTGCCGATCGCGCACTCCGAGTAGTCAACGAAGTAGCAGTCGCGGAAGATGTGCCGTCCGCCGACCATGTTCTGCGTCCAGGCGCTGCGGAATGCCCCTTTCCCGCCGACGAACGAGAGGCCCTCGAAGATGGTGGATTCGACGCGGCTGCAGGTGAGGAAGTAGACCTCGTCGGTAAGGTCAATCCGCGCCTCGTTCGGGCCGTCGCCCTTGATGTGCCAGACCTGCGTATCCCACACCTGCCCCTCCCCCGCGGCCTTCAGCCCCTTGCCCTTGTAGACATACACGCCTGGCGGGAAGTACAGGGCAGGCTCATTAACGGCGGAGTACCAGCGCGGGGACGGCCCCTTGCCGAGGTATCCCGGCTTGGCGGCGTCACGCACATACTGCCATGCCTTCTCGATGGCGACGGTGTCATCGGTCTTGCCATCGCCTTTCGCGCCGAAGTCGCGGACGTTCGCATTGCCGTCGTGCCTGACGGCGTCCTGGGCCACACACGGCCGTGCGCAGGCCATCATTGCCGCGCCCAGCAGAAGCATCTGAAGCAATCTGCGATCCATCGGACGAGTTCCCTTCATAGAAGGCGGCCCGCGTCTCCGTCAATGCGATCCCCCTGTCCTCCTGGGCCAGTCGCCTTCCAGACCTTGCTTGTAGTGGAGGCAATGCACGGTGCGGCGTTGGTCATTTTCGCCGCTGTTGCTGCCTCGAAAATGGAGTGGGCGCGACAATCTTGTCGCGCGTGGGGCGGGCGTCTCGCCCGCCATCGCCGTCATTCTCATCGTCTCAGCGTGCCGGAACCCGGCATGACGACTGCCTCGAAAATCGCCGTTTGCCGGGCGAACGGCGACCTCACCCCCGGCCCCTCTCCGCAAGCGGAGAGGGGAGAACCGCGCAGTTCCCTGCTGCGCGGGAATCGCCGTCTGCCTCTCCCCTCCCGGAACGGGAGGGGTAGCCCGCCGC
>Ga0181520_10006149_pt1 | contig 18588 bp, 14 predicted proteins | sample PEATcosm2014_Bin_29_FD_132451 | JGI IMG/M metagenome (GOLD analysis project Ga0181520, IMG submission 132451) | Peatland microbial communities from MTU Mesocosm Facility, Houghton, MI, USA - PEATcosm2014_Bin02_30_metaG | ecosystem: Environmental > Terrestrial > Soil > Wetlands > Peat | place...
AGAGAAACAAGCTATGGTTGGCCTGATCAATGAGTGCAAAGGTGTTATTGAGAAAAATCTCCAACCGGCTGGTTATAATATTGGGATCAACGTTGGTGCTGCGGCCGGGCAGACCGTGATGCACTGCCATTGCCATATGATCCCCCGGTATACCGGGGATGTCCGGAACCCCAGAGGTGGGATCCGGGGAGTTTTTAAGGAGAAGAGGGAGTATTAACACATGATGCAGACAGTTTGAGAGAGGATAAGATATCTTCAAACAATCTCTATTGGAATATATAAGATAGATTTAACGTAAACTAAAAATATTACTTATTAGTGACAACTTTGATCGATAAAAGATCAGATACTCCCAATAATTCTGATCAATTCACGTTAGCAGAATTTGCGGACCCCAATCCCTCTGCGTTGATTCTCCCGTTCCGAGCTTTTGGATACGATCTAAAAACAGCAATTGCGGATCTTCTTGATAATAGTATAAAAGCGGGTGCGAAAAATATCTGGGTGGGATTCCATTGGGATGGTGATGCATCCGATATATCAATTCTTGATGATGGATCGGGAATGGATTCAGGAGAACTTGTAAAAGCTATGCGCCCAGGGTCTTTCGATGCCGGGGAAGAACGAGATCCTGATGATTTGGGAAGATTTGGATTAGGCCTGAAAACCGCTTCTTTTTCCCAATGCAGAAGTTTGACAGTGATAACAAAAAAACAAAAGAATCTGATCAATATCAGGGCTTGGGACATTGACCAAATAATAAAAAGCAACAAATGGCAGTTAATAATTCCAAAAATCGATGAATCCAATGACATGTTCCAAACTTTTAAAAATCTGAATACAGGAACACTTGTCGTCTGGAGAAATATGGATCGGGTAACCGGGGGAATGATTACCGATAGTAAAAATGATCTGAAAATTTTTCATGATATGATCGATGTTGTTGCAGAACATATTTCAATGACATTTCACCGGTTTATGGAAGGTAAAGGACGCATTCATTTTTTTGTTAACAATAATGAAATTGAACCTTGGGATCCATTTCTCCAGAATCATCCTGCCACACAGGACATTACTATTGAAGACTGGTCGATAAATAAAGAAATTGTCAGAGTGGAGCCATTTATTCTGCCCCATCATTCAAAACTCGATAAAAAAACCCATGACAAAGCCGCTGGTCCAAAAGGGTGGAATTCCCAGCAGGGGTTTTACATATACAGGAACAAACGCCTACTTGTATCAGGAAGCTGGCTGAATCTCGGATTGAAAAAAGAAGAGCATTATAAACTTGCCAGGGTACTTATCGACATTCCCAATTCTCTTGACAGTGAATGGCAGATCGATGTTAAAAAAGCAGTCGCGAGACCACCGAATTCAATAAAAAGCGAGATTGCGCGGATTGCAAATGTCGCCAGAACCCGTGCTGCTGACATATACCGACATAGGGGAACAGAAATTTCCAGATCTGTCAGTTCTCGTGATATTTACCTCTGGGAAAAAATTTTGAAACGGGATAAAGTATACTATCGAATAAACCGCAAACATCCGCTCTTCGAAGAGGTTCGAAAAAATAATTCTAAATGTCTTGCTGAATTTGATGCACTCATCAAAGCGGTGGAGGAAACGGTTCCTGTTCCATTAATTGTGATGACCAACTCTGAAAAGCCGGATTCCGCTGCAATTCCTTTTGAGGATTCATCCGATGAAGAAGTGGAGACTCAAATTGATACAGTTATGAAAATACTGATTAAAACTGGTCATCCCCCGGAAAAAGCGATAAATATGGTGTTTCTTATGGAAGAATTCCGCAATTTTCCGGAGATTATAAAAAAAGTAGCCGAAAAATATGGCCTTAAAGATTACGGAGCAGATAATGAACGGTCTTGAAATTGCATTAGATATGATTTGGGTGGCACTCCATGGTGAAGAAAATCTTACGGTTGAACAGATTGAAAAGGAAGTAGACTTGCTCTATCCTATTTTTGTTTCAAAAAAATTCTTTGATAACACCCGGACCGAACAGGAAATCAAACAAATCCTAGTTCGAAATACTGAAGAAAGAATGTCAACTTGGATTACCGGGGACGCAGTAGTTCTCGACAATAATGAGGACACTCATAATGTATGGCTTGAAAGCCGAAAAGGATCAATAGAATGGAATTTCTGGAACCGATATGTCGATTATCTGAAATTAATGAAAAGATGGAATAATGATTCGATTGAAGGACTCGATAAAGTTTCAGATCTGGTATTAGGAAGGCTTGAAGATCCAACAAGTTCTGGTCCATGGGATCGAAGGGGAATGATTGTTGGGGATGTTCAGTCAGGAAAAACTGCAAATTATATCGGTCTGATAAACAAAGCCATTGATTCCGGCTATAAATTAATAATTGTTCTCGCCGGGATGCATAACAGTCTCCGGAGTCAGACCCAGATGAGGGTAAATGAGGGGGTTCTTGGTTTCGATGCCCCACCAGATGCGATATTCAACCGAGCAAAACCAAAAAAGAAAACCGGCGTCGGTAATCTTCCAAATTTTAAGGAGCATGGTGCCGCTACACTTACTTCTTCTGAAGAGAACGGGGATTTCAGTATTCGGATAGCTAACCAAGTTATGGTTTACCCGGGACAGTTAATTCTTGTTCTGGTTGTAAAAAAAAATGCATCTGTTCTTAAAAATCTGAAAGACTGGGTTGCAACTCCTTGGGCCAAGGAGACTGTGAAAGGAAAATACATTGAAAATGTTCCATTATTGGTAATAGATGATGAAGCAGATAATGCGTCTATCAATACACTGGACATCTACGATAAAAATGGAAACGTCGATCCTGATTGTGATATCACCAAAATTAACGCTCTTATTCGTCAGATTCTGGACATGTTTGAAAAAAAAGCATATGTGGGATATACAGCAACACCATTTGCAAATATATTCATTGATCCCTCAAGCGAATCGGAGCGTTTTGGGGAGGATTTATTTCCCCGAAGTTTTATCATAAGTCTTCCGGTTCCCTCAGATTATATCGGGCCGGATAAAATATTCGGACTTGGAGAAAATACTGAATTGGGAATAGAACAAAATACAGAATTGCCACTCGTAAAAACAATTTCCGATTATAAAACAAGTATTCCGGATAATCATAAAAAGGATCTAGTCATAAAAGAACTTCCAAAATCTTTGAAGAAAGCCATCAGGTTTTTTATTCTTTCAACCGCTGCCAGAGCCGCTCGTGGGGAGGAGCATGCCCACAACTCTATGCTTGTGCATGTCACCCGATTTGTCGATGTCCAAAATAAGCTTCGTGATTTAATCTATACGGAATTACGAGAAATCCAGCAGAGGATTCATCACGGTGAAGGAAAATATCCTGAAAAAATAATGGATGAATTGCGCGATATCTGGGAAAATCAATTCATGGGGGTTACTGAAACACTTCAAAGAAAAGATATTGACAGTCGTATTCGGTCTCTCAAATGGGAAGAGATTCAGCAATATATTGATCCTGCAGCAATGAAAATTCAGATTATAGTCGCAAATGGATCCTCCAAAGATGTTCTCGAATACAGAAATTACGAAAAAGAGGGACTTTGTGCAATAATTATTGGTGGGGATAAACTTTCAAGAGGGCTTACGCTCGAAGGTCTGACAATCAGTTACTATCTGCGGGCCTCACGGATGTATGATACACTTATGCAGATGGGACGATGGTTCGGATACAGGCCCGGATATCTTGATCTTTGCAGAATTTTTACAAGTTCAGACTTGAAAGGATGGTATAGTCATATTGCAATTGCTACAAAAGAACTCCGTCAAGAAATTATATACATGTCTGACAGGGGGATGACCCCTATGCAATATGGACTAAGGGTGCGGACACACCCAGACCAACTGATAGTCACCAGCCTTAACAAAATGCGTGCGGGATGGGAAGTTAAAATTTCATATTCGGGAACAATAAGCGAATCTGTTGTATTTCATAACAAATCAAAACTAATTGAAGAAAATAATTCAACCTGCAACCTCTTTGTCAACTCATTAAAAAATCCAATAAAATCCGAGGGCAATAAAAAATATTACAGATGGAATGATATTTCCGGAGAGGAAATTGTGGATCTCTTTGGAAAACTCCATACACATGAAGATTCATTTAAAGCGGATTCAGTTTTAATTCGGCGGTATATTTCCGGATGTTTAAAAAAGAAGGAACTGAAAAAATGGACTGTAATTCTTCTGTCTGGGGGAGATGGGGATCTATGGAAAGTAGGGAATTTTTCAGTCAACTGTATGAGACGAACTCAGTTAAATAGTGGTGAACTCAACGCCAATAAAATTACTATTAAGAGACTTGTCAGTCCTCTCGATGAATGGCTAGATATGGATCCAGACACTCAGAAGGAGATTCTACGAAAAACACGGGAAGAATATATCGGTAAAAAAAGTAAAATGCCCAACCCTAACGCAAAAGAGCCGGCTGGGCCGGTGATCCGGCAAATGCGTCAAAAGGAAAACGGATTACTCCTTCTATACCCGTTAGAAATTGAAGGGGATGGAAATCTCAAATCTGTAACACAGACTATCGGTTTTGCGGTTAGTTTTCCGGTGAGTAATACTGCCGAAGAGGTAACATACATTGGAAATAAAGTATATTTTGATACAGAGATCCGACAATGAAATCTGAAGACACTTGGCTAGATCTGGAAAAGGACAATGCCGTCGTTGTAAAAAATCAGATTCATAAATATCTTTTAACACCTTCTTCGTCAGTTGATATTTATATTGGACTCATTTATCCCGAAAAACATCGTACCCTGATATTTCGAACTGAAAGCGACTATGTGTATAAACCGGAGAATTTTCCAGATTTAAAATATTTCAATATTGTTATCGCAAGACTTCCGGAGGATCCTCCAGAATATGGGGCCATTAAAATAATTTTACTTGATGATGACTATAAAGGGATCTTTTCGGTTCTTGCCGATGATATTATCAATTCTGTGAAAACTGCCAAAAATAAAAGGCAAGCAATTGAATTTTTTTATTCGCGATTATCAAGATGGATTAACTTTCTCGAAAGTTTCGGCATTCGTGGGTTAAGTATGGAATCAGCCCGAGGTCTTTTCGGAGAATTATGGTTCCTTTATACTTATCTTATAAAAAAGGAAAACGCCACCTCCGTAGAATCTTGGACCGGCCCCAAAGGAACACCTCAGGATTTTCAGTTCCCCGGAACTGCGGTTGAAGTAAAAACGACAATAATGAAGCAACCCCAGAAGATCAGAGTTTCCAACGAACTTCAGCTTGATGACAAGGGTATTGAAAATTTGTTTTTATTTCACTTGTCTGTCATTGAAAGGAAAGATTTTGGAGAAACACTCCCATCGATAATTAGACAAATCAGGGGTTCATTCGAAGAAAATATTCAGAATAAATCCTATTTTGACCAGATGCTTTTTGACAGTGGTTATCTGGATGAGCATGCAGAACACTATGCGTCAACAGGATACACTATCCGACAGGAGTCTTTTTTCAGGATAACTGATGGTTTTCCACGTCTTATCGAAAGTGATTTGCCAGAAGGAATTGGAGATTTGAATTATTCGGTGAATGTCTCCAGTTGTTCAAATTTTACCGTGAGTGGTGAGTTCGTTATAAAAACAATAAAAAAAACTGGGAAGTCAAATGAAAACTGACGATGTGGATTTTTTAATTTATTGCGGGGATTTTTCACAGGAAGTGTACCGGAAAGCAGAGGAGGACGGCATCACAAGAGAGGATGCCTTTACTGAGATCGTTCTTGATTCACTGGGAGATGCAGATATCATTGAAAATGGTTCAGTATGCTCACACCGTCAGAAAAAAATTGGTGTCCAAGTGAGTGGTTATGCTATTAACGACAATCAGGATACACTTGATTTATTTATCAGCGTTTTTTCTGGAAAAGTCCCATCAGATAATCTTCCAAAATCAGAAATCGAAACATATTTCAGGAGACTTGAATTATTTTTCAATAAAAGCTGTAAAGGTTACCACAACAATCTTGAAATTGCCCAGCCAGTTTATGATTGTGTCAAGACAATTTTCGAAGTTCAAAATCAGATACGAAAAGTCAGATTTTTTTTATTGACTGATAGAACCACAAAGGTTGAGGCAATCTCGGATAAAACGGAAGCGGGGATCCACTTCTCGTATAATATCTGGGATATTGTAAGGTTTTATGGCCTCGACAGTTCCGGGGCAGAACGTGAACCAATAGAGATTGATCTGTCAGATGATCCCCAATCGTATCTTCCATGTATCTATGTTGAAGATGATAATCCGGTTTACATTTCATATCTGGTGATTTTCCCTGGAAAAACTCTCGTTGACATCTATGAAAAATATGGTCCCAGAATTTTTGAAAGGAATGTACGATCTTTTCTTCAAGTTCGTGGCGATGTAAATAAAGGGATACGGGATACAGTTCTCAATGCGCCGGAAATGTTCCTTGCATACAACAATGGATTATCGACAACTGCAGAAGGGGTCTCATTAAGGGAAATTGAAGGAAGAGAATTTATCATACGGATTAATAATTTTCAGATTGTTAATGGCGCTCAAACGACCGCAACTCTGCATCATACCTACTACAAATATCCGGATAAAGTTGATCTGACATTTCTACAGATTCCGGTCAAACTGACGGTACTCCGTGATCCTTCGGAACTCGATACACTCGTTCCAAAAATATCCGAATACGCAAATACCCAGAATAGAATTGATGCTGCGGATTTTACTTCAAATCATCCTTTCCATGTTGAGATTGAAGCGCTTTCACGTCGTATTAGAGCTCCAGCAATCGGTGGAAGTCAGATTGAAACGTATTGGTACTTTGAGCGTGTACGGGGACAATTCGCCGACGAAAGAAACCGGGAGAAAACACCGGCTCAGAAAAAAGCATTTGACAAAAGGTATCCGAAAAACCAGAAATTCGATAAAACTGAAATTGCCATGTTCGATTTTATTTACAAGTGCCGGCCATCCGATGTCTGTCTAGGAAAACAAAAAAATTATAAAATATTTATGGCAGAGATTAATGAAAATAATAATGATTTTGTCCCGGATGATCAATATTTCAAGAATTTGGTCGCAAAAGCTATCCTTTACAAACAAACCTACGCCATAGTCCGGAAAAAATTGACCGGGGGTTACAGGCCGGAAATTGTCAGATATACACTGGCACTTTTACTGCAACGAACTGAACATAAAATTGATCTGGACCGGATCTGGAAAGAGCAGGATCTTTCGGATGAACTTAAGCAGGTTATTACTGAAATGATCTATGACATCCAAGATTTTATTATTCATCCACCGGACGGCAAAAATGTTTCAGAGTGGTGTAAAAAGAGTGAATGTTGGGATGAACTGCTCAAAAAGGATATTAAAATTACAGATGCTATCACAGCAGCATACATATCAGGGAAATCTTGGAATACTGATACAATAGAACAGGGAAAAAACATCCGGTACATTAATTCAATACCCGATAAAATTTGGTCTGACATTATCCAATGGTCCCGTGAAACCGGATTGTTGGATGCAACCGGCCGCGATATCGCAGCAAAAATACTGAATTATCGTTCACATGATAAAAGACTGCCCAATCAATTAATGAATGATGCCAAGGAACTACTGGAGAAATCAAAGAATGCAGGTTTCGACCTAGAAAAACAACTTGCAATTGACTATATTAATGATAGTAAAAGTCAGGCTGATAAAATTAATTCCGATCTAACAGATACCGCAGAATCAGAAGGGAATAATTCCAATGTCATTAATGACCTGAATGATATGCAAAATGCGATCCTATACTTGTTACATCAAAATCATGGGAGGATTTCCCAGAAACAGATTTACTATGAACTTATAAAAATAGGGACAGGAAGTTTGCATATTAATTTTCCCAATCTATCGAATAATAGAATCAAAATACGGACAGATTATCTGAAAGAGAGAATAAAGCTTGTAAAGAAAGGGCTTGTCGCTCCGCAACTTATCAGAGGGGATTTGATTTTATCGGATAATGGGATGAAATATTGCATAAAAAAATGGGAACCGAAGTCCGAGGTGGGTGAGTTAGTACTCACATCATCTCACCATATTGTGGATAATTCGATGGAAATATAATTATGTGGAGGGGGAATGTTTGACTGATGTTCTCACACCGGAACAACGTAAATATAATATGTCACGCATCCGGGGAAAAAACACGGAACCGGAAAGAAAACTCAGAAAACTTCTTTGGTCGCAAGGAATTCGAGGTTACAGAATCCATTATAATCTTCCAGGCAAACCCGATATTGTATTTCCTAAAAGGAAAATTGCAATTTTTATCGATGGCTGCTTCTGGCATAGATGTGTGGCCTGTTTTCAGGAGCCCGAAACCCGAAAGGAATTTTGGATGAAAAAAATCAATTCCAATGTAGAGCGAGATCTGAAGACTACAAAACAGTTACAGAATGATGGGTGGACGGTCTTACGATTTTGGGAACATGAAATCCGAAAAACTCCAAATGAAGTAGTTGAAAAAATTATAAAGTGCCTTAATTAGTTTGATGTTAATTATCATTAAGCATTTTATCAATCTCTTCTGCAATACCTTCCGCCATCAAGGGAGGGACAGCATTTCCTATCTGAACATATTTCGCAGAGCGTGGCCCTTCAAACAGGTAATCATCAGGGAAAGACTGGATCCGTGCTGCTTCCCGGACAGTCAGGGACCTTGCCTGTTCAATATCCGGATGAATAAAGTAATGTCCATCCTTTGCCAGATGGGCCAATACAGCGTGGGATACTGAATTTCTATCAACGACTTTGAACCTATCAACAAATGAATGACGGTTCCTGTGCGTTTTCAATTCTTCATGAAGTTCATTGTAATTCAGCCTGTGCCGGGACTTGTTCCATTTCTGAATGGCAATACGGTAAATTTCGCGATCCCGTTCATTATGCATTCGTGCCTGATGATGACGAACGCCCTCGAAAGTAGTTCTCATTTTTTTCTCTGTCAGATATTTAGAAGGTCGCCCCTGACGATAGGGTTGTAATTCATCAGTCCCTTCACCCGCCTGGAGACGCGGAAGATCTTTAAGAAGATCAAGGACTACGCCCCCGGGTTGTTTTTTGGGAAATTCCGGATAGCTGAAGTTGTCATCAGCCTTCCACCCGATGAAAATAATACGTTGTCTGTCTTCAACAACCTCAAAATCCGAAGCATTCAGAATATGGGGGGTTTTATCCAGATGATATCCGATTCTGGAACATCTGTCTATTACATCACTGAAGATGGTCCCCCTTTTTGCGCTGATCAGGCCGGGAACATTCTCGAAAATAAAAAGCCTCGGCTTAAACACTTTTAAAAAATGCAGATAATGATGGTACAGATAATTCCGGGGATCATTTTCGGCCTTTTTGCCGTTTTTCCCACGTCCGGCCAAAGAATATGACTGACAAGGTGGTCCACCGATAATGACATCAACGTCTGATCGGCCATAACATAATTTCAGTGTCGATTTGACTTCCTTAATGATCGACTCGTTCGTTGATTCAGATAACATCTTGTTAATTACCCGGGGTGATTTAATTCCGACATCAGTTGTGGTCTGAACAAACTGGTTGCGATCAATTTCTCCGCAATAGTATCGATTATAAAGATCGAGCTGACCCGTATCTTTAAGACTATGATAGAGTAACCGGGTTTCCAGTGTGTCAGAAGCATTTTTTTCCATCTCGATATGACCGGCGAAATCGAAAGAGCGCCGAACAAATCCTTCAGTAAGTCCCCCGCCTCCGGAGAACATATCGAGAACAAGAAACTTGGAAGGCATTGTCTAGTTGTTTTTGCCAGGAATGGTATTAATTGTGACTGTTTGCAATCATTCATTCAGGGATTTAATAAAAAACTAGTCTAATTCGATAATGATTCGGATTATCCGTCGCAGGTTAAGCCCACGCGGCACGGGGCGAGTAGTCCCGTTTGAGCGTCCCCCCTCTAAAATTGGTGTGGTATTTCTGGATGCGCAGGCACACAAGGGAAATGGTATAACTATCGTCAGGAATATGCTTAAAAAATTAAGATTTTTTGATTAAGAAGGTGTTTTGTCGCCGTTTGCATACCTCCTCAAAAATCCCCAAAGACGTACCTTGCCGAACCCCCCAGTTCCTCTCGGGTCATCCCATAGAACTTGTTATCACAATCAGGGCGGCCATTTGTGCAGAAGGTGACCATCGACAGCGGAATAGGGATGCCAGGTGGTCTCCGTTCCTCCTCACTAAGACCAAAAGCCAGCATCAACGCATCAGCTCTATCCGGACTCGACCCTCCCCGGCGTTTCATATCCTCTTTGCTCTCGATCTGGATCTGGCCCCGGCTGTTGATCTTGTACCGGATATCGGCAAGCTGGGAAACCAGTTCCTCATCGTCCGGGATAGCAATATCCCCGGACTCAAACCGGGAACGAAGGCTCCACCACCATTCAGCCCGGGCATTGGCATACCGTTCCTTGTCTCGGGCAGCTGAGCCGCTCTGCATCTCCGCGACTTTTATCTTCTGCTCTTTCAACCGGTCGTACACACCGGCACCGACTCCAACGGAATCGATTTTAGCCAAGGAAGAACGGGTCTCCCGCATCGAGAAGATAATCTCGCCGGCAGTCTGCATGGTATCAGACATCGGCAGCACCTTCAGGATCCGGGCCGTCGGTCCCTTCCGGAACATAATCACCGTCTCATCCCCGCCAAACCGGGCAACATCGACACCCAGCTGCACCGGCTCCCCTTCATCAAGGATCCGGGTAACCGCAGCCTCAATCCAGCGGAGCGGAATCAGGGTATTGTCACCATTGGAAGGGAACTGGGCAAGCACCTTGGAAAAATACAGCGGGGAATCGGTACTCCAGCGTTTCACACTGTCAGCCACCCAGCCCGGGGTAACCAGGTACGGTGAAGGAAGGTTACCGGTAACCTTTTCCTCCCAGCTACCCTTGACAATATCCTGTTCCGTGATACCAAACCGGGTAAAGTTCGGGGTATCGTAGGCAGAAACCGTAATCTTCGACGCCCGGGAAACCGAGGAAAACTCCTTGTAAAACCGGCCTGAACACTTCAGCGGGTTACCAATCATCAGGAGACGTGAATCATCCGAGGTAAGGACACCGTCAATCGCATCGAAGATATCCTCCGAGACACCGCTTGACTCATCCGCTATCACCAGGATATACGGCGCATGAAATCCCTGGAACTTGTCGCCGGCATGCTCCGGGGACGTGAACCCCATCGCAAACCAGTCTTCGTTAATCTTGAGTTCCTGCGTCAGGCATTCCCCGGGCAACCTCACTTTTGCCCGCTGGAAACCTGCCCGGATCTCCTTCCAGAGAATTCCGTAAACCTGCCGGTCAGTCGGAGCAGTCGTAATAACAATAGACTGCGGGTGGTTGCACAGGAACCACAGGCAGGCATCTGCCGCAACAAAGGATTTTCCCGCGGCATGGCAGCTCTTCACCGCGGTCACCTTGTTATCCCGGACGCTTTCGAGGATCTCCACCTGTTTCTCCCAGGGGGTATGTCCCAGCACTTCCCGGACCCAGAGCCCGGGGTCTAACAAATACTCAATCGCACTGGTCAAGCCATGCACCTCCGGTTACCTGAAAAAGAAAAAAAATCATAGTCCGGCCTCCGCGAGCGCTGTCATAAGTTCAGCACGGATTTCCGGGTGTTTGGATAAAACCCGCATAAGGACCGGCCACTCCGGGGACGTCGTAATAGTCTGGACGCCGACATTCACCTGGACCGCAGTCTGGTTCCTGGCATTGAGTTCCCCGGTAACCTGTCCCAGCAGCTCTACACAGCCCCGGGCCTCCCGGACTGCACTTATTGCTGTCCGCAGGTCGCCGGCTGCCTCTGCCTGGTCCATGTACGAGATCGATTTACCGAGAAGACCCCTAGTCCATTTCAGGAGATCTGCCCCTTTCGCAATCTGCTTAGCCTCTTCGGCTTTTGCAATAAATGCCGGAATATGGCCCGCTCTCTGGTGATACTGGAGGGTGCTGTTCGCAAACCCGAACTTTTTTGCGACCTTCCGGTAAGGAACGCCCTTGATAAGTTCCCGATCGATTTCTTTTCGATTTTTGTGTGCGCAAACAGAACATCTTCGCATCAGATCACCCCAGCCAGGAAAGGAACCCGGGCAGTCAGTTGTCCATCGGCGGGGGGAAGATTCACATCAGTACGGCGGAACCTCGTAACGTGAGAAGTGCTGGAGAAGGTTACCTGTTCCGGAGGTTTTTGTCGAATTTCGATCATTGAATATATTGGTGTTTTATCGGGTTATATCCGACAATGTTTTCGGCAAAATCGCAAGGAAAAGTGAGGAATTTGGGAAAGGGGATAGAATTAAATCCGTAAAGCGTTGGAGAAATTATCAAAATCCCGGGAAGTTACCAGCACCGGGAAAACGTAATTTGCCCGGGAACCCAAACAGAGTCTGGGAGCACCACCATGAAAGATGTAATCACCGTTCTATACGATGACTTCGAGACGCTGGATGTATTTGGACCTGTCGAAGTCCTTGGAACACTCGCGGACCAGTTCAACACTGTTTTTGCGTCGCTTAACGGCGGGATAGTGAGGAGCACCCAGAATGTTCCCGTCCTCACTGTTCCGTTTGAGGAACTTGACACCCGTGAATACATCCTGCTCATCCCGGGAGGCGTCGGAACCCGGCTCCTCGTGAAGGACGGGGTGTTTATCGATAACCTTCATAGGCTTGCAGACAATGCTGAATTCATTCTAACGGTCTGCACGGGATCGATCCTGCTCTCAAAGACCGGGATGCTGGATGGGAAGCAGGCAACATCCAATAAAAGGGTATTTGCCTGGACCGGTATTGAGTCACCAGCCGTGAACTGGGTGAAAAAAGCCCGGTGGGTAAGGGCCGGGAATATCTATACGAGCTCGGGAGTAAGCGCAGGTATTGATATGGCGCTCGGATTTGTTATGGACCAGTACGGCCGGGACACTGCGCTCCATATAGCCCGAACGATCGAGTATGAGTGGCACGAAGATCCGATAAGAGACCCGTTTGCTGAGCTCTACCGGTAAGCACCGTCCGACCTGTAATTTTCCAGGTCTCCGCATGGGAAGGATAATGTCCAGTTCTGTCTGATTACATCCATACTGATGCGAAGTTCACTATTATTATATAGTTAATGTGCTTAACAATAGTATCTGCTTCATGGAGAACAGATGGCTCAGAGTTCAGAAATCCTGGAATTATTCACGCAATGGGATCGGATCATGCATAAGATGGCTGCGATAGAAGAGTCACCTTTTGATTTTGGTACTGGCGATTTACTCACCCGTTCTGAAGTGCATACCCTCATGGCTATAGGTAAAAAACCGGGATCCAATGTTACCGATCTTGCGAGGTTTTTCGACATTACGAAAAGTGCCGTTTCCCAGATGGTGAATAAACTTTTACAAAAGAAACTGGTCGAGAAATATCACAACGAGGACAATGACAAGGAAATATGCCTCAGGCTGAGTTCCCGGGGCAGGATAGCATTCCTGGGTCATGAGCAGTTCCACCTGAAAACCCATGCACGGATCGAGCAGAGATTACGAGAGATGACTGATGAAGAGTTCCGGTTTCTGCAGGAATTTTTCAGGGTTATTGAAGAGACTGCTGATGAATCGCTGGGTGTTTCACGGTAATTTTTTTCGACAAACGAATTGTTAATTAACTTAACAAAAAAGGTGATGGTAATGAAGCCACATATCTGCAAAAAAAGGTGTTTCATGAAAGGGTGTATTCAGCACAAAGACAATGACAGGATCTGTCGTTTCTCCCCGTGGAGAGCATGGATGCTGGATAACGGGATACGGAGATTATTCCAGAACCCAAAGAATATTGTTGGCCCCTATGTAAAAGAAGGGATGACCGTAATCGATATCGGAAGCGGGCCCGGGATGTTTACCCTGGCAATGGCAGCTATGATCGGGAATACCGGTAAAATTATTGCCGTGGATCTTCAGCAGGAGATGCTCGACCTGGTCAGGGAGAAAAGTGAGAAACAAAATATGAGCTCCCGTATCCAGCTCCACAAGAACCAGCCTGGTTCAATTGGCATTTCGGAAAAAGCAGATTTCATTCTGTCATTCTATATGGTCCATGAAGTGCCGGATCGCGATGCATTCCTCAGGGAAGTTCATGGGCTTTTGAAACCGGGAGGAAAATATCTCATCGTAGAACCGAAATTTCATGTTTCCCGTGAAGCATTTGAAGATACGGTTGAGGATGCCAAAAAGGCTGGTTTCAGGCCGGTTTCCTTTCCGAAAATTTTAGGAGGGCGATCGGCGCTGTTTACCTTGGCGGATTGAACGGCGAGGCGCAGGGTGTATAACCCCATTCCGGGAGGAATGTTATTCCGACAAAGACCGGATTTGGGGGTGGGAATCCCGGAAGGACAGCAGCCGAAGCGGTACAGCATTGTCTCCGAAATAATTTAATCGGTGCTCTCAGGTTGGATGGGAAAAAAGAGATTTGAATTAGTGCCGTTACGGTACCGCAGTAATCGCCGGTGGCTGCCAGCCGGTGCCATTGAGAATGCCCGGGATCGCGGACGGCTCAGGAGCCAAAAGCCGCCAGATAATCTCGAACCCCTGTCCACTCGCGGTCGGCAGCCAGTTGGTTGCCCTACCAAAACCATTAGCACAGCCATTACCGCTTTACACCGTCACGCGCCGGAGTACCGTGACCGGGGCTATGGTAACGGTGTTACAGTCTGCCTCAGCGGCAAGGCTGAAGTCTGCCGTTGCCGTTTCCCCCGGAGAAACCGTCACGGTCTGCGTGTCCTGGGTATTGTAGCATTTCATCTTCACGACGACCTGGTAGGACCCGGCACCCTCGGTAAAAGTAGAGGGGGTTACCTGGCCGGAATCCCCGCCGTTGATCCAGATTTCTGCACCGGCAGGGGAGGATGTGACCGTGAGTGAACCGGTATCCAGGAGATTGGTGTGCTGGATGTTCACTTCTTTGGGAGCGGTTACCCGTTCTGTAATAACCGGGGCGACCGTGGTCGTCGTGCCTGACAGGTTGTTTTCATAGTTGAAATGAGCGAGGTTGTCCCCCGGCCTGATGGTGGCGATCGGGGATGGTGGTGCCTGTCCCGAGTTGATGATAGTACCGATGGTGTTTACCTTTAATCCGGGTGCATATTGGACAGATGTGTTAACCTTGGGTCTCTGGACAAACGGGAAATCAGCGGTTACCGTAGAACCGAAGGTAACGGTCACATCCCTGCTGGCCGTTTTGTAGCCATTCAGGAAGGCTGTGACAATATGATTACCCGTATTGACGTTTTCGAACGTGTACGGGGTTACCTGGTCGGTATCCGCACCGTCAAGACCGATGGCTGCCCCGTCCGGGAAGGAAGTCACAGCAATACTACTGGTAAACCGGGACGATCCGCCGGGTGTACTGCTGCCACGGACAGGGGTCCGGGGAGATCCGTAAGAAAAGATATCGGCAGTTGAAGTTGCCGACGTGCCGCGTCCGGTTGTGGTGACCGTAACATCGGCGAGCCCGTTCTGGAGATACTGGGTTATCCACGATTCTGCCGGAACAGTTGCATTCACCGCATCAAAGCATAACGATCCGATACAGGTAGGGACAAACTGCACATTGGTTGCCGGCGTTCCGCCAACGGATACCGTGCTGGTCTGGTCAAAACCAAACCCGGTGATGGTAACAGTGGTCCCGGCCGGGCCTGAGTCCGGATAGACCCCGGTGACCGCCGGAATGGCATTGTATATGAATGCGTCAGCAGGTGTTCTCGCGGATGTCCCGCCGATTGTCGTAACGGTGACATCAGCAGCTCCGGCAGTGCCGGCCGGGGAAGTGGCCACTACTGCAGGTGTGCTACCCGCGAGGCATATCCCGTCCAGCACCGGCACGCTGCACGTTTGCACAACCTCCACACCGGTTGCCGGTGTGCCACCAAAACTAACTGCTGTGGCTCCGGTAAGGTCGGTCCCGGTGATAGTTACATTGGTACCCCCACCTGCCGAGCCGGTGGAGGGGTTGATCCCGGTGATGACCGGTGGTGATACATGAGGATAGGTGAACCGGTCCGCTTTTGAGGTTGCGGTCGTGCCGTACACGTCACCCATAGGAGTATAGACCGAATACGTAACATCAACGGTTCCATCTGCACCGGGGGGGGCCTGGGCAATAATCTGCGAACCGCTGGTAACCTTCCAGTCCTTGTTTGGAACCTCGGTGGTGCCAAAGTATAGTTCCGAGTATGCCGGTTGATCTTCCGGTGTGTCCTCATCCCCCCAGTACCCTCCCTGGAAATCTGTACCGGTGATGGTTACCTCTGTACCTCCGGGGCCGTTGTCCGGTGAGACCCCGGTAATTTCCGGGACGCCGCCACCATAGGTGTATTTGTCGGAAGAGGTTTTCCCGGAAGTACCCTCTGGTGTGGTGACGGTGACGTCAACGGTCCCGGTCCCGTCGGACGGTGCGGCTGCCGTAATCGTTGAATCACTGGTTACGGTAAAGGACTGTGCTTTCTTTGTACCGAAGTGAACTCCGGTTGCTCCGGTAAATCCGATCCCGGTAATGGATACCGTGTCAATGTTATTACTGAAGCCGGAGTCGGAGACGCCGCCGACGACCGGGGCGTTGGTGCCCGCGAAATTCACATCGTGTATATAATCGAACCCGTACTGCTGTTTGCCATCCAGATTCACCGCACTGTAATTCATATCCATTTTCAGCCGGTACGTGCCGTCAGGCCGGTTCGATGGCGCACCCCAGCTGTTCAGGACAATCCAGTACGCATTATCCGGATCAGAATCATCATAACCGACGACGAGAACGAAATGCCCTCCATCAGATGAATCCCCGTTCGTGGGAGCCGGGTCCCAGACAGCCGTTTCAGGCTGGTGGTAAAAATAATCATTGAACCTGTCCCAGTCTTCCGGGGGATAACCGGCCGGGGCGTAACCGCTCATATAAAACCACATCATAACGGCATGGTTTGAATTCAGCACGCTCTTGATATTACTGATGGCAGTTGACTGGTCCACGCCATAGGTCGTAATACTGTAAACGGATATGCCATTTACCTTGTACGATGGCGACGTTGACATCTCCCAGATACCCGGATTTGTCAGACCTCCTTTGTCGTCCTGTGAATCCCCCCAGTACGCGTTATCGTTTGACCAGGGGACCATGTACGTGTTGGAATTGTACCATTGTGCAACACCCGCATCACTTCCCCCTCCGCATGCGGAATCTTCGCCTTGTGGGCCGGTACCAATGCTGTCGTCGAAATACTGGATGGAAAGCCGGTCACTTATCCCGTATTTGAGATAATGCTCAACCTCAAGGGCCCCGGTGGTTGCCCAGACATAACAGTCCCCGCACATTCCCTGGTCCCTGTCCATAGGGATATAGGGCACATCAGGGAGCAGGCTCATGGAAACCGGGGGTGTGACCATGGTCCTGAACCCGGAGGCATTCTGTACAGAAAATGTCGGTAATAAATTGTACTCCTTCAGTATCTCGGTCCTCTGATCTTTTGTAAATGTCATAAGCCCGTGTTTCTGGACACCTGTGGACGAAGTGGCTGAACCGGGATTTGGACTGCCACCACCGTACAGACAATACCCGAATAAGGAAAAGCCGCATGAATGCACACCTGCTGCCGGGGCTGCACCGTTACCGGCGTTTGTATCATCTGCAGACACCGGTAGACAGATCCCGGCAACAAGAACAATAATGCACACCATGAATACGATCCTCCGTGAAAAGGACCCGATTGTTTTAACCATAGTTTCCCACCCGAAATCCGATGGCGTGCACATTCCATCGCAGAAGACAGCCCGGCCGGGATAGTTCACCGGGACGAAAGGATTCATGGACAGCGTGTGCTCATGCACCGGTAATATGCTCAGGGTATTATTTTCTGGATTTAATATCTTCCGAAATTATTCCCGATTACTTCATCTATGAAGTCCGGGCGACCTCAATTAATAAAAAGGAAAAATAGAAGGATCATCAGTATACGTTCAATTCGATGCCATACAATATCCAGTACTTTTCCGCGATGACCCGGCAGGGTGTGCCTTTGATCAGTTCCCGGTCAATTTCTGTGCGGTCTTTGTGATGACACGTAATGCATTTTCTCATCTGAACACCCCGGCCAGGAAAGGAACCCGGGCAGCCAGTCGTGCAACGGCCCGGGGGAGGTTCGCACCAGTACGTAGTGGGTTGTCGAACTTCGTTCATTGGATATAGTGGTGTTTTATAGGGTTATATCTGGCTTACGGTTTCGGCAAAATCAAGAGGAAAAGCGAGGGATTGGAAAAAGGGGATTGAATTAACTGGTTTTAGGGATACCGAACAGGGTAAAACATCCCAGTTTCTGGCAGGTGGTAAACAAATCCATGGCCGGGGCTACCAGACCGGGCAGACCAAACATACCGATTATATAATACGCGGCTGCAAGACAAACGATGCCAAAACCTGCACCCAGTACCATCCC
>Ga0181520_10006150_pt1 | contig 18587 bp, 17 predicted proteins | sample PEATcosm2014_Bin_29_FD_132451 | JGI IMG/M metagenome (GOLD analysis project Ga0181520, IMG submission 132451) | Peatland microbial communities from MTU Mesocosm Facility, Houghton, MI, USA - PEATcosm2014_Bin02_30_metaG | ecosystem: Environmental > Terrestrial > Soil > Wetlands > Peat | place...
CATACTCGTCCATCCAGATTCTCCTTGATGTGTGCTTGGCGGCTCACCTCTTGGAGTTTCTTGGATGGACTCCCGAAAATGTCAAACTGCTACTGCCTCCCCGGCAGAGCCGGGGGAACTCCCCGTTGGATTAGAGGCGCCAGAAGATGAATACAGAATCTCGGATGCCGGGCCTATCACCCTCGGGGACCATTGGAGTGCCGAAGGATAGCCCAATTCAGCAAGGGATTCGGTGGCTCAAGGATTTCTTTCGGAGTATTCCAGAACCTGACCTTGAGAATTCACACGCAAAGAGTAGCGGGGTGTTGTGCGGTACACACCTGCTCCATCTCATTTGTGGTTGTGGACTCCTCAATGGATCGGGTTTCCATTCAGCCGCGGTATCTCTATTGCGTCCGATGGAGGATGCCCTCGATTGTTACGCCGCAATCATCTTCGTTCCCAGCGCCGCACAGGATTGGGAGGCTGACAACCTTAAGGCAAGTGAGGCAGGAAAGAAATGGGTAATGCATGCAAGCGATCTGATTACGCATGACAACATTTCGCTGGATGAGTACCGCAAACGCATTCGCAGTGATTTCAATTCCTATGCGCATGGAAGCCGCGCGCTCTGTGAGTGGAATTTGTTCTTTAAACCATACGCTAAGCCGGAAGACAAGGCGGAGGTAGAGGGAACTCTCGAAATCAACTTTGAGCCAGATGTTATCGAACTTAATGGACATGCGATCGATGCGTATGAAACAGCTCATCTTCTTGAGTTCTTGGCAATCACGCAGCGTGGGTACTCCAGATTCCTGAGTACCCACGCCTCGTATAGAAATTCGCTCGCTGACCTACTGCCTAAGATTGAAAAAATCATGATTAGCCACGATGCTCATGGATGCCAAGAAGTTCGGGTTCCTCCTGAGATCGCTAAACTGAAGTCATAGATATAATTAAAACAGTAAGGAGAGATCAATGGCGGAATTCACGCTGCGTATCGATGGAATGCACTGCGGCTCCTGCGTCCGGCGCGTCACCCAGGCGCTGGCTTCGACCAAGGGAGTCGTTGTCAACGAGGTCCGTGTGGGTGCGGCGCGGTTCACTTCCACGGCCAGCCTAGACGGCCTTGCGCCGGTCGAGCTTGCGATTGCGGCGCTCGCCAAGGCCGGCTACACCGCGCATCTGGAATCGTAGTTCCTTTGATGGCAACGACGGCGACCCAATCCCTGACGATGCCCGTACTAGGCATGACGTGCGCATCCTGCCAGCAACACGTTGAACAAGCCCTGCGCTCGACGGCGGGGGTGGAATCCGCACACGTCGATCTGATGGCCAATCGCGCGCAGGTAGACTACGACCCGGCGATCGTCGCGCCCGACGCGCTGGTTGAGGCGATTCGCGCGTCAGGCTACGACGCCGTACTTCCCCGCCTCGGCGCAACCGGCGCGGGAGCGCCAGCCGAAGCTCCAACCACCGGTCCAGAGCGCAAAGCACTGGCAACACTGGCCGCAGGTGCGGCAGCCATGCTGCTGGCCATGCCGCTGGGCGCTGAAATGGGTTGGGTGGATCACCTGCTGATGCGGGTTTTCCCCTGGCTTTATGCGGCGCCCCCCGGTCTGCTGCGCTGGTTTCTGCTGATTTTGACTGGAATTCTGATGGTCTGGGCCGGGCGCGGAATCTACGCGAGCGCAGCCCGCGGTCTGCGCCACGGAACCACCAACATGAACACGCTGGTCAGCCTGGGAACGGGCGTGGCCTTTGCCTATTCCGCCTATGCGACGCTGTGGCCCGCGGCGGACCGCCAAGTTTATTTTGACGCGGTTCTGCTGATTCTCGGATTTCTCCTCCTGGGCAAAGCGCTGGAAGCCCGCGCCAAACGCCGCGCACTGGCTGCGCTGGACTCGCTCTCGCGGCTGCGGCCCGCGACTGCGCGGCGCATCACGGACGGAGTGGAAGCGCTGGTACCCCTCGAAGAGATTGGTCTGGGCGACAGCGTTCTGGTGTTGCCGGGCGAACGGTTCCCGGTGGACGCAGATATTCTGGAAGGCCGCACCAGCGTGGACGAATCGATGCTGACCGGCGAACCAACTCCGCTGCCTCGCGAGCCCGGTGGACGGGTCCTGGCTGGCTCGCTCAACTACGATGGCGCGGTGGTCTGCCGGGCAGAGTCTCTGGGCGAGGCTACGGTGCTGGCGCAGATTACCCGCATGGTGGGACAGGCGCAAGGATCACGCGCGCCCATGGAACGGCTGGCCGACAGGACCAGTTCCATCTTTGTGCCGGTTGTGCTGGGTTTGGCAGCGCTCACCTTTGTGATTTGGCTCGTCGCCACCCACTCGCCGCAAATGGCCTTGTCCAGCACCGTCTCCGTGCTGGTGATCGCCTGCCCCTGCGCCATGGGATTGGCTGTGCCGGCGGCTCTGACGGTAGCCGTAGGACGCGGCGCCCAGCTTGGAGTGCTCTTCAAAGGCGGAGAGGCGCTGGAACGGCTGACGCATCTGGATGTCATCGTGCTGGACAAGACCGGAACGCTGACCGTGGGACGGCCGGTGCTGGCAGCGGTGCATTCGCTGGGGAACTCGACTGAAGCCGATTTGCTGCGGCTGGCCGCTGGCGCCGAGGAGCGATCGAACCATCCGCTGGCCCACGCAGTTGTGGACCACGCCCGCTCGCTCGGCCTGGTTTGGGCGCCTGCGGAAGACGTGCAGGTTTTGCCCGGCCGCGGCCTCTCTGCAAAAGTCGAAGGGCACGACTGCCTGCTTGGCAATGAAGAGCTGTTCAAAGAGTTTTTCATTCCGCTGCCGAAGGAAACTCCGCCGCCGGAACAGGGAATGACGCGATTGTGGATGGCTCTCGACCGCATTCCTGCCGGCTACTTCGACGCCCGCGACGCATTGCGTCCCGATGCAGCGGCGGCAGTGGCCGCGCTGGCCCGCAGTGGACCGGGAGGCGCCGGACTCAGGGTGCTGATGTTGACCGGCGACTCGGCAGCCGCAGCGGAGCCCATCGCACGACAGGCGGGCATCACCGAGGTGGAAGCAGGACTGGACCCGGCGGGCAAGCTGGCTCGCATTCGCGCCCTGCAGCAGAGCGGCCTGCGCGTGGCCATGGTGGGCGACGGCATCAACGATGCGGGCGCGCTGGCGCAGGCTGACGCGGGCATCGCCATGGGATCGGGCGCGGACCTGGCCCAGGAGGCAGGCGACGTGCTCCTGTTGCGCGCGCGACCTTCCGCAATTCCCGCGGCGCTCGATCTGGCCCGCTCCGCTTTGCGCGTGATGCGTCAGAACCTGCTATGGGCCGCAGGCTATAACCTGCTCGGCATTCCGCTGGCGGCAGGCGCGCTTTACCCCAGCTTTCACATTCTGCTCAGTCCCTGGCTGGCTGCCGCCGCGATGGCGCTGAGTTCAGTGAGCGTGCTCGGCAACAGTCTACGGCTGCGGCGCTGGCAGCCTTCATGAGGACCGAACGGGGACACCCGCTCGCACCTGGCTCACAGACACGATAGACTTAGCCTAGAGCCCAGCCCGTGCGCATCCTGACCCGCTACATTCTCGGCGAAATTCTCTCCCACACGCTCATCGGTTGCGCGCTTTTCACCTTCATTCTCTTCATGCGGGACCTCTCCCACATTTTGGATATGGTGGTCCGCAATAGTTCCACCTTCACCAACGTGATGGAGATATTCCTCTTCATGTTGCCCAACACCTTCAAGGTCACCATCCCCATGGCGGTCCTGGTGGGGGTGCTCCTGGGGCTGAGCCGCCTGGCCGCTGACAGCGAGATCATCGCCATGCGCGCCGGAGGTCTGGGAATTGGCTACTTTGTGCGCGTCGCCTCCATCGTCGCCATCGGCGGCACGCTGCTGGGGCTGGTCAACTCCCTCTACGTGGCCCCGCGCGCCAACCAGGCGATTCTGGAGATGGAGCAGGAACTGGAGACCTCGCAGGCCTCTTACGAGATTGAGCCGCGCGTCTTTTACGAGGATTTCAAGAATTTTGTTCTCTATGTGCAGGACGTGCGCGGGGGCACGGGCGCGGCCAACTGGCGCCAGGTCTTCATGGCCGACGTGAGCGATCCCTCCACTCCGAAGATCACGACCGCCGCGTCGGCCACCGTGGCCAACGATGGCAACCGCGACTCTGGCCAGGAATTGCTCATGCGGCTGCGCAACGGCGCCGAACACGAATCCGAGGCCGGCCAGCCGCAGCAATACAACATTTCCACTTTCGCGACCACCGATATGCCGCTCGCCTTGAGCCAGCAAAGCGATGTGCACCTGGGGCGCGTGGACACGGTCATTTACGCCATGCCCATGAAGACCCTGCTGGAGCGTACGCACGGCCCCGACGCGATGCGATTCCTGATCGAATTGCACAGCCGCTTCTCTTATCCAGCGGCGTGCCTGGTGCTGATGCTGGTGGGAGTTCCGCTGGGCGTGGCCTCGCGACGCGGCGGCAAGAGTTCCGGCTTCGTCTTCACCATCCTGCTGGTGCTGCTCTACTACATCCTCTCCTACACCGGCATCGCCCTGGGCAAGCAGAATCGACTTTCCGCGTTCTGGGCGGTGTGGCTGGCCAACATTCTTTTTGCTGGATCGGGCATCTTCCTGCTCTGGCAGATGGCCTCGGGAGGCCGGGTCCTAAGCACCCTGACCAGCTGGTTCTCTCGGTCTCCCAAGCCCAATCCCGAGGGCGCGTGCAAGTCGAACGGTGTTCCGCTGAGCGGCCTCCTGAGCAGGTTCCAATCCCGCCCTCAGCGCGCCAAAGCCCGCGGCGTCTTTCCGCGAATCCTTGACGAGTACGTCGTCCGCGAGTTTCTCAACACTTTCTTCCTGGTGTTGTTCGGTTTTGTGATGCTGATGCTGGTCTTCACCTTCTTCGAACTGGTGGGCGACATTCTGCGCAATCACATCGCGCTTTCGACTGTGGGCGCCTACCTGATCAATCTGACGCCCAGCATGCTCTACCAGATTGCGCCCTTGGCCGTTCTGATCGCCGTGCTGGTTACCTTCGGCGTACTCAACCGCAACTCGGAGCTGATCGCCATGAAGGCCACAGGCATCAGCCTATACCGGCTTGTGATTCCGATTGTCTCCATCGCCGCCATCCTGGCCGTAAGCCTGTTCCTATTCGACAACTTCTACTTGCCCCAGGCCAACCGCAAGCAGGAAGCATTGCGCAGCATCATCAAGGGCCGGCCACCGCAGACGTTCCTGCACCCCGAACAAAAGTGGATCTTCGGCCAGCCGCACCCCGGCGAGCCCGGCCGCATCTTCTACTACCAGTTCTTCGATCCTGACCATAACGAGTTCGCCAACCTCTCGCTTTTCGAGTTCAACCCCTCGACCTTCGCGCTCTCCCGGCGCATCTTTGCCGCCCGCGTGAATTGGAACCCCGGGACGGAGACCTGGAGCTTCCATGACGGTTGGGAACGCGACATCGACGGCCCCAACGTAACCCAGTACCGTGAATTCAAACAAACCAACTTTTCCGAAATTCACGAAGAGCCAACTTACTTCAAGAAAGAAAGCCTGCAATCGCAGGAGATGAACTTCGGCCAACTGGACCGCTACATTGGCGACCTTCGCCAGAGCGGATTTGACACCATGCGGCTGCGCGTGGCGCTGTGGCAGAAACTCGCTTATCCGCTGGTGGCCATCATTATGGCGGTATTGGCGATTCCCTTCGCGCTCTCCATGGGCCGCCGCGGCTCACTCACCGGCATTGCCGTAGCCATAGGAGTGGCGCTCGCATACTTTGTAGTCAATGCCCTGTTTAGCGCCTTGGGCAACGTGAACTATTTGCCCGCCCCCCTGGCCGCGTGGTCGTCGGATGTTCTCTTCGGGCTGGTAGGCGGCTACCTGCTGCTGAGAACTCCAACGTAAGAACGCGAACAAGGCCGCGGCGGGCAGCCCCACCGGCAACGATTCACGCTTTCCGCACTTCCCCGTACAATAAGACTATGTTTCGTGACCTCGCCCCCCTCTTCGGTTACATGCGCCGCTACCGCTGGGGATACGTGTGGGGCACCCTCTCCTGTATCGCCACCAACGGCATCTGGGTGCTGTTTCCCCAGGTCATCAAGATGGCCATCGACAAGATGCAGCACGGGGTGACCCGTGAACGCATTCTGGTCTATGCCGGCCTCCTGGTCGCCATCGCCCTCATCAAGGGCGTCTTTCTCTACTCCCAACGCTGGATTCTGATCGGCATTTCGCGGGAGATCGAGTTTGACCTGCGCAACGACCTCTTCCGTCACCTGGAAAAGCAGGACTCGGGTTTCTACCAGCGCTATCGCACCGGCGACATCATGGCCCGGCTGACCAACGACCTGAATGCAGTCCGCATGCTGCTGGGTCCGGCCCTCATGTACAGCGCCAACACCGTTTTCTTCACCGTGGGCGCCTTGTTCTTTCTGCTGCGCATCAGCCCCTGGCTCACCCTGGTGGCCTGGGCGCCGATGCCCCTGGCCAGCATCCTGGTGCAGTACTTCGGACGCAAGATTCATGACCGCTTCGAGCGCATTCAGGCCAGCTTCTCCGAAATCTCCTCGCAGGCCCAGGAAAACTACTCCGGCGCCCGCCTGGTGCGCGCCTTCGCCCGCGAGGACTCCCAGATCGGCCTGTTCGAGCGGCTCAACCGCGAGTACATCGCTCGCTCGCTGCGGCTGGTTCAATTGATGGGCATGCTCTGGCCCTCGCTGGAGTTCATCCTGGGCATCTCCATGGTGATCACCCTGCTGGCCGGCGGGCATCTGGTGATCGCTCACCGCATCAGCGTAGGCGACTTTGTGGCTTTCAACACCTACATGGTGATGCTGATCTGGCCGATCATTGCAGTTGGCTGGGTGGTGAACCTGTTCCAGCGCGGCACCGCCTCGGTCCAGCGCATCGACGAGTTATTGCGCGCCGAACCAGCCATCGACGACCGCGCCGCCGATCCAGCAGTTGAACCCGACACGGTGCTCCGCGGCGAGATCGAGTTCCGTAATCTCAGCTTCAAATACGGTGACACGCCGGTGCTGCGCGACATCTCGCTGCACATTCCCGCCGGTTCCAGCCTGGCCATTGTCGGGCCAACCGGTTCGGGCAAAACCACGCTGGTCAACCTGATCTCACGGCTCTACGAGGCACCCGAAGGATCGCTGCTGATCGACGGCCGGGGAGTGCGCGACTATCCCCTGGCAGTGCTTCGTCGCAACATCGGCATGGTCCCCCAAGAGACTTTCCTCTTCAGCACGACGATTCGCGAAAACCTGACCTTCGGAGCGCCCCAAGCCAGCCCGCAGGACCTGATCGAGGCCACTGAAGCGGCTCACATTCGCCAGGAGTTCGAAGAGTTTCCGCAGGGCCTTGAAACCGTGGTGGGCGAGCGCGGGGTGACGCTCTCCGGCGGGCAGAAGCAACGCTCGGCGATCGCGCGTGCCTTGCTGCGCAGGCCGGCGATCCTGATTCTCGACGACGCGCTGGCCAGCGTGGACACCTACACCGAAGAGCGTATCCTGGGCGGGCTGCGGGGATACACTTCCGCCTCAACCACCATCCTGATCTCGCATCGCGTCTCGACGGTGCGCAATGCCGACCAGATTGCCGTTCTCGACCGCGGCAGGATCGTGGAGTTGGGCAGGCACGACGAACTTCTGGCCCTCGACGGCTATTACGCCGGCCTCTACCAGAAGCAGCAACTCGAAGAAGAGCTCACCGTGGCCGGATGAGGCGCAGCGGGCGGCTTTTCAAAGCTGCAAGAGTGCAGACCGGGCGACACGAGGCTGGAGTTCACGCCGTCCAGTGCGCAGTAACGGCAGCGTTCACGTCAGAGTTACCCGCAACCGCCGGCTGACTTGTAGCGGTCTGTGGGGTGGCGCGAGGCAAGGCGGCATTGGCATTCGGTTCCCTGGCCACTTGGCGCCAGGCGTCGCGCACGTTGCGGACACAGTCGATCGCATGGTCGAACTTTTGACTGGAGGCAGACTGCGAAGCCTGCAGTATCTGCGCAAAGATCGACGCATAGAACTCACTGAGCGCCTGCGCGGGCCGGCCACCCACATCCATGCGCAGCCGCGCCTGCAAGTGGATGATGATATCCAGGGCCCGCTTGACAGCGATGCGACGGCCGGCTGCGTCTCCGCGTTCCACGGCCGCGCTGGCTGCATGAAGAAAGCGGATTATGCCGTCATAGAGCGCCACTACCAGATCGACAGCCGAAGCGCCATCCAGCGTATGTTCCTGATAACTTCCCATGGGGGTAAGACTCCTTGGCTATAGCAGAACCAGAGTTGGCGTATCCCAAAAGCAGTCCACTCAAGTCGACGCAACCATCAGGGAGCGGCGACCTGGTATTTGCTGAACAGGACGCAGGGACTCTGGTTCTGCTCTAGCTGCTGCTCTGGTTGTATCCGGTGATCGCCGAATACAGTTCGTTGACGCTGTCCAGTTGCGAGGGCAGTTCCTGCATGATTTCATTGGCGCTGTTCAGTTCCGCGGTCAGGCTCGTCTGCTGCTCTGAGATCAGGAGGTTTTCCTTCGTGATTTCCGCATTCAGATTGGATTCCATGCTGCTGTTCGAACTCGATGCAAGCGCCAGAATGCCCGTAGTGGAACTCGTACCGGCATCAGTCAGCATGTTGGAGAAACTCATCCCCCAGCTGTCTGCGTTCTGGAAGAAACCCACCACGCTGCTGTAGTCCGTGTTCAAAGTCGAATCAAGGGAAGTCGCATCCAGGGTCAGCGATCCGTCGTTATTGACACTGATCCCCAGGCTGGTCAGGCTGTTGATATCCGACGCGCTGTTGTTGTAACTCAGGGCAGTGCCGGTTGTTGAGTCGGTAATCGAAGAGGACACCGTCAGCGCCCCGCTGGAACCCGAGGTGTTGGAGACAAGCACGAGTTGCGATCCAGTGCTGTTGTTCACCACATTGGCCGTGACCCCAATGCCGGCGGAGTTGATCGCCGACGCTAAACTCGCGAGCGTGCCGCCGGAGGAAGGCAGGCTTATTTTTTGCACTGTCCCGTTGCCCACCGTAATGCTGATGGAACCGGTCAGCGTGTCGGAAGATTTGGCAATCGAATCCAGGTAGCCGTTGGGATTCTGCGTGTTCAGGCTGCCCAGAAGCTGCTGCTGCAGCAAGGACAGCGTGGGGGAGCCGAACAACGGCTCGGGATTGCCCGAACTGTCGTTCCCCTCTTGAGTATTCATGGCGCTGATCAGCGAGTTGTAGTCGCTGACCATCTGATTGACCGTACTCTCGACCCCCGAATTGTCGTTGGCGATGACCACCTGCACCTGCTCGCCGGTCGAACTGGGGGCCAGCAGTTGAAAGGTGACGCCGGGAATGAGATTGGCCACCGTATTCGAGGCGCTGGTCAGGTTGATGCCATCCACCGTCAGATTGGCGTCCTTGCCTGTCACTGTGGATTTGTAACCCAGCGTCGTATTCGTATCGAAGATGTTGGAGGTCACCGTCAACGCCCCGGCTGTCCCCGACGACAACGACAGGCTCGACGATCCGTCGCTGTTGGACACAATGGCGGCCGTTACTCCGAGGCCGGTCGCATTATTGATTGCTTCTTCCAGGCCGGAGATCGTGTTGTCTGTCGAGTCGAGGGTGATGGTCTGCGCCGTGCCGCTGCCAGCCTGGAGGGTGATGGAACCGGAGAGCGTATCGGTCGAGCTGGCAATCTCACCCAGAGTGCCGCTCGAAGTGTCGCTCGAGGAAGCCGTGTAACTGAGAGCGGCAGAGATCGAATTGCTGCTGACCGTGATGCCCCCATTCGCCCCGGAGGTTCCCGAAACCAGGCTGAGCCGCGAACCCGACGAATCGGTCAGCACACTCGCAGTGATGCCCACCCCGGAAGAGTTGATGGCGCTCGCCAGCCCGGTGAGAGTGTCGTCCGAGGAGGTCAGCGTAATAGTTTGCGCCGTGCCGCTGCCCGCCTGGAGGGTAATGGAACCCGTCAGAGCGGTGGATGCGCTGGGAACCTCGGCGAGATAGCCGCTGGAAGTCTGTGCAAGATTCGTCACCTCCACGGTATGCGTTCCCGCAATCGCAGTGGAATCCGCGTAGGTCAGCGTGAGCACATTGGTATCGGAACTAGAGCCCGTTTTGACCGCCATGACGCCTTCGAAGTCGGTGAGGGAGCTCATGTCGTTGGAGAGGTTCGAGAACAGTGTCCCGAGGCTCGATATCGCAGTATCCTGGCTCTCCAACTTCGTCAGTTGGGTCTTCCACGGAGTTTCCACATTCTGGAGATTGCTCACGATTGAGGCCACGGTCGTGCTCACGTCGAACCCGGTTCCGCTGGTCGGCGACCCGAAGCTCAGTCCCACTACGCTCATCCCGCCCTCCGATCCGAAATCAAGCAGCCGGAGAACCAACCGGCTCAAGGCCGGATTGGAAAAGACTCATGGCTGCCGCATATGCACTTGTACCCACACATAGGGAGGGCGTCCTCCCGGACGCCCTCCCTTGGTTGAACGGCTTTGCTTCGGTTCACTCCACCCCAGCGACGAAAACCTGTCGCGGGGGACCCCGGTTATTGCAGGAGTTTGGTTACTTCCTGCTGCACGCTGTTGGCCTGAGCCAGGGCGGAAATGCCGGTCTGGCTCAGAATTTCGTACTTGGACATGGCGGAGGTGGCCGACGCGTAGTCGGTGGCCTGCACCGCGTTCTGCGCCGACTGCACGTTCTCCTGCTGGGTGCTGAGCACCTGGCTCACGGAGTTCAGCGTGTTGATCTGCGCGCCGATGTAGCCGTCCTGCGCCGCCACGTCGGCAATTGCCGTGTTGAGATCGTTCAGGGTGCCTTGCGCTGCAGTCTGGGCCAGAGCAACGGTCGTGCCGGTCAAGCTGGTTGTGGAAAGGTCCTGTTGGCCGGTGCCGGCGGTATAGGTAATCGTTGCGGGATTTGCGCCTGCAGGAGTGAGCGACACTGTGCCGCCCGCATCGCCCACGCTCTGAGAGGACAGAGCGGCAAAGTACAGGCCGTCGATCGATGCGCCTGCCGTCGAGGAGTCACCGGTGTAGATATTCACCGTAGCCCCGGCGTTCGCTTTTTGCCCAAAGACCTGCGTCTGGTTATACGTGGTCGTTGTGCCGATGTTGTTGATCTCGGCCAGAATCGACTGATATTCCTGGTTGGCTGCCGCAGACTGAGTCAGGTTGAGGGTGCCGTTCGAGGCTTCGGTAGCCAGCGTCACGGCCCGGTTGAGCAGGCTCGTCACTTGCGAGAGGGCGCCATCGGCAACCTGAAGCATGCCGACACCTTCGGTAGCGTTGGTTTCCGATTGGGTTAATGCCTGCGAGTTGGCCTGCAGGCCGTCGACCAGCGAAAGGCCGGCGGCGTCGTCCGCGCCGGAGTTGATCTTCGATCCGGAAGACAACTGCTGCAGCACGGTGTTCAGGCTGTTATTGGTGTTGTTCAGATTGTTCTCCGCGTACACGGCGGAGAGGTTGTTCAAGACACCCAGGGACATGGGGTTCTCCTTGTCGGATGCGTTGATTTGCGGCCCTTCTCCGGATGCGCTCCCATATTTTTGACCAACCCTGGGTCGCTGCGTCTGGTTCCGTTACCGCTGCATCTGGCCCCTTTTTCGGCGCGGGAATTGTGGACTTTATCCCCCCCGCATTTGTGTCCTGCCGCGGACACTTTCGCCCCGTTGCTCTAATCTTTTTAACCTTTCCAGAGGCCCGCCGATAACATCAGCGAAGGAGTCCTGCGGCGATGATCGAACTGACCCGGCTCAATGGCAATCCGATGGTGCTCAACAGCGATCTGATCAAGACCGCCGAGGCCTCTCCGGATACCATGCTTACCCTGATCAATGGGGAAAAGCTGATCGTGCGCGAGGACTGCGGCGAGGTGGTGGAGCGGACTCTGGCCTACCGTGCGCGGCTGCTGGCCTCGGTGGCCCGGCGCCTGCCATCGTATGGCGGCCTCGAGCGCGTCGTTTCTCTGGCCAGCCTGGATGTTGCGGATCAACCCAGACCCGCGCCGTCCAAGCGGGACGCCGACGAGGACCGATGAAGGATGAATCCCGATCTCCGCACATGATTTTCCGAGGAGCTTCTCATGGATAAAGGCAGTATTGGCGGAGTATTCCTGGCCGTAGCCGGTATCGTGGCAGGGTTGCTGATCGAAGGCGGCAACCTGGGCCAGATCGTGCAGCCGACTGCTGCCCTCATCGTCTTTGGCGGCACGATGGGCGCGGTGCTGCTCCAGTTTCCGCTGCCCACGGTGCTGGCCGCATTCGGCCGCTTGGCGCACATCTTCTCCGCACCGCGGAAGCAGCACGATCAGATCATTCGGCTGCTGGTGGCCTTCGCCAACAAGGCCCGCCGCAACGGCGTGGTCTCCCTGGACAGCGATCTCGAAACCATCCAAGACCCGTTTCTAAGGCAAGCGCTGATGCTGGCCGTGGACGGAACCGAGCCCACCGAACTGCGCAAGATCATGCGGGTAAGCCTGGACTCAACAGCGGAATGCGAAGACCGGCTTCCCGCGGTCTTCGAGTCAGCGGGAGGATTCTCGCCCACCATCGGCATTCTGGGAGCGGTGCTTGGCCTGATCCAGGTGATGCAGCATCTGGACAACATTCAGGAAGTGGGACGCGGCATTGCCGTGGCGTTTGTCGCCACCATCTACGGGGTGGGCATTGCAAATCTCTTCTTCCTGCCCTTCGCCGGCAAGCTGCGCATTCGCATGCGCGAGGACCATCAGCGCCGTGAAATGATGCTGGAGGGCGTGGTCTCGATCCTCGAAGGGATGAACCCGCGCATGCTCGAAGTGAAGCTGTCAGGATTCGTGGACGAGACCGCCCGGGACAAGAAGGAGCGCGCGGCATGAGCGCACGCCCCCGCAAGAGCCACGTCAGCCAGGATCGCTGGCTCGTCTCTTACGCAGACTTCATCACCCTTCTGTTCGCTTTTTTCGTGGTTCTCTACGCCTTTGCCAAGGCCGACCAGAAAAAGCAAGTGGAGGTTGCGGTAGCCATCGACACCGCGTTCCGCTCCCTGGGGATCTTTCCCGATGCGACGCGACGGCCGGCCAGCGACGCAAGTATAGCCGCCGGGACAGACAAGCCCGCTATCCCCATGAACATTGTGATGGGAGAGGATGTGCTATCGCCTGCCAAGGTGAAGGACGACCTGGAGCACATTCAGCGCGAATTGCAACAGACCTTGTCCAACCAGGTTGCCGCGCACACGGTCTCGATCCAGATGGGCCGGGACGGGCTGGTCATCAGCCTTCGCGAAGCCGGTTTTTTCAACTCCGGCTCCGCCATCCCCAAACCCGAGACGCTTGGCACGCTGCGCCAGGTGGCAGCCTCCCTGGGCCGCACGCCCTACGATCTGCGCATCGAGGGCCACACGGACAACATCCCCATCCACACCGCGGAATTCGATTCCAATTGGGAGCTTTCGTCGGCCCGCGCCACCCGCATAGCCCACCTGTTTCTCGATCTGAAATCCATCACCCCGGAGCGCATCTCGGCTGCGGGCTACGCGGAGTTCCACCCGGTTGCCAGTAACTCAACCGCAGAAGGCCGCGCGGAAAACCGCCGCGTCGACCTGGTCGTCCTTCCCCGCACCAGGATCAATTTCTCGGTACCGGGATTGACCCATCCCACAAGCGAATGGCGCAAGATCACGGACAACGATTCACCGGGACAGCATTAGGCTGGGAGCGGTGTTAGCGGTGTTAGCGGAGATAGCGGAGATAGCGGTGTTAGCGGTGTTAGCGGAGATAGCGGTGTTAGCGGTGCTAGCCCGGACAACTCCGCTAACTCCGCCAACACGCGCGCAGCGCGGCTACCCCCGCTGCTCCACCCCCAGCACCTTCACGATCACCCGCTTCTTGCGCCGCCCGTCGAACTCGGCATAAAAGACGCGCTGCCAGGGCCCCAGGTCCAGGCGGCCACCGGTCACCGGCAATGTGGTTTCGTGGTGCAACAGCAGCGACTTGAGGTGCGCATCCCCATTGTCCTCGCCAGTGAGGTGGTGTTTGTAGTCGGGCCGCGCCGGAGCCAACTCCTCCAGCCACTTGCCGATGTCCTCGATCAAGCCGCTTTCCAGATCGTTTACGTAGACGGCGGCCGTAATATGCATGGGCGAAACAAAGCACAGGCCGTCTTTCACGCCGCTGCGCTCCACAATCTGCTCCACCTGATCGGTAATATGGACCATTTCGCGGCGTTTTTTGGTTTCGAAAACCAGGTATTCGGTGTGACTCTTCATCTCAGCCTCCGGCAGGAGCCGCTTTCTGCGCAAGACAACACGACGCATTCAATTCTGACTGCCAGCCTTTATCCTAAAACCAGCCGTGACCTCGACCTTGACCTCGCCCAACCAAAACCGCGCCGAAGCGCACTACCAGCGCGGCCTCGACTTGCTCGCTGCCAACTCGCCCGGTGAAGCAGCCGGGGCATTCCGTGCCGCCATCGACGCCGATTCGGCGCACATTGAGGCGCATCACGGCCTGGTGCGGGCCTTGCGCGACGCCGGCCGGCTGGAACAAGCCATCGGCGCAGCGCTGGCGCTTACGGCCCTTGCGCCCGGCGATCCGCTGGCGCACACGGCCCTGTCCATCTCGCTACAGCACGCCGGACACATTCCCGAGGCGGAAGCGGCTGCGGCCCGGGCCCGCATTCTGGAGTGGAAGATTCAGCTCCAGTCGCCGGGCGGCGAGGATTCCCAGCCGTGAAGCTTCCGCGTCCACTCACTCCCGCGCAGAGGCTGCGCCGGATGCACGAAGCGCTTGCGGAGGCGTACGGTCCCCAGCACTGGTGGCCTGCCAAGACTCCTTTTGAAGTGATTCTCGGTGCCTACCTGACGCAGAACACCGCATGGAAAGCCGTCGAGCGCTCGCTGGCCAACCTGCGCTCGGCCGGGGCCCTGAGCGTTGACGGCCTGCGCTCGCTGGCTCTCAAAGACTTGCAGCGACTGATCCAACCCTCCGGCTTTCATACCCGCAAAGCGCCGGCGCTGAAGGCGTTTGTAGCCCTGCTGGACGACGAGTTTGGCGGTTCGCTCGCGGCGCTCGCCGCCAGCCCAACAGCCCCCCTGCGCCACCGGCTGTTGGCCCTGCCGGGTGTTGGCCCGGAGACTGCGGACGCCATTTTGCTCTATGCTCTCGGCCACCCTTTACCCGTAGCCGACGAGTACCTGCGCCGTATCGCCGAGCGGCATGGGCTTCTGACACCACCGCCTAGCCGGGACCGCAAAGGCTATCAGTCGCTGGCCGATCTGACCCGTCAGGCGTTCGCGCTGGACGCGCTGGAAAAGCAGGCGACGCTGTTCAACGAGTTTCATGCCCTCGCGGTGGCCGTGGGCAAGGCGCATTGCGGCAGAACCGCCCACTGCTCAGGCTGCCCTCTGGCCGCGGATCTGGAACTCGTTCGGGCCGCAACGGGGAAAAACGACCTATCTCAGGCAGCAATTTGTGAGCGAAAAAACCTGTCCTCGTAGCGACAGTATTTTCGGCTTGAAACTGGGCAAAATCACCCGGTAATGCCGTAGGATCAGTGGTAGAGGAAGCTCACCAATGGGACAATCCTGTTCATCCATGCAGCTTACGCGGGCCGCCGACTACGCGGTTCGCGTGATGATTCACCTGGCCACGCTGCCCCCCCATGAGCGCACGCTGCTCCCTGCGCTAGCTCACGCCACCGGAACGCCGGAGAGCTTTCTCTCGAAGATTCTGCAGGCTTTGTGCCGCGCCGGGCTGATTGCCTCGTGGCGGGGACAGTCGGGCGGCTTTGAGATTCTGGCCGCTGGACGCGAGGCCTCGATCCGCACCGTTATCGAGGCCATCGACGGCCCGATCTGCTTGAACATCTGCCTCATATCCGGAGCGTCCTGCACCCGCAAGTCCTTCTGTCCGGCGCACCCCATTTGGGCCAGCGCCCAGGAAGCAATGCTGGGTGTCTTGAACACAGCCAGGGTCGCCGACCTGGCGGTCCAGGCGACCGTCCCGCGAGTGAAGGGACCGAACAGCCAGCCCGTACCCGTATCTGTCAGGCCGAGAGTGGCCGGGAAAAGCGGAGGGCGGGCCGCAGGGAAGAGAGCCTCCCAGGAAGGCGAGGCCCCTGCCTTACAGAGCGGAGAATCAAAGGGATTGGAAATCGGCACGCAGTGAGACTGACCAAGCTCTGAGTAATCTCCGAATAGCCGACCATCCGACCGGAATCCGCGAGAAGGTCTGTTAGGGTTCCTCGCTGAGAGGCTTTTCCAATCTGGCCCGAGACGGTGGAGAATAGAGTTGATCCCTTGCGGCAACCAGCTTCGACGATTCAAGGGATCGGCGGTCGCCGCGAAATCTTGCGATATTTGCAGAGCATCGTCGTGGGGGGCGGCCTGAGCCGCCCCCCACGACAACTTTTTTTGTAGCTCTTACACGGTTGCGTGGACGCTGTGGAAGGTTGAGACGACCGTCTCAAACGTCTGAACCCGCGGCGTTCCATCGATCACTTTCGCCAGCGTCTTCAGCACTTCCGGGTAGGTGCGGGTGTTGTAATCGTCCGCGTTGCTCTTGTGCTCCCACAGGCTGATTGAAACCGCTTCAGGCGAGCCTGGGTTGCAGAGGGTGATTTCTTCCTTGAAGCCCTTCTGCTTCTGCAGCAAAGGAAGAATTTGGCTTTCGATGGTGTGGGTGCAATCGGACTGCATGTTGGCTTTAATGCTGAAAGTTACATTGCGTGCGTACATAATTAATCTCCTAAAGGTCGTCGCGAATATAAGTGGGGGGAACTTCAGATGGCCTTTACCTATAGTTAGGGAACCTGAATGAGGTGACTGCTTCTATATGCCTCACCTGCGAACGTAGTCTCTTGAGTGGGAGTTGTCAAATCGGACTATCGAGCGTTGATGGCGTCGATGCGCTGGACCCGTTCAGAACATCGAAACTGTCGTTCCGTCATCGCATGCCCGACTGCGGGAGCGCGTGCTTCCAAGCAGAAACAGAATGCTGCATGGGTAAAAGCACTGATCGATGGCCCGTCTCGTGACTCGCCACGCTATGGCGACGAGTGGAAGGTTCACGCGCTCTGCGCTCAACCAAGCTCAGCATCGCTGCAATCCGGCGGGAGTGCCGAGCGCCTTTTTTGCCCGCTGATGTGAGAGAAGCTGGTATGGAAGGCCCGGCACTCGAATGACATACCTCGTCTTCAGTGTTCCTGGTGAGTCATCGCCAACCCTGACCTTTGGCGAGTCTTCGCCTCTTCCGGTGACCTGGCTCACGGTAGGGGAAGAGTTGGCGACGATACAAGCCGGGACTGGCAAGAGGGTCCTAAAGACCCCCGACAAACTTGGTCTTATTGTGCCTGGCGTTAATCGTAAGCTTCAAGCCGCGCGCCGATTGCATGGCTCATGGCCTGGGAAATGCATAGTACCCCGAGCGAGTAACGATTCTCGCCCCTTTGATGGAGCACCCAAGCTTGATGTGGTGAAACTTGCCGTCAGGGATGAAATTAGAAGGCTTATATACGAGGCGATATTGGTTCCTTTGTTCCGCCTCAATGATTTGAAGGTCTTCCCATACATGATCGCCCTGCGGGTTGAAGAAGACGCGTCCGCCCGTTTGGCGAGCCAGATCGTCCAACGTTCGTTGTCCAGCGGAGAATGGCGATTTCGAGGAATTGCTGATTGCGTAAATCGCAGTTCGGGTTCTCTGGCACATGTCCACGGCTTCGCGCAGGTAAACATGGCTGTCGTTGTCCTCACCGTCGCTGAAAAGAAGAATGAAGTTTCCGGTAACCTCGGAGTGGTCGACTGACCAGAAATCTCGGCACGTCTTGTAAAGGGAATCGTAGATGGACGTGATCGGAAGATGGTCCTGTCGCATCCGGACGGCTGCTGCTCCAGCGGCAACCTGGACCTCGTTGCCGGTCCAGTTCTGCCTCACAAGCGTTTCCGTATCGAACTGCAGCACAAACGCTCTGTCAGCTTCCTTTCGAAGCAGGCGGGAAGCGTAGAGGCCGAGGATGGAGCGATTGTTCCCAAGGTCGTCCATCATGGAGGCGCTCGTATCGAAAAGGAAGCCCGCGCGGATCGGGAGGTTCGCGTATCGTTCGAGCATGACAATGCGATTCTGCCGCTTTCCGTCATCCGACAACGCTAGATTGTCTGGTGACAAGCTCATTAGCGGCTCACCACTAGAGTTGAATGCGCGGAATGTGAGACTGATCTCATTGACAGGAATCCGAACTGTGTAGGGGACGGGGGGAGCGTCGTCCTGGGATCCCTGGGATACCTGCGCGGTGCCAACTAAGGTCGGGAGCGAACAGAAGAGAAGGCATTGCATCAACCGCTGAATTGAACCACACGCCCACATAGAGCCTAGAATACGCGGGGCGGGCGAGTTGCGCGTATTCCGGATCACCGCCTATCCGGTAGTTAGCATTTAACTGTCATCCCGACGGTGCTGGCGCCAAGGAGTTCTTGAAATCTGGACGGATTCCGTAGGAGTGGTTTTGAGGGTTGGTGATTCTAGAAGCAGTCTCACAGATGCCTCAAGAGGATCAACATGCATCCCAGTTGGACCATGCCGAGGAAGTTGGCTGAGTAGCGCTCCCAACGGCTGGTGAGACGGCGGAAGTTTTTCAGCCAGGC
>Ga0181520_10006151_pt1 | contig 18582 bp, 11 predicted proteins | sample PEATcosm2014_Bin_29_FD_132451 | JGI IMG/M metagenome (GOLD analysis project Ga0181520, IMG submission 132451) | Peatland microbial communities from MTU Mesocosm Facility, Houghton, MI, USA - PEATcosm2014_Bin02_30_metaG | ecosystem: Environmental > Terrestrial > Soil > Wetlands > Peat | place...
GTTCCCTCGCCTGAATCTACCGAGCCCGAGTAGCAACGAAGGTCAAATGTAGTGTAAAAGCCCCCCTGAGACCCTAACAGGCTCAGGGCTTCGCTGAACCAAACTGTCAAAGTTGCGCTAGCACGACGACGGCCATCCACTTGCTGTGGCTCGGCGACATGGCGAACTCCCCTCCCGTGAGACGGTAATGTGGCGGAGCAGCACGCTGCTTCCGTCCACGCATCAGCGCGCACAGCTATCCATGGACGTCTTCAAATGAGCCAGTGTGGGGTACGGCGTAAAGCGGGCGATGAGGGTGAAGCGACGACGAGTGATCCCCAGAGAACTGCACAGCGTCAAGCGGTCCAGATCCGCTGACATGGCAATGCCTCCCCGCGACCATTTTGCCGAACTGCGCTACAACTATTACATGTAGTATATACACCTGGAACGATCGTGTCAACCTATCGAGAGAAACGGGCAGAGGGGCAACGCAGAACGCAGAATCGACTGCAACGGCACTCCCGCGCCGCCTCAGCGCGTGACCTTGACGGTTCGCGCGGCCCTCACGCCACGGCCCGCCGCGTCCCAGACGATCAGCGCGACCTGGTACGTGCCGGGGCGGTCGAAGGTGTGGGTCGCTCGCCGACCAGTTGCGGGGAGGCCGCCGCCGAAATCCCAGAAGGCGACTGCTTTGGGGTCGGCGAGCGCGTCGGACTTGCACACGAACGTCGCCGGGACGCCCACCTTCGCCGAAGCGTTGCAGATGACATCGGCCTTCGGCGCGGAGGTGGGGAAGGGCTTTGCGGGCGGAATTGCATCGCTTCCGTTGCCTTTCACGGCGCAGTCCGTCCATTCCATGGCCGTGTAATCGCCCGGCCCGGACACCGCCGCGCCCTTGTTGTCCACGATGGCGCACTTGATGAAGCTCAGGAAGTCGGTGTTCGGTCCGAACATCTGCACTCCGAGACGCCCGTTGCCCCGCATCTCGCACTCCTCGAGAACGCAGTGGTTCATGCCCCCGTTGATGCGGAACCCGTGCCCCTGGTCCGAGGGGTAGATCGGCTTCCCCCGCCCGACCGCCGTGTCGTTGAACCGGCACTTGTACAGGTAGTTGTACTGAATGCCCGTCGTCTCGCCCTGGAACTGGGCCGCCCACTGGATGCAGTTTTGAACCGTGTTGTTGGCGTAGTAGACGTAATCCTTGCGGTTCACGTTAGAGACCGATATGCCGATCATCTGGCCATCGTCGATGAGGTTGTCGGTGACGACACAGTAGCTGCCGATGACCTCGATCCCGATGAACTTGACGGTGCCCGACTTGTCGCTGACCACGTTCCGCCGGGCGGCGCACCAGTCCGCCCCGCCGATGCTCAGCCAGTGGTCGATCTTGTTGTCCTCGATGACACACCGGTCGCAGCCGCCCCAGACCTCGATCCCGAGCCCATCGCCGCCGGAGCCGGTGACGGTGTTGTTACGGATGATGAGATCGCTCGACTCGTTGTCCGTGAGGATTCCGCCTCGGCCCGTATTGCGAACGGTGCAGCGCTCGACGGTGTTGCGCGCAGAACCCCACGAGAGACGCACGCCGCAGCCCCAGCCGGAATCGAGGCCGATGTTCTCGAACGTGCAGTCGGAGATGACGCTGTCGGTGACGCCATGCTGATGCGTCGGCGCATCGCCGCTGAAGTGGATCGCCGGGGAGCCACACTTGCGGTCGGTGTTGCGGACGGTGAGGTGGTGGATGTTGAGCTTGCGGGAGTCGTAGACGTTGAGTGTGGCCTGGACGTTTGCGTCGCCGGCGGCGTCGATGGTGAAACCGGCCAGTTCGAGCCCGATCTTGCAACCCGTGACAGTGACCATGACCGTGGGCTTGTCGCCCGCAAAGCGCAGGACAGTCTTGTCCTGGCCTGCGCCGATAAACTTTGTCCCCGCCTTCGGAGCGACGGCCTCGGTGATGGCGAAAGTGCCTGCCGGCAGCTTCACGGTGTCGCCGGGCTGGGATCGGGCGATGGCGGCGGAGATGGCTGCCGAGTTGAACCCCTGAACCCAGACCGTGGCGTCCGATTCGGCGGCGCTCAGGCCGTTCGCGGCGATCAGCGCCGCCAGCAGGACTGCACTTGGGACGAAGCGATACGCGACGTCAGGCCTTGTCATCATCCTTGGCGCTCCCCTTGGCTGGCGACTCGCCGGCTTTCGGCTCATCGACGACGCGCCCGATGCCGCCGAAGTACTTGGCTGCATCCCCCAACTCGTCCACCAGGTCCTTCGGCACCACGAAGGCGATCATGCCCCGCTTGCCGAGCAGCTTCATGTACTCGACCAGCGAGGTCTCCATCTCCTTGCGGCCCTCTTTGTACTCCTTGCATAGGAGGGTGGCGATCTCACTGAGCGAGTGCTCGCCGTCGCAAAGCTTCCATACGAAAGTGCCGACCTCGTCGAGGATCACCGGCTTGCTCTCGGGGACGAAAAACATCCACGCCAGGGCCTTGCCGGTGAGGTCGTTGCGGCGCGGGAGCGTCACAGCGGCATAGCCCTCATCGTTCGCGACCCACTTGAGGCCCGGATTGCGGACCGGCAAGGCGCGCATCGCCTGATCCCGCGAAATGTACGGGGCCTGTTTGCCGCGACCGAACCGGGCTTTGATGCTGTTGATGAGGCCACCGTCAGCCAATATTGTCACACTCCAGGGGCAGGGGGACGGCAGGTGTTAGGGACGGCAGGTGTTAGGGACGGCAGGTTTTGGGGACGGCAGGTTTCAGGGACGGCAGGTGCTAATATTACTACGCCGGTTGTGCGGCCTTGCTCGGCAATGAGATGCCCTGCGGAGAGATGGACGGCGATTGACCACAGAGACACAGAGGACACAGAGAACGGCAACGTCCCTTAACGCCTATCGTGGGGCAGGCCGGCCGTTTCCCAGCCGTTCTCTGTGCCCTCTGTGTCTCTGTGGTTCAATGCCGTTCGCCCTTCATCTGGGGATACGGTCAGCCTCTGACAAGATTCCGAGCGCTTCGTCTGCCGGTTGTCAAAGCGGCGTAGTAATCAGGGACGGCAGGTGTCAGGGACGCGACTCTTTCGCGCCACCTTGCTGTGGCAGCCTCCGAACGACACCGATGCTGCGCCGGAGGGTCAGGAGGGTGATCTCCGGGCGGCAACGGAAGCGCGCGTTGGTGCCGGCCCCGACGCCCCGGCTGACGTGACAGAGCGTGCCGGCAACCTCGAACAGCCCCTCGGACCGCCGCCGGTCGCGCCACACCGGAGCCCACGGCGAGCCGATCCCCGGCAGCGTCAACTGCCCGCCATGCGTGTGGCCGCAAAGGACCAGGTCCGCCCACTCGATGCCGGGCAAGTCCATTGCATCCGGCGAATGCGTCACAACTACGCGCAGGTCGCCCTGTGGCGCCGCCTTGAGGGCGGCTTCGAGGTCGTCGTAGCCGCAGCTTGTATCCCCCAGCCCGATCACCGCTACAGGCCGGCCGCGCACTGCGACCGTCCGAGACTCATTGTGCAGGATCGGGATACCCGCCTTGCCCAAAGATGCGATGACCTGGCGCAGTGGCAGATGCGGGCCTGTCAAGCCAAAAGCATACGCCTCGAGCGTGCGGTCGTGATCGTGGTTTCCCAGCACCGCCGCGAGGCGATTCGCAATGCCGGCCAGCGGCGCGACGACCTCACCTGTGAGTTCGACGAATGGCGAATGGTGCGCCAGGTCGCCTGAGACGCACAGCAGGTCCGCGTCCGCGGCGATGACCTCATCGATCGCGCGGCGAGCGATTCGCAGCGCGCGCGGCTCGGGCCGGCAGTGCAGATCGGAGAGGTGCGCGATGACGGTCCCGTCAAGTTCTGCCGGCAGTCCGGGCAAGTGCACGTCGCGCCGCGAGACTTGCAGGCGCATCGGCTCGATGAAGCGCGCATAGACCAGAAAGGCGATGCAGAGGGCCAGCAAGGCCCACAGCCACACGGCAACGGTGATCACGAAGGTCGGTCTTCCGTTTCGTCGAGGGGTTTGCGCGTGACGGCGATCTCATTGCTCGTCATCGCCCGCACCGCGCGCATGGCAAGGTAACCCAGCAAGGCCATAAGGGCGATCCCCGCCACCAGGAGGCCCTGCGAGACGGGCTGCCGGGCCACCGATGTGGTGACGCCGTAGCCCGCGCCCGGCGCTGCGAGGTCTCGCTGCACATCGAAAAGCGCGCCACCGTTCAGCGCGCGAAGAGCACACCCGACGCCCACAAAACCGATGACACAACCCCCCACGCGCAGCAGGCCCCCGATGGCGCGGGAGCGGGAAACCCCGGCGGATCGCGCTTTGATGTACAGCAGCCCGGCCAACGCCCCTCCCACGATCAGGAAGACGACCGCAAACTGGAGCCACTCGATGCTAGACTGCATTGAATTCGTCCCTACGACAGACACGCCGATAGTCGGCGCTCGCCTGCGCCATGGATCTCATTCGACCGGCCCGCCGGTGTCTTCTTTGTTTTTTGACTTTGATTTGCTCTTATTGTTCTTGTGGGCAGGCTTGTCGGAATCGCCTTTAGAGGTATTGTCCCCGTCAGCGGTCTTATTCGAGGCGTCTTTGTCGCTGTTGTCGTCACTCTTGGCTTCGTGGTCGCCGTTCTTTTTCGACTTGTGATGCGCAGTGTCGTGCTCTCGTTCCACGTTCGAGCGCTCCCCCTCGTTCGGCTCGCGAGTCTCGACCTTCACCTCGGCCTTCTCGGGCGGCGTGACGGCGTTCGGGTCGGTGGTCTGCGGGGCGGCATCGGAGTCGCTGTCCGTGCCGCCTTTCGCCTGGAAAGGATTCTTGGGGGTGCGCGCTTCAATGTCCCTGAGTTTGTTGCCCAGCCAGTACTTGCCCCCTGCGAAGCCGGCCATCGCGCCGAACAAGCAGAGCAGCAGCACCGCGCTCCAGAAGACCATCGTCTCCTGTCGGGATGTCAAGGGCGTGCGCTGTCGGTGTCGGCGGGCAAGCGGCATCGGTTGAACCTCGGCGGACGAGAACACTATCACAAGGATACGCCCGGATTGTAACACGGCCATACAAGACTAAGCAAGGACGAGGCACGGCACGAGGCACGGGACGACAGGGGTATCTTTTGGGGGCGGAATGCTTTCAGTGGGTCAAGGCGCGGGGTGTCGCGGTTGCGCTTCGTCCCGCGAAGTGGGATGAGACGTAACCGTGACAGGGCCCCCGCGCCATCCTGGCAGCCACCCGCCTCGAAAGCCGCCGTTTGCCGGGCGAACGGCGACCTCACCCTGACCCGCCTACAGCGGGTAGGCCCCTCCACTCGTGGAGAGGGGAGAACGGCAGCGGTTCACTATTGCGCAAAAATTGCCGTTTGCCTCTCCCCTCCCGGAACGGGAGGGGTGCCCCGCCATAGGCGGGGCGGGGTAGGGCCGTTCCGGCGGGCGGGCGAACGACACCCCCCGGCCCTCCCCGCAAGCGGGGGTATGTGTTTAGCGATATCTCCCTCAGATCATGTGGCAGCGCGATTCATCGCGCGGATCACATCGTATAGCTACCTGCGCTTCTACTTCGACAAAATGCTTACCCGCAGCCGATGGCGTGATACGCGGATGGCGGTTCGCCCCGCATTTGGCGCGATGAATCGCGCTGCCACATGGTCCAAGGGAGGAAGTCGCCAAACAGGTACAAGCGGGTAGGAGGTTATCGTTTTCATCGTTTCAGAGTGCCGGAACCCGGCGTGAAGACTGCCCTGCGATTATCCCGCGCGGGAAACATCCCGGCTTCATACGGTGTTACATCCTTCTTCACGCTCCGGGAAGGCGCTTGCGGGCGTGGCTGAGGAGAAGGACTCCTCGCGCCGTTGTTGAAGTAGGTCTCGGGGTGTGGCAAATCGGTGCGGGGTCTCGGGGCCAGGAATCATGGACAGCGATCTCATTAAGGACGAAATCAAGCGGCGCATCGACATCGCCGACGTCATCTCACAGTACGTGCCTCTGCAACGCGCGGGCCGGCGTCTCAAGGCGTGCTGCCCGTTCCACCAGGAAAAGACCCCCTCGTTCTACGTTGATCCTCAAGGCGGGTTCTGGAAATGCTTCGGCTGCGGGGCGGGCGGAGATGTCTTCTCCTTCGTCATGCAGATGGAGGGATTGACCTTCGTCGAGGCCGGCGAGCGCCTCGCCGAGAAGGTGGGGCTGGAGTGGAAGACGGCGCCGGACGCGGCGGAGCGCACCCAGAGGCGGCGCGAGGCTCAAAGCGTCAACGATGTGGCCGCCGCTTTCTTCGCAGACAACCTCTACAAAGACCCCTCGGCGGAGCACGCGCGAGCGTACGTCAAGAAGCGGGGGTTCACCGGCGAGACCGTCAAGCTTTTCCGCCTGGGGTATGCCCTCGATGGCTGGGACGGTCTCCTGCGACACCTGCGGACGCGGGGAGTTGATGAGGCGACAGCCGAGTCGATGGGCCTCGTGAAGCTGGGCGATCATGGCGGCCGGTACGATGTCTTCCGCAATCGGCTGATGTTCCCCATCACCGACGTGACGGGCAAGATCATCGCCTTTGGCGGACGCACGCTGAGCGCCGACGATCCGGCGAAGTATCTGAATTCCCCCGAGACGTCGGTCTTCAAGAAGGGGCAGACGGTCTATGCCCTTTCGCTCGCGCGGCAGGCGATTGCGGAACTAGGATATTGCATCGTCGTCGAAGGGTATACAGATGTGATATCGCTCCATCAAGCCGGTATCCGCAACGTGGTGGCATGTCTGGGCACCGCGATGACCGCGGATCACCTCAAGCTCCTGCGCCGTTATACCGAGCGCGTCACACTGACTTATGACGCCGATGCAGCCGGGATGCAAGCTGCTTTGCGCAATGTGGCCTTGTTCGAGGGCAGCGGTGTGGACGTTCGAGTGGCCGTTTTGCCGCCCGGTGAGGACCCGGACGAGTGCGTGCGGCGTGTCGGCCAGGAGGGCTTCCGCGAGCTTCTGTCCGGCGCGGTGCCCGTGGCCGAGTACGAGCTGCGGATGGTCTTCGCCAAGTACGCCGACCAGGGGGCGGATGGACTCGCGCGCGCGGCCCAGGAAGCGACCGAAATCCTCGCCCGCATCCCCGACCGGGTGCGGCGCGACGAGTTCATCTCGCGGGCGGCGGATAGCTGGGGCGCGGGCAATGCCGGCCGGACCGAGATGATGGAGCGGGCGCTGCGCCTCGAACTGCAGCGGCACCTCGCGAGTTCGCGTGCGCCGCGACTTGCTGCGGGCATGTCGCCGAGAGACCGGGGCCACATTTTCGAGACGGCGATCAGGCACGCCAACAGCCCTATTCCACTGCGGGTAGGGCTGCTTCAGGAGGAGATTCTGGCGCCGGCGCTGAATGATCGAGATGTCGCGGTATTCGTGCTGTCCCGACTGTCGCCTGAGGAGTTCCCGGATGAGAGCCTGCGGTCGATCGCCGAAGTGATGGCTGAGCGCGTGCAGGACACGGCGACCAGCCTGTCAGGCGTTGTGTTCGAGGCCTTCGAGGGCAACGAGGCAGTGCTGGAGCGCTTGTATGACATCGCCCTGCCGGAGCGGCCGCCCCTCGACCGAGAGCTTCTGGAGGCTAACATCGCGGCCCTCAAGCGCTACCTCGCCGCCGGCGGGCTGCAGGAGCTTTTCGAGGTGGACAGTGCGGCTGATGGCAGCGCCGGGCCGAACGCCGAGGCGGTCGAGGACTTCGCCGAGCTGGAGAAGCGAGTGATCGAGAAGCTCAGCAGCGGCGACTTCGATCCCGATGACCCGGATGTGGCCCGCTTCATGCAAGCCCAGGCGCGGGTCAGGGGTCGCGGCAGCAAGGAGTATGTGGATTACGATTCCACGGTTACGGCACGCGAGCGGCCCGGTCCGCAGGATGCAGGGATAGGCGCAAACGGCGGCGAATAGGCGGCCACGGTGGATGGGCGACGGGGGTTGACAAGAGGGGGACGCGAGGCCAACGGGGACGGCGGTACAGAGACCGCACAGTGGCCTGATGTGAAGGGAGTTGTGCTTTTTGTCGCAGGGGAAGGATAGCGACATCCATGAACTCGATGAGGTGAAGCTCCTGCTGCGCAAGGGCCGGCGGAACGGCTACCTGACATTCGCCGAGATTCAGGATGCCCTTGGAGACAGCGAGGAACTTGACACCAGCGACATCGAAGAGATCTACCGCGTTTTCATGGATGCGGGGATTCGTGTCGTCGAGGAGGAGGAGTTCGAGGAGGAAGTCCGCGACGAGTTGGTCGAGGCCGACATCGAGGACCTCGATGCGGTTCCGATCGACGATTCGGTGCGCATGTACCTGCGCGACATCGGGCGGTTTCCGCTGCTGGTGGCGCGCGAGGAAGTTGAGCTGGCCCGACGCATTCAAAAAGGCGACGGGGCATTGGTTTGCGACCGCGTGCGAAACTGCCTGCGGTTCGAACCCAGAGAACGGCTGGAGCCTAATACCGTCTATACAGTCACGGTCCGTGGCGGCGAGAACGGCGTCTACGACATCTGCAAGCAAGGTCTGCCCGGCGATTACGCGTGGTCTTTCCGCACTGCGCCGCTGGACCAGGCGCTGGCGGTCACGCGCAGCGTCCCGGCGCACAACGCGAAGGATGTCGAGGCGGACATCGACATCATTTTCCACCTCGACGACGTGATCGCCCCGGAGTCGCTCGCCGGGAACATCATCCTGCGTGATAAGCATGGACGGTTCATCGAGGGCGAGGCGCAGATCGGTCCCGAACCCTGGCGGGTTACCTTCAGGCCCGAACAGCCGATGCTGCATCGCAACAAGTATGAGGTGATCCTCAAAGGCGGGGCCGACGGCATCCGCACCGACTTTGGCCGGGCGCTGCACAAGGACTTCAAACTGCGGTTCGAGACCGCCTACCAAAAGTCATCGCCGCGCGTCATCGAGACGATTCCTGCGCCGGACGCCGAGGAAGTGGGCCTTGGCACCCAACTCATCGCCACCTTCGATCGCCGCCTTGAGCCTGATTCCGTGAATGACACGACCGTCGTCCTTCGAGACGCGATGGACACCCAGGTTCGCGGAAGCGTCCACTACGACGACGAGATGCGCCGCGTGCATTTCCTGCTGGATGGCCCGCTTGCCGCCGCGATGACGTACGTGTTGACCCTCGAAGGCGGGCGGCACGGGATCGTGGGGCGGTCCGGGTACAACATGCAAGGCTCTTACTCCGTGCAGTTCGCTACCGCTGCCGATCGCGAGCCGACACGGATCGAAAGCGTCTTCCCGGAGCCTGACGCGCGGGGCGTGCCGCCAAGGCTGGCGATTGAAGCCCGCTTCGTACAGCAACTGGATGCCGGCTGCGGCGACCCGTCGACCATGAAGCTCAAGGACGAGGAAGCCGTCAAGAAACTCGCCCAGGCCAACCTGCGTCTTGTCGTCAGCATCGCGCGTAAGTATACTGGCCGCTCCTCCATGAGCTTCCTGGACCTGATCCAGGAAGGCAACATGGGCTTGATGCGCGCGGTCGAAAAGTTCGACTATCGCAAGGGCTACAAGTTCAGCACCTATGCCACCTGGTGGATTCGCCAGGCGATCACCCGCGCCATCGCCGACCAGGGCCGGATCATCCGCATTCCGGTGCACATGGTCGAGACGATCAACCGCCTGGTGAAGACCTCCCGCCAGCTTCTACAGCAACTGGGGAGGGAGCCGACCCTCGAGGAAGTCGCGCAGGAGATGGACATGCCGCTGGAGCGGGTAAGCGAGATCCGGCGGATTGCGCCGGAGCCGCTGTCGCTCGAGGCCCCGGTCGGCGAGGAGGAGAACAGCCACCTTGGCGATTTCGTGCCTGACGAGGAAATTCACACCCCCGTCGAGGCTGCATCCAACCAGGTGCTGCGTGAACAGCTTGAAAAAGTGCTGGCCACCTTGTCGGAACGCGAGCGCGAGGTGCTCAAGCTCCGCTTCGGCCTCGAGGACGGCTACTCCCGCACGCTCGAAGAGGTCGGGCACATCTTCGAGGTGACTCGCGAGCGCATCCGCCAAATCGAAGCGAAGGCGCTGAAGAAGCTGCGTCACCCGGGCCGCAACAAGCGGCTGAGGGATTACCTGTAGCCAAGTGCTTTTGTGCCGTCCTTTCTGCGTTCAGCCTTCCGAGTTCCGCGTTCGAAAAGTGGGCCCGTAGCTCAGCGGTTAGAGCGGCCGGCTCATAACCGGTTGATCGCTGGTTCGATCCCAGCCGGGCCCACCAGATTACCGTCCGGCGTTCTGCTACATATCGAGGCGCACCAGGCGCCTCCTCTGTTGGGGCGGCACTTGTGCGGCCCCTTCTTTGTTCGCTAACTTCGTTCTTGCCGCGTCGCGGTGACGCGGCCGGGGATCATTATGCTGGGCGTAATCGCCGACTATCTGAAGGAACATCGTCACGAACTGGGCAAGCACGCCCTGTTTGTCGGCAGCGGCGTGAGGCTGCAACCCCTGGACATGGCCATCCAGACCCTGGTCGAGGAGACGGCCCTCGCCTACGCCGGAGAGCGGGTCCAGGCTCATGCCATCGAGGCCCGTCCGGATGCGGCGCTGGCGATCTTCGCCACGGAATTGGGCCACGCCGAGCGCTGTCGGCTGGTGCGCGAGCGCCTCGGCGCCGGCAGGACCTCCGAGGGGCACATTCAGCTCTCGCGCCTCATCAAAGAGGGCTATGTCCCGACCGTGTTCATCATGGAACCGGACGACATGCTGGAACGCGCCCTTCGCGCCCAGCACCTCGAACCGGAGAAGGACTATCACCTGCTGGTCGCCGGTCTCGACGAACCCGAGGCGATCCAGGTCGCCCTGGAGGAATCCACGCGCGTCGTCGTCGTGAAGTGCGGCGGGGACCTGGAGCGCAAGTTCCTGCCCGTAACCCCCGAGGAGCTCTCCCGCGTTCAGGGCGAGATTCGCAAGGTGATCGAGACGACCTTCCGCGTGTTCTCGGTGTTCGTCGCCTACACCAAGCGCGATGAGCCGTTCCTCGCCCGCGTCAGCCGCGACGGCGGCAAGGTTTTCTGGATCAACACCATGATCCCGATGCGGGACAAGCGCCTTTACGACGAACTGCGCGTCGAAAGCCCTGCGAGCGTCGAGTACCACAAATACCAGCCCGAGGTCTTCGAGCTTCTCGAGGCCCGCCACAGCAGCCGGCACCTGCTGTGTCGCGAGCCGGGGTCCTTCAACGACTTCTTCGCGAAACTGCACGGACGGCTTCTCCGCCGCCGCCGCGACAGCCACCGCAGGCGGCGCGACCTCAGCGTGCTGCGCGGCGGCCCCTACCGATTCCTCAACTACTTCGACGTTCCCGATTCCGAATTCTACTTCGGCCGCGAGGATGACGTGGAGGCGGTCTTGCAGATGGTGCAACAGCACCGCCTCTCGGTGCTCTTCGGCAAGTCGGCCATCGGCAAGACGTCTCTTCTGCGCGCCGGCCTGATGGCGCGGCTCAAGAAGGAGACCGAAGACGCCGACGCGGAGACCGTCCGCCCCTGGCTGGCGGCTTACGCGCGCTGTGAGGACGACCCGATCGAGAGCATCCGCAACAGCATCATCGAAGCCGCCGACGCCCTGGGCTTCGACCCCAGCGCGCTCGCGGACGAACCGGACCTGATGGCCTTCGTCAATGGCATCGCGGACTTGACCCGGCGCGACGTGCTGGTGCTTCTCGACCAGTTCGAGGACTACTTCGTCAAGTTGGGGGCCCGCGTCCGCGAGGACTTCATCGAGACCATCGCCGGGTGTCTGAACTCCGACGACTGCAATCTCAGACTCCTGCTCTCGGTGCGCGAGGATTTCGTAGGCGAGCTGTTCGAGTTGCGCGCGAAGCTTCCCGAGATCATGCACCACATGTACCGCGTGCGCAAGATGAGCCGCGAGCAGGCCGAGAATGCGATCATCAAGCCGGCGCAGAACTTCGACATTCAGGTCGAACGCGACCTGGTGACGCTCATGCTCGACGATCTCATGCGCGATGGCATCGAGCCGGCGCAGTTGCAGATCGTGTGCGACCGGCTGTACGAGTCGCTCTCGCACGGCAGCCGGGTCATCACGCAGCGCATCTACGAGCGGCACGGGGGCGCGGAGAAGATACTCTCCGGCTACCTCGACCACATGCTCAACCAGTTCCCGCTCACGGACCGGCGTCTCGCGCGCGATGTCCTCAAGCACATGGTCGCCTCGTCGGAGCTGAAGGCTCAACGGTCCTTACAGCGCATCGCCGCCGAGATCAACGAGGACCGGGAGCAGGTTGAGAAGGTCCTGGCGCGGCTGGTCGATTTGCGGCTGATCCGCAGTGTCGGCCGCGACCGCAACCGCGACTTCGAGTTGGTGCACGAGTATCTCGCCAAGGACATCGCTGCGTGGATGTCCGAGCGGCAGGTCGCCGTCAAGGACGTGCAGGACCTGGTGACCCGCGAACTCAACAACTACCAGAAGTTCGGCCTGCTCATGGACAAAGGCGAACTGCGCCTCATCGGCGACAACCGCGACGAACTGAACCTGTCGCCCGAGGAACTGGACCTCACGATCCGCAGCGCCGTTCAGGCCGAAGTCGATGTCGATGAGTGGTTCGCGCGGGTCAATGACCTCAAGTCACGGAAGCGATCGGTTCTGGCCAGTTTGCTGAAAGACAGCGCCGACCACGTGCGGCGTTCGACCTTCGAGCGCATCGGCGACCACCTTGACGCCGCCCTCGTGCCCGAACTGGTCGACGGACTTCACGACCCTCTGCCGGAAGTGCGGGAGCAGGCGCGGGTCCATCTGCGAAGCCTCGAACGCGACCTGGTCACGATCCTCGGCGATTCGCAAAACCCCCATCGCCGAAGCGCCGCAGCCGCGCTCGGGCATATCGGCGGCAGACGCGCGACGCGCGCCTTGCTGGACGCTCTCGGGTCGGCCGATGAGGCCCTCCGCGACGACATCACGACCGCCCTTCGCGACCTCGATGACGAGAGAACCGGCGACATGCTGCTCCGGCGGCTGGCCGGGGTAGACGCGACGAGCTGGCAGGTGGCGCACGCTGTCGGGTACCTCGCCACAACCGACGTGCAAGCGCGCGACCTGCAGCGCATGTTCCGCGAACACGCTGATTCCGCCACCTACGCCTACGCGTTGGGGCTGGTCGAACTGCACCGGCGCTCCTTCGCCGATGCCCGACAGGCTCTTGAAGCGGCGGCACAGAAAACCGTGCACACCCCAGCGGCGGCCTATGTGGCGAAGGCGCTCGAACAACTGGCCGAGACGGAGTCGAAAGCCGCCGCCGGTGAGGACACCTGGTCGCAGTTCGGGCGCAGCAGCCGGCACGAGGGGCGCGTTACCATTGAGATCACCCCGCCGCTGCACAAGGCGTGGTCGTACGCGACCAAGGGACAGGTCGTGGGGTCGCCGGTCGTCGTCAGCGGCATCGTCTACGTGGGTTCGCGCGACGGAGACCTGCACGCCATCGACGCCCGGCGCGGGGATGGCCTGTGGCGGCTGACCACTCGCGACCGCATCGAGGGCACCCCGGCGGTCTCCGGCGGACGCGTCTTCATCGGGTCCGGCGACGGGAACCTCTACTCCGTGAACGCCCAAAACGGGTCGCGGAAGTGGCTCGCGCACTTGCGAGCCCCGACGCGATCTTCTTGCGCGGTCTCCAAGGGCCGCGTGTACATCGGCAATCGCAGCGGCACGCTCTTCTGCTTCACTGCCGAGGACGGTGAGGAGCACTGGCGCTTCGCCGCCGATGCCGAAATCTCCGCTACGCCGGCGGTCGCGAGCGGCGTCGTCGTGGTAGGGAGCTGGGACAACTCAATCTACGGGATCAACGCCGATTCCGGCAGCAAAGAGTGGCAGGTGACCACCGAGGATTCGGTCTCCTCCTCCGCCGCCATCCGCGATGGCATCGCATACTGCGGCTCAGACGACCGCGGCGTGTATGCCATCAACATCAGCGACGGCCGCCTGATCTGGCGTAGACAGTTGGGGGGGCAGGTCCGGTCATCGCCGGCGCTCGCCGATGGCGCGCTGGTCGTAGGCTGCCTGGATGGGGCCGTCTATGCTTTGAGCCTGGATACCGGCGACGTGCTATGGAAGACCGGCACCGCCGAGGAGGTCATGGCGTCGCCCGCTATCTGTGGCGGCATCGCCTATATTGGCTCGAAAGACGGCTCGCTGTATGCGCTCAATCTTGCCAGTGGCGAGATTGTCTGGCGACACCAGACCGCCTTCGGAGTCTACGCCACGCCCGCAATCGCCGAGGCGACGGTCTTCGTCGCACTGGACTACTATGATGTCGTTGCGTTTCGTCCGCGATCCTAATCCGTCCGAACTGAAGCCTCGCCGCACGTTGCCGCCGGGCATCGCCCTGCGGGCTTTCGGCGCTGCGGCACTGCTCCTGGCGTTGCTTCCGGGCTGTACGCGTCCAAGCCTCCCCGCCGGCATTGGCACAGGCGGCGGCCTGGATGCCATGCGGCGGCAGTTCGTCGCGCTCCGGTATGTCACCGAGGCGTCTCAGCTCGTCGGGCTGCACCCTCTTGACCGCCCGCGCGTCCAGTTCTGCCTCGGTCGCGCCCTCGCGCTTCGCCCTGACGACAAGCTGATCCTCGCGAAGGCCGTCACCCTTTACATGGGTGTCGCCGACTACACAGCCGCCCTGCCCCAGGTCGAGCGCCTTTCGAAGCTCACCGGGGATAAGATGCTGCTCGAGCTGGGCCAGTGTCTCGTGATGACGGGGGACAAGCAACGGGGCAGCGAGGTGCTCCGGGAGGCGGTCCAGCAGGCGGAGGCGCTGTTGCGGTGGAGCCGCGGCGCGAACCTGGTCTCGTACGCCCTGACGCTCAACAACGCGGGCTACACTCTCGCTGACGCCGATGTGGATCTCCCGCAGGCGCAGCGGATGATCGAGCACGCCGTTGAGGCCGCGCCGCTCGAGGCTTCCTTTACCGACAGTCTTGGATGGGTGCTCTACCGTCAGGGCGATCTTCAGCAGGCTGCGTTCTACCTCGAGCGCGCCGCGCGTCAGATGGGCTCGCACGTGGATCCGGCCTACTACTACCACCTTGGCGCCGTCTATGCAGCGCAGGGCCGGCACGACTGGGCTGAGCGCGCCCTCGGCAAAGCCCTCGAAATCGACCCCCACAACCAGGAAGCGCAGGACGCTCTACGTCGTCTCCGTTACCACCTCCCCCCGCCGAACCGTGTGTAGCCCCTGGAATGCCGCTTCGACAATGGAGTGGGCGCAACAGTGGAGTGGGCGCGACAATCTTGTCGCGCGTGGGGCGGGGTAGGGCCGTTCCGGCGGGCGAACGGCGACCTCACCCTGACCCGCCTACAGCGGGTAGGCCCCTCTCCACTCGTATCTGTTTAGCGATTGTTTCCTCAGACCCTGTGGTAGCGCGATTTATCGCGCCAAATGCGGGCCGAACTGCCCTCCGCCCATTGCGCCGTCAGTTGTGAGCAAGCACTCCGTCGAAGTCGAAGCGTTGGTAACTATACGACGTGATCCGCGCGATAAATCGCGCTGCCACATGGTCTGAAGGAAGTGTCGCCAAACACATACCTCCACTCGTGGAGAGGGGAGAACGGCAGCGGTTCACTACTGCGAAAGTCGCCGTTTGCCTCTCCCCTCCCGGAACGGGAGGGGTGCCCGCGCAGCGGGCGGGGTAGGGCCGTTCCGGCGGATGAGCGACGGCCTCTTTTCATCGTCTCAGAGTGCTGGAACCCGGCATGACGACTACTTCGATAGTGGAGTGGGCGCGACAATCTTGTCGCGCATGGGGCGGGCGTCTCGCCCGCCATCGCCGTTTGCCTCTCCCCTCCCATACCCGCCTGCGGCGGGTCCACGGGAGGGGTGCCCGCGCAGCGGGCGGGGTAGGGCCGTTCCGGCGGGCGAACGGCGACCTCACCCTGACCCGCCCTTCGTCGCCCGGAGGACTCCGCCCTCTCTTCAGGGAACCTGCGCCCAACGCTCGCCCCGACGCCACGGCAACGAGGAGCCCCCCATGCCCGTTTCGGTCAAACTCGGCTTTGTGCCCTCATATCGGTTCCGGTGGACGGAATGGACTCAGAAGATGCGCGATGACAGCATTCGCGCTTTCGCGAGCCTGCCGGGGGTGCAGGTCATCGCCCCGCGGGTCGCCCCGGAAGACGCCGCCCCCGACCCGGACAGCGGCGCAACCCGCTTCGGCGCGGCCCAGAACCTCGACGAGGCGGAGGCGGTCGCCGCGTACTTCGCGCGCGAGGGCGTGGACGGCCTCGTCCTGTGCCCCACCGATTTCGGCGATGAGCGCTCGGCGGCCAAGATCGCCGAAAAACTTGGGGTGCCGGTGCTGCTGTATGCCACAAAGGAGCCGCCAACTGTGCCGGACCCGGGTATGGGTCGCGTGTCGGATTCCTACTGCGGCAACCTGTCAATGGCTGCCGGATTGCACCGCCGCCGCATCCCGTTCCGCTTCGCCGGCGTATTCTTCCCGGATGAACCGGGGTTCCTCGCCGAGGTCGAGGCTTTCGCGCGTGCGGCAGCGGTCGTGAAAGGCCTGCGCAACGCCCGTATCGGCCAGATCGGAGTGCGCCCGCCGACCTTCGAGACGGTTGCCTTCGACGAGGTCGCGATGGCCCGCAAGTTCGGCCAGAACGTGATCTGCGCGAACCTCGATGACCTCATCGCCGAGGCCCGCGCGCTGTCCGACGACGACCCCGCGGTGCAGGACATCCTCGCCGACATCCGGCTTACCGTGCCGACGATCACCGTCGCCGACGACTACCTCCTGCAGGCCGCGAAGTTAGAGGCTGCCCTCGCCGGTTTCTGGAGCCGCTCGCGGCTTTCGGCCCTCGCGATGCAATGCTGGCCGAGCATCCAGCGCGAGTGGGGCATCTCGTTGTGCGCGCTGTTCGGCCGTCTTACCCAAAGGCATAGGCTCACCGCCTGCGAAACCGACATCCTTGGCGCGGTGTCGATGTTGGCCCAATACCAGGCGGCGCTCGGGCAAACCCTCCCGCATTTCATCGACTGGACGATCCAGCACCGCGAGCATCCGAATCGCCTTTTAGCCTGGCACTGCGGCAACGCGCCGACGTGCCTTGCCCGCGACTCCGGCGAGATCGCCCTGCGCTCACGCCGCGACATGACCGGCGAAGTTCCCGTGCACGAGGGCGACCCGATGGCCGGCCTGTGCCAGTTCCAACTCAAGCCCGGTCCGGTCACGTTCTGCCGCCTCGCCGAGTACGATGGCGAGTGGAAAATGCTCATCGCGCGCGGGGAGATCGTCCCCTCCGACGAGACCCTCGCGGGCACCTGGGCCTGGGTTGAGGTCAGCGACCACGCCCATCTGTACCGGACTCTCGTCGAGGAGGGCTTCATCCACCACGCCAGTATGATCCACGGCGACCAGTCCGCCGCCCTGGCGCAGGCCTGCAAGTTCCTCGACATCAAGCCGGTCATAGTGGAGTAGCACGCGGCGCGCCCTGTCACCCCGCCACCGGTGGCCCCGACAATCCTGTCGGGGCAGGCCCCTGCCGTTTGCCTCTCCCCTCCCGGAACGGGAGGGGTGGACCGCCGCAGGCGGGACGGGGTAGGGCCGTATAGGACTCGACAATGCCACAACTCGACATCATCGGCCTCGGCATGTCCACCCTGGATGTGCTCATGCGATTGGACGACATGCCGACCTGGGATACCCCGCGCGGCATCACCGACTTCGGCCTCGACGGCGGCGGGCCGGTCGCGACCGCCTGCGTCGCCGCCTCGCGCCTCGGGGCGAGGGTGGGCTATGTGGGCACGGCGGGCAACGACATCGTAGGCGACCTGAAGACACGCTTCATGGCCGAGTACGGCATCGATCTGAGCCGCCTGATCGTGCTTCCTCAGCCCGAGTCGCAAGTCGTGTGCGTCTATGTGCACGAGGGCAGCGGGGAGAGGGTCTTCTCCGGTCTGAAGCGCTTCGGCGAGACGCGCCTTTCGCCCAATGCCCTCGATCGCGAGTACATCACCTCCGCGCGGTTCCTGCACCTCGACGGCTTCTACCCCGAATGCGCGCTGCAGGCGGCGAAGTGGGTGCGCGAGGCCGGCGGCACGGTCAGCATCGACTGCGGACGCACCGACGGCCGCTCGGTGTCAGACCGCACCGTCGAGCTTCTCGCCCATGTGGACGTGCTCGTCTCCGGCGCAGGCTTCTGTCGCGCGCTGACGGGGCATGAGGACATCTGCGCCGCAGGGGAGGAGGCCCTAGCCTTCGGCCCGCGCATCGTGGTCGAGACCCACGGCGAGGCCGGCAGCTTCACCTTCACCCGCGACGAGCAGTTCCACACTCCCGCCTTCGAGGTGGAGGTGCTCGACACCACCGGCGCGGGCGATGTCTTCCACGGGGCCTATCTGGTGGGGCTGCTGCGTGGATGGGATGTGCGGCTGAGTGCGCAGTTCGCCGCCGCCGTCGCAGCACTGAAATGCGCAAAGCTGGGGGGCAGGAAGGGAATCCCTGGCATAGCGGAGGCGCTGGAGTTCCTGCGGCGGAAGGCTAACGGCGGATAACCACAGACTCATTTTCCGCACATTGACAATTGGTGTTTCGGATGGGTTGAGCGGCCAATATATGTAACTTGGTTACTAGACATTGTCTTGGTTTTGTGCTATACAATGTCTCATGCTAATCCAA
>Ga0181520_10006152_pt1 | contig 18579 bp, 14 predicted proteins | sample PEATcosm2014_Bin_29_FD_132451 | JGI IMG/M metagenome (GOLD analysis project Ga0181520, IMG submission 132451) | Peatland microbial communities from MTU Mesocosm Facility, Houghton, MI, USA - PEATcosm2014_Bin02_30_metaG | ecosystem: Environmental > Terrestrial > Soil > Wetlands > Peat | place...
CGGGGAGCGTCGACGGCCTGCTCTTCCAACGGAAAACCGCCGACGCCGCGCCAGCGTCGTAGCGCCTGGGGCGAACTTCATGCTCGTCGATTCGCATTGCCATTTGGAGTGGGATTCCTTCGACGCCGACCGCGACGAGGTCGTGGCGCGCGCGGCGGCCGCCGGCGTGGGCCGCATCCTGACGGTCGGCACGAACGTCGCGTCGGCGCGCGTGGCGTTGCAGATTGCCGAGCGCTACGCCAACGTTTACGCGGCGGCCGGCGTTCATCCGCACGACGCCAAGGACGCCGACGAGAACTCGTACGTCGAGCTGGCCGAGTTGCTGCGCGGCCCGAAGGTCGTCGCGCTCGGGGAGATCGGGCTCGATTTTTTCAAGAATTACAGCCCGCGCGAGGCGCAGGTCGCCGCCTTTCGCCGGCAGCTTCGCCTGGCGCGCGAACTCGACCTGCCGCTGATCATTCACGATCGCGACGCGCACGCCGAGACGCTGGCGATCTTGCGCGACGAAGGCGACGCCTATCGCGGCGTGTTTCACTGTTTCGCGGGCGACGAAAAAATGGCCGCGGAGGTCATGGCGCTGGGCTTCTACGTCAGCTTCACGGGCAATATCACCTTCCACGAAAAGATGAAGGCCCACCGCGTGCTGCGCGCCTGCCCGCTCGACCGCGTGCTGGTCGAAACCGACGCGCCGTTTCTGACGCCGCAGCCGCACCGGGGTCAACGCAACGAGCCGGCGTACGTGCGGCACGTCGCGGAGCAAGCCGCCGCCGTGCTCGCCCTGCCGGTCGAGGAACTCGCCGCGCAAACGGCGGCCAACGCCTACGCGCTCTTTCGCTTCGAGCACGCCGGCCGCCGCGGCGAAATCGCCTACGAACACAAGGGCGCGCTTTACCTCAATCCGACCAGCCGCTGCGTCAACGGCTGCCCGTTCTGCGCGAAAGCGCCGGGCTTCGTCTTGGGCGGCCACTATCTCTATTTGCCGCGCGCGGAGGAGCCGGACGCGGCGCAACTCGTCGCCGCCGCCGGGGATCCGTCGCGCTGGCCGGAGGTCGTTTTCTGCGGCTTTGGCGAACCGACGCTGCGCTGGCAAACCGTGCTTGAAACCGCGGCGGAATTGAAAAATCGCGGCGCGAAACGCATTCGCCTGAACACCAACGGCCTCGCGAATTTGATCCACGGCCGTGCGGTTGCGCCCGAGATGCGCGGGAAAATCGACGCCGTCAGCGTCAGCCTCAACGCGCCCGACGCCGCATCCTACCGGGCGCTCTGCCGGCCGAGCTTCGGCGACGCCGCGTTTCCGGCCGTCTGCGAGTTTATCGCGCAGGCGCGGCTCGTCGTGCCCGAAGTGACCGCGACCGCGGTCAATGTCCCGGGCGTCGATCTCGCGGCGGTGCGGCGGCTCGCGGAAGAGACGTTGCAGGTTCGGTTCCGGGTTCGCGGCTAGCGCCAGCCGATTATCGCGCCGCCGGCCGGGCGACCACGGTCGCCGTCCGTTGCAACTCGGCCTGCGTCAATATCTCTTCGCACGCGCGGTCGATGACCGAGTCGCGGCCATTGATGATATCCGCGATCGTCAATTCCGCCTTGATCTGCGGATCGTTGCCATTGACCTCGATGATGCGGCCCGCGGCGTCGGCGACGTAGCCGTCCGAAATGCGCGCGGCGAAACCGCACGGCAGCACGATGTTGACGCCGTCGCCGGCCAGATTCCCGTGCGTGGTCGCGCCGATCGTGATCGGCCGGCCCGTGCCGATGAACGAGGCCGCGAACAAATCGGCGGCGCTGCCCGCGCCCTCGTTGAGCAGCAGCGCCACCGGTCGCGTGTAGGTCCACGGTCCGGACGGCAGGACAAAGCCGGATTGTTTTTCTTCGAAGGCGTCGTGGGCGGGGCCGTTGCGGCGGAACAGGCGGCAAAAATCGCGGCGCGCGGTCAGAAACCGGCCGATCATCTGCGGCTGGCGCGTGCCGTACCCGCCGGGGTTGTCCCGAATGTCGACGATTAGCCCCGGCGCGTCGCGCAGTCGTTCGAGCGCCTCGTCGAATTTCGCGGCCAGGCGCTCGCGGCCGTGGAACGCCACGAGGCGCAGATATCCCACGCCCGACGGGGTCCGCCCAAACCAGATCGTCTCGTCGCCGGCCGTGGGAAATCCCGGCCGCGCCGGGGTCAACAGCTCGCGGTTTTTCGAACGAATCAGCGTGGCCGTTTGCAGCGAACCGCCCGGCGGGACGAAGCGCATCGTCACGGTCGTGCCGTTCTCGCCGCTCAGCAGCCGCTTGTGCGCCGCGTCCAAAAAGGCGCGCTCGGAACTGCGCACGGGCAGCCGCGAACGCAGCTCCTCAATCTTCTCCGCCACCGGAACGCCGTCGACGTCCGCAATGACCGAGCCCGGCCGCACGCCCTGCGCCGCGGCGTCGGAAGTGGTTATCACCCGCGCCACGACGGCGCGGCCTTCGATCCGGCGCACCTCGATCGCCGGCGCCGCCCAATCCAGCGCCGCCGGATCGTCGTAGTTGATTGGGTAGGAATGGCTGTCCCGCAATTCGCGAATCATGTGCGTCAGCGTCAGGTAGAACTCGTCGCCCGCCGCATTTTCGGCCAACGGGCGATAGCGGCAATGGACCTCGTTCCAGTCGATTTGCTTGATGAGAAAACAGCCGTACCACCGGTCGATCGCTTGCCACAGCAGTTCAAAGTTCCGCACGCGTTGCGCGCGCGTCAGGTTGCGTTCGAGGCGCGGCGCCTTTTTCGGCGGCGTTTCGAGAATTCTGACATGGCGGCATCCGGGGATGAGATTGCGGTCGTAGAGCAGATACGCCGACGGAAGCAGAATCGCGGTCAGGAAGGCCAGGATCAGCGATTTGCGCAGCAGCGCTCTGTTCATTTTTTTCCGCGCGCCCGCCACCGCAAATCGCTGTGCTCTTCAATCACAGCATGATTCGTTCGCGCTGCGCCTCGTGATAGATCGCATACTCGCCCGCGCGATACATGGCGAAATCGATCGGCGAGGCGTGAATCGCGCGCGGAAATTTCCGCTGCACCGGATAAACGGCATCGACCACGGCCCAGACGTCCTCGGGGATCGCGACCGGGCCTTCCAAGAGGACCATCAGGTCGACGTCGCTATCGGCCTCCGCATCGCCGCGGGCCTCCGACCCATACAACACGACCCCTTTCAGCCGCGGACCGAAAGCCGTCGCCAGCCGTTGTTTCACCTCGGCCAAGAAAATATTTCGTTCCACGTCCGCCTGCCCCTTTTAACGCATTCGTTATTATAACGATCCCAAGCAAGCGTCCACAAGCGTCGTGAATCACCGCGGCGCCGCTCCGCCAGCGTCCAACTCCCGTTTCAGCGCGCGATATTCCGCCGTCTCCGGCGCGCTTTGCCGGTAGAGTTCCAACGCCTCCCTCGCCTTCTCCGGGTTGCCTTCGCGTTGCTGGGCTTGCGCGAGGATCAACAAGAAATCCGGCGGCGCGCCGCCGTGGGCCAGATGCCCCTCGATCGCGTCGATCACCTGCCGGCTTTCGCCGAGTTCGACGCCGAGGCGGTAGAAATCGGCCGCCGCGTCCAGGTCGCCCGGCGCGACTTGGAGATATCGTTCGTACGCCGCGACCGCATCGTCGCGCCGGCCGAGAATGCGCAGGCAAACGGCGATGTTCTTCAGAGGCAGCGAAAAGGCCGGATCGAGTTCGCGCGCGCGCCGAAATTCCTGCAGCGCCTCGTCGGGCTTGCCGCGCCGCAACAGCGCGGCGCCGAGGTTGTTGTGCGCGCCCGCGTGCCGCGGCGCGTGGCCGACAACGCGCGTCCACAGGCTAAGATCGTCGTGAAAGGCGCTCGTGTAGCTCCACGTCGCCACGGTCAACGCCGCCACGCACAGCGCGCCCGCGGCGGCCAACGCGCCTTGCGCCCAACCTGCCGGCGCCCGCCGCCACAGCCCTTCGAACGCGGCGCCGACCGCCAAGGCGAAGCCGCCGAACGCGAGATAGGCGTAGCGTTCCTGGCAAAGATTGACGTTCGGGGCGATTTGCGAGGCCGGCAGCAGGCAGATAAAAAACCAGAGCGCCCCGAAAGCGAACGCCGGCCGGCGGGTCCGCAGCCACAACGCCGCGGCGAGGATGCCGGCGAGCACGGCGAGCGCCGCCCAGGCGGTCCACTGGCGGGTCAGATGATCGAGGTCGATGACCTGGAAGTAATTGACCCGCCAGGGCAGCGCGAAAAGTTCCAAATAGCGGAAACAGGCGGACGCGACGGCCAGCACGTTGTTCAAGAGGCCGGCGACGGGCCGCCCCGCGCCGCGAGCCAGGCTGCCGGTGACGGCCCAGCGGCAGGTCAGGTAAAAGCCGACGAGTCCGAACGCGGTGAGACATAGCCGCAGCCGATCGCGCTTTTTCGACAAGCCCGTAAATTCGCCGGCCGCCGCCAGCAACGGGAAAACCACCGCCGTTTCGGCCGCGAACAGCGCCGGCAGCAACCAGCCCGTCCACGCCCACGATGGCCGCCGGGGGGCGCCCTCGCCGCTCGGCTCGGGCCGCCAAAAGGCCGCCAGCGCGGCGAGCAGCAAGGCGTCGCTGAGCAGGTCGTACGAGGCGGTCACCCAGGCGACGCGTTCGACGTGAATGGGGTGGACGGCGAAGAGCGCGCCGGCCGCGAAGGCCGCCGTTTCGCTATGCAGCAGCCGCCGCGCGACGAGAAAAAACAAACCGGCGCAGGTCGCGTGCAGCGCCAACCCGACGATTTGATAGCCGAGCGGCCGGTCCGCGAAACCCAGGAGGTCGTAACTCACCGCGTACAACGCCGTGCGCAGCGGCCGGTACAGGCCGTCCATGTCGCGCCGGAAGAATTGGGTGAAATGACGCATGGAATGAATCAGATTCCAGCGCGTGATGAAGCGCTCGTCATCCCATTGCAGCAGGCCGTTCCACAGTTTGGGCAGGAACGGCGCCGCGGCGAGCAAACAGACAATCGCCATTCGCGCGCGCGCCCGCGGCGCGCCGCCGGGATCGGGATTATTCATTTCGGTCAACCCGGTTCACTCCCGGCGAATTCGCCTACGGCGCGGGCGTCCGTTGTTCGGCGGCCTCCGGCAAGCGGCCCAGCCGCGCGAAGCACTCGGCCAGATCGCGCAGCGCCGGCTCGAAGCCGGGTTTCCGCTGCAGGGCGCGCTGCAAAATGGGCACGGCCGCGTCGAATCTGTCCACCGACATATACGAGGCCGCGAGGTTGGTCAACGCCTTTTCCGAATTCGGTTCGCGCGCCGCCACGCGCGTCCACAGGCGCATATCGTCGTGGAACGCGCTCACGTAGTCGCTGGTCAGCACGACGAGCGCCGCCAGACAAAATGCGCCCGCCGCGGCCAACGCCGCGCGCCGGCGAGGTCCGCCCGCCGCCCGCCAAACGGGCGCCGCGGCGAGACCGACCAGGAGCGCCACGCCGCCGTACGCCGTGTACGCGTAGCGTTCCTGAAAGAGGTTGCGGTTCGCGAGGATTTGCGAGGTCGGCAGCAGGCAGACGAAGAACCAGAACACTCCCAACGCGCCCAGCGGAGCCCGGCGACGCACGACATACGCGAAGATCAACGCCGCGGCGAGCGCCGCCAACGCCGCCCACGCGGGCCCGTAGGCGCTGAGGTTCGCCGTCTGGATGACTTGATAAAAATTCACCTTCCACGGCGCGACGAACATGTGGAGATAGCGCACGTCGGCCAGCGCCTGCGCCAGCAAATTGTCGAGAAAGCCTTGCGCCGGGCGCTCGCGGCCACGGTCGAGCCGCCCCAGCGCGGCGAACCGGCAGGCGAAATATACGGCGACCAATGCGAGCCCGGCGAGATCGCGTTTGACCCGCGGCCACCGCCGCCACTCGCCGGTCGCGGCCGTTTGCGCGTAGTCGAGCGCCAGCGCCAGCAGGGGAAAGATCGCCGCCGACTCCGACGAAAACAGCGCCGCGGCCAGGGCGGTCAGCCACAGGAAATCGTGCCGCACGAAGCGGCCGTCGGCGGGCGGCGCGGCGGCGCGGCCGACCAACGCAAACAGCAGAAACGCCTCGCCGAGCAGATCGTACGACGCCGTCACCCACGCGACGCGCTCGACGTGCGCCGGGTGCGCCGCGAAGACGACGGCGGCGACGCCGGCTGCCAGCGGTTCGACCGCCAGCCGGCGCAGCAGCAGATAAAACGCGGCGCAGCACAACGCGTGCAACGCCAGGCCGACGAGCTGATAGCCGAGCGGGTTCGCGCCAAAGCCCAGCCCGTCGTAACTGACCGTGTACAACGCCTCGCGCAGCGGACGGTAAAGGCCTTCGACGTCATGGAAGAAAAATTGCGGCAGATGGCGCAACGACCGGACGGACGGCCGCTCGACGATGAACCGATAGTCGTCGAACCGCAGCAGGCCGTTGGCCGCCTTGCCGGCGTAGACCGCAACGGCGACCGCGGCGACAGCGACCGCGCCGCGCCACTCCGGCCCTGCGGCCGGGCGCAACGCGTCGGCCGGACGGCTGTCGCCCATCGGACGGATTCCCCTGCCCGGGCCGGGCGCCCGCGCCTACTTCCCGTACCGCGCGACCATGTCCGCGTAATCGGCCGCGGTCGCCGGCGCAAAGCCCGTGATTTCGAAGGTGTCGCAAACGTTCTTGCCGGCCGGCGAGGCGCAGAAGCTGTCGCAGGCCTTGGCCAGCGCCTGGATCTGATCCGGCGTCGCATTTTTGCCGACGGCCATGATGCCGGTGATCGGCACGGGGTTGGACGTGAAGATCGTCTCGAACGCCGCCGCGAACGGCAAACCGCCGAGCGCGTCGTGCTCCTTGTCGTCGAGCACCACCGCGGCCAGGTCGCCGTTGCGCAGCGCCTTCAGGGCCGGCAAACCGCCCATCGCTTTGACCGTCACGTCTTTGCCCAGCACGAGCGCATTTTCAAAGACAATGCGCTGCACGAACTCCGGCTCGTTCAAGGTCGCGCCGGCGATCGTCTTGCCCTTCAGGTCGGCGAGCGAAGCCGGGCCGCTTTTCTTGGCGACGACGTAAAACCGGGTCGTCGCGACGCCCTTCATCGTCATCTTGACCACGGGCGCGAGGCCGAGGCGCGTGCGATATTTCAGATACAAGCCCGGAGTGACGAGCGCAAACGCCGCCTTATGGCTCTGGATGCAACGAACGCCCTCATCTTCCCGATTGAAATAAGCGGAACTGGCCGACTCGGCGGGCCAGCCGGCCAGCGACGCGATCTGCTTCATGAGTTGGCCGACGTTGGCCTGCGCTTCGTCCGACGGGCTCGGGCCGCCGGGCCGGACGACGACCAGTTCGATTCCACCGGCCAGCGCCCAATGCGCCGCGATCGCCAGGAACAACAAGGCCGCCAACCACGGGAGTTTTCTGCGCAACATCAAGATCCTCCTCAACAATTCACAAATTCGGCGCGCCGCCGCTGACGCGCACCGCAGCTTAAGCGCCCGGACCGTGCATTTCAACTCGGCCAAAATGCGCTGTTACGCCACCGGCGCGAGCCCGAGGCGATTGGCGACGTCCGCATAGTGCGGATTTTGCGCGAATAGTTTCTCCCAATCGGCCCGCGCGGCGCCGGCGCCGCCCTTGGCCTCGCGCGCGAGGGCGCGTTCGTACAACAGGGCTTGCAGCAGATCCGGCGGCCGGTCTTTCGTCTTCCGGAGGGTTTGGCCGAGAAGCTGGATCGCCGCATCGAAAAGACCGAGCAACCGCAGCGCCTTGGCCTTGTACAGGAGCAGCGCCGCGTGCACGGTCGATTCGTTCGTGACGTCCTGCGCGGCGTCGACCGCCGCACGGCACGCGGCCGGATCGGGCGCCGGCCCATCGAGCAACATCTCGACGCGCGCCAGCCGCACCACCAGATCGTTCGGCTGCAACGCGACGAGGCGATCGACGCAGGCCAACGCCGAATCGTGCGCGCCGAGCTGATGATAAATCTCCGCGAGCATCAGGCGCACGCCGCATTCGTCCGCCCCGACGTGGGCGACGTAGCCGGCGGCGATCGGGAGACTCACGATGGCCGAAATGCCGTATTTATGGAGATAATGATTCAAATGCGGCAAGTCTGCGACGGCTTTTTCGAGCGATTCCGCGGCCGCTTCGTATTCGTTTTTCTTCAGGCGGATGACGCCCATCATGAACTGTGCGTCAGCGACGCCGTGCGCTTGTTCCAACAGCGGCAGGGCTTCGTCTTCGCGGCCCGCCGCGGCCTCGCGCAGGCCGTCGACCAACTTCTTGTCCTCGTCCGAGGCGAACAGTTTCTCGAAGAAGCCCATGTGCAGCCGGTCTTCCGGTCGGACGGCCGGCGACGGCGCGGCCGGCCGAGGCGGCGGCGCCGGCGCGTGGTGTCCGGCGGCGGCCGAGTGTTCCGTGTAATACAGACCGGTTCCGGGAACGCCGACGGTGGTTGTCGTGCCACGCCGACCGACGGTGACGTGCGCGCCGCGACCGCCGAGCGACAGCGACGCGCCCGACTTGCTGAGGTTGAGCGAAATTCCCGGCGCAATTCGCACGCGCCGCCAAAAACGAAAGCCCATGAGCGCTCCTCCTGTGAATACCCGCAGTTGACCAATAATTCGCGAAATCGTCAATGCGTTCGCCAAAGCGCCCCCGGGGAACGACTTTACCATTAAACGGTTGCGCAAAAGGGGCCGCCCCCAAAAAGGAGCCGTCGGCAAAAGGCGCGGCAAAAGGCGCCCGGCAAAAGGCGCCAGCCACTTCGGAAACGCTTCGGAAACAGACCGGGGCAAAAGGCGCCAGCCACTTCGGAACAGCCCAGTGCCAGCCACCTCGGACGGAGCCCCGGCGGCACGCCAACCGCCTCGATATCAGGTCGCCGCGAACGGTTTTCCACAGACGTCGGTGACCTCCGATTCGAGCCCAGCCCCGAGAACCGGGCAACGCGGTCGTGGCCGCCAGAAAAAACCAAAAAGCTGCAAAGTGGAGTTTTTCCGGTCAATGCTGACCTCGACAAGTGTTCGATGGTGTTCGAAAATCGAACACGCGTGTTCGAAAATCGAACACGGACGTATTTGGCAAAAATGTAAGTGCTTGATATTACTAGATGCGGTTTTTGGCATAAATCTTGCCCTTAAGAACGGGCATGGCGCGACGACTCCGATACCTGCCGAAACCCTACACCTTGGTCGAGGTCGTGTGCCGAACGATGCAAGGTTTCCTGCTGCTTCGACCTGGTCCACAACTCAACGACCTGGCTCTCGGAGTCATCGGCCGGGCGAGGTCGCTCTACGACGTTCATGTCCACCTGATCGTCATCATGTCGAACCATTTGCACATGATTCTGGCGCCGCGTGACGTGGAATCCTTGGCGAAATTCATGAACTACGTCGACGGCAACCTCGCGCGAGAGGCCGGCCGGCTCTACGACTGGCACGACAAATTCTGGGCTCGGAGATACGCCGCGATCCCGATCATCGACGCCGAATCGCTCCTCGGTCGCGTTCACTATTTGCTGAGCCAGGGTTGCAAAGAGGGCCTCGTCGAGCGGCCGGGCGATTGGCCCGGCGTCAACTGCGTAACGGCGCTCGTCGAGGGCGAAGCGTTGGTCGGAACGTGGATTGATCGCACGAAGATGTCGGAAACGTCCCGCGCTGACAAGTCGCGAGAAGAATCCGATTTCTCCACCCGTTACGAGGTCCCGCTGACGCCGCTGCCGTGCTTCGCCGACCTGACGCCGGCGCAACGAGCGACGAAATGGCGGGAGATGGTCACCGCCGTCGAAACCGAAACGGCCGACCGACTCGCGAGAGAAAAGCGCAAGGTCATGGGGGCGGCGTGGGTGCTGCGGCAAGACCCGCATTCCCGTCCGGCCGATTTGGAGAAGCGCCCGCAGCCACTGTGTCACGCTGCGACAAAAGAAGCCCGCCTGGACCACCGCGGCGCGTACAAGATGTTCGTCGCCGCCTATCGTGCTGCCCGCGACCTCTTTTGGCGACAGCCGCCGGCGGCCGTTTACCAGTTTCCCGCGGGCTCGTACGTGCCGCCGTTCGTCCCATTGCTGCCCGCGCCGAACTAAACGCCCCATTCGCGCCACGAAAACCCAAGGAAAGCGAATTCACACGGCGAAGCACTGTTTGTCGTCGGATACGCCGCCAAATTCTCCTTTCACAAACGGCAAATTCACTTTTTCTCGCCCCGGATATTGCCCAGCGCGCACGAAGAGCGCGACTATCGAGTCGCCACGCAACCACAAACTCCAAAGGGATCCCGAAGTGGCTGGCGCCTTTTGCCGGCGCCTTTTGCCGGGCATGGGGCCGTTGACGAAGTGCGGCGGTCGGCGCGATACTTTGTTGCCGGAGGCGGTGGTGAAACGCCGGACATGAAAGAGAAATTTCCGAACACGCGGGCGGTTGTTTTCCTGAAGGCGCTCGGCGTGCCCTTCGAAGGACATCTTTATCAATATCGCGGTCCGGGCGGCATCGCGAAATCCGCCGCGAAGGAAACCGGCTTTGCTGAGGACGCTGTCTTCAAGACGCTGGTTTTCGCGTCCGAAGGGGCGCCGGTCATTGCGATCGTGGACGCCGCCCACCGCGTGTCGCTTTCGAAACTCACCGACGCCGTCGGCGCGCACCGGCGCGTCGTCGAGTGCTCGCCGGCCGACGCCGAACGTCTTACCGGCTACCACGTTGGCGGCATCAGTCCGTTCGGGCTGCGCCGGCCGATTCCCGTTTTTCTCGACGCCCGGGCGATGAATCTGGAATTCATGCACATCAACGGCGGCAGCCGCGGCTTCGCCGTTACGCTCCGGCCGGCGGACCTCGTGCGGATTCTGGACGCCACGGTCGCGGATCTGGCAGTATGAGTTCGAGATCGTTAACGGTTTTCACGCTTGACAACACGAGCGCCGTTTCGGCATGATCGAATCGGGCAATAAAGACGAGAGTTGCAGGGTTGCCCAACCGGCGCCGACGCCCGGCCGCCGAAGTTGTTCTGGCTTGTTCTCGGGCCGATCGAAACACCTTGGGGGAGGACGCGATGAAACGCTTCGAGCCGGTCGCAATAACATCGTTATTCCTGGTTCTCTTAATGATGGCATTGTCTTGCGGCACCAGCGGCGGCTCCAGCACCAGCGCCGTCCATCGCAACGACGATGACGCGACCGACGACGATCTCTCGCCCGACGACGACACCTCCCTCGACGACGATTCGTCGCCGGCGGACGACGACGCCGTCTGCGATCCGAACGACTGCACGGGCTGCTGCTACGGCTCGAACTGCCTGCCCGGAAACGTCGATGCCAACTGCGGCGCGAACGGCGCGGCCTGCGTGACGTGCGCGGCCGGCACAGAACATTGCGAGAACCAGCAATGCGAGCCGGCGTGCGACGCGACCTTGTGCCCCAACGGCTGCTGCAACGGCACCACCTGCGAAACCGGCAACACCGACGCCGAATGCGGCTCGAACGGCGCGACGTGCGCCGCCTGCGGCGCCGGGCATCAATGCGAAAACCAGCAGTGCGTCGCCGCGTGCGACACGAGCTTGTGCGCGACCGGCTGCTGCGACGGCACGAACTGCGTCGGCGGCACCACGGACAGCCAATGCGGCACCGGCGGCGCGCCCTGCGCGAATTGCGGCGCCGGCCATCATTGCGAGAACCAGCAGTGCGTCGCCGCGTGCGATTCGAGCTTGTGCGCGACCGGCTGCTGCGACGGCACGGCCTGCGAAACGGGCACGACCGACGCGCAGTGCGGCACGGGCGGCGCGGCCTGCCTGGCCTGCTCGCCGACGCAACATTGCGAGAATCAGCAATGCGTGGCGGCCTGCGACTCGACGTTGTGCGAGAGCGGCTGTTGCGACGGAACGACCTGCGAGGCGGGCACGACGGACGGCGAGTGCGGGTCGGGCGGCGTCCCCTGCGTAACGTGCGCCTCCGACCAACATTGCGAAAAACAGCAATGTGTGGCGGCCTGCGATTCGGGCTTGTGCTCCGGCGGCTGCTGCGACGGCACGACCTGCGAATCGGGCACGACCAACACCCAGTGCGGCACGGGCGGCGCCCCCTGCACCAGTTGCGGCGCGGGAACCCAATGCGAGAACCAGGCCTGCGTGCCCGCGTGCAACGCCAGTTTGTGTCCGAACGGCTGCTGCAGTGGGACGACTTGCATCACCGCGACCTCGGACACCGACTGCGGCACGGCGGGCGCGACCTGCCAGGATTGTTTGCCCACCGGTCACTGTGAGAGCAACATCTGCGTGCCCGCGTGCGACCCCGGCCTGTGTCCGAACGGCTGTTGCAACGGCACGACCTGCGAGTCGGGCTCGGCGGACGACCAGTGCGGCAAGGGCGGCGTCGCGTGCGTGGAATGCCCGACCGATTACGACTGCCAAAACAACGCGTGCACGGCGTATTGCGATTACGGCGATTGCCCGACCGGTTGCTGCAGCGGGTCCGAATGCGTCTCCGGAACCTCGGACAACGCCTGCGGCGCGAGCGGCGCGGCCTGCGTCGCGTGCGGCGCCGGCACGGAATGCGTGAACGGCGACTGCGTTCCTTACTGCAACGAAGCCGACTGTCCCAACGGTTGTTGCAACGGCACCTCCTGCCAGCCCGGCACGCAGGACGCCTATTGCGGCAACGGCGGCGTGGCCTGCACGAATTGCGGCCAGTTCGGGACCTGCGACAATAAGACGTGCGTCGCCATCGGCGCGTGCTGCAACACCAGCGGCACGTGCACCGACGGCGTCGAACAGGGAAATTGCCACAGCGGCGGTTCGCTCGAGTGCTGGTACTCCGGCACGCTTTGCAGCAGCCAGCCTTGCCAGGGCCTCTGCGAATGCGATTATTTAGGCATCATTTGCAATTGCTACGGCCCGGAAACGTATAGCGAATGCAGTTGCGACGCGACCACGCCTTCGTGGTATTGGTGCCAGTCGGCGTCGTATTGTCCGTGTTAGCGGCCACCGGTCGCAGCCTATCGTCCTGATCGGCGGGGAGAGCGCCGTGCGGAAAATGTATTTGAACTCCGGCAAGCCGATATTTCTGTTGGCGCCGTTGGGTTTTGTTTTTCTGTTCCTGCTCGTCGCCGGACCCTCGCCACGGGCTCTGGCGACGGCGACAGTCGACGCGACCGCGGGCCACGCGAGCCGGCTGCTAGTTGACGTTCCCTCATTAATGATGACGGACGGCGCCGACGCGGCGTGCTTTGCCGACGGCGCCGGACCGCGCGGCGCAAACGGTCAGCGCGCCGCGCATTGCGACGCGAGCGACTGCGCCAGCGGTTGTTGCGTCGGCACGTTGTGCCTGCCGGGAAACAGCGACAGCGAGTGCGGCACGGACGGCGCGGCCTGCGTCAGTTGCACCGCCGGCGAGAATTGCATCTACGGCCAATGCACCTCGTATTGCGACCAGACCGATTGCCCTTCGGGTTGCTGCCTCGGCGCTCAATGCCAGCCGGGCACGAGCGACAGCGAGTGCGGCTCCGGCGGCGCTGCCTGCACCAACTGCGGCGCGGGCAAGAGTTGCGAAAATCAGCAATGCCTCGCCGTGTGCGACCTCGGCAACTGCACCACCGGGTGTTGCGACGCGAACCAATGCCTGCCGGGAAACAGCGACACCGATTGCGGAACCGCCGGCCAGGCCTGCATCGGCTGCGTCACGGGAACCCGGTGCGAAAACGGCGCGTGCGCGCCGTACTGCGATTCCGCCGAGTGCACCGGCGGCTGTTGCCAGGGTCTGCAATGCGTTCCCGGCACGGCCGACGTCGCCTGCGGCCACCAGGGCGAGGCCTGCGCCAACTGCGGCGCCGGCAGTCATTGCCAGAATCAGGCCTGCGTCGCCTACTGCGACGCCGTCAATTGCGGCGCCGGCTGCTGCAACGGCTCGCAGTGCGAGCCGGGCAACACCGACGGCCAATGCGGCACCAGCGGCGACGTCTGCACCGCGTGCAGCGCGGGGACGCGCTGCGAATACGGCGCCTGCGTGCCGGTGTGCGACGCGACCGACTGCGCGTCCGGCTGCTGCAACGGGACGCAATGCCTCGGCGGCGACGCCGACAACGAGTGCGGCCGCAACGGCGCGGCGTGCGTCAATTGCGGCCCGGGCAACCATTGCGAAAACGGCGCGTGCGTCACGGCCTGCGATGCGACCGACTGCGGCCACGGTTGTTGCAGCGGGACCGTTTGCCTGCCGGGCAACGAGGACAATGCGTGCGGCATCGACGGCAACGTCTGCGTCGCCTGCACGGCGACGCAACGTTGCGTGGACGGCGCCTGCGTCAACTATTGCAACCTCGCCGATTGCGCCAGCGGGTGCTGCGTCGGCGGCAACACGTGCGTCTCCGGCGACGCCAACGACGCGTGCGGCAGCGGCGCCCAAGCGTGCGTCGACTGCGGCCCCGATAACCATTGCGAAAACGGCCGTTGCTGGCCGGGGGTCGACGACGATACGACTACGGACGACGATACGGCCCGGCATCGTCACCATCTGAGCGAGCAGTTGACCGGCGCCGGGTGCGCTGAGGCGTTTCGGTAGCGGGAAATGGCAACTCGGGAAAAGGCCCGCGAAGCCGCGGGGTTGATCCCTGGGATGACGAAGGTGAAATTGCTTTTACGGAGAATGCTGCTGCTTGCGGTCTTATGTTTCGCGGCGTCGAGTCCGGCGCGCGCGGAAGACATCCTGCAAAAGAACATCCATTATTTTTGGCCGACCACCGACGGCAGCGGCGTGTTGTGGACCTACGGTTCGGAACCGCTCGAGATGGCCCACATGTATTACGGCGGTTACGTCGATGACGCGTTCCAGCCGGTGAACGTGCTGAATCAGAACAAAAACCTGCATCCGCTGATCGCGCAGCAATTCGGCGTGCAGGCGCTGTTTTCCGTGGGGTTGCTGAATTTCGTCGATCTCGGCGTCGCCGTGCCGTTCGTGGCGTACCGCGAACTGGAGAACACGGCCAAATACCCCGGGATACCGGTCGCCACCTGGGAAGACCTGCGCGTCGAGGCCAAGTGGACGATCCTGAATCGGCGGCAGGATTGCCTCGGCATCGGGTTTGTGACGCGCCTCGACGTGCCGCCCGCCTACCGGGAAAACAATTTCTCGACCGACCGCGGGCTGGCGCTCGAACCGGTGTTCATTTTCGACCTCGGCCGCGATTGGTGGACGCTCGCCGCCAACGTCGGCTACAAATATTACACGGCCCGCGAACAGTCGCCGCAGTTCGGCCTGCGGCTGGGCGACGAGTTGACGTTGAATGCGGGCATGGCGTTCCGCTTCGCCGGCACGCATCAAATACTCGTGGATACGGCGACGCGGACGCAAGTGCAGAAGCCGTTCGGCACGCCGGATCTGGATTACTCCGAAGTCGTTCTCGCCTACCGCAAGTATTGGCGAAACCTCAATTTTACGGCGCTGACCGTCGGCGGCGGCGTGGGCCTGTTGTCCGGCGTCGGCGATCCGAAAATGCGCTTTTTCATCGGGATCACGCGCGACGAACGAAGGGTGGGAGCCGGTGACCTTGCATTCTAAACGATTTGCGGCGAGCGCCGCGGCGCTCGCCCTGCTCGGCCTGCTCGCCTTGGCGGCATGGGGTTGCGCTTCGACTGCCGCGCCCAAGGCCGGCGCGAGCGGCGACGACGCCCGCGCGGGCGTCACGGATATCGTTTCGCCGCCCAGTTACGACGTCTTCACGCGGTCGCTCGAGGTGGCGGAGCAGCACCATAACGTCCAATTCCGGCGGAACGGCAAAGGCGGCTACTTTCCGTTCGCCGCCAACTCCTGGAATCATTTCACGATCGCCGACGCCGACAACACCTGCCTGTACGACGTGCGCGTGACGGGCCAGCGCCGCTTCCTGCAACTCGGCGGCGCTTTCCAGACCATTCTCGAACTCGATGTCGTCAAGGGCGCCTGCGGCCTGATGGCGGAAAACCTCAACACCAGCGTCCTCGACCACCTGCAACACGTCGAAGGCGCGGTGATCACGGCCAAGCTCATGGAATACATGAGAAAAGGCCGGTTTTTCCTGACCGACATCGGTTTTCTGCAAACGACGCTGCAGGCCCCGTTCCAACTGGCGCCGCCGCCGAACAAGGGCTTCGAGCCGTATTTCGCGGAAAAAATGGAACGGGTCGACAATTCGTCCGATATTGCGTACGGCGACATCGTGGTATACTCCAAAGAGCTCGGGGAGCATGCCGTCGGCACGTACGTCGGCTACGGGGTTGTCGCTACGGGTTGTTGTTTCCACACCGAGATGCAGCGGCTCTCGACTCGCATTGACTACCACGTGTATCGCTTATACGCCGGCTTCGCCCAGGTGAACTACAAAGTGCATTACGACGCGATCATGCACCGCTTGTTGTCGAACCCCTGACGCGGCGCCGGACGGAGGTCGGGATATCAAGATGAGGCTTTTGCGTTACGCGACCCTGGCGCTCCTGTGCGCCGCGATTGTCGCCGCCCCGGCCGTCGCCGGGTGGGAATCCTACAAGGAATTGTTCCTCGCGAGCAAATTTCCGCAACTGACGGCGATGTGCGTCGCCAACAAAGACGCGATTCAGGCCGATCCGAGCGTCGATGTGATCCTGAAGTACTGCGGCATGGCGGAACTCGCGCTGTACAAAAAAGACGGTCAAACTGAGCGCCTGTCGACCGCGATCGATTACCTCGAGCAGTCGGTGGCGATTCGCTACTCCGAAGAGGCCGCGTATCACCTGGGGCTGGCGCGCTTGAAAGCGCTGGATCGCCTGACTGGCGCGAAGGATCAACTCGCCCGCGAAAAAGAGGGCCTGAACGACCTGTGGGAGTCGCTGCTCAAGATGCACGCGACCGAAAACTTCTCGCGCGACACCCTTTCGAACACCATGCTCGTCTGGAGCCAGAACGCGCGCGACTCGCTGATCGAGCGCGTGTTGAACAACGAAAAGAACCCCGCGCGGACGCATCTGCTGGCGGCGATGATTCGCGGGCTGGCCGATCGTTTTACGATGATCAATCCGGACAAAGGCGAAACCGAAGTCCGCAAAGGCAACCTGAAGATCTTCAAAGAGTGGATGCGCGAACTGCTGGAGTTGAGCTACTTCGACAACAACATCATCGTCGGCATGTACAAATATCGGGGCGATCGGCAGCAGGAGCAATACGACCAGACGCCGGCCACCGATGACCACTTCACGCGCGCGCTGTACAACTACAACGAGGCGCTCAAACGCGTCAAAACCAACAAGGCGCGGGCCGTGCTGTCCAGCGACGTGGCGTACCTCGCCACGCTGTACACGAGTTCCGACAAGGAAAAACTGGCCGCGTACTACAAGTTGGGGTTCGACAACGCCAACGAGGGCCTGCAGATCATGCGCAAGCTCAACGAGCGGGCGGCCAGCGTGCCCGGGGCGAGCTACCCGTATGAAGTCGACGGGTCCGAACTGACCGCGAAACTGCAAAAGAGCTTCGGCGCCAATCTCACGGGCCTCGCCTACGAGCATTATCTCCGCAAGGACTACGCCAGCATCGTCGGGCTGCGGACCTATCTGTTCGACGCCGGGTTCGATTGGGAAAACAAATCCGTCACCTTCACCCTGCTCGCGGAGACCGCGGACAAGCTGGCGGCGGAACATTATCATCAGCCCGAGATCTTCAAGAGCTACAAGGCGCTCTGCCTCGCCGCGAGTTCGCACGCCTTCAAGCTCGTGATGAAGAAACAGCAGCAGCGCGGCCGCGGGGCCGCGTATTCGCCCGAATTCTGCCGGGCCTACCAATACTACGTGAACTATCTGAACCGCTTCGGCGAAACGATCGAAGCGCGCGATCTGTCGTCGCAGTACGAACAGGGCTGCCAGAACGTGGGAGCCCCCCAATGACAACGATGCAACGGAGGCGAAGTGTGAAGCGACTGGGTTTGGGCGCATTGGCTTGCCTGCTGGCGCTCTCGGTTCTCGGCGTCGTGACGGCGCGCTCGGCGGAAACGCCCGCTCCGGCGGCGCCGGCCGCGCCGCCCGCGGCGACGGCGCCCGAGGCGGATCCGTTCTTCCTCCAGAACCTGAGTCTGGATTGGGTCAACTCCGACATTTGCCGGCTGATCGAAGAGATTCGCCGCACGAACAACCAGTGGGACCGGCGCGACATGGTCGAGCGGATCGAAGACCTGATTTACAAGTACGTCGAGTATCCGCTCGAATTCCGCCAAAGCGAGACCGCCGACGAAAAGGAGCGCGAGCGCATCGGCGCCAATTCCGATATTGACGACGCCGGCTCGGCCAATCCCCTCGCCTCCCGGATCAGCGAATCGTTTGCGTTGTACGCCATCGCCAAAGGGTACGAAGGCTTCGCGGCCGCGGCGACCGACCTGATCGAACGCGCGCGGAAGATCTATCCGACCGTCGAATCGTTGACCGTGCGCATCGACAATTTCCAGGATCAGCGGCCGGTCCGCGCCTGGATCAAAGACGGCCTCGGCGAATGGGCGCGCACCGACACCGTGCGCGTGACGTTCGAAGGCCGCAACCTCACCCAGGCGTCGGTCGACAAGCTCGGCGAAAAGAAAGATGTCTTCCGCGTGGCGGCCAAGGCCAAGAACGTCAACGAATACTACGTCATGGTCGCCCGCGAAGACTTCCTGCGCGGCGTCTC
>Ga0181520_10006153_pt1 | contig 18564 bp, 15 predicted proteins | sample PEATcosm2014_Bin_29_FD_132451 | JGI IMG/M metagenome (GOLD analysis project Ga0181520, IMG submission 132451) | Peatland microbial communities from MTU Mesocosm Facility, Houghton, MI, USA - PEATcosm2014_Bin02_30_metaG | ecosystem: Environmental > Terrestrial > Soil > Wetlands > Peat | place...
AGAGAGCTTGCGGTTATAGGTGACGTCGTACCAGAACCCGGCAGTCGTCGGCGATCCGCCGGTAACCAAAGCGGAGAGTCCGGGAAAGGAGTCGGACGGCTGCGAGGTGGCAGCGTTGTCGAAGGTAACGCCATGCGAACTCAATTGCGCGAGGGTGGATTGCGGGTGGCTGCTGACATAGTTCGTAAGGTCAAGAGCGTGCAGGCCGTCGACGCTGATAAGCAAAACGTGCTTGACCTTGTGCCTGGAATTGATGTTTTGTGCCTGCAAAGTCGCAGAGATGAATAGAAAGATCAGAAGCAACAGTTGGCAACGCGTTAATACTCTCATAGTTTGGTTCCTCCTGGGGAATTGGCGTGCGCAGCTATTAGGCCGCTCAGAAAATGAAAACCCGATGACGGTAAATTGAAAAAGAGATAAATAATAAGGATCGCCTGTGGATATGCAACATTTGAGGGACGTGAGTTTAAGCGGCGCTGTCTTCCGCACCCGTTTTCTTGAAGCCTGGAAAAGGCACTGCTGACGGGTTCCGGCCGGGTGACCGGCAACCCGGAAGTGATTCTCAACTGACGAAAACAGTCCGAGGCACTCATCCAGATGGTCTGAAGGTTATTGATTCGGCCCATCAATACTGTGATCTGGATGCCCAATCCATTCCGCGTCCTTTTGCGGAATCGGGATACCCAACGACAGGTCTTCGTCGTTGGGGTGACAATGGGTGGGATATCACCACTCGTTTTTCGGGCCGGATCAATAACCACTGCCCCCTGCCCCCTGCCCCCTGACCGCCAACCAGCTAACTTGGCTGGCGGGGGCGGAAGTGGCAGGTGCCACCGGCAAGGACCGGGGTCCAGATGGTGGGATCGGCGGGCTGCTCGCTGGAGCCGAGGAAGAGGATGCCGTCGGGGGCCAGAACCCTGTGAATGCCGGCCAGCAGCGTCTTGCGCGTCTCCTGCGAGAAGTAGAGCATGACGTTGCGCAGGAAGATGACGTCAAAGCGGTCGTCGATGCGGCTGAAGGGCAGCGGCACCGAGCAGAGGTTGGCCTGGCGAAAGTTGCAAACCTTGTGGATCTCCGGCTTGACGGTCCAGTCTTCGCCAACGTGATCGAAGTAGCGGACGACAAAGCGCGCGGGGAGGCCGCGGTTGATCTCGATGCGGTGATACGAGCCGGACTGGGCCTTCTCGACGACCTCGTTGCAGATGTCGGTGCCTTCGATGCGGACATTCCAGCCGGCGAGCTGCGGAAAGTGCTCATTCAGCAGCATGGCGACGCTATAACCCTCTTGGCCGGTGGAGCAGGCGGCGCTCCAGAAGCGCAGACTGCGGAGAGGGCGGCGCGACTCGATAAGCTTGGGCAGCAATTCGGTGCGCAGCAGCTCGAAGGGGCGGCCATCGCGGAAGAAGCTGGTTTCGTTGATCGTCATGGCCTCGGCGATGTTGCGTTCGAGGACGGGATTCTTTCTGATCTTGAGGTGCTGGACGAGTTCTTCCAACTGAGTCATTCCCTGGTTGCGCAGAACCTTGGTGAGGCGCGTCTCGAAGAGGTAGTCGCGCGAGGGATCGAGGACATTCTGCGAGAGTCCGTAGACCAATTGGCGCAGATAGGCATAATCGACCATTGAGCCGGTTTGCATGGCTAGACCACCGTTTCCCGAAGCTCACGGGCTTCAAAATGTGAGCGGCTGGCCAGCCGGAGAATCTCTGGTGCGATGGCGGCAAGGGGCAGCACCTTGTGCGCCAGACCGGCATTGCAGACGGCGCCGGGCATTCCCCAGACGGTGCTGGTGGCTTGATCCTGCGCCAGCACGGAACCGCCGTGTTCGCGGATCATGCGGCAGCCCAGCATTCCATCCGAACCCATGCCGGTGAGCACGACGGCCAGAACACCGGAACCGTACTGCGCGGCGACGGAGCGAAAGAGCACATCGGCCGCGGGACGGCAGTGGTTCTCCGGCTGCCCCTGACTGAGGTGCATGGTGGGCGGCGAACCGGCGCGCGAGGGGCTCAGAACCTCCATGTGCCAGTTGCCTTTGGCGATGTAAACGACGCCGGGGCGCACCGGATCGCCCTCGGCGGCCTCGCGGACTTGAAGCGGGCAGCGCCCGTTGAGCCGCTCGGCAAAGAGTTTGGTGAATAGCTCCGGCATGTGCTGCACAATGAAGACGGGAAGCGGAAAGCTGGCCGGCAGCGCGGGCAGCAGAATATCGAGCGCCGCCGGACCGCCGGTAGAGACGCCGATGGCGAGCGCAAGCGGGGTGGTTGAGATTGACTGCTGTCTGGATGGTGGCGCCAGTGGCGGAAAAAACAGCGGGCGCTGCGGGGCCGGAAAGACCGGCTGCGGCTGCTGGCTGGTGAGTGCTTGAATCTTGGGAATCAATTCCTGCGAGAGGACGCGCATGGCGGCTTCACGGCCGTCCTGGCCGGCCGGCTTGGCGACGTAGTCGGAGGCCCCGCAGGCCAGCGCCTCGATCGTGACCTTGGCTCCGCGCTGGGTGAGCGAACTGCACATGATGACCGGCATTTTGTGACCTCGCGCGCGCAGCTTTCTGAGTGTGGCCAATCCATCCATGACCGGCATCTCGACATCCAGCAGAACCAGGTCGGGACGAAGGGTTTCAATGGCGCTCAAGGCCGACTCGCCATCGCCCGCCGTCCCAGCCACTTCCAGGCTGGCTTCAGCGCAGACTACCGAGCGGAGCAGGCTTCGCACCACTGCCGAGTCGTCCACGATCACTATCCGGGTACGCCGGCCGGAGGGCATCGCTCAGACCTCCACAAGACCGAGCATGGCCAGTTTTTCGGTCAGAGCCTCGTCGTCGAAGGGTTTCATCAGGTACTCGTCGGCGCCCGCGTCCAAAGCGCGAATGATGAAGTCGTTTTCGGCCTCGGTGGTCACCATCATCACCTTCAGGTCGCTATGTCCGTCGCTGCGCAACTGCTTGAGCATCTCCAGGCCATTCATCACCGGCATGTTCCAATCCACCAGCGCAAGGTCGAAGGTTATGCCCGAGTTCAGGTGGTCCATGCCAGCCTGGCCGTCGGCCGCCTCCGCGCACTCGATACCTTTTTCTTCGAGCAGGCCGCGCAGAAACCCTCTTACAAATCGAGAATCGTCGACAATCAACGCTCGCATGGTTACCTCCAGACTGAAAATGCACCGAGCCTCTTCAAGCTAGGCGGCTAGAACTGCGCTCAGGCGCATTGGGTCCAGTTGCTCGGGGTCCAGCATGACCATCAGGCTGTCTTTGAGCTTGTATGCTCCGGCAAATAGTGCTCTCCGGCGCTCATCGAGAATCGAGGGATTGGGCTCGTGGTCGGCCGACGAGACGGTGAGCACCTCGCCGACCGAATCCACCAGCAAACCGAAGTTGCCGCCCGAGCTCTCCAGCACCAGCAGATCCTGGGAGCCTTCCTTGGGCGGCATTCCCAGCAACTGGCGCAAACTGACGGTGGTTAGAACGTCGCCGCGATAGTGAACCAGCCCGCCCACAAAGACCGGAGCCAGCGGCACGGGTTGCGGCCGCGCCCCGCCGACGATTTCCAGAATGTGCGTGATGGGAACGCCAAAGAGCGTAGCCCCCAGGCGCACCGAACACATCTCAACCAAGGTCGCCGCTGCTTTGTCCTTGCGATGCACTGCAACTGCTGTTGCGCTCATACCACTGCCTCCTCGGCATGATTCCACTCGGCGGCCGCGACTTCATTGGCCGGAAGCGGGGCCACGCCGCCCAGATCGACGACTCCCGTGACGCGATTTTTCAGCAGCGTGACGCCGCCGGTGCGCTGCGCGGTGCCAGCCTCGAAGAGGTCGCCGCCGGCTGCTACGTCCAAAACATGCGAGACCGCAATGCCGACATGGCGATTGCCCTCGCGGCAGACCACCACGATGATCTGCGCCTCGGGATCGGCCTGCGCCGCCGCCAGCACGCCGCCCGTGTCCTCGACCGGCAGCAACTGGCCCTCAAAGTTGAGCACCGGACGGTAGCCGATGTACTCGATGCGCGAGAGCGGAAGCTGCTCGATGCGCAGCACCTCGGTAAGCGGCACGGCGGCCTGGCGTCCAGCGGCCTCGACCAGCAGATATTCAAGACTCTTGCCGGCATCGGCTTCCGAATCTGCAATCTGCGAAGCTTCTTCCTCGCGCATGGTCACGCCGGTCTTCATCGCGATCGATCCAGGATCGAGAATCAGCGCCAGATCGGCATTGCCCAGCACCGTTGCGCCGCTGAAGAGGCCAATGTCCTTGAGAACCGCCGAAAGCGGCTTGACGACGATCTCCTCCGGGTCGGCCAGCCCATCGACCACCAGGCCGAAGCGGCGGCCGTCGGCGTCCAGAACGGCAATGAAGTTGTCGCGCTCGGTGGCAATCTTGTGCTCGACGCCGGGCATCAGGAGCCGGTCAAGAAAGACCAGCGGCAGCAGCTTGCCGCGCAGCCGGTAAAGCGGCGCGTTCTCAATCCACTCGATGGCCGTGGCGGCCTGGCCCGGCGGTACATGGACCAACTCTGACAACGCGCCCTGCGGCAGGGCAAAGCTCTGGTTGACGCTGCGGACGATCAAGGCGGGAATAATGGCCAGCGTCAGCGGAATGCGCAGGCGCAGCGTGGTGCCCTTGCCGGTGCGGGAGTCGATCTCGACCTTGCCGCCGATCTTCTCGACGTTGGTGCGAACCACATCCATGCCGACGCCGCGGCCGCTGACGTTGGTGACCGCGGCGGCGGTTGAAAAGCCGGGTAGAAAGACCAGTTGCAGCAACTCGCGCTCGGCCAGATGGGCGGCGCGCTCCGGAGTAATGAGGCCGCGCTCGATGGCCTTCTGGCGCACCTTTTCAACGTTGATGCCAGCGCCGTCGTCGGAGACCTCGATGATGACGTGGCTGCCCTCCTGCGCGGCGCGCAGCTTCAGCATTCCCTCGGGGTTCTTGCCGGCTGCCTGGCGCACATCGGGCGGCTCAATGCCATGATCGAGCGAGTTTCTCACCGCGTGGGTGAGCGGGTCTTTGATGGCTTCAAGCAGGCTCTTGTCGAGTTCGGTATCCTGGCCTTCGACCTCCAGGCGCACGCGGCGGCCCAGCGATTGCGAAAGATCGCGCACGATGCGCGGCATCTTCGAGAAGATGTTCGACACCGGCTGCATGCGGGCCTTCATCACGCTCTCGCGCAGGTCGGCGGTGACCATGTCGAGGCGGCGCGAAAGCAGCGTCATATTGGGATCGGTTGACGTGGCTTGCAGAACCTGATTGCGGGTCAGCACCAGTTCGCCCACCAGATTCATCATCCGGTTCAGCAGGGTGACATCGACGCGCAGCGAACTCTCGGCGGCGCTGCCCTGGGTGCGCGGGCGGGCGGCCTCGCTCTCAGGCTCTTTGGGCGCGGAGGCAGCGGCTTGCGCGGGCCCGATATCGGATGGCGGTGCTGCAACTGGGGCTGCAACTGGGACCGGAACTGGGGCCGGCTGAGCGGGCAGAGTAGCTGCTGGCGCCGGCGGCGGCGCGGCTTTTGCGGCGTGACCGCCGGCATGAGCATGGGCCGGCTTCTTGACCTGCGCCTCGGCCGGCTGCTGCAGCTCTTCCAGGCGAGCGATCAGCGCCGTATCCTCGCCCTCGCCCTCGGCATCTTCGCTTTCGATCGTCTTGAGAATCAAGCGCAGGCCGTCCAGCAGTTGTAAAAGGCCGGTAATGATGGGTTCGTTCGCGGTCAGCTTGTTCTCGCGCAGCAGGCCCAGCAGGTTTTCTCCGGCGTGGGCCAGCTTTTCCAGCCGCTTGAAGCCGAGAAACCCCGTTGTGCCTTTGATCGTATGCACCGAGCGGAAGATATCTCCTATGAGTCCCGCATCCTGCGGCCGCTCTTCCAGGTCGGTCAGGCACCGCTCCATGCGGTCCAAGCCTTCCTGGCTCTCGATCAGGAACTCCCTCGTCAATTCATCCATCGCATCCACTCATCCGCCTGGCTGGGTTTGATCTCCCGGCACGGCAAGTACTCAAGGCCTTTATCGGAAAGAAGAGGCTCAACTTGAGGAACGGAGTTTATCGGGGCATTTTGAGGGCAGGGGCAAGGAATTGGGGGTTAGGGATCAGGGGGCAGGGTCAGGGGATCGGGGGTCCGCCTTCTTGCGGTTGTACAGCGGGCGCGAGGATGTTTTAGGCTCGAATCACGCGGTAAGGGAAGAAAAAAGCCTATGGACGAACAATCAACGAACGACGCCGCGCTGCTGAGCCTGCTCGAACGGGCGCGCCAGGCCGCGGGCAATGCTTATGCGCCGTACTCGGGCTTCCGGGTGGGTGCGGCGTTGCGGCTTGTGGGTGGCGGCGTCGTTACCGGCTGCAACGTGGAAAACATGAGCTACGGATTGACGATCTGCGCCGAGCGTTCCGCGTTGGTCAGCGCCGTCTCCCAATTCGGGCCAGAGATTCGCATCGAGGCCGCCGCCGTCGCCAACCTGAACCAAGCCGCCAGCCCGCCCTGTGGCGCTTGCCGGCAGGTGCTGGCCGAGTTTATCCTGCCCGATGCGCCGGTGATCTTTCCGGCCGGTGACGGAGCGCGGGTGATGGCCTTCCGGGAGTTGCTGCCGATGGCCTTCGAATTGAAGGGAAATTAGGGTTTATTCACACTATTGATTCGGCGCATAAATACTGTGATTTGGGTGACCGCGTTTGGCGTGGCGCCGCCGATGGTTACAGACTGCGCCGTGGTGTAGTTTCCACCGGGCGGGTTGAAAGTCGGAGTTGCGGCGGCCTGCAAACTGGGCACGGGCTGATAGACCCATAGGTCGTTGAGGCAGCCCCCTCCGTTGCTGGAAACTGTTCCCCAGCCCCCAAAAAGCCAGAAATCGCCGCTGTTGTCGGTCCAACTTGATGCTCCTTGGCGGCTTCCGGGCAGATTTCCAAGAGCGGGCGCTCCCAACGTGCCGTACACGCCTGGCTGGCCGTATACGAATTCATCACAATCATGCATGGGAATTAAACCGCTCCCACCCATCCACGCCCACTGGCTGGCGGATGGATTGAACTCCTAAAGGTCGTTTAGCTCGCCACAACCGCCATTGGCATCGTAACCAAAGCCACCAAAGGATGCTACCGGCAAGGGCTGCATCATCGATATGGGCGCGTACGAATACACCGGCACACTCAGTCAATGCGGCGCCACCGAGACGCTGACCAGTTCTCTCAATCCAGCGCCGGCCGGGCAGCGCGTCACTTTTACGGCTCAACTAAACGCTGCGTCCGGCACACCCACGGGTGCGATTCAGTAGTACCGTCACTTTCACCGCGCGTCTTACGGTCAACGGCCAATCCGCGGGCGCAGGCAATATCATCCATCTCAGCTTCAATGGTCAGACTATTAATCTCACCACCGATGCCACCGGTTCAGCCACCAACACTATCTCTACACTTCCACCTAACAGCTATCCGGTTACCGCCAGCTTCGCAGCCACCAGCAACCTTCTTGCCAGTTCAGCATCGTTCACCGAAGTTATCACCGCCCTCTCCACCTCCACCAGCCTCACCGCCTCGCCCAATCCGGGCGACCTTAACCAACCGGTCACGATGACAGCGAACGTCTCCGCGCAGAATAACTCCACCCAGGCCGGAAGCGGTAATGTCACCTTCTATGACGGCTCCAACTTACTGGGCACGGCACAGGTCACCGCAAGTGGCACGGCGAGCATGACGGCAAGCTTCACCACGCTGGGAGTCCATAACATCACAGCTAAATACGAAGGCAACGCGGACTTCTCCAGCAGCACCTCCGCCGTGTTTCAGGAGACGATTGTTGCCGGGGATTTTTCCATCAGTGTGAGACCCGGAGCGGCGACTGTCTACACCGGTATTGCGACCGCGGTTCATGTCAGCGTAACCAGCCTGCGGGGCTTCAATCAGGCGCTTGCACTGACCTGTTCCGGTTTGCCCGCGAATACGGCTTGCAACTTCAGTCCTGCTTCGTTGCCGGAAGGGCAGGGAAGTGCGAATCTCGTGATCCAGACAGCGGCTCCGCACAAGTCCGAGGCTGGCTCTATCTCTGTCTCCGCGGCAGTCCTTGGAGCGCTTACCTTGCTTCTGCTGCCGGGGTGGCATCGTCGCCGCGGCTCCATGGCTGGATTATTTGCCGTGCTGCTGGCAGTTGGAGTCGCGTTCGGAATGGCCGGATGCGGGTCGCCCAATCCGATTTCCGGTGAAACGCCGCCCGGCATCTACCAGGTTGCGGTGACTGCAACTGCGTCGGGAACTGGTACGACGCTTACGCATTCGGCCATTGTCACCCTGACCGTCAAATCCCTGTTCTAAGGCGATTCATGCAGAGGAGATTCTGCGCGTCCCGCGCGAGTTCCAGGCTGGCGGCAGGTGCCGCTTCAACGGATGGATACCATTGCCCCGCGCTTTAAATCCCTTCGCCCATGGAAACGTACTGCCGCAGCCGATCCAGTTTCACTCGGTAGGCCTCGCGTTCGGCGGCCTCGGCAGTGAACTGATCGGCGGGCTTGCGCACGCCGCCCAAGCGCTCTTCCAACTCTTCCACGCGAGCAGAAAGCGCAATCAACGAATCTGAAAGCGGGTCCTTGATGTCGTGCGGGTCGGTAATCAGCACCCGCTCGCCGTTTTGATAAACGATATGCGCGGGCACGCCTACCACAGTCGAATCCGGCGGCACATCCGACAGCACCACCGAGCCGGCGCCGACGCGCGAGTTTTCGCCTACCGTAATGTTGCCCAGAATGTTGGCGTTGTTGCCGATAAAGACGCCGTCGCAGATGGTCGGATGGCGCTTGCCGTGACCCTTGCCGGTGCCGCCCAGCGTCACGCCCTGGTACATGGTCACGTCATTGCCTACGATGGAGGTTTCGCCAATCACCACGCCGGTGGCATGGTCGATAAAAAGCCGCCGTCCCAGTACCGCGCCGGGATGAATATCGACGCCGGTATAAAAGCGGGCTACCTGAGAGACGACCCTGGCAAGCAGCAACAGATTGGCGCGCCAAAGCACAAAGGCTATGCGATGAATCCACACCGCCCACAGCCCCGGATAGCAGAGCAGCACCTCGAGCCGCGAGCGCGCGGCAGGGTCGCGCTCCAGAATGGAGTCGAGGTCTTCGCGGATGCGGGCGATCAGAGTCATGATGTTGGTCTATCCAACAGATTACAGGTTGCATCAGGCATTGTGTCGCGCAGCCGGGTTCCCCAGGTCCCGTTTGGGAACCTGGGAAACTACAAACCTATTGCAGCCGGTCAGCGAGCCATTGGCCCCGCCGCGGGTGGTTACACGGCAATCGCTTCAGTCGGCAGAGCCAGCGCCTGCTGACGCAGACTCTCAAAGAGAATGCTGGACAGATAGCGTTCGCCAAAGTCCGGCAGCACCGCAACGATCAGCTTGCCTGCATTCTCCGGCCGCGCGGCCACCTTCAACGCCGCCGCCGCCGCCGCTCCGGAACTGATGCCCACAAACAGACCTTCCTTCAGAGGCAGTTCCCGAGCTGTCGCAATCGCCTCGTCGTTGCTGATCTGGATGATTTCATCCACCAGGCCGGTGTCCAGCACGGCAGGCACAAAGCCCGCGCCGATGCCCTGAATCTTGTGCGGCCCCGGCTTGCCGCCGCTCAGCACGGGGCTGTCGGTCGGCTCCACGGCAATCGCCTTGAAGCTGGGCTTGCGCTCCTTGATGTACTTGGATACGCCGGTGATGGTGCCGCCCGTGCCCACGCCGCTGATCAGAATGTCCACCTTGCCATCCGTGTCGTCCCAGATCTCAGGGCCCGTGGTGGCATAGTGGATCGCCGGATTCGCCGGGTTGTCGAACTGCTGCAAAATGTATCCATTCGGCGTCTTGGCCAGAATCTCATTGGCCTTGGCGATGGCGCCCTTCATGCCGTTCGGTCCCGGCGTCAGCACAATCTCAGCGCCAAAGGCCAGCAGCAGCACGCGGCGCTCCAGGCTCATTGTCTCAGGCAGCGTCAGAATCAACTTGTAGCCTTTGACGGCGGCCACAAAGGCCAGCGCAATACCGGTGTTGCCACTGGTGGGCTCAATCAGCACCGTCTTGCCGGGGGTGATCGTGCCAGCCTTCTCGGCGGCCTCAATCAGCGCCAGCCCGATGCGGTCCTTGACGCTTGACACAGGGTTCTGGCTCTCCAGCTTGACCAGAACGGTTGCCGGCAGCCCGGCAGCCACTTTATTCAGCCGGACCAGCGGGGTCCGCCCAATGATTTCCGTTACATTCGCGGCTATACGCGCCATGATGATCTCCTTCTACCGGGATTGTTTCCCAGCGTTTTTCAGTTTTTTGGGGTGAATGTCAAGCTGTCAGACGGGAATCTGCGTGCGCGAACAAGGCGCGCGTCTGCATCGGGGCTGGCACCAGGGCGGTGTTTAGCGACATCGACGCATGACAAGAGCATAGTACCGCACCCCGGCTCATGGCAAGTAAAACTCTGCAATGCGCTGGAAATACCGGCATGAAAGTAGGGAATGAAAGAGTCCTGCCAGAAAGAAGTAGAGATCTGCTCGGCCCTGAGTGTTGCGTATTGCATCAAGGGATGCAATGCGAAGCGTAGACAGGGGTAAAGACGGGCTGGGCATTGAGCTTCGAAAAACTGCGACCGGTACGCCGCCGGTGAGTATTTGCTCCGGTTCGTCTGTGATCACGAAGCACGGCAACGGCGTGGCTCCCGGCGCGCCCTCCCGGAGGTATGTCTAAAACGGCGCGGACGACACCCCCGGCCTGCTGTCGTTGATCAGCGTTTCTTTTGCGGAATGGGTGGGATACCTCCACTCTATTTTTGGGCCGGATCAATAGGGCGGGATCGCACAAATTCCATCGCCTGATATTCTCGCCAAACTCTTGCAGATCATTACCACCACTTCCTGAACAATAATGAAAAGCGGCCAAAAATCCAGCCGCACCGGAAACCGATATGTCGTTGCCCGTACCAGCTTCGTCACCGGCAGCAGCTTCTTCCCCCGCGCCGTAGGCGCAGGATTGTTATTGATTCGGTCCATAAATACTGTGATTTTGGCGCCGTCCATTCCGCGTTCCTTGCCGAATGGGTGGGGTGCCTCCACTCTATTTTGGGCCGGATAATAGGCGGTGCGATGAGCGGAATAGACGCGCTTGGCAGGTCTCTTCGACCGCGCCGTAGGCGCAATGTTTGCTAGCCCAGCGCTTCAGCGCTGGGTAGACGATCCCGGCAATTTATCCGGAGTCCTGAAGGGACGGCGCTCATTTATCACCCCCCGGCAGAGCCAGTTGCTCTCCTGGATGAAATAGTCAACTAGCTCATTATAAGCAAGATAGGGTTAGGGGCGTTTTTGAGTAAGTCGAGATGTTTATTATCAATCAGATAGGGAAAAATCTTTATATTAGATTCACCAGAATTTCGCTTTTAGCTCGGGCGGTAAAAGTTAACATGTTCATTTTCAATCAGATAGGTGGTAAAAATACAAAAAACCCCTGTTTTAGATTCTCTTTATCTTCGCTTATTCCAATCATGTCATTCATTCAATTGATCTTATTCGTTCATTTAAAGTTCGTTAAACATTCGCTTTTACCGGCATTTCGCCGTTTTCTCGTCAAGAGCATTTTCATCGATTGTGAGGCCTGGATGGCGCGAGGTGGATCGAGTCGATCTTGCAATACTCGTCGAAAAACACACTTTTATTGTGGGCAGGGAACTAATCGGCGATCCGCTGCTTGTCTGCTCGAAGCCCAACCCTTCCGCACATGAATCGAGAGCGCCCATTTACATCTGGCCTACGCCTTCGCAGACTTCAGCCTGATCATCTCCCCATCGACAGTGAACCTACCATACCCGTGATAGTGGATTGTCCTGGAGTTCTTCTGCGCCGGATCGGTCCAACCCTTCCGCATTTCAAGAATGAAAATGTTGAACTTGCCGACAAGGCGCGTATCGCCGCGGCAGCACTGCGACTTGGTGCGTTGAGTACCGGCTACTTGTTTCGCGGGTCTTCCCGCATCGGACGCTCTTCACTGATTCCTTCTCGGGCGACCGCAATTTGCCTGGACTTGCGATAGACGTTTGCAACGGCCAACGTCCAGAGAGGAACTAGATCGACTCCCGGCACCAGTTTGCCAAGAAACGAAGGCATGAACTCCCAGTGCCAACCGAGAAGGTAAGTCAGCGCGGCACCTATTCCTAAGTCGAGAACGTCGTCAGCCGGCGATCCAATGCCTGCAACAAAGAGAGGGAAGACAACAAGTTGCAGCACGTCGGCAATAATGGCGAGAATCATGGCGGCGCGAAGGCGCGGACCCGGCGAAATTGTGATGAAGTCGTGAGTCACATTGACCTGCTGCATTCATCTTATTTCTTTGCCAGCCTATTCGAGGACGAAAATGCCGACCAATGATTCTTATGGCGCGCATTGAATGAAGTTTGCTTGAGTGCTTGCCGGCGGCAATACCCTTGGCAAGCGGAGTGAGCGCTGCCGCGCGGACTGCCAAAAGTTTGCTGACCGGCTAGCCGGTTGGATTCTTCCTTGGCATCTGGTGACCAAGATGTCCGCGGCACCTATATTTTGACCGGGTCTCGTTTATCCCGCTCGGCTTGGGCGACCTTCTCGGCCTGCTCCCAGGTCCGGATCATGCCGGATCGATACTGGTTATTGCCGCCTTGCCGGATGTAGAGAGACTTGCGGCATTTCCAGCGTATCCATTGGGGTCGTCCTGTTTCGGACAGTCCGCTGAATGCCGCGCAAAGACTGTTATAGTTAACGAGGCAATCGGTTCTGAAGCGGCCGTGAGGTGTGCCCTTCCTCCTGCCAATCTCCAGTTAAGCAGCCTTTAAGAACACTGGATATTGATAATAAAGGGGATCGCGCATATCTGCTAAAATCAGTAGAATCCACTCTTCGGAGAGGCAATGCAATCGATTCTAGCGCTCGAAGACGGGCGTATCTTCCGCGGCCTCGGCTACGGCCACCCAGGCGAATGCCAGGGCGAGGTCGTTTTCAATACTTCCCTTACCGGTTATCAGGAAATCGCCACCGATCCCTCCTATGCCGGTCAAATTGTCGTTCTCACCAACCCGCAGATTGGCAACTACGGCACCAATCAGGCAGATAATGAGTCGGCCAAGCCCTATATCGAGGGCCTGATTGTCCGCGAGTTCTCGCCCGTCAGCTCCAATTGGCGCTCCGAGCAGGTCACCGACGAGTACATGGAACGGTATTCGGTTCCGGTGCTGGCGGAGATCGACACGCGCGCGCTGGTGCGGCACTTGCGGACCCATGGCGTGATGCGCGGCGTGATTTCGACTTCTGAAACCAATACAGACGTTCTGGTCCAAAAGGCTAAAAACATTCGCAAGATGGACGGCACCGATCTGGCGCGCGTGGTTTCAACCAAGTCGGTCTTCAGCTTTGACGCGACGGATGGGCGCAACCAGACGGGCGATCCTTTATTGGCTGTTGCTCTCAACCAAGAAGCAAAAGCGCGTGAGCGCCATGTTGTGGCGTATGACTTTGGCATCAAGCTCAACATTTTGCGAATGCTGGTGCGCGAGGGCTGCCGGGTGACGGTGGTTCCTGCCGAGACTTCGGCCGAGGATGTTTTTGACCTGAAGCCGGACGGCGTCTTTCTCTCGAACGGTCCCGGCGATCCCGAGCCGGTGGATTATGCCGTGCGCGCGATTCGCAAGTTTCTGGGCCGCGTGCCGGTCTTTGGAATTTGCCTGGGGCATCAACTGACCGGGCTAGCGCTGGGCGGGCGGACCTACAAGCTCAAGTTCGGCCATCACGGCGGCAATCATCCGGTCAGAAACAATCTCACTGGCAAGGTGGAAATTACCGCGCACAATCATAACTTCGCCGTCGATCCCGATTCGATCAATTTGAGCGAGGTGGAACTGACGCATGTGGATCTGAACGACCAGACGCTTGAAGGCTTGCGGCACAAAACGCTGCCGTTGTTCAGTGTGCAGTACCATCCAGAAGCCGCCCCCGGCCCGCATGACTCGAATTACCTCTTCCGCGATTTCCGGCGCATGATGGAGGAGTGGAAGGGATGAAGAGCTGGAATCATATTCGAGGTGTTCTTTTCGCAATCGCAGCGGGGCCAAGGCTCCGCTGTTTTTGAAAACTTCGAGTTTTAATCAATTATCATTTGAATTTCCAATTGCTTGTTGATTTGAATGCGACTCATCGGATGATTTTTCGATTGGAATCCACATCATGGTTGTATTGACATCAATTGACCAACTCCCAATCCAGCATATGGATATGCTTTCGCGTATAAGCGAGGCAGATGAAGTCTTAATGCAAAGGTTCGCTCAGAAGATGATGATTAACCGAGATCTGGATCGAACATTGGTGAGCTTCCAAGCAAATCGAGAAGAGATTGGGAATCGATGGTGCAAATACCGTGAGGGTTTTTCGGCATCCCTTGTTAGATATTTATGCGACAAAGTTGGCCTTTCTGAAGGAAAGGTTCTGGACCCGTTTGCGGGGAGTGGAACGACTCTTTTAATCGCTGCGGAACTTGGTCTAGATTCTGTCGGTATCGAATTACTGCCAAGTGGAGCAGAAATAATTGAGGTTAGGAAAGCCGCATTAAACGCAGATAGAATCAAATTGGCCAAACAACTTCGAGAAAAAGTTGAGGCTCGGAAATGGGCTCAAACCGGCGAACGCATTCTATTTACGCATCTCAGAATTACCAAGGGAGCCTTTCCGCAAGAGAATGAGTATCTGCTTGAGCGGTTTTTGTTCGACGCTTCATTGGAGAAAGATGCGCTTATGTCGAGGCTACTCCGTTTTGCGGCTATGTGTATACTTGAAGAGATTAGTTACACACGGAAGGATGGACAGTATCTGCGTTGGGACCATAGATCTGGGCGTTGCCTTGGGAAAAAGGTCTTCGATAAAGGGCGAATTAAGTCATTCGATGAGGCAATCTGCGATAAACTCTTGCAGATCGCCGATGACATTGATGGTAGTGAATACCAGACGACGCTTTTTCCGCAAGAAACTAATAATAATCGTGGGAATATCGAATTAAATCGAGGATCGTGTCTGGATATTCTTCCCACTATAGAGACGAATTCAATTTCCGGCTTGATTACTTCTCCACCTTACTGCAATCGATATGATTACACAAGAACTTACGCTCTGGAACTTGCAATGCTTGGAATTAGTGAACTTGAAGTCCGAGCACTTCGACAGACAATGCTATCTTGTACCGTCGAGAACAGAGAAAAGCTCGACCTGAAAGTAAAGTTCGGGCGAGATGTTTTTGATGCTGCTTCTAGTGCATTTGAATCCCAGAAAATGCTCGGACTCGTGCTTCAATATCTTGAAATCTGCAAGAGAGACGACACGATCAATAATCCGGGCATAGTTCGTATGGTGAAGAATTACTTCTTTGAGCTTGGGTTGTTGATCTTTGCAAGCGTGAATGTGCTAAAGCGTGGAGCGCCGTTTGTGATGGTAAACGACAATGTTAGGTACCAAGGCGCACACTTGCCTGTGGATTTGATCTTGTCGGACTTTGCCGAACAAGCTGGGTTTGACGTCGAAGCAATCTGGGTTCTCGAACGAGGGAAAGGGAACAGCAGTCAGCAGATGGGGCTTCACGGGAGGCAAGAAGTCAGAAAATGTGTTTACGTTTGGCGAAAGAGGTAGGACAGAATGGGAGATGCGTACAAGCAGCACCTAAAATCCTGTAATGATCTCAGGACCAGTTATGAGGCAATTCGCGCCGGATTCGTAACGCTTGCACTTGAAAGGAATGTGCGCGCCACGCCTCATGTTGAACAAGCTCGCGCCCTTAAGGTCGCCGCGTCAGCGGCAAAGACTCCCAATGGATTGCTTGAGATTGCGCAAATCCGCCCGGCTTTGGTCACGGCTGCAGGGTTGTCAGATAAAGCAGTGAAGTTTTTGTCCGATGAGAATAAGGCCACAGCCATTGCCGAATTGATAGCGAAATTCCTGGAACCCGCGGGTCACAATTTCGTTGAAGAACTTGTTTTTCGGTTTCTGCTGACGCGCGGGGATACGCTGGGTGGGTCAATGCGGAATGTGGGAGGTTTTTTGGCTCAATGCAAGCTATGTAGAGCTTTAATCGGTTTTTTGAGACTTGGCGGCGGACAAATTTTCGTTGAAACCAAAATTTCGAAAGGATGGAGGCTGCTGAGAGATGATGAACTAGGTATTGAGAGGACAATACATGGCCTTAGCTGGAAAACGAACGAAAAATACCGAACTCTCGTCCTGAATTTAACAGTTCCTTTAGTGGGTAAGAACGTCGATCTTTGTTTGTTTGATTGTGCACCTGATAGATTTGCGCCGAGTGTCGTGAAAGACTCAGCTAGATACGTTGCGCTTGGTGAACTCAAGGGAGGCATTGATCCGGCTGGGGCAGATGAACATTGGAAAACGGCTTGGTCGGCATTAGGAAGGATACAAGAAGCATTTGCAATCGAAGGGCTGAAACCCTATATATTTTACATCGGTGCTGCAATTGAGGCCGCGATGTCAATTGAGATTTGGGATAGGCTTGAGGACGGAAGAATCGAGAATGCAGCCAACCTCACAATGGATAACCAGATTTGTTCAATTGCTCAGTGGCTTTGTTCGATTTGAGCGCAAGCGTGAAAAGGATCAAGCTAATTCAATGTAAGATGTAAGAGATTTTGAGAGACGAGAAACAAGAAAAAACCATGCCACGCAGAAATGACATTCAGAAGATACTGGTGATCGGCTCGGGGCCGATTGTGATTGGGCAGTCGGCGGAGTTCGATTACTCCGGCACGCAGGCCTGCAAGGCTCTGAAGCAGGAGGGCTATGAGGTGGTGCTGGTGAACTCGAACCCGGCCACCATCATGACCGATCCCGACCTTGCCGACCGCACATATATTGAGCCGCTGACGCGCGAGTATGTCGAGGAGATCATCCGGCTTGAGGCGGAGCTGCTGGTCAATGGACCGGGACTTGCTTCTGGCGGAAATGGCACGGATGGCGCGGGCGCAAACCTTCCCGGCAAATTTGCGCTACTGCCCACCGTGGGCGGGCAGACGGCGCTGAATCTGGCCGTCGATCTGGCCGATGCGGGGATTCTGGACCGCTATAGCGTCGAATTGATTGGCGCCAAACTTGAAGCGATCAAGAAGGCCGAGGACCGGCTGCTCTTCAAGGACGCAATGCTGCGCATTGGCCTGGATGTTTCTAAATCGGCGCTGGTCAATAATCTTCGAGATGGCTTGGAGTTTGCCTCGAAACTCGGTTTTCCTGTACTGATTCGTCCCAGCTTTACTTTAGGCGGAACCGGCGGCGGCATTGCATACAACCGCGAAGAATTGATGGAGATTCTTGCGCGCGGCCTCGACCTTTCTCCAGTGCATGAGTGTTTGATCGAAGAGAGCGTGCTGGGTTGGAAAGAATATGAATTAGAAGTCATGCGCGACCTTGCCGATAACGTGATTATTATTTGTTCCATTGAGAATTTCGATCCGATGGGCGTGCATACCGGCGATTCAATTACAGTCGCTCCGGCGCAGACGCTGACCGACCGCGAGTATCAGAAGATGCGCGATGCTGCGATTGCCGTGATGCGCGAGATTGGCGTCGAGACCGGCGGATCGAATGTGCAGTTTGCAGTGAATCCGATCGACGGGCGCATGACGGTGATCGAGATGAATCCGCGCGTCTCGCGCTCCTCGGCGCTGGCATCGAAGGCTACCGGATTTCCGATTGCAAAAATTGCAGCGAAGTTAGCGGTGGGTTATACGCTCGATGAGATTCCCAACGATATTACGCGCAAGACGCCGGCTTGCTTTGAGCCGACTATTGATTATGTAGTAACTAAAATACCTAAGTGGCAGTTTGAAAAATTCCCAGGATCAGATGAAACTCTCGGCCCGCAGATGAAGTCGGTGGGCGAGGTGATGTGCATCGGGCGCACCTTCAAGGAATCGCTGATGAAAGCCTGGCGTGCGCTTGAAACCGGCAAGAAGACCGGCGCGGAGATACTGGAGCCGCGGCGTCTGACGCAGATGCTGGTCACTCCGCGGCCGGAGCGGCTGGGATATATTCGCTACGCATTTGAGCGCGGCTTGAGCGTGCGTGAAGTGGCGCGGCTGACGACGATGGACCCATGGTTCCTGCATCAGATTCGCGAGATAGTGCTGGCGCAGATGGCCATCTCCGAGACAACTTCGGAGACAATCAGCACGGAACAACTGCGCCAATTGAAGCGCCTCGGCTTGAGCGACGAGCGCATTGCAACCGAGTGGAAGCTGGAAGGCCACGCCGGTACGCAACAAGTGAGAGAGCTGCGCGAGAGCAAAGGCATCAAGCCGGTTTTCAAGTTAGTGGATACATGCGCGGCTGAGTTTGAGTCCATGACTCCTTACTTGTATTCGACTTATGACGAAGAGGATGAAGCGCCGCCGACGCAGACCAAGAAAGTCATCATTCTCGGTTCGGGGCCGAATCGAATTGGGCAGGGCATTGAGTTCGATTACTGCTGCTGCCACGCGGCTTTTGCGCTGAAGGAAGACGGCTTCGAGACGATCATGGTGAATTGCAATCCAGAGACGGTCTCGACTGATTACGACA
>Ga0181520_10006154_pt1 | contig 18557 bp, 15 predicted proteins | sample PEATcosm2014_Bin_29_FD_132451 | JGI IMG/M metagenome (GOLD analysis project Ga0181520, IMG submission 132451) | Peatland microbial communities from MTU Mesocosm Facility, Houghton, MI, USA - PEATcosm2014_Bin02_30_metaG | ecosystem: Environmental > Terrestrial > Soil > Wetlands > Peat | place...
CCTGATGGGGGCTACTCGTGCTTATGGCCTCAATAGTTCCGCCGTACAGGCAGAGAAGGGCATGATCTCTTCGGCATTAGAGATCGCCAAGTCGTGATTGTCGGCGTCTTGGCGAGGCATCGCTAACTAACGGAAGCAGCAGGAGGAACGATGATACCCGCAATCAACCCAATGACAACCGCGACTCAGGCGTTTGAAGGCCTGGCCGGCGCAGGCGCGCAAACGGCCGCTACTTCGACCGGCGCAGGCGCGGCGGCGAGTCCGTTTTCCGATTTGCTGACCGACGCGGTTGGGCAGGTGAATCAGCTTGAGGAACAGGCGCGCACAGCAGTCTCCGGTCTCATGACCGGCTCCGGCGTGGATGTGCATCAGGCGATGATTGCAACTCAGAAAGCAAACATGAGCTTCGAGTTGGCGTTGGCGGTGCGCAACAAAGCTGTTCAGGCTTACCAGCAAGTCATCGGGATGCAGTTTTAGCGGAATATGGAGACGGACATAAAGCGGCGGCGAGGGATTTAGGCCGTGGCAAGTGACAAATCACTTACCACTGTTCTCTGAAAGCGGCGGGAAACGGAGATCATGGCGACTGGAACACAATTGGAGAAGAGCGCACCGTTGATGCCAGGGCAACCCCAGTTGACCGACCGGCTGGCTGGCCTTTGGGGCCGGGCACGGGTCAGTTGGGCCGGAATGCCGCCGGCGCAGCGTAGCTGGATGCTGCTGGTGGCTCTCCTGCTTGCCTCGTTGGTTGGAGGCTTGTTCTGGTACGGTCTGCGGACGGACTGGCGCATCCTTTACGCCGATATGGACCCGGATGATGTGCGTCAGGCCAGCCAGGCTCTCTCGCAGGCGCAGATTCCTTTTGAGCCTTCTTCTAACGGCGCCGGTCTTATGGTGCCTGCCGCTCAGCTGGACAAGGCGCGGCTGTTGACTGCTGCCAAAGGCCTGAAGAGCGGGCGGCTGGGCTTTGAGATCTTCGACAAACCCAACTGGGTGGGTTCAGAATTCGACGAACAGGTCAACTATCAGCGTGCGTTGGAAGGGGAACTGGAGCACACCGTTGGCTCGCTCTCTGATGTCGAATCGGCGCGCGTCCACCTGGTAATGCCCCATGATTCTCTCTTCCGCGAGGCGGAGCGGCCAGCCAAGGCTTCTGTTGTGCTCAAGCTCCGCCATCGTTCTCTGGCTGACGGTGAGCCCGATGCAATTCGCAACCTGGTCGCCTCAGCCGTAGACGGGCTGACACCTGATCGCGTGGTGCTGGTCGATGCTGCCGGCAACCTTCCGCTCGGTCCCAAGACGGCCGAAGCGATTCAGTTGAACGCCGAGCAGGCTCTGGAACAGAAACTGATTGCGACTCTGGAGCCGGTCACCGGCGTGGGCAACGTGCGAGCCTCGGTGACTTTGGACTACGACCCCGCGGCCACCGATGAAACGCAGGAAAGCTACGACCCGGATCAAACTGTGACACTCTCGATGCAGCGCACCGAACAATCCTCCGGCGCGCAGCCGATAGCTGCCGGCGTGCCCGGTACCGCCTCGAACGCTCCCAACTCGCAGGCATTGCCCGTTTATCCGCAACAGACCAGCGGGACGCAGAGCGCAAAGAGCGAGTCGGGAACCTACGGGGCATCGAAGACAATCCGGCATGTAATTGAGGGGCCGGGCAGAGTGCGGCGGCTGACCGCAGCGATTGTGGTGAATGACCGGCTGCTTGAGCCGGCGTCTCAGGGCAAGGCGGCGCAATGGCAGCCTCGTTCGGCCGAAGAGTTACGGAACCTGACGGCGCTGGCGCAGGCCTCTGTGGGGTTCGATGGGTCGCGCGGCGACGTGCTAGAGGTCGAGGATCTGGCCTTCGAGGAAAACCGCTTGCGGCAGCCCGTTTCACTGCCCCGCCAATTGCTTGCCACGGCGGAGGGATCGCCGGTCTTGATCAAGTACGCAGCCCTGCTTATCGGCATTCTGGTGGTGGTTGCCTTCGGGGTGCGTCCCGCCCTGCGCCACGCCCGGCTGGCATCGGAATCGCCAATCGAAGCAGGGGTCAGGGAACCGCCAGGCCATGCCGAAGTTACTGAACCGCGCGCGCTCCGCCCGTCAGAACCGGTCGAGGTGGACCCCGAGCGGCTCAGGGCCCAAGAGATCTTCGAGCAGGTAACCGGCCATCTCAAGCGAGAACCCACGCAAAGTTCCCGACTGTTACAGAGCTGGATTCACTCCGACTAAGAGACTACGAGTTAAGCGATAGAGCGAAAGGGCCGAGATTTTGTCCGAGCAGGGAAGCCAAAGCGGAGCACTACGGCGCCAACAGTCGGCGAACATGAGCGGCGTGCGCAAAGCGGCTGTTCTGCTCGTAGCCGTGGGCGAGGAGTCGGCCAAGGAGATTCTGCGCGCACTGCCTGAAGCGGACGTACAGCGGCTTACCGAGGAACTGGCCGAACTGCGCGGCATCGCGCCCGAGGTATCTGCCGGGATACTGGAGGAGTTCTGGGAACTTCTCGAGACCCAGAATTTTATGACCCACGGCGGGCTCGACTACGCGAGCCGTCTTCTGATGGAGACCTTCGGCAAAGAGCGCGCCGACGATCTGCTCATGCTGGTGCGCCGTTCGCAGGAGGCGGCCCAGGGCAATCTTGCCAAGCTGCAGCGAACCGATCCTCAACAGTTGGGCAAACTGCTCGACAGCGAGCACCCGCAGACCATCGCTTTGGTGCTGGCTCACCTCGATCCGCGCCGCGCCTCGATGGTGCTGGACAGCCTGAGCGAAGAGCACAAAGTTCTCTCCATCCAGCGGCTGGCCGAGATGCGCCAGTTTTCGCCCGAGATGGCGCAGAAGGTGGCGCACATCCTCCACCGTCGCCTGGAAAATGTCGGGGACACAGCACGCAAGAGCTATTCCGGCTTCAAGGCAGTGGCGGATCTGCTCAACCGGCTGAATGCCGAGGAATCGAAGAAGATTCTCGAGACCATCGAGGATGGCCAGCCAGAGCTGGCCCTCTCCATTCGCAACCTGATGTTCACGTTCGAAGACCTGGTGACGGTGCCGCCGGCCACTATCCGCGAGATTGTCTCTGGAGTAGACAAGCGGCAGCTGGCGCTCGCCTTGCGCGGAGCCAAAGATGACCTGCGCGCCCAGATCTTCAAATCCATGAGTTCGCGGGCCGTCGAGATGCTGAAGGAAGACATGGAGGTTTTCGGCCCGGTGCGCTCCCGTGAGGTGGCGCAAGCTCAACAGGAGATTCTCAATCTGGCGCGGCGTCTCGAAGCCGAAGGCAAGGTCATTCTCAAACTGGAAACCGGCGACGAGATGCTGGCGTAATAACGAACAGTGATTAGTGGACGGCGGTGGGGTTCCGGTGTCATTGCGCTTTTGCCGATCACTAGCCACTAACCACTGAAGGAGGAGCTCTTTGCAACAGGTGGAATCGGCGACGGGCAAGAGCGCTCAAGCGCGCATCGAGGTCTTCGATTACATCGCTTGCCCCGATGCGCCTTCGTTGCCGGAGTGGACTGGTTGGGCCAATGCGGAAGATGCCGAAATCAGCGTAAGCAAGACGGGCGCTGCACCTGCCAGCGATGCGGAGGACGAGGCAGCCGAGACACGGCTGCGCGCTGAGTTCGACGCACAGCTCGCGGAGGAGAAGCGCCGGGCCTTTGAGGCGGGGCGCGAGCAGGGCCGCTTGATGGAGCGTGAAGCACAGAGCGGTTCGGAGGCCATGACGCAGCAGCAACGCGCAAAACAAGCCGCCGAACTCATCGGAAATTTTACCGAGGAGCGAGACCGCTATATGGGAGCGGTCGAGCACGAGGTCGTGAAGCTGGCGCTGGCTATCGCAGCGCGCATTCTGCGCCGCGAGGCGCAAATGGACCCGCTGTTGCTGACCGGAGCGGTTCGTGTGGCGCTGGGACAACTTTCCGGATCGACTAAGGCACGCATTCGTGTGCCTGAGGCAGAGCTCGATTTATGGCGCGAAGCGATCGCGCTTGTGCCAAATCTTGCCGTCAGGCCGTCAATAAGTGCCGGTGAAGGAATGCTGCTGGGCGACTGCGTGATCGAGACGGAACTGGGCTCGGTAGATCTGGGAATTCGCTCTCAGCTAGGAGAGATTGAACGGGGCTTCTTTGACCGCGCAGGTAGCGCCAGTTCTGCTCATTCAAGTTCCGATGCCGCCGAGCCCGCTTTAGCCGCTGTCAGCACAGGCGCGGAGAGCCGAGCATGAGCCCGATTCTTGACCGTTACTTTTCCCGGCTTGAGCGCGGCCAGCCCTGGCGCTGGCGTGGGCAGGTGCTGGAATCGGTGGGCCAGACAATCGAGTCGGCGGGGCCGCTGGCATCGGTTGGTGAATGTTGCGAAATTCATGATCAATTCGGCCGTGCACACCTGGCCGAGGTGATTGGATTTCGCGGTACCAATGTGCTCTCGATGCCCGTCGAAAGCACTGAGGGAATCCGCTACGGAAATCGTGTGGAAGCCTTGAATGTCCACCCCGAAATCGAGGTAGGGCCCGCTCTTATGGGCAGGGTGCTGAATGCGTTGGGTGATCCCATCGATGAAGGCCGCCCGCCGGCTGTCGTCCGGTCGCTGCCGTTAGAGGGGGTAGTGAGGCAGCCGCTGGACCGCGCGCCGATTCGCATCCCTCTGGGCACTGGAATTCGTGTTCTCGACGCGCTTCTGACCGTGGGCCGCGGGCAGCGCGTAGGCATCTTCGGTGGATCGGGCGTGGGCAAAAGCACGCTGATCGGCATGATGACCCGCAACACCGAGGCGGATGTGACGGTTGTGGGCTTGGTAGGCGAACGGGGGCGCGAGGTGGGCGAATTTCTAGAGGATTCGCTGGGTGGCGAAGGCCGCGCGCGCTCAGTGGTTGTGGTTTCGACCTCCGACCAGTCGCCGCTGATGCGCATGAGGGCGGCCTTGTCGGCTACCACCATCGCTGAGTTCTTTGCCGCTCAAGGCAAGCATGTGCTTCTAGTGCTGGATTCACTCACGCGCTTTGCCATGGCCGCCCGTGAGATTGGCCTGGCTGCCGGTGAGCCTCCCACAGCCAAAGGGTACACGCCTTCTGTTTTCAGCCGCCTCGCCCGGCTGCTCGAGCGCGCTGGGCAGTTCCATGTGGGCTCCATTACCGCCTTCTATACCGTGCTGATGGAGGGCGATGATCAACAGGACCCGTTAGTGGACGCCGTTCGGTCGCTGCTCGACGGCCATGTGGTGCTTTCGCGCGTGCTGGCAGCGGAAGGGTGGTATCCCCCCATTGAGGTGCTCGACTCGATAAGCCGGCTGATGCCGGTTGTCACCCAACCCGAGCATCGTGAGCATGCCGCGCTGGTGCGCCGCCTGATGGCCATCTATGCACGCAACGAAGACCTTGTGCGCATAGGAGCCTACAAGCAGGGCGCTGACCCTGATCTGGACCGCGCGCTACGTGCCCGTGGAGCGATGCGGGCATTCATGACCCAGGACTCGCTCGAGCAGGTCCGCTTTGCAGAGTGTGTACGCCGGTTGGCCGAGCTAGCCGGGGAGGTGTAATTTATGGCCGTTTCGCGCGCGTTACGTCGTCTGTTTCGCATTCGGGATCTTCAAGAGGAACAGAGCAGGATCGTTCTGGAGTCAGCAATGGGCGAGTTGCATTGTCTGGAGAACGCGATGACGGCTGCCTTCAAGCGAGATCGCCAGGGCCGGAGCCTGGTCCAGGTCAGCGCGCAAACCGGCGAACTGCCCGACCGGCTTGCCGGTCTCGAGGAGACACGTGCGGCCAGTCGTCATGCTGCCGCGCTCTCGCCGCGAATCGATGCCGCGGGCGAAGAAGTCACGGGTCAGCGTCAGGAATTTCTTTTGAGGAGGGTGGAGCGCCGCCAGGTCGAAACCCTGATTCAGGAGACCGAGGCGCGGGAGGCTGTTGAGAGAGGCCGGCGCAGCCAGCAGGCGCTCGACGATTGGTACGGCTCTCGGTGCCGGAGCGAAGACGGCGGGAAACGAGCCGACGATGAACCAGATCCGCTCGGCACGAGAGCGCTCATTTCTCCGGCGAACGACAGTTCTGAATTGGCCATCTCCCGAGATGCGTGCATTGCAGGGAAATATTGAGCGAAAACACATGCCGAGTAGGCCTCGGCTTCCTGAACGAGGATTGCCGGTTCCATTTCTGACAACGCTCTAACCTACCGTCCAGGCTTTTGGCACGACTCCTGCTTTACCCTCCGCATGACCGTTGCAGTCGCAATCGAGATTGGATCGGGGAGAACTCAAACGTCGGGCGCGAACAAGGCGCAAAGCCCTCGGCTCGCTACGCTGGCGAATCAGGGTTTGTCGCAGCCGGTTGCTTCTGGTACGGAGAGCTTTCGCGCTGGCTGGCAATCGCTGCTGGCCTCACTCAGCTCTGATGCGGAAGGTCGCAGCGGGACCGCGAGCGCAGCAGATCAGAGCTCCACATCCGTCGAGCCGTCGCCGGTGGATACCGCAGGAAAATCCTCCGCAGCCACTCTGGCTTCGATTGTCGGTTCGAGTTTGTGGATGACCCAGAAAACAGAGAAGGGAACTGGAGCAGCGAGCGCGGAACTAAAGTTGGCTCAGCCTGGCGGTCAAACAGTATCCTCCGCGGTTCGATCCGCTTTGGACATTCAGAAAACACCCGCCAGCAAAGAAGCGAAAAGAGCGACAGCCAATCAGGAGTCCGAATCTGCTGCCGACTCGCGGCTTTCTCACTCAGTAAAGTTCGTCGGGCCAGATGTGACGGTAGCCGTGCCTTCGCCACGGATGGCCGCGGAAGCTGCCGCGAGTTTCCCCCAGGCTGGCATGTTGGTAGCTTCTGCCAACCCCGTAACGCATGGCTCGGATATGACGTCAGAATCGATTTTGGAGAGCAGCCGCACAGACAATTTGTCTGATCTATTTGTCGATCCCTCAACCGGGTTTGCTCCAGAAAACCTTAGTTCGCAACCGCTCAACCTGAACTCTGCTGGCAGAACAGCAAGCGCGTCCGCGCAAAAAACGGTCGGCGAAAAAGAACTGCCAGCAGCGGCCAAAGACGAGGTTCCTCCGGTCGGGTCGCACGCGGAAGGTGGGAACACACCCGCTGCCGGCGAAATCCCCACTCAAGCAGCGGCGCCGAGTCTGGCGACTGTGCAAGCATCGAGCCAAGAGCAGCCTCTCCCGCATAACGCCAACCTTGCGAAGCCGATTTCGGCCGGCCAAATCCTGCCCCAGACGCAGGTACCGGATCAAAGTGAGATTCAAACACAGATTGGAGCGAAAGCACTTCCGGTTGCACAAGACAGCCGAGATTTGAACTCACCACCAATAGCCGCCAACATCGGCTTATCCGATCAGCTGCTGGCCGCAGCAGGAATTCAAAGCAAGTCTGGCTCCACCGACGGGAAAAGGCTCTCAGCCTCTGAGCCGCTGCAGTCTGCCCGTGGAACGGGGAAATCTGATTCTTATCAGCGTAGAAACCACGTCATGCAACGCCAGCCCTTTGGCGCCGCCGAGGATGCATCCGTTTTGACGCGCGCTGTAGCTGGCGCGGCAGGAGCTTCAAGCACATCTGACGGGCCGGGGCCACATGCGACTGCGGCGACAAGCGAGCCTGACTCCCGCGAAGCTTTCGCGACCCTCGATGCAGGGGGAGCAACAGGGAAGCCGACGTGGATTCATGCCGGGGCGCAGCGCGCCGAAGCAGGGTTTAAAGACCCGGCACTGGGATGGGTAGGCATTCGTGCGGATGCGAGCGGTAGTGGCGTTCATGCTGAGTTGGTGGCCAGTTCCGCCGACGCAGCCCAGACGCTGGGTGGTCACCTGGCAGGCCTGAACGCATATCTTGCCGACCACCACACGCCGGTAGAAACCCTCACGCTGGCTTCTTCCGAGAGTGGGTGGAGTGCATCCGGCAATGACATGGGCTCAGGAGAGGGGACGCAGCAAGGGGCAGGGCATCAGACCGGCCAAGAGACAACGCAAAATGCAGATTCCGAGACTCAATTCGCTTCGTCAACAACATCAGAGTTGCCCGCATGGTCTGTTGGCCGGGACAGAAACACACAAGCAGCAAGGCTGGACGGAAACCACATTTCGGTAATGGCTTAAAAAGAGACAATTTGGGCGATCAACCTAGTGGCAGAAACCAGGAAACTGGAGTGCAGAAACGCGGCAAACAGATCGCAGAAGGGCTCGATAGGGAACAGGAATGATCAAGGAGAGAAAATGGCAGCGGCAATCTTGAATCACCATATGACGGCGGCGCAGGCTCTCTCAGCCAAAGCCGCGGCGCCCGCGGCTTCGGCTGCAAGCACCCCTTCCGCAAGGGCGAATGCAACCAGCAACGCGAGCAGCACAAGCAGTACTTCAAGCAGTGACTCAGCCACCATCTCAGCCAACGACTTTCTCACCCTACTGGTGACTGAGATGCAGAATCAGGATCCAACCGCCGACACCGATCCCAACGAATACATCAACCAGTTGGTTAACGTGAATAGCCTGGAGCAACTGATCTCGATCAACCAGACGTTAACGACGGATCTGGGCAGCTCCACAGCCGCTGCGAGTGGTAGCACACCCTCCGCTCAGGCCAGCAACGCACGAGCACCGTCTCAGTCGTCCTCAGCCGGCACAGCAACAAGCCTTCCGGGCGCCCTGAATACAGCTGCAACGCAATTGGCTCCAGGCAATCTCGGCATTCCCGCGCCCAATTCCGCGGCACAGAGCGTAGCTCAGGCTCTCAGCGGGCGGCCACGCGTGCAGTAGCGACCCGCGGACCTGCGACAGCCACAAATCCTGTTTACCCGCCGGCCGGCAAAGCCTGCGTCAAATGCAGATGCACTTGAAAGGAGATCCACCATGCCCAACTTTGACATCCCGCTCAGCGGACTGAACGCCGATTCTACGGCGCTGAACACAATAGCCAACAACTTGTCCAATATGAACACTACAGCCTTCAAGGCGCAGACCACAAACTTCAGCGACCTGTTTTACCAGCAAGTGGGCACGGCCGGTTCCGGAGATGAGATTCAGCAGGGAACCGGTGTGCAGGTAGCCTCGAACAGCACTGACTTTACTGGCGGCACGAACGCTTCGACCGGTGTCTCGACAGATGCTGCAATTAACGGCACAGGTTTCTTCGTCCTGGACGGCGGAAATGGCAGCCAGCTTTACACGCGCGACGGCGATTTTCAGGTCAGTTCCGACGGTAAGCTGGAATCCACTTCAGGACAACCGGTCATGGGATATTCCGCAACCAACGGCGTAATCAATGCCAACGGTGCGTTAAGCGATATTACGATTCCGACCAGCGGGGTAATGGCGCCTTCGGCGACGACAACATTCAGCATGACGCAAAATTTGGACTCTGCGGGCTCCTCAGCCTCCGGTCCTGTCACTGTCTATGACTCGCTGGGCAATAGCTACGTTGCCACCGTGAACTACACCAAGACTGGAACTAATACATGGACCTACAGCATCTCCATGCCCGACAAGCTGACACCCGCCTCGACGACCACAGGCGGGACCACAACGATCAACTATGACTTTGGGGCGAGCGGCGGCACATTGGCCACCGTCGATACAGGATCAAGCTTGACGATTACCGCGCCGGCCACAGCCGGCGGCACGGCAACCACTGCGCTGCCGACTTTCACGGGCTCTCCAGAGACGGTAGCCGACTATGTGAGAGATCTGAATACAGCGCTGGGAGCGGCCGGCATCACTGTTGGAGCGGGGGGTGTAACGGTCTCTTCCACAGCTGCGGGTGTGCTGACAATCTCCGGCGCAAATGTCTCTACCAGCGGAACCGTGATTCAGGATCCGGTCAGCGCCAATACTACAGGCACGCTAACCTTCAATTCGAGCGGCAACCTTGTTAATCCAGCTGGGGATGTGAGCGGTATCAGCTTCTCCGGGCTCTCCGACGGTGCAGCCGCGGTGAATATGACATGGGATATAGCAGGAAGCGCTGGCACCGGGAACATCACCCAGACCGCATCTGCCAACTCGACCACATCGCCCAGTCAGAATGGATATACAGGTGGCGAGTATGAGAGCTTCAGCATAGGCTCCGACGGCACCGTGTCGGCAACGTACTCGAATGGTCAAAGCCAGAACGTTGGGCAATTAGCGCTCGCCACAGTAACGAACGAGCAAGGACTCGCCGACTTGGGCTCGACCGAGTACCAGACTACAGCCGCCTCAGGTCAGGCCTCGGTAGGTGTGGCCGGCACGGGTGGGCGCGGCACCATTCAGGGGAGTTCCTTGGAGGCTTCCAATGTCAACATCTCCGCCGAGTTCTCTGACTTGATCGTTGCGCAGCGCGCATTCGAAGCCAACTCAAAAGCAGTAACCACCTTCGACTCCATCACGCAGGAAACGATTAACATGATTCACTAAGCTCTTCGCGGGCGGCCCTCGGGCCGCCCCAGAAGTTCAAAGACGCGCCAAGCGGCATGATCCATGCTGATTGCTCAAGGCCTTTGGCCGCTGTGCACTTCGATAAAGAGGCCCTTGGCATCGGCCAGCGCGTGCCCTCTTGCATCGATAATCCGTGCCTCGCTCCAATGTTTTCGGCCTTCGCTGCGGACGAGGCGGCCTTCCACGCGAATGGGCGCTTCAGAGTGCACAGGGCGAAGGTAGTTGACCTCCATCCGGCGGGTCATTGCAGTCAGTCCGTGCGCCCTCAAAGACTTGCTCATTGCCTCATCCAGCAGCGTCGCGATAATGCCACCATGCAAATAACCGACAGGGCCTTCAAAGCGATCCGGAATCGTTGGCAGGCAAACCACTCGTCCATCCTCGGCAAGCAAAAACTCCAAATGCAAGCCGCCGACATTAGCGGGCCCGCAACCAAAGCAGCGATTCTGCGCTCTGTGTGCTATGGGGGTTAATTTCTCTGAAGACAAATCCATGGTTCCAGCATAACGGAGGCATCAGACTCAACAGGGCGCCCCCACAATTTTTCGATTTTTGCACAGTCTTTCTCAATCTCTTTGCATCGAACGATTTGGAGGTCGTTCCCAAAATGATGGACCGCAGGACTGCATTGAAACACCTCGGTGGCGCAACCAGCGCGCTGCTGCTGGCTGACATTCTGACTGCTCAGGCCCTCCCCGCCGCCCAACCCGCTGCTTCAATCCCTCCCCCGACCGGCCCTTTCACTCTGCCGCCGCTGCCCTACGCATACGACGCATTGGAGCCCAGCTTCGACGCAGAAACCATGCACCTACACCACGACAAGCACCACCAGGCCTATGTGAACAACTTGAACGCCGCCGTTGCAGCGCATCCCGAATTGGCAGGCAAGACCCTGGACGAACTGGTCGCCAACCTGAGCGCGTTGCCTGAATCCGCCCGCACCGCAGTGCGCAACAACGCCGGAGGCCACCTCAACCACTCGTTCTGGTGGCCGACACTCGGTAAGCCTGGATCGGCAAGCGCGCCTCTTGGCGAGCTGGCCAAGTCCGTCGATCTGAAGTTTGGCTCGCTCTCGGCATTTCAGGACAAGCTGACGGCTGCTGCTCTGAGCGTCTTCGGCAGCGGCTGGGCTTGGCTGGTCAAGCTGCCGGACGGGACAGTGGCGATAGAGACCACTCCCAATCAGGACAGCCCGCTGACTCAGGGCCACAACCCAATCCTGGGTGTTGACGTTTGGGAACACGCCTACTACCTGAAGTATCAGAACCGGCGCGTCGAGTACGTCAAAGCCTTCTACCAGATACTCAACTGGGATTATGTGAGCGGGCAATTTGCTCAAAAGGCATAGGGAGATCGCGTGGGCCGGACGGTAAGGCGATATGTTAGCTGGGTGTTTGTGTGCGTGGGGTTGGCCATTGGCGGCTGCTGCTCCAGACCCTCACTAACTCCGCAGGAAGCGGAAGGCAAGCATCTTTACCAAATACGCTGCGCCCATTGTCACGAGGACAACGATCAGGTACTCAGAAAAATTCCGCCTGATCTGCACTTCATATTTCGCCGCCAGACACTCCTCAACGGCGCACCCGCTACTGATGCGCAAGTACGGCAACTTGTGCTTTCAGGGAAAGGAACGATGCCCGCTTTCGCCGGTCGATTCACCGACGAACAGATGGCTGCGCTTCTGGCCTATCTGCGCACCGGACTGCGCTGAGACGCGACCAGTCCCGCATAATCCGCACAAAAGAAGACCGGCTGTGGGGCAACTTGGAAAGCCAGCCCACAGCCGATTCCTTCTTTCGGTTGAGAATCGTTGAAGCTAGCGCCCCAGACCGGCAGCCATGGTTTTGACCATGGTTCCGTTAGCGTCATCGTCCTTCAGAGCCCACACATAGGCGCCGCCAAGGCCACCAGGGACCTTCACGTCCACATAAAGCATTTTCAAAAACGCCGTGTCGGGATCGTCGTAGGTGTAGAAGGTTTCTGTTGCCGGATCGTAAAGCGAAACGGCAACTCTTTGCCGATCAAACCAGGCGCGGTAACCGTTCGCGGCCAGATTGACAAGTGACGAATAGGTCGCGATGCCTGGAGTCAACAAGGTGTCGCATCCCGGCGTGTTCCCACTCAGGTCGGTGCAGGGTCCTTGTCCATTAGCCAAGGGCACTGGGGACGGTCCCGTGGACTCTTGATACAGCCCATGATTCACATCGGGAACGCCGGTCCATCCCGCGCCGTAAAGCGGCACGCCCATGGTGTACTTGCGGGGCGGAACTCCGGCCTTGAGATAGGCGTTTACTGTGGAATCGATGTAAAGATCTTGCCCATACAAAGGATCTTGGCGATCATCGAAGAGGGGAGACGCGTCATTGGTTTGCGTGTCCCACGATCCGGCGTAGTTGTAGCCGTCGATAGTGATGAAATCCACCTGCTCGGCAGCCTGTTTCAGATCAATGTTCACATAGTTCTGAGCACCCGCGGGTCCGTCGAACGACAGGATGTAATGCTTTCCTGTTGTTTCGCCCAATACGTCCAGTTGACTGCGGAACTCTTTGAGCAGAGCGGTGAAATTTTCGGTGTCAGCTGCCGTCGGGAACTCCCAGTCGATGTTGAATCCATCAAATAGACTCGGCGCTGTTAAGCCGGCTGCGATATTGCCCTGGATAAACATGTTGATGCACGAAGACACGAGCGCCTGACGGCCCGCTTCCGTGCTCGATGCGCTCACGAACGCCGCAACATTTGTCGCTGATGCCCCGCCCATGGAGATCAGAACCTTGAGTCGCGGATGCAGTTGCTTGAGTTGTTGAATTGCAGCGAAATTTCCATAGAGCGGTCCCGGATAAGGAGTCCCGCTAACGCTGGGAAGATAGGGACTCTGATAATCCGCCCAGGTATCGGCGATAGCGCAACCCGGCGCTGGAGTGGTGGTTACGTTGGCGAAGGCATAAATGAGGTGAGTCAGTTTATCGGCAACCCCATTCTGTTGGAGGTTGGCAATGTTGTAGCCGGCATAATAGATACTCCACTCCTCGAAGTATCCGCCGAGGATTTTGCCCTGTTGGCCGTTTTGGCCAAGCGCGGGATGAGCGAATGCCAGCAACACAAAGAGACTCGTCCAAACCGCTTGAACCGAGCTCAGTATTGACCGTTTGAACATGGGGAACCCTCCTTGACGTGCAATTTCAGATTGGCGAAGTATAGAGCAACAAATCTCCCTGAGCAATGAGCATTTTGGTAATTTATGCGCAATTTATCTGTCTGTTTGTGCAAATCTTTCCAGGAACGTGGCCGAAATACGCTAACCTTCAGGCAAACGAGCAAATTTGGCAATTCACCTGCTGAGTGACAGCGCAAAGCGTGATTCCGGTCTCGCATCCTGTTGGACCGTCCTGCGCGTCCTTACGATCGCCACGGCAACAAGTGTCCATTTCTGGACGCTAAGATACTAAAATCGGACATTGTCGCTGCCGTTTGCTGCACCTCACCCAATAGATTCAAGCGCTTACATCGCACGATCTTGGTACTTCAGTTGCTAGGTCAGTGCCCAAGATCGTTCCTGGACTCGGACGTCGTTCCGCTCGAGCTGTTCGCCAAAATGAGGACATTTCCTATGCAGACTCTGCTTCAGGATCTCCGCTTCGGCCTTCGGCAACTGATTCGAATTCCCGGCTTCACCCTGACCTCGGTCCTTTCTCTCGCGCTTGGCATCGGCGCCACCACCGCCGTATTCAGCGTCGTTTGGGGTTTTCTGGTGGATCCTTACCCCTATAAGGGCGCGGACCGGATGGTGCACTTGCAACTGGACATGGGAAAAGGTGAGCCCGCCTACTTTGGGGTGACTGCCGGTCAATGGCAGGAGATTCGCAAGTCGCCGGTGGTGGACGACGCCTTCCTTGACGACCAGTGGAGTCTGACGGTGACCGGCGCCGATCTGCCCGAGGATGTCGAGGCATCCTACTTCAGTTCGAATGCCTTTGACTACTTTGGCGTGCCGGCTTATCTGGGCCGCGGTCTGCACCCTTCCGACGCGGTCGATGGCCAGGATCCGCAGTCGGTTGCAGTGCTCAGCTACAAGTTTTGGCAGAGGCACTATGGATCGGATCCGAGCGTGGTCGGCAAGACGATCCAGCTTGTCCACAAGAACTACACCATCGTCGGTGTGGCAGCCAAGCGCTTCACCTGGAACGATGCCGATGTCTACCTGCCCAAGAAGATCACGCAGGACGTGGTGCCGGGTTACTATGTGGGTCTTCGCCTTAAACCCGGGGTGACAAAAGCAGCCGCGCAGTCTGTGCTCGATCCGCTGATTCATCAGTTCGCGAAAGACACGCCCAAGCACTTCCGTCCGGGCGAATTCCGTCTGGTGCTGAAGGGATTCAACGACGACTTTCTCGAACGGTTGGGCGGAGTCCCATACCTTCTGTTTGGCGCCGTCTCAATGCTGCTGCTCATAGGCTGCGGGAACGTCTCGATCCTCCTGCTCGCACGGGCAACCGCGCGCGCGCAAGAGTTTGCGGTGCGTTCGGCGGTGGGCGCCAGCCGTACAAGGCTCATTCGCCAGTTGCTCACCGAGGCGCTGCTGATTTCTCTTACTGGCGCGGGGTTGGGAGTGCTAATCGCCTATAAAGCGCTCGACTGGATCGTCGACAACCTGCCGCAGTATTCAATTCCTCACGAGGCCGTCTTCCACATCAACTTGCCGGTGCTCGTCTTCTCCATGGCCGTGGCCGTGGCAACTGGGGTATTGTTCGGCCTGTGGCCGGCTTTGCAGGTATCGAAGCCAAACGTTAGTTCGATCATGCAGTCGGGCTCGCGGAAGGTGGCGGGCAGCGTCAGCGGACGCAGGTTCCATGGGACACTCATCGCCGGACAGCTTGCGCTGACGCTCCTGATGCTCACCACTGCCGAGGCCGCGATCGAGGGCTTCCTCCAGATGCTGCATATTCACCTGGGCTACGATCCTCACAACATCATGTCGGTGGGGATCCCGGTACATGAGGGTACGTACAAGACTTGGGCCGAACGGTCGGCGTACTTTGAGCGGCTCCGCTCCGCAGTCGCGGATGTGCCAGGAGTGACGATGTCGGCAATCTCGACCAACGCGACACCGCCGTCGAACGGCATGAACACAAACATGGAGATTCTGGGCAGCCCCTCGACAGGCGAACAGCCGATTCGGCTGAATCTTGTCAGCCAAGAGTATTTCCCTGCGCTGAAGATCGCCTTGGCCCAGGGACGCATCTGGGACGCGACTGAGAACCACAACGCGGCCACAGTTGCCGTCATCAATCAGGCGCTGGCCCGGAAGTACTTTCCCAGGGGCGACGCGATTGGGCACTCGATCAAGTTTCCCGACGTGCGTGAATCGCCGCCGTTCAATCTGCTCTCGCCACAGGGAAATGCAAACATGCTGATTGTCGGCGTCATCGAGGACAAACTCAACGATGGACTCGACAAGCCGGTCCTGCCCGAGGCATTTGTGCCGTATACATACGGTTTGCGCATGGGCACGCAAATCTTGGTGCGCAGCTCGGGGTCGCCGCTCGCATTGCTGCATTCGGTCAGCGCCAAGGTGAACTCCATCGACCACGATCAGCAGACCAACAGTGGGACGGAGGACCTTGATCACTGGATCTCGGACGAGCCGGAATATGCGCGCGGCAGGCTGCTGACGTGGCTCTTTGGAGCCTTCGCCGGACTGGCTCTTGTCATGTCCGCGGTAGGTCTCTATAGCGTTGTTTCTTACACTGTGGTGCAGAGGACAAATGAGTTTGGCATCCGCATGGCGCTGGGAGCGCCCCGCACCCACCTGCTTGCAATCGTCTTCTCGTCGATCATGGTGAGCGCGGGTGCGGGAATCGCGATTGGCGTCGCGTTGAGCCTGGCTCTCGGGCAATTGATGATCCATTCGCGGTGGGCGGCCGACACGCACACATCGACGCGAGAACCGTTGCTGCTCGCGGCATCGGCGCTGACCATGATCGCCGTTGCTGCGCTCGCAAGCGCATTACCGGCCCGCCGCGCGGCCGAAGTCGACCCCATGATCGCCATCCGCGCCGAGTAGCCTCAGCGGGACAAATGAGCAGAATTCGGAACTCGCGCGACGAGTGAAGCCGGGACTCACAAGACGCTGTCAGGAGAAGCGAGGTGACATAAACAGCGTTTGTTTACATCGGGTTAGAATAACGTCCGCCTTCAAATCTTCTCACTCACCTTCACGCAAGGCTGGAGTGATTCTTCATTCCCGCATTCACTAATTCACTTTCCCTTAAAGACTTTCACTGTCTTGGCAAGATAAGCTTCACTCAGACGACCTGAATTAATTTTAAGCAGCGCCTCTCTCTCGACACAGCCACGGGTGGAAAAACTTAGTGGCCCCGGATACTGTGCGAAGAGCAACGGTTTGCTCCGAACTGCGAGCCTGGAGCGCGTCACGCATGCATTTGGAGAAGGGTGAGTCAGTATGAATGTCAGATGGGGAAGATGTTTTAATTTCGATAGATGCAAGGATGCCCAGCAAAATCAACCCATCCCAATTCCTAAGGGAGCCCCTTTCGTTTGCCCTGGGTGTGGCGAACCGCTGCAGGATGAACATGTCGTCGCCCCCCGCAAGGCCCTATCTGCACCCGGCAAAAAGCCGTCGACAGCGCTCCTCGGTGCAATTGCGATTTCGATCCTCATTCTTGCCGGGCTGGCTGCATGGTGGAGCTTCGTGCATTTTGCGAATGGCGCAATAGCGAAGACAGAGCCTATCCTCCGCCTGGCTGGTTCAAACACCATTGGAGACACGCTTGGACCAGCATTGGCAGAGGCGTTCTTGAAGGATCAGGGAGCAACAGATGTTCGCATTCTTTCCGGATCCAGCCCATTAGAGAAGATCGTCGAGGGCGTGCTCCCCGGTGACACTAAACCTTCCGCGATTACGATTGCGGCACATGGTTCTGCGACCGCGTTTACCGCTCTGGCCGACAACAGTTGCGACATCGGCATGGCTTCCCGCAAGGTCAAGCCCGATGAGGCCGCCAAGTTAAGGTCGCTCGGAGATATGTCTTCTTTCGCAAACGAGCACGTCCTGGGGCTTGACGGCATCGCCGTCATTGTCAGCGCTTCCAACCCAGCCGCACAATTTGATAAAGACAAGATCAAGCGGATCTTCACTGGCGAGATTACGGACTGGTCGCAGGTGGGCGCGTCTAAAGGGGCGATCAAGATCTACGCGAGAGATGACAAGTCAGGCACATACGACACCTTCAAAAGCCTGGTGCTCGGAGGCAAGCCGCTGGCTGCAGGTGCACAAAGGATCGAAGACAGCAAGGCGCTCTCTGATGCGGTTGCTGCTGATCCCAACGGCATCGGTTTCATCGGTCTGCCTTACATCCAAAGCGCCAAACCAATCGCAGTCTCGGACAAGGGGACGATGGCGCTGTTGCCCACCCGGCTCACTGTGAGCACGGAAGACTATCTTTTGTCGAGAAGGCTTTACCTCTACACCCCCGTCAATCCGAGCAACAAATACACCCGCTCGTTTGTCGAGTTTGCTCTTTCCAGGAAGGGGCAGGACGTGGTTGCCGCCACAGGTTTTGTTGCTCAGAATGTTTCGCAGATTGCACAGACGGCTTCCGCGGATGCCCCCGCGGAGTATAAGTGGCTGACCAAGGATGCAAATCGCCTCTCTCTTGATTTTCGGTTTGCGTCTGGACAAACGGATTTGGACAACAAGGCAAAGGTTGATCTGGATCGTGTCGTCTCGCTGGTTGCGGACATGAAGGTTCCTGGATCCAAGGTCATGCTCTTCGGATTCTCCGATGGCGTCGGCTCGCATTCGAGCAATCAGGCGCTCTCCCTGAACCGGGCCAAATCGGTTGAAGGCCAATTCATCCAGAGAGGCTTGAGCCCGGCGATCGTCCGCGGTTACGGTTCGGGTATGCCCATCGCCTCCGATGAGACTGATGAAGGACAGGCGAGAAACAGGCGCGTGGAGATTTGGATCCAAAAGTGAGTAGGCCCTGCCCACGCCTGACACGCTTGGGCAGGGTCACTGGCGTTTCTCCGTTCGCGATATACTCTAGATTGCTATGGCAACCGAGAGAACCTTCTTTATAGAGACCTTTGGCTGCCAGATGAATGCCCATGACTCGGAAAAGGTCATCGGCACATTGGAGCACGA
>Ga0181520_10006156_pt1 | contig 18557 bp, 13 predicted proteins | sample PEATcosm2014_Bin_29_FD_132451 | JGI IMG/M metagenome (GOLD analysis project Ga0181520, IMG submission 132451) | Peatland microbial communities from MTU Mesocosm Facility, Houghton, MI, USA - PEATcosm2014_Bin02_30_metaG | ecosystem: Environmental > Terrestrial > Soil > Wetlands > Peat | place...
AAAATCAGGGAGATACAAACTGAAAACAGCCTTGAAAACACTGGCGAAAGTCATGGTGACTCATCGCTTGTCACAACGAGTCCCGAAAAGTCAGAATGGCGGAGAGAGGGGGATTCGAACCCCACAAAATCCCGCCAATAATAACGGAAATCCGCACAACGACTCACAAAGAGACTCACAATTTCCAGTCACGTCAAGCCCCGACTTGTCCCAAGTAGTCACGGCTTGGGCAAAACTTCCGGCTCCACTAAAGGCGGCAATACTCGCCATTGTCAAAACGGCGGAATGATTTTCACCATGAGCTTTAACCTGACATGGCACATGAGCGCGGCATAATCGAATTTAACGCGCTTGCAGGCCGGGGATTCGGGCGGGCTGCACCGGAAGATCACAGCTTTAGAAAAACGTGCTGGCGAGGCTGACTAATTTCCACTTTTCGCTGCTCCCTTGCGTTTGTCCTCGGTGTGACTTGGCCGGATGATTCCAGCGGCTTGAACCGCTGATGTTGAACCGTGTTGAATGGTGTTTAATTGAGTTGAACCTTTTGCGCTAATTTTGCGCAACATTTGCGGCTGCGGTCGCCGCCTCAGGCTGTGCTTAGGGAAGATGTCTGACGAAAAATTGCATCATTTCCTTCGTCACTGCCGCTGTGTGCATCACTACAGACGGCAAAAAGGCGACAAGTTCGTTGCTGCTTTTTGTCGTTCCGGTTTTCCTGTGCGATTTTGCAAAAAAGTCGGCAAGCAAAATGCGTATCGTCATCAATTTTGAAATCAAATACTGCTCAAACGACTGGCTGCGATTCGTGGATTAGGCAGTGGATTTTTTTGGGCTCTCCTCAAAATATAATAAACCACTGGAGTCGCCACGAGCGACAGCAAGACGGAAATGCACAGCGCGCCGATGACCGCGACGGCCAGCGGACGCAGCATCTCCGCGCCACTGCCAATTCCCCACGCGAGCGGCAACATTCCCAGCGCAGCGGCGAGCGAAGTCATCAGCACCGGGCGCAGACGGCGGTGGCCGGAACGCACCAACGCCTCGACCAGTTCTATGCCTTCAGCTTCCAACTGTTGCACGAAGTCGAGCATGAGAATTCCGTTCTTGGCGACGATGCCGACGCCGATGATCGCACCCAGAAATGAAACGATGTTCAGCGTGATTCCGGTCACCCAAAGAGCGGCGACGGTTCCGAACATGGCGAGGATTGCGCCGAAGACAATCGCCACCGGCTCGTTGAAGGAGCGGAATTCAATCAGCAGCACGGTGAACACCAGCAGAATTGCCGCGAGCAAGACCATCACGAGGTTACGGAAGGATTCCTGTTGCTGCTGGTAAAGGCCGCCGTATTCAATCGTGCCGGGCGGCAGCCATTTATCCTGGCTCAACTTGTCCCGGATATCCTTCATGCCGCTGCCGAGGTCGCGGCCTTCGAGCCGCGCGGAGACGATGATGTCCTGCCGCAAATCGTCGCGATCCAGTTCGACTTCGCTTGGCGCGGCGCTCACGTCGGCGACTTGATTCAGCCGCACGACCTCGCCGCTTGCAGTCCGCAAAGGCAGTTCGCGCAAAGCGGAAATTTGATTCACGCTTTTCGGGTCGGCCAGCACGCGGATGTTGACGATGCGGTCGCCTTCCAAAACATACGACGCCGTCTGGCCGAGCAGCGCGGTGTTCACGGAATCGGCGATATCCTGGACGGTGAAACCGAACCGCGCAGCGTCGGCGGGGCGCACGCGGAAATTGATGGACGGGCCAGTTTCCGTCAGCCCGTCGAACGTGTCCACGACGCCGGGGATTTTTTTAATTTCATCCTCGACGCGAGGCGCGGTTTGCTTGAGCCAGTTCAGATCGGGCGAGAATATTTTAATTTCCACCGGATCAGGCGTCAGTTGCAAATCGCCAATCACGTCGGTCAGGATGCCGGGGAAATCCCAGCGGAACGCGGGGAATTGTTCGGTGAAAGTGTGGCGCAATCCGGCGATGACCTCGTCGGTGGAATATTTGCGGTCGCGCTTGAGTTTCACCGCGAAATCGCCGCGATATGGCTCGGTGATAAACATGCCCATTTCCGCGCCGAGCCGCCGCGAGTAGCTCTCCACGTCCGGGTTCGCGGACAAAATCTTTTCCACATCGTCAAGCTGGCGCGAGGTTTCAGTAAGGCTCGTCCCCGGCGGCGCCCAGTAATCAATCACAAAACCGCCTTCGTCAAAGTCGGGCAGAAAATCGGAGTCCAGCTGCCGGTAAATAAAGAACGAGGCGACAAGCACCCCACCGCACGCCAGCAGCGTGAACCAGCGGAACCGCAACGCCGCGCGCAGCGCGAGTTCGTAAATGCGGATGACTCGCGTCAGCAGCCAGCCGCCCTCCAGACTTTTCGGCGCGTGGCCGTGCTCCATTTTTTCGCGGTCGCGGATGAACCACGCCGCCAGCGACGGCGTGAGCGTGAGCGCCAGAACCAGCGACGTGAGCAGCGACACGACCATCGTCAACGCCAGCGCGCGGAAAAACACGCCGGTGATGCCGGACAGAAACGCCAGCGGAATGAAAACCACCACCGGCGTCAGCGTCGAGCCGACCAGCGGATAAAAGATTTCGCCGATGGCTTCCTGAATTCCCGCCAGCCGCGGCCGGCCGGCGGCGACTTTCACGCACATCGCCTCGACGACGACGATGGCGTTGTCAATCACCAGCCCGATGGATGCCGCGATGCCGCCGAGCGTCATCATGTTGAAACTCATGTTCGCCAGCTTCATCGCAACGAGCGTGATTAAAACGGTGATCGGAATCGTGACGATGGCCGTCCACACGCTGCCCCAGTTTTTCAGGAAGAAATAAAGAATCAGCACAGACAAAACCAAGCCGAACAGGATTGCGTCCCAAACGCTGCCCACCGAATCGCGCACGAAAAGCGACTGGTCGTAAAAAAACGCCAGGTGCATGTCCGGCGGCAATTCCTGCCGAAGCTGGTCCAGTTGTTTTTTCAGCGCGGTGGCGATGTCGAGCGTGCTGCCGTCCGCCTGGCTCTGGATGTTCAACAGCACCGCGTCGCGGCCCTGCGCGGTGACGGACAAAAAGACCGGCTCCGCCCCGCGTTCGACGCGCGCCACATCCTTGACCTGCACCGGATGACCGCCGCGCGCCGTGATTACCAGATTTTCGATGTCCGCCGCTGAACGGACGCGCCCGTCCACCGTCGTCAGGTAGAGATGATAATTTTCCTCCATCATGCCGGCGGGCGCGACGAGATTATTTTCCGTCAGCGCGGTGCTGACATCCGACAGACCGAGGCCGGCGGCCTGCAATTTCAGCGGGTCAACGACGATGTGATATTCCGGCGCCCGTCCGCCGGTGATTTCCACGCGCGCGACGCCGGGAATCTGGAGAAAACGCGGCTTCAAATCATAATTCGCCGTTTCCCAAAGCGAAGTGATGTCGCGGTTGGAACTCGTCAGGCTGATGCCGATGATGGGAAACGCCGAGAACGTCACGCGCTCGATTTCCGTTTCGGCGGTAGCCGGCAGGTCGCTGCGGATTTGAGAGATGCGGCCCAGCACATACAATTCCGACTGCTTCATGTCCACGTTCCAGTTGAAAAAAACATTGATCTCCGCCGAGCCGCGTTTCGTGGCGGATTGAACCGTGATCGTGCCGGGAATGTCCTTCAACGCCTCCTCGATGGGGCGCGTGACTGTCGCCATCATTTCGTCTGCGGGCATGATGCCGTTGTTCACAAGAACGACGACGCGTGGAAAATTTGTCTGCGGAAAAACCGACGACGGCATCCGCAGCGCGCAAAAAATTCCCGCCAGACACAACGCCGCCGCGATGAACGTGATGGACAACGCGTGCTTGGTGGCGAACCGGCCCAAAGGCGAAATGGCGTCGGGCTTCATTTGGCTTCCAGCGAATTGGTGGACGTTTCGTCGCCAGGAGGATTTTGGATGGTGATTTTGGTTTTCTCCGGCAGGCCGTAGGCGCCAACAGTCACAACGGCATCGCCCGCCTTCAAATCCGGCGCGGAAACCTCGACCAACCCATTTTCGCGCAGGCCGGTTTGCACCGGCATTTGCGTCGCCTCATCACCTTTGACCAGCGCGATGACGCTGCCACCATTTTCATCCGTCACCACGCTTTCGGCTGGCGCGGCGAGGCAATTCGTGTGAACCGCCGTCACGATGCGAAGCGAAACAAATTGGCCGGGCCGCAATCCGCTGCTCACCGGCAACAGCGCGCGCACCAAAACCGTGTCGTTGGCCGTGTCCACGTTCGGGCTGACGAACAAAAGTTCCGTCGTCACCGCCGGCTCGGTCAAAATCTCGACCGGATTGCCGGCCTTCAAATCTCCGGCTTCCGCCGACGGAATTTCCGCGCTGACGGCGAGCCGGCTCAAGTCCATCACCTCCGCGACAACCGTCGTCAAATCCACCGCCTGGCCAAGCTTGACGTTGACGCGCGCGACCGTGCCGGACAGCGGCGCGGTGACTTGCAGCAAGGCCAGTTGCGCCCCGGCGTCCTGCAAGCTTTTCTGTGAAGTGTTTTGCTGCGCGTATAATTTCTTCTGCCGCTCCACTTCCTGTTCCGCATTTTCCGCCGTCGTCGTGCCGGAATTCAATTCCGCGAGCACGTCGCCTTTCATCACCTGCTGGCCTTCGACGACGTCCACCTTGGTCACGACACCAGCGGACGGCGAAGCCAGTTGCGCGCTCGCGGCGGGCCGGTCCGCCGTGGCAGGCGCGGGTTCAATCATGCCGTAGCCAGAAACGTAGCCGTGGAGCGTGGCCTCCGTGATTTTGCCGGTTTGGACGGTGACTTTGGTGACAACAGTTTCGTCCGGCGCGGGATTATCATCGGCGTCAGCCAACACACGAATTGCGCCAATCAAAATTATTCCACCGCAAGCTGCGGCCAGAATTGGAATTATATTTTTACGGTTCATGTTTTGAAGGCGATTTGATTTCGCCGGGATTTATTTGAATTTGTCGGATGACAGAATCGGGCAGCGTCAACGGACTTTGCAGCGCGTCCTCCAACTGGCCGACCGCCTCCTGCAACTGCGTCTCGTTCTCAAGCCGCGCGAGCGACGCGCTGTCGAACTCCAGTTGTGAGTTGACCAAATCCAAATGATCGGCCGCGCCGGCCTCAAGCTGCGCCTGCGCGGACTTCTGCTGCTGCTCCTCGGCGGCGAGCATTGTGTCTCCGGTTTTCAATTGCTCGCGCGCGACGCGCCAGCCCGCGACCGCGCGGTCAATCTCGCCGATGACCTGCGATTGCAACTCCACGAATTTTGCGGCGGCCAGTTTTCGCCGCGCCTCGGCTTCGCCAATCGGCCCTTGATTCTGGTCGAGGATTGGCAGTTCCAGAGTCAGGCCGAGGCTCCATTGATTGTCGCCCGCATTGCCGGAATTCCACGCGTAACCGGGACCGAGGTGCAGGTCGGGATATTGCTTGGCGACTTCCAGTTGCAAATCGTCTTCTGCCGCCGCGTAATCGGCGAGCGCGCCGAGAATGTCCGCGCGCGTCTGCAGTGCGACGCCGCGCGCGTCCGCCGAAGTCAGTGCCTCTGCGCCATCCGTCGAAAAATCAAAATTCAAACTCTCGCCGTCCAGCGCGGCTTCGCTCAAGCCGAGCGCCTCCGCCAGCCGCGAATGCGCGTCGGATTTTTTCGACAGCGCGTCGCTCAAATCAAGCTGGGTTTTGTTCAAGGCGATTTGCGCGGTCGTCAGTTCTGGTCGGGAAATCTCGCCGGCGTCAAAACGTTGTTGCAGCAGCTTCACAATTTGCTGCTGCGTGGAGAATTGTTCCTGCAACAAATCGGCGCGGCGTCCGGCAATCGTGAAATCCAGCAGGCTCGCGCGGACATCGCTGCGAATCTTCCAAATTGCGGAAACAAAATCCCAGCGCGCAGATTCCGCGACTTTTTCAGCCTCTGCAATGCGCTTGCCCCGTTTACCGGCGGTTTCAATTGGCAGATCGAATGTCACCGGCACCAGCCACGGGCTGAAATTGCCGGGGATTTGCGAATCGTAACCGGGAGTCACCGACACGGACGGATTGGGCCGTGCGCCCGCCGTTTTCAAACCAGCCTGCGCGACGAGCCATTGGTCCCTCGCGACTTCAAGGCTCGGATGAAAATAAAATGCGGCGAGCGTGAGCGACTGCAAATCCCAGTTTGTCTGCGGCCAGCTTTGCAAGTCATGTTCGAGATTTTGTCCGAGAAAGTTTTTCAGCCCGGCGTCGTCAAGCCGGCGCGACTCCAATTGCGCCGCCGTTTTTTCCGGTGATAGCGGTTGCGGCTGAAAATGCGCGCAGCCCGCAAGAAAAGCGATTCCAAAAATGAACAGCCAGTATTTCATGCGGGTTTGGCCGACGTGTCGAGTGGCAGGCGGACAGTAACGGTTGTTAATTTTGACGGCTCGGATTCGATTTGAATCGTTCCATTGTGCGCGGAAACAATCCATTGCGCGATGCTCAAGCCGAGGCCGCAGCCTTCAATGGTGCTTTCATGCGCCGGATCGCCGCGAAAAAACCGGTCGAACACACGCGGCAAAACCTCCGGCGGGATTCCAGCGCCGGTGTTGGCGATGGTAAGCTGGGCCATGTTGCCGGATTTCATCAGGCTCATGATGATGCCGCCTTGCGGCTGGTTGTATTTGACGGCGTTGTCGGCGAGGTTGAGCAACAACTGGCGCAGACGGTGCCGGTCGCCACGCACGGAAATTTCCTCACAGGTTATCAGCTCAACTTGAACTCCGTGCGGCTCGGCGAGGATTTGCGCGTCGGCAAAAATGTCGCGCAACAGTTCGTCCAAGCGCAACGGCTCCAGCTTCAACGCGATCTGTCCCGCGTCGGCCTTGGCAAGCAGCGTGAGGCCGTCCACGATTTTTGAGAGCCGCCGGACTTCGTCGAGCTGGCTCAACAACCGTTCGCGTTCGGCGGGCGAATGTGATTCGTCCCGCAAGGCCGTTTCAATTTCGCCGCATAAAACCGTCAGCGGCGTTTTTAATTCGTGCGAGGCGTGCAAGGTGAATTCGCGGATGCGTTGAAATGAATCGTCCAGCCGCGCGGTCATGGCGTTGAACATCTCCGTGAGCCGGTCGAGTTCGTCGCCGTTGTGCGTGCGCGGAATTTTTTCGCTGAGATTTTTTTCGTGAATTTTTTCAACGGCGTCCGTCAGCTTTGTCACCGGCGCGAGTGCGCGACGCGTCAACCACCAGCCGCCGAGCAATCCCAAAACGACGGCGGGCAGGCCGATTTGAAAAATCATTTCACCCGCCTCGTCGAGCGCGTGGCCTTCCGCCCGGTTGCGGTGTTCATGGCGAAGCTGTTCGGAAATTTCACGGAATGTCCCGACGCCCATTACAAGCAGTGAGACAATTAAAATGCCCGCATACCACCAAGTCAGGCGCGTGCGGATTTTCATGGTGTTACCTTCAGCACATAGCCGCTGCCGCGAACTGTGTGGAGCAGTTTGGGTTCAAAGTTTGCGTCAATTTTTTCGCGCAGGCGGCGGATATAAACGTCCACGAGATTCGTGCCGGGATCGAAATCGTAGTCCCAGACTTTTTCGAGAATCATCATTCGTCCGCAGGGCCGCCCCGCCGAACGCATGAGAAATTCGAGCAGCCGATATTCGCGGATGGTAAGTTCGATTTCCGTTTCGTTGCGTCGGGCTTTGTGGGTAATGGTGTCGAGGGTTAAATCCGCCACGCACAAAACAATGGGCTTGTTTTCTCCGCCACGCCGAGTGAGCGCACGCACGCGGGCGACGAGTTCGGCGAGTTCAAACGGCTTGGGTAAATAATCGTCCGCGCCCAAGTTCAGTCCTTCGACCCGCTCGTTCACTTCGCCACGCGCAGACAGAAGCAAAACCGGCGTCGTATTTTTACGTTCACGCAACTGGCGCAGCACGCTTAAGCCGTCGCGCCCCGGCAGCATAATGTCGAGAACGATGGCGTCGAACGGCGTGTGGGTGGCGGCGTGCAGCGCGTCATCGCCATTCGCCATCACGTCCACGGCAAAGCTCTCCGCCTGAAGTGCCTTGCGGACAAACGAGGCGGTTTTCTTTTCGTCTTCAACTACGAGCACACGCATGAATTGATTATTTGCTGAAAACAAGAGCGGCGACGAGGAAAACCCGCCGTCGGTTTATAATGCCATTAAACAACATCGAAATGAACGTCGCGTGAACGGCAGATGACAGTTTTGTCATTTTGTAACTTGTTTGCGCAGCATTACAAAACTGTAATTTTGAAACTCTGGTTCTTTCGATTGCGTCTGGCAGACTGTCCCTGTAAATCAACTCAAACTTTAGTATGAAAAAACTCACACAATTCTCGTTCGTCATGCTTGGCCTCGGCCTGCTGGCCGGCAACGTCCGCGCCCAGGATTCAACCGCGCCTTACAAAGTGCTCGCGACAACCCAGCTCATGGGCAACGGCGGCATTGATTATGTCTATGCCGACAACGATGGCCGGCGCGTTTATGTGCCGCGCGGCGGAAATACTTTCGTATTCGACTTGGACAGCCACAAGTATATCGGCTCCATCACCAACGTCGGCGGCCACGGCGTGGCCATTGACACCGCCACGCATCACGGCGTTAGTAGCAGCAGCCCGCCCAGCCTGTTCGACACCGAGACAATGCAGAAGATCAGGGACATTGACGTTCAGGGGCGGCCCGACGGCATCCTGCTGGAGCCGTTCACAGGCAAAGTTTTTATTTTCAGCCACGAAGCGCCCAGCATCACGATAATTGATCCGAAGGACGGCACGGTCAGCGGCACGATTGATGTCGGCGGCGCAATGGAGCAGGCGCAAAGTGATGGGCAGGGAAAATTATACGTGGATGTCGAGGACGAGAAGAAAATCGCCGTCGTGGATGTCAAGACGCTCAAGCTCATCACCAAGTATGACCTCGGCGACAGTGCCGGTGAACCGGGCGGCCTCGGCTTGGACGTGAAGAACCACATACTGTTCGCCATGTGCGCGAACCCCAATGTCTGTGTCGTAATGAACGCCGACGACGGCAAGGTGCTGGCCACGCTGCCCCTCGATGGCGGCACGGATGGCGGCGGGTTCAACCCCGCCACGATGGAGGCGTGGAGTTCACAACGTAACGGCACGCTGACCATCATCAAGGAAAGCAGCCCCACGAGCTTTGCGGTGGAACAAACCGTGCAAACAAAGGCAGGTTGCAAAACTTCATCGCTCGACACCAAGAACAACAGAATTGTTTTAATCTGCACCGAACGTCTGCCGGGCGCGCCCGTGCCTGCACCGATGACGAACGCACCTGCCGGTCAGCGGCGTGGTGGCGGACGTGGCGGTCCCGGCAACCTCGACGTTTTGTGGGTCGGCCATTGATTTAACGCTACTTTGACAAATTCAGACTAGGTAATCATGACATGGCTGTATTCTTAATTTCCAACAACGACCACGACACTTCCAGCGTGAAGCCTTAACCGCCATCTGTCTTTGGCGAAGCGAACGTAGTCACAGGTGGAGGCCGAAGGCACAACCTTGACGATGCGCAGCGAGCCATATAATGAGAAGGCGATTCACGCGGAGTCAGGCTATTGAAAGGCGTTGAATTACCATGTTGAATCGTGTTGAGGCGCGTTGAAACCATCAACGCATTTCAACGGTGTCTGGCCGTCGCATCGCCCCACCCTCTACCAACGTAAGGGGATGGTGTCTAACCAAATTGACGGCTTTCCCATTCCAAAAAGCCACCAGAAATCACGTTTGATTGAACGTATCAAAACGGATAATGAGTATCCGCTCAATACCTGTGTTGTGTCCGGCGACAAATTCGGCGGCGACATGGGCGACCCCATCGTGTTTGTGTATTCAAACAAAGACGTGAACCAGGAGATTAAATTTTGTTGCCCGATGTGTAAGCCGAAATTTCTCAAAGACCCGGACAAATACATGAAAATAATCCATGACGCCGAGGCCAAGGCCAAGGAAACCAAGAATTGATGGATTAATGCCAATGGAAGGTTGGCGCGATTTGCCAGCCGACGTGATAGTCGAATCGTGAAAACGGCATTGGCAATCATTTGCAACTTCCTGCTCGCGGGAATGCCGCTGCTTTTGGCGCAATCGCCGTCGTCGTGCGCCACTCAAGCCCAATCCTGCTGCCAGCGAAATTGCACAATGCCCTGCTGCGCGGCAAAGTCATCGCCCGAATCGCAACCCATGCCAACGGCTCCCGCACAAACGGGAGGCCAAAGCCAGCTTTCGCTTCTTGCTCCCGCTGTTCTGATCTGGACCTTGCCGGCGACCCCGGCGAATTCATTTGCTTCAACTTTCGCGCTGCCTTCACTGGCGGCCGGCGCCCCGCTTTATGTGCGGGACTGCGCCCGGCTGATCTGATTTTTCCACTTCCCCGCCCGTAGTGTGCCTTGAGCCGGCGCGCTTCGGTTCCATTCCCTTGCTTCACGGAATCTTTGTGCCCGTGATTTGTCCCGAATTTTTCCGCCCCGCACAAACGGCGGTCACTGAAACAAAACAAATTGAAAACTTAGATTTATGAAAATGAAAATGATTTTAATTGCAGTTCTGGCCGCAATGCTGGGCGGAGCCGCCGGATGGTATGCACCGCATCAATCGGCACCGGCAACCGCCGCCGCCAGCGACCGCAAGATTCTTTACTACGCCTGCCCGATGCATCCGAACATCAAATACGACAAGCCGGGCGATTGCCCGATTTGCGGCATGAAGCTCCAGCCAGTTTATGCGGCTGAAACCCAGACCAACACGTTTGTCGCGGCACCGATGAGTTGTTGCGCGCCGGTCTCAAATCCGTGACACGGAGAATTATCATGAAACGCACACTCTTTTACCTCGTGTTTATCGCGGCGCTGGCCGGTGGTGCGGTGTGGCTGGCCAAACGCCAACCAACCGCAACGGCCACCACGTCGGCCAACTCCAAGCCGGAGCGGAAAATTCTTTATTATCAAAGCCCGATGCATCCGTGGATCAAGTCGGACAAGCCGGGTAAATGTCCGATTTGCGGCATGAACATGGTGCCGGTTTACGCGGACGCCGGGGAGACGAACAGCAGCACCGGCTTCGGCCTCAAGCTCAACTCGGACAGCGTGAACGTCGCCAACGTCCAGACCGCGCCGGTCGAACGGAGGCAGATCGTGCGCACGTTGCGAGTCGCCGGCAACATCTCGGTGAATTCATGGACGGAGGCGTGGTTTGAATTCGCCGCCTACGAACGCGACATCCCTTGGTTGAAAATCGGCCAGACCATCGAAGTCCGCACGCCGGGAGTTCCGGGCAAAATTTTCACTGCGGAAATCAAATTGCACGGCACGCGGCTTTACGCGGATCAAAAATTTGATACCGCCAGTGACAGCACAAAAGTGCGCGCGGAAATTTCCAATGGCCCCGTGGCGCTCGGTGATTTCGGCCCGGGCAAACTGTTCAGCGGACTTTACGCCGAAGGCAACGTGCGCGCGGTGACGCCGGAAGTTCTTGCCGTGCCGCGCAGCGCGGTGCTTCAGCCCGGGTCACAGCCGGTCGTTTATGTGGACGAGGGAAAGGGTTATTACGAACAGCACAAGGTGAAGCTGGGCCGCGTCGGCGATGAATTCGTCGAGGTCCTCGATGGATTGAAGGCGGGCGACAAGGTCGTCACCTCCGGCGGGCTGTTGATTGACGCCGAAGCGCAGATTTCCCAAAGCGCACAAAATTAAACTGCCATGATCAATCGCATCATAGAATGGTCGTTGCGCAACCGCTTCCTGGTTTTTTGCGGTGTGGCGCTGCTCGTCGGCTTCGGCGTTCGCGCCGTTTATCGCACGCCGGTGGATGCGATTCCCGACTTGAGCGAGAATCAGGTCGTCGTCTTCGCCGATTGGCCGGGGCGCAGCCCGCAGGAAGTCGAGGACCAGGTCACGTATCCGCTCTCGGTGAATCTGCAGGGTCTGGCTGGCGTAAAAACAGTCCGCGCCAATTCCATGTTCGGCTTCTCGCTCGTCACGATCATCTTTGACGACAAGATTGACAATTATTTCGCGAGGTCGCGCGTGCTGGAGCGGCTGAATTATCTCGGCAGCACGATGCCCGCCGGGGTCACGCCGATGCTTGGCCCGGACGCGACCGGCCTCGGCTGGGTTTATCAATATTATCTCGACGTTGACCCGAAGCTCGCGCCGGACGGCGGCTACGACCTCGGGCGGTTGCGCGCGATCCAGGACTGGTTCGTGCGATATCAGCTCAACGCCGTCCCCGGCGTGGCGGAAGTCGCAAGCGTCGGCGGATTCGTGCGGCAATACCAGATTGATGTCTCGTCGCTGCGGATGCGCGCGATGAACGTGACGCTGCAAATGGTCATGGACGCCGTGAAGCAGAGCAATCTGAACGTTGGCGGCAAAGTCATCGAGGAAAATGGAATGGAATTCGTCGTGCGCGGCGTCGGGCTGGTCAATTCAAACGCCGATTTGGAAAACATAGTTCTCACGCAAAGTAGCGGCGCGCCGGTTTATCTCAAGGACGTTGCGACCGTGCAAATCGGCGGCGATTTCCGGCGCGGCGCGCTCGACATCGGCGGACACGAAGCCGTTGGCGGCATCGTCGTGATGCGCACCGGCGAAAACGCGATGCAGGTCATCCGCGACGTGAAGGCCAAGATCGTGCAGATTTCGCCGAGCCTGCCGCCGGGCGTCAGCATCAAATCATTTTACGACCGCAGCGAGCTGATTGACCGCACGCTCGACACGCTCAAGCACGCGCTGACCGAAGAAGCCGTGCTCGTCACGATTGTCATCATCCTTTTCCTGTTCCATTTCCGCAGCATCCTCATCGTCACGCTGCCGCTGCCGCTTTCAATCCTCGTCTCGTTCATCCTGATGAACCAGTTTGGCATCACCTCGAACATCATGTCGCTCTCTGGCATCGCCATCGCCATCGGCGTGCTGGTGGACGCGGGCATCGTCATGGCCGAAAACGCCATCCGCCATTGCGAGGTGGCGGAGAAAAAGAAGGGCGCGCGTCTGAACAAGGCAGAGTCGTTGCAAGTCACGCTCGAAGCCGCGCAACAGGTCGGACGCCCGATTTTCTTCGCGATGGTCATCATCATTCTCGCGTTTGTGCCGGTGTTCGCGTTGAGCGGGCAGGAGGGAAAACTGTTTCACCCGCTCGCGTTCACGAAGACGTTCGCGATGGCCGGCTCGACCATTCTCGCCGTGACGCTCGTGCCGGCACTGTGCGCGACATTCATCCGCGGGCCGTTCCGTTCCGAGGATTCAAATCCGCTGATGAAAATTCTGCTCGCGATTTACAATCCGGTTTTGGACTGGGCATTGCGCTTCCGCAAAACCGTGCTCGGCATCGCGTTGATTTTGGTCGCCGCCGCGCTGATTCTGGCCTTCGGCGTTCCGCGCCTGATTGTTGAAAAACTCGCAACCCGCAGTCCGCAACTCGCAGCGGATCTCCCGCGCGGCATGGGCAGCGAATTCATGCCGACGCTGAACGAAGGCAGTTTGCTCTTCATGCCGGTGCTGCTGCCCAGCACGTCGCTCACGGAAATCAAACGCATCATGGCCTGGCAGGATCAGGTCATCAGCCAGACACCCGAAGTCGCGAGCGTCGGCGGCAAATTGGGCCGCTCCGAGACCGCCACCGACCCCGCGCCCATTGAAATGATTGAGACGACCATCATGCTCAAGCCGGAATCGCAATGGCGTCCGGGCATGACGAAGGAAAAGCTCGTCGCCGAGTTGGAGGAAAAATTGTCGCAGATGCCCGGCTACGTGCCCGGATTTTTGCAACCGATTGAAAACCGCATCCTGATGATCAGCACCGGCATCCGCGCGCAGGTCGGCATCAAGATTCTCGGCGACAACCTGGACGACTTACAAAAGAAGGCGTTCGATGTCGAGCGCATCGTCCGCACAATTCCCGGCGCGGTCGGAGTGGCCGCGTCGCGCACGGAGGGCAAGCCGTATCTCGATATCGAGGTGGACCGCGCGGCGATGGCGCGTTACGGCCTGCGCGCGCAGGATGTCATGGATATGGTCGAGGGCGGCATCGGCGGCGACAATGTTTCCACCGCGATTGCCGGCCGCGAACGGATTCCCATCCAAGTCAGGTTGCAACGCAGCGAACGCGACGACATCGAACACCTCGGCGATATCCTTGTGCCGACGCCGTCGGGCGACCGGGTTCCGCTCGGGCAGGTGGCGAAAATCCAACGCGAAATCGGGCCGAGCGAAATCGCCAGTGAAAATGGGCGTTTGCGCGTGTTCGTGCAGGCGAACGTGGAGGGCCGCGACCTCGGCGGCTTTGTGAAGGAAACGCAGGCGCGACTCGCAAAAGAGATTTCCCTGCCGCCCGGCATGACGATTGAATGGAGCGGCCAATACGAAAACCAAATCCGCGCGCAAAAGACTTTGGAACTGATTGTGCCGGCGGCGCTGTTCGTCATCTTCCTGCTGCTTTACATCGTTTATCACAGCGCGAAGGAGGCGGCGCACGTCATCCTTGCCGTGCCGTTCGCGCTGACCGGCGGCGTGTTCCTGCAATGGCTGCTCGGCTACAACTTCAGCGTGGCGGTATGGGTCGGCTACATCGCGCTGTTCGGCACGGCGATTCAAACCGGCGTCGTGATGGTGGTATATCTCGACGAGGCGGTGAAAAAGAAAATGGCTGAGTGTGGCGAACATTTTTCGCGCGCGGATTTGATCCAGGCGGTGAAGGACGGCGCCCGGCTGCGGTTGCGTCCGAAAGTGATGACGGTGGCCACCATCGTCGCGAGCCTGCTGCCAATTTTGTGGAGTCATCGCACCGGCGCGGAAGTGATGAAGCCGCTGGCGACGCCGGTCATCGGCGGCATGGTGAGCAGCCTCGCGTGCATTTTAATTGTCACTCCGGTAATCTTTGTGTGGCTGCGCGAGCGCGAGTTGAAAAGCAGAAACTAAAATATGTATTGGCTCTGGCATAGTTTATATGCGGCGGCGGTATGGTGTCCGTCCAGATTGGTGCTGGAAACGCGAAAGGGGTGGCCTGTGAAAAATGAAGCCATTGCCAATGAATCGCGTGTTTCCTTGCCGTTTAATCCCAAAGGCGGAAATTCCGTTGAAGGATGAGCGCGGCCATGTGGTGGACTTCCATGCGCTGCGGACGACCTACATTACCCGCCTGCAACGGGCTGGCGTTTCGCCCCGTGAAGCGATGGAACTTGCGCGGCACAGCGATATGCGGCTGACGATGAAAACCTATACGGACGTGGCACAACTGCCTTTGGCGGCGACCGTCCGCGGATTGCCTTCGATTGGCGACTCACAAATAGACTCACAAACTTTAGTCGCCGACCGTCCTGCCGCGTCACCATCGGTCATCGGTTTGAAGTGCATCAATGTAGGTAAAACTGTTGGAAAAATTGACGAAAATCACGGTGCGTCATCCATTTTCACTTTCGGTCACAAAAATGAAAATGGCGGAGAGAGGGGGATTCGAACCCCCGATACGACTCCCCGCTTCAAATATGGGCTTTTATTGGCAAATTATCATCAAAAAACTTGCTAGACACCGGGATACGTTGTTACTATTGTTGTTACTGTTATGGCGTCACTCCGCAAACATCCGCGATCTCCGTTTTACTTCGCGTGCTACACCCTCTCCGACGGGCGGCGCACGCAACGCTCCACCGGCACCGACGACAAGCGCAAGGCCATGTCCATCGCCCTCAAATACGAGGACGCCGCCCGCGAAGCCGCCGCCGGGCGATTTGTCGAATCACGCGCGCGCAAGGTTATTGCAGATATTTATATGCTCGCCAACACCGAAGTTTTGCCAAATTCCAACACCCGCGCTTTTTTTAAGGTGTGGCTCGACCGAAAATCGCTGGAGGCCGACGCTGGAACTCACGAGCGTTACACCGGCATCGCCAATCAATTCCTCGACCACATCGGACGCAAAGCCGACTCCGACATCAAGAAAATCACCCCGACGGATGTTGCCGGTTTCCGCGATGCCGCCGCCAAGCGCCTGGCTGTCAGCTCGGCCAATTTGATGTTGAAGATTCTCCGCTCTATTTTCACCGCCGCCCGCCGTGAAGGATTGATTGATGACAATCCCGCTGAGCGCGTGACCATCTTGAAACGGCGAACTGATTTTGAGCGCCGTGCCTTCACCCTGCCGGAATTGAAAAGGATCATGGAACTCGCGGACGAGGAATGGCGCGGCATGATCGTATTTGGCCTCTATACCGGCCAGCGTTTGGGTGACATTGCCACGTTGACAAAACAGAATCTTGACCTCGACAGCAAAGAAGTCCGATTGACCACCGGCAAGACGGGACGCCGACAGATTCTGCCATTGGCAGGACCGCTGCTCAAATTTGTCAAAACTCTACCTGCCAGCGATGACCCCGCCGCACCGCTTTTCCCTCGCGCCAATGCCGTGGTGCAACGGCAAGGCCGCGCCGGAAATTTGAGTAACCTGTTTCACAAGATTCTCGTCGCCGCCGGACTTGCCGACAAGCGGAGCCATCACAGCACCGGCAAAGGCCGAAACGTCTCGCGCGAACAAAACGAAATTAGCTTTCATTCCCTGCGCCACACGGCCACCACGCTGCTCAAATCGGCGGGTGTGTCAGACGCCGTGGCGCGGGAATTCATCGGCCACGATTCACCGACGGTGTCCAAGCAATACACCCACATCCCCACCGACACACTTCGGCAGGCTGCGAATAAGCTGCCGGATATTTTCAAAAAATGAACGGTTGATTAGAGGTGAACGCATGAATACAGAAGAAAGACTCAAGCGACTGTTGTCGGCATCTCCAAGGCAATTGGAGTTCATTGACAGAATTCTTGAGTCTGTAATTCTTGATAATACCGTGACCACGACTGGCCCTTTACTCATGGGGATGTCGGCTTCCGCAAAACTACTTGGCGTCAGCCGAGCAACTCTCTGGCGAATGACTAATGCAGGTATGCTGCAAAAGGTCGAAGTATTGCCCGGCAGCTTCCGCCTCCGGCGCGCTGATCTCGAGGCCGTTGCCGCCGGACAAAAGAATGTTTAACCGCTGCTGTTCGAGTTTAGCCTTTCAGGCAAGCAATTTTTAAGTCAGACATAGCAGACAGAAGTTGACATAAAGACTGTTATAGCAGACACTAGGTTCATGTCGCAAAAGATCGCCTCAATGCCATTGCCCGCCGAACGTGCGCTTCGCAAGTTGGGGCGTGACCTCGCGCTCGCGCGGCGCAAACGCGGTATCGCCACGAGCGACATGGCCGCACGTCTCTTTGTCAGCCGCGATACGCTGTGGCGGCTTGAGCGTGGCGACCCGACCGTCGCGCTCGGCACTTTGGTAACGGCTGCCTTCATTCTTAATCTGCACGACCGTCTGGCAAATCTGGCTGCGCCCGCCAGCGACGACCTTGGCCTGAGTATGGATGAGCGCCGCCTGCCTCAACGAATTCGTCGCCACAAATCATGAGCTTGGAAGTCCATATTGATTGGCAGGGCGAAACCCTTTTGGTGGGACGGCTTCACGCCGCTGAACGCGGTTCATCCGTTTCGTTTGAGTATGACGCCGGATGGCTTCAGCGTGACGACGCCTTCGCGATTGATCCTACGTCGCTCCCCTTGCAGCGCGGCGCGCATCATGGGACAACTCTTTTCGGTGCGATTCATGATTGCGGCCCTGACCGTTGGGGGCGCGTGTTGATTGAACGTGCCGTCCGTAAAAAGGTTCTCGCGCAAAAGCCGTATCGCGAAATTGATTATGTGCTGGCGCTGGACGATGCGTCGCGGATCGGTGCGCTGCGCTTCCGCCCTGATGCCGGCGGTCCATTTCTCGCGGCCACCAGCGGAAAGCTCCCGCCGTTGGTTCGTCTCAATGCCCTTCTGCGCGCCACCGACGCGATTCACAGCGAGACGGAAACCGCACAGGATTTACGTTTCCTGCTCGGCGCGGGTTCGCCACTCGGCGGTGCCCGGCCTAAATCAGCCGTCGCCCTGGCCGATGACCGGCTCGCCATCGCAAAGTTCCCCAAACCCGATGACTCACGCGACATAGCGGCGGGTGAAATCCTTGCCCTCACGCTGGCAGAGCAAGCTGGAATCCAAGTCGCGGAACATCGGCTTGTATCAGTGGGCAGCCAAAGCGTCGCCATCATTACCCGATTTGATCGCGCGGGAAAAACTCGCATCCCGTTCATTTCTGCGGCCAGCTTGTTGGGTCTGCCCCAAGGCGAGCTTGGTGCCTACACGATGCTGGCTGATGGCATACGTCAATTCGGCAGCGACGTTGGCGGCGACCTCCGCGAATTGTGGCGTCGCCTCGTTTTTTCATTACTCGCCAGCAACTTCGACGACCACTTGCGCAATCACGGTTTTCTCATGCACGAACCGGGACGCTGGTCGCTTTCACCGGCCTATGACCTCAACCCGGTGCCGGAAATGGATCGTGCCCGCGTGAGCAAGACCGCCATCACGGAGAGCCAGGAAGAACCGACCATCTCCGGCGCGCTCGCAGCCGCAACTCGTTTTGGTCTCAAGACTGCTGAATCGAAGAAGATTCTCCGGGAAGTG
>Ga0181520_10006157_pt1 | contig 18556 bp, 12 predicted proteins | sample PEATcosm2014_Bin_29_FD_132451 | JGI IMG/M metagenome (GOLD analysis project Ga0181520, IMG submission 132451) | Peatland microbial communities from MTU Mesocosm Facility, Houghton, MI, USA - PEATcosm2014_Bin02_30_metaG | ecosystem: Environmental > Terrestrial > Soil > Wetlands > Peat | place...
AGCGCGTCGAGCGAGGCGGCAATCATCAGCTCCAGATTGCGCTCCGCCAGCACCTCGTCGGCGTACTTGAAGTTCAGCACCTCGCCCTGTTCGGTGATGCGGATCTGTCCGTCAAAGGCGTCCATGGGCTGGGCAAAGATGGCGCGATGCGTGGGTCCGCCACCGCGGCCCACCGTTCCGCCCCGGCCGTGGAAGAGACGCAGCCGAACACCACACTCGCGGGCCACGGCATGCAGATCGCGATGGGCGCGAAAGATCTCCCAGGTGGAGGTCAACATGCCGCCGTCCTTGTTGGAGTCGGAGTAGCCCAGCATCACTTCCTGCCAGTTATCCCAACTGGACATCAGCTTCTGGTAGTCCGGGCGCGTCCACAGCTCGCGGCATACGGCAGGCGCATTGCGCAGGTCTTCAACCGATTCAAAGAGCGGCACCGGCATGAGGCCGGGATTCCCGACGGCCTGCTCTGCTGACGGTCCCGAGGTTGGCCCGTTGCCTTCCACGCGTACGCCGCCCAACCGGGCCAAACGCACCACGGCCAGCACGTCGTCCACGCAGGATGCGCCGGAGATCACGTACTGCCGGATAGCCTCTGGCGAGCAGCCGCTCTTCAGCTCGGCAATGGCGCGGAAGGTTTCGAGCACGCTCTCCGTCTCAGCAGAGAGCGGCGCCGGCAGGCTGGCAGCCGAGGTATCGGCAATGGTCTCTTTCAGAGCCACCGCGTGGACCCGCGCATGTTGGCGCACATCCAGCGCATGCAGATGCAGGCCAAAGTTGCGCACTTGCAGGATCAGCGGATCGATCAGGGTGCGCGCAATGCGGATACCCTTGTTGGCGGCCAGGGAGGCCCGCAGCGTCTCCAGATCGTCCAGGAAGTCCAGCACCGAACAGTAGGCCGGCAGAGCCTGGGTCAGCTTGTCGTGGCTGCGCGCCAGCGTGTAAGACGTGACCGGCAGCGCCTGGCTGGACGCGTTGCCCGCGGCCTCCAGCGTGCGCTGAATGCGCGCCTTTACGCAGATCATGAAGCGGCGGTAGTACTCGAACTCATACTGCTGGCCAAAGACCTGGGCCTCGGGCGTGTGCACCGCGGCCACGTAGTCGTTTAACCGCGCCAGCAGCTCCTCGCTTACCGGCAGCTGCTGCGCGCTGGAGGTAAGCAGGTCGATGATCTCGTCCAGCCGGGATTGGTAGTAGAGCAGCAGATGACCGCGCGCCAACTGGATCGCGCCTCGCGTCACATCCGGGGTCACAAAGGGATTGCCGTCGCGGTCGCCGCCAATCCAGGAGCCAAAGCTGAGCACCTGAGGCAGTTCGAGCCGCTCCAGCTCCACGCCATAGGCCGAGCGGAAGGCCGCGGCAATCTCGCGATAGAGCCCCGGCAGGGTCTCGAAGATGGCCACGTCGTAGTAGTCCAGACCCATCTTCACTTCGTCAAAGACCGTGGGCCGGCGCGAACGCACTTCATCGGTCTGCCACAGGCTGGTAATCTCCGCCCGCACCATCTCTTCCAGCCGCTCCAGCTCTTCAATGGGCAGCGGAATGCGGTCCAGACGTTCCAGGAACTCGCCAATCCGGCGGCGCTTGAACATCACCGAGCGGCGCGCCACCTCGGTGGGATGCGCGGTAAACACCGGCACAATCCGCACCCGGCGCAGCCACATCAGCGCCTCGTCCAGGCTGATGCCCACGCGGCGCATCTCGGCCAGGGTTCCGGCCAGCGATCCGCGCTGCCGGTCGGCCTGCCCGCTCTGCCGCAGCGCGCCACGGCGGCGTTTGCGATGGTTGGTCTCCGCCAGATTGATCAGCTCGAAATAGAACGCAAAGGCGCGTGTCAACAGCGTGGCTCGCTCCACGGGGAGCGAGTGAATCAGCTCCAGCGCCCGCGCGCCCTGCCGTGCCGCCTCTTCGCTGTCGCCCTTGGCCTCGGCATCGCGCCGCCGGATGGTGCCCTGGCGCAGCGCCTCCACATGCTGGAAAAACTCGTCGCCGACCTGCTCGCGCAACACTTCGCCCAGCAGCGTGCCCAGCGAGCGCACGTCGCGGCGCAGCGGCGCTTCCTTCAGATCGCCAGTCTGCGCCTCCAACTCCGCCAACCTCTGCGGCCAACTCTCGGGATTCCATAAAAGAGCCATCGTCCTTTGATTATGCACGATGTTTTTAGGGGTGGAGAGTCCAATTTGCGGTCCACTTATCGCCACAAGCAGGAGATGGGTACGGCGTAAAGGTTGGAGCCGAATGGAACCGCCTGATCGCTGTCGTAGAGCACCATGCCCATCACGTCCAATCCGGAGGGATGCCCCGTCCAATCCGGATTCAAGCCTCGTCCGATTCGGAGGAGCACGCGCGACGACTCCCACGAAGAAGAGGCTTGCATTGCTTCAAATCCAGCTCTAGATCCCATCCAGCTGCAGCATCAACTCTTCCCACTCTTCGGTCAGCGAGGCGGCCTGCGTGCGCAGCTCTTCGGCCAGCTTGGTCTGCCGCTCCGTCTCCGCCGCCGACACGTACATGCCCAGTTGCTGCTCAGTGGTAAGCAGCGCCGCTTCCACCCGCGGCAACTCCTCCTCCAGAAAGGCGCAGCGCTCTTCCATCTGCTTCTGCTTGATGGGGTTCAGTTTCTTCTTTTCTTTCTTCAGGGCCTCCGCGGCATCGGGCGCATCCGCGCGCTCTGTCTTGGCCACGCTCTGCGGCGCAGCGGCTACCTGCGGCACGGAGGTTTCAGATTTTAGAGCACCCCCGCTGTTACCCACGGCGGCATTCATCGCCTCCTTGCGGCGCAGGTAGTCCTCGTAGTTGCCCTCGTAACTATTCACCGCGCCGTTCTCCACCTCCAGCACCCGCGTCGCCAGCCGGTCGATGAAGTAGCGGTCGTGGGAGACAAAGACCACCGTGCCGCTGAAGGCATCGATCGCGTCCAGCAGCACATCCTTGGCGCGCATATCCAGATGGTTGGTGGGCTCGTCGAGCAAGAGGAAATTCGAGGGCGAGACCAGAATCCGGGCCAACGCAAAGCGGTTGCGCTCGCCGCCGGAGAGCACGCCCAGCGGCTTGAAGACATCGTCGCCCGTAAACAGGAAGCAGCCCAGCAGCGAGCGCAGCTCCACCTCGGGAACCTTCATGGCGGCGCGGCTGATGTCGTCCAGCATGCGCGCCTCCGGGTCCAGCACCTTGTACTGGTCCTGCGCAAAGTACTCCGCCAGCACGTTGTGTCCCAGCTTGATGGAACCGGAGGTAGGCAGCTCCGCGCCGGTCAGCAGCTTGATGAGCGTGGATTTGCCCGCGCCGTTCACGCCCACCAGCGCCACCCGCTCGCCGCGCTCAATGCCAAAGCGTACATTGTCGAGCACGCACTTCTCGCCGTAGGTCTTGGTGAGCCCTTCAGACTCCGCCACCATGCGCCCCGAGGGCGGCGGCTGCGGAAATTTGAAGTGGATGATGGGCTCTTCCTCGGGCAGCTCAATGCGCACGATCTTTTCCAGTTCCTTGATCCGCGACTGCGCCTGCTTGGCCTTGGTGGCCTGCGCCCGAAAGCGGTTGATGAAGGCCTCCAGATGCTCGATCTGGTCGCGCTGATGGCGATAGGCCGCGATCAGCTGCTCCCTCCGCTCGTCCTTCTGCGAGAGGTACTTGCTGTAGTTGCCCTGGAAGATGGTGAGCCGCTTGTTCCAGATCTCCACGGTGCGATCCACCGTCACGTCGAGAAAGTAGCGGTCGTGCGAGATCAGCACATAGCCGAAGGGATAATCGTGCAGATAGTTCTCAAGCCAGTTGCGAGTCTCTAGATCCAGATGGTTGGTGGGCTCGTCGAGCAGCAACAGGTTGGGCTTGGCCAGGAGCAGCTTGGCCAGCGCAATGCGCATCTGCCAGCCGCCACTGAACTCTTCTGTCCGCCGCGTCCAGTCTTCCTTGCCAAAGCCCAGGCCGGTCAGCACCGCGCCCACCTGCGCATCCAGCGCGTAGCCGTCCAGCGCGTGAAAGCGCTCCTGCACCAGCGAGTAGCGTTCGGCCGTCTGCGCATACTCCGCGCCCTCGTGGTCCAGCGAGGCCATCTGCGCGGCCAGTTCCTCGGCCTCGCGCTCCATGGCGCGCAGCTCGTCAAAGACCGTCAGACACTCTTCAAAGATGGTGCGGCCGGTCAACTCCAGCCCTTCCTGCGGCAAGTAGCCAATGCTCATGCCGCGGGTCTGCTGCAACTCACCGTAGTCCAGGGACTCCAGCCCGGCCAGCACCTTCATCACCGTGGACTTGCCCGTTCCGTTGGCGCCCACCAGCGCAGTTTTTTCCTTGGCACGGATCAGCCAGTCGGCCTCCGTAAACAACACGCGCGGTCCGAACCGCTTCCCAGCTTTAATCAGGTTGAGCATCGTATTCTATTTTCGCAGAGAGGTCCCCGGATAGGCCCGGACTCTAACCACGAAGGACGCGAAGCGAGTGGCCCCACCGCAGGTGGCTGCATGCAATGCCACCGCAGGTGGCCTAGGGGCGAATCTCGATGGGCGTGCCCAGCGGCACCAGATCCCAGATCTCGTCAATCTCCGCATCGGTGACGGCAATGCAGCCCAGCGTCCAGTCCCATTGCGTGTGCAAGGTGCCCAGGTAGCCCTTTCCGTTGGGCAGGCCGTGGATCATGATGGCTCCGCCCGGCGAAACGCCCAGCTTGGCCGCACGCTTGCGATCCTCGGCGTTCGGGTAGGAGACATGCAAACCCTTGTGGTAGTGGCTCACGGCATTGCGTGAATCAATCGTGTAGTGGCCCTCCGGCGTGCGCGCATCGCCCTCGCGCTGCTTCGGAGCAAGCCCGCCCGTCCCCAGCGCCACCTTGTAGGTTCGGAGGAGTTTGCCCTTCTGGAAGAGCTGCAACTGGTGATCCTTCTTGAGCACCAGGATGGCGTCGGCCTGCTCCTGGGGCTTCTGCGCCTCACCGCGCAAAGCCGCCAGCAGCACGGCCGGAGCTGCTACCAGCCAAGCGAACAGCGTTCTTCGAGCTACCTGCATACGGGCATCCTCCACGGCTGGCGCAGTTGCCCAGAGCAGCGCCAGCGCTGAAGGAATTTTACGCGCAGCCGGTCGGTCTGTTGCGAGGGTTTTGAAACGGGTCCGGCAACTGCCGACAGACTGCGCGCTGTGTAGGGGCGCTGTGCCGATAGCACGGAACCTGCGACGTACTGGGAAGGACGCATCCCATCCTCCCGCGCCCCTCGGGGTCGCTGTGCAACCTCGCGTTTTCCGATATTGGAATTTGCGAATATTTGCGTCGTCCCTACGGGACTCAGCCTCTCAGATGGGCCGCATCCCCAGCGCTGAAGCGCTGGGCTAACATGCTTTGCCCCTGACGGGGCGTTCGCACGGCTGCTTGCAATGGACACTTCGCTCAATCCATAGGGCACTTTGGGTCCGCGCCTCAAACAGTGTCACTCTCTCCCACCCATCCCGCACAAAACGCGGGATGGATGGGGCACCCAGCTGTCAGTAATTCGGGCCAGATCGATAACCGGGCTGCCACATGCCTTACGTTAGATCCGGCAGTACGTTAGATCCGGCAGATCGTACTCGCCCAGCTTCAGCGGATACTTGCCGTACTCCCGCACCAGATTCACCACGTAGTCGTAGCTTGCGGGCGGCACGTTGGTGGGCACCGAGTGGTCGCTCTGGAAGATGAACCCGCCGCCCTTGGCCACATTCAGCTTGGTCAGCGCGGCGGCCTTCAGCTCTTCCCTGCTGCCCGCGGCCCACAGTTGCACATCGAAGTTGCCGCAGAAGCCGATCCGGTGCCCATACTGGCGGCGCAGCTCGATGGCGTCCATCCCAGCCTTGAACTCCAGCGGGTTGTAGGCGTCCAAGCCGATCTCGATGAAGTCCTCAAAGATCTTCAGCGCCCGTCCGCAGCCGTGATAGATGACCGGAATGCCGGCGCTGTGGCACTCGGCAATCATGGCCTTGACGCCCGGCTTGAAGACCTTCCGCCAAAAGACTGGCGAGAACAGCATGCCCTTGTTGAAGGCCACATCGCCCCAGATCACCATGCCGGCCAGTTTGCCGCCCGCCGCTTTGATCTGCGCCTGGATCAGCCCCAGGTTGTACTCATGCAGCCGGTCGACAAAGCGGGCGATCTGCTCCGGATACTCACCCATGCCCATGAGCACGTTTTCCTGCCCGGCGATGCGCCAGATCATCTCGTGCGCCTCGCAGACGGAGCCAAAGACCGGGAAGTCCTCATAGACCGCATCCACGCGCTCCATCCACGCGGGCGTGTTGCGCGTGAAGCCATCGCCCACGCCGTTGATTTGATCGTCGCCGGCCTGGAAGAAACGCCGTTCGTCAAATGGGTCGTCGAACTGGAAGGCCTCCAGCTTTTCGATGGTGTCGGTGTCAAATCCCACGTAGGCCGGCATGGGTAGATCGAAGCGCTTGCGGATGGTGGCTCCAAAGCCGGTCTTCACCGTCACCTCGGTCGCGGTCTCCACCAACGTCTGAAAGGGCTGGATATGGGGATCAAGATTGGGCGTCTCCACGCGCCAGTCCAGGTCGTAGTAGCGGTAGATGTCGGCGTCGGCGGCCAGTCCGAACTCCTTGCGCCACTCGGTGAGGAAGCCGCCCCAGAAGAAGTCGCTGATCGGAACCCGGTCCGGCTCCTCGTGGTGCAGGGCCTTCAACATCCGTTCCAGTTTCCGATTGCAGTTTGCGGTTCGTTCCATGGCTTGCTCCTCACCCGATGCGGGCTACGCACACAGCTTTCGACAAAGAGCTGTGGCGCGCTGTGTCTGGTTGAATTCGCGAGTATCATACGCCGCGACCGGGGATCATTCTCCCGCAAAATTGCACCATGTTTGCGTTCCGGCAAGAAAGTGGGTAGAGGGATCGTTTATGCTATCTTCGGCACGCGAACTATTTGTTCGCATGTTCCGCGCTGCGGTCCCTGCGGGAGAACCGGGCGCAAACAACTGGGGTTTACCTCCAGCCGGGCATCGCACAACAACTCCGCCCGGCGGAGATTGGAAAAGGGGAGAGACACAATGAGCAAATTCATGAACGGCCGGCGCGACTTTCTGAAGCACGCAGGCATCATGGGATCGGCCGCCATGATGGCCGCCATGCCCGACAGCGCCATGGCCTGGGGAGGCTCCGGCAGCATTGTGCAGGACGCCGTAAAGCCCGTGGCCACCGAGGCGCCCAAGCACCACATCAAGTTCGGGGTCTGCGGTATGAGCCACGACCACATCTACAGCATGATCGGCGCCGTGCAGCGTGGCGGCGGCGAGCTGGTGGCCGCCTGGGCGGGCGAAGACGACAAGCTGGCCCAGCTCAAGAAGCGCTTCCCGAATGTGAAGGTTGCCGCCACCCAGGACGAGATCATCAACGACCCGTCCCTGCAGTTGGTTTTGAGCTCGCAGGTGGCCAGCCAGCGCGCCGGCATCGGCGTCAAGGTGATGAAGACCGGCAAGGACTTTCTTTCGGACAAGCCCGGCATCACCACGCTCGAGCAGCTGGCCGAGGTCCGCAAGACCATCGCCGAGACCAAGCGCATCTACGGCATTCTTTATAGCGAACGGCTTGAAGTGAAGGCCGCAGTACACGCCGGCGAGCTGATCAAGCAGGGCGCCATTGGCAAGGTAATCCAGACCATCAACATCGCTCCTCACCAGGTGATCCAGGGTCATGGCGACTGGGGCGGCGGATTGGGCGGGCGTCCCGAGTGGTTCTGGGACCCAGAACTCTACGGCGGCATCCTGTGCGACATCGGCTCGCATCAAGTGGACCAGTTCCTCTACTACACCGGCTCCAAGACGGCGGAGATTGCCGAGTCGCAGGTCTCCAACATCCGCCACCCCAACCGGCCCAAGTTCCAGGACTTTGGCGACATGGTTCTGCGCGGCGACCGCGGCTTTGGCTACGTCCGTCTGGACTGGTTCACGCCCGACGGCCTGGGCACCTGGGGCGATGGCCGCCTCTTTGTCCTGGGCACCAACGGCTACATTGAAGTGCGCAAGTACACCAACGTCGCCGTCGGCCACCAAGGCAACAATCTGTTCATCGTCGACAACAAGGAAGCCCGCTACATTGACTGCAACGCCATGGCGCTGCCCTTTGGCCCGCAGTTTGTGGACGACCTTGTGAACCGCACCCACAACGCGCAGGACCAGGAGCAGTGCCTGCTGGCGGCCGAACTCGTCATCAAGGCCCAGATGCAGGCCAAGCACGTGACGATTGCTTAGTAAAAGCAGGGACTAAGGGACTCGGGACTAGGTGCTAAAGTCCCTTTCGACCCCATCTTTCCCTTTTTCAGCCAGATAGACAAGGGGGCAGCCTTCTCCGGAAGGCTGCCCCCTTGTTTCTTGTATGACCCAAACGCCTTGAGTGGCCCGGATGAGGGACTGCCCACCGCGAATAACCAGACCCTATTGATCCGGCCCTCGAATCGTGTCACTCTATCCCACCCATCCCGCACAAAACGCGGGATGGATGGGGCACCCAGCGGTCAGTGTTGATGGGCCGGATCACTAAGCCCCTTAAACCTTCAGGAAAATCTTCTTGCGGTACATGATCCAGACCGGAACCAGGCAGACGGCCATGAAGAGGAACGAGTAGCTGAAGGCAGCCCAGCCGGAGTCGGGGATCTGGCCGCAGATGTGGACCCGGACCCAGTTGAGGGCGTTCTGGCGCTTGCCATTTTCGGTCCAGATGAACATGAGAGCGATGCCGGGGATGAGCTCGCTGATCATGTAGGCGGCAATGGCGTTGGAGCCAAAGACCAGCCACGGGAAGGTGAGCTTGCTGGTCCAGCCCTGCTTGCCCCAGCCCTTGACCTCAACCAGATAGAAGCTGAGGGCAAAGACGGCTAGGCTCCATCCGGCCGCGGTGAGCACAAAGGAGCTGGTCCAGAGCTTCTTGTTGAGGGGAAACCAGATCGCCCAGGTGTAACCCAGCGCAAGCCATGTGGCCGAGGCTACGGCCATTCCCAGCGCCTTGCGGTTGAGCGAGCGGTTGGAGCGCAGCCAGAGCGCGGTAAGCAGGCCGAGCAGAGCCGTGCCCGTGGCGGGCAGGTCGCTGAGCAGGCCCTCAGGGTCGCGCAGATTGTAGTCGGGCGACTTTTCATACAAGTGGTAGGGCATGATCTGGCGGTCGAGCCAGCTGACCAGGTTCTGGTCCGGATCAAGCAGCACCACGTCCTTGCCGGGCAGGCCCACGCCGGGGATGGGGATGCAGGTCATCAGCACCCAATAACCCACCAGAGCTACCACCAGGGCCACAACCTTGGTCCAGACGCGGCGATCGAAGAGGTAGAACAGGCTCACCAGCAGGTAGCAAACGGCGATCCGCTGCAGCACGCCGTAAAAGCGCATGTGGTCCAGATGGAAGTAGGGGAAGCTGTTGACCACAATGCCCAGCAGGATGAGGACGGCGGTGCGCACCATGGTGTGGCGAGCCAGTTGGCCGCGCGTGGCCCCCTTGGCCAGCCGCGCCTCAAAGGCAAAGACGATGGACATGCCCACCACAAACAGGAAGCTGGGAAAGACCAGATCGGTGGCCGTGAGGCCGTTCCAGGCGGCGTGGTGCATGAAGCCCCAGGCGCTGCGGCCGCCGTTGTTGTTCACCATGATCATGAAGGCGATGGTGAGCCCGCGGAGGGCGTCGAGCGAGAGCAGCCGTTTCAGGGGCGCGATGGTGGAGGGCGCGGCGGGCATTTTGGTTCTCCTGCTATCGGACTTTATGTGTTGTCCAATACAGTAGTGGCTGGGTCTCCTGTTCGCCAAGCGCGGTGCTCTCTATCGCTGGCCCCCCGGCGCCGATCCCCCGCTGAGCAGGAGCGCTCAAGACTTTGTATTTCGCACCAGGAGGCTGTCTGTGCCTGCATTCAAACCGTTTGTTCCGGCCGATTCCGACGCGCCGGAGTTCACCTTTCGCGCTGTCCTGCTCGGCGCCATCTTCGGCATCATCTTCGGAGCCGTTACGGTGTACGTTGGCCTGAAGGCCGGCCTGACCGTGGCCGCATCGATTCCGATCGCCGTGATCACCATCAGCATGCTGCGCCACAAGGGCCAGCCGTCGGTGCTGGAGACCGTCATTGTGCAGACGGCCGGCAACGCGGGCCAGTCGATTGCCGCTGGCGTCATCTTCACGCTGCCTGCTCTCATCTTCCTGGGCTTCGATCTGGAGTACGCGCGCATCTTCATGCTGGCGCTGATTGGCGGCTTCCTGGGCGTGCTGTTCATGGTGCCGCTGCGCAAGCCGCTCATCGTGGACGAGCACGAAGTGCTGCAATATCCCGAAGGCACGGCCTGCGCCGAGGTGATCAAGGCCGGGTCAAGGGGCGGCTCGACGGCCAGCCGCGTCTTCTACGGCCTGGGATTGGGGGCGGTCTATGCGCTCTTCCAGAACGGCAACCTGATGAATGCCTGGCCGGCGACTCCCGAGTATCGCCCGGACTGGATGGGCGACCAGCACGTGATGAAGGGCTCGGCGATCAAGGCCGACGCCACCGCCGAGTATCTGGGTGTGGGCTACATCATTGGGCCGAAGACAGCGGGCATCATCTTTGCCGGTGGCGTGTTCAGCTGGCTGGTTTTGATGCCGCTGCTCTACTTCTTTGGCAAGAACCTGAGCATGCCGATCTATCCGGGCACCATCCTGATCCGGGACATGGGACCGAGCGAGATCTGGGCCACCTACATCCGGCCGATGGGTGCGGGCGCGGTGGCCGCGGCCGGCTTGATTACCCTCTTCAAGACGCTGCCCACGATTGTGGGCGCGCTCAAGTCGGGCTTCAAGAACATGGGCAAGAAGGGCGGCGTGGGCGTGGACGCGCCCAAGCGCACCGAGCACGATCTCTCCATGAGCACGGCCATCTTTGGCTGCATCGGGCTGGTGGTTCTGATGTTCATCTTCCTGGTCTTCAAGCCGGTGCCGGGCGCGCAGCTGGGACTGGTTGAGAACCTGGCCGCATCGCTGTTGATCATCTTCTTTGGCTTCCTGTTTGTGACGGTCAGCTCGCGGATTGTGGGTCTGATTGGCAGCTCGGCCAACCCCATCAGCGGCATGACGATTGCCACGCTGATGGCTACGTCGGCGATCTTTCTGGTGAGCGGCTGGGTGGGTCCGGCCTTTGGCGCGCTGGCCATCACCATTGGCGGCGTGGTCTGCATCGCCTCGGCTGAGGCAGGCGACACTTCGCAGGATTTGAAGACCGGCTACCTGCTGGGCGCCACGCCCATCAAGCAGCGGTACGCCTTCCTGATCGGCATCGTGTTTTCCACCATAGCCATTGGCGGCACGCTGAACATGATGAACCAGGGCCTGCAGGAGTTCCGTGAAGCTCCGCATGCTTGGGACATTGCAGCTGCGCATCCAGGCGTGACGATGCTGACCAGCACCACGGGCCTGATGGACAGCTTCCCGGTGAAGGCGGCCAAGGGCACCACAACCACCACCCACAAGAAGAGCGAGTACGTGCTGCTGAACGCGCTTGGCTCCGACGAGCTGGCCGATGGCAAGTATCTCTACTCGCCGGTTTCGCACCAGATTGAGGTGCAGTGGATTCCGGGCATTGGCAGCGAGCAGGCAGCAGCTCCGCAGGCCCGCTTGATGGCTACGGTCATCAACGGCATTCTAACCCGCAAGCTGCCCTGGGGCCTGGTGCTCCTGGGCGTCTTCCTGGTGATTGGCGTGGAGCTGCTGGGTATCCGCTCGCTCTCCTTTGCGGTGGGCGCGTACCTTTCCATCGGCACCACGCTGGCCATCTTTACCGGCGGCGTGGTCCGAGCCATGGTGGATGCCGCCGGCAAGAAGGACGATGCGGGCGAAGAGGGCGATGCTTCTTCTGGTTCCCTGTTTGCCTCCGGCTTGATTGCAGCCGGTGGCATCATGGGCCTAATGGGCGTGATCAACTCCTTCTTCCGCATGAAGTTCAGCCTGCCGAATTACATCGGCCTGCCGCATGGACCGATCTACAACGACGGCGTTTCCGTGCTGGCATTTTGCTTGCTGGCCTACGCGCTCTACTACTTTGCGCGCAAGCCGCTGGCCAAGTAACTCGACGGTTGCAAAACCCAACGCCCTGTCCACAGCTGCGGGCAGGGCGTTTGTTCTTGGTGTGGATCAGAAGCGCTCTTCGCGTGCGGCGTGGACAAAGCGCAGAATATTCACGGCCTCAGCGTCGACCGAATAGACCAAGATGTAGGGCAGAGGGTGTAGAACGAGTTCACGGGTCCCCAGCTTGCGGCCCATCCGGCCCTTTGAAGGAAAACTCTTCAGGGTCTTGGCCGCGGTATACAAGCGCTCCTGCGTAGCTTGGGAAAATTCAGGGTGGTGCAGCCGAAGGTAGCTGGCGATCTGCTCCAGATCGTCGGCGGAAGCCAGCGACCAGCGGAGCTGTTTCATGCCCGCAGGATCTTTGCGAATCGCAGATCCATCGCGTCTTCCTCAAGAAACTCGCCACGGGCGATCTGGTCGATGCCAGTTTGCACCTGCTCGTCGAACCAGCGCTCTCCCGCCAGCAGCCGGTCAACTGCCTCGACCACAAGTGCTTCCGCAGGACGGCCGGTGCGGGCTGCAAGGCTGGCCAATTCGACGGTCTGACGCTCAGGAAGCTGCATCTCCATCCTTCGAGCTTAGGAGCAGCTTCAGGGCATGTCAACAACAACCGGCCGGACTTGGGCAGAAGCCTGGCTGGTGGGTGAAGCAGGAGATGCAGGCGTGACCGTTTGCTACCACCACATCGCAGTGGTGGCCCTTACCACTGTCTTTGCTGCCTGATTCCACACCAGCCAGGCGTCCGCAGCGCCGTCGCGTACAGGGTAGCTGGGTGTTCCCAGGTCTCTGGGAGAGGAACCCCTACGCCTCGGTTCCCTCCGGTACCAGAAGCGTCAAGGCGTTAGGGACAATCTCCATGCGCACGGGCAGCACGCCCAGCGGCTCGCCATCGGCCTCGGCGCGCAACTGCTGCTGGTCGCCATCGAGCGGCTCGCACTCCACCACGTTGGCCTCAAGCCGCTCCACGGCCCCGCTGAAGGGATGCCTTCCCAGCGCCGCTCCCGCTACAAAACGCAGATACTCCCAGCGGCTTTGGGTAGAAAAGGCCAGCATCTGCAGGCGGTCGCTGGTAAGACTTGCGCCCGGCACCAGCGAACCCACCGCGCCCCCCAGCGAGCGCACCCGGATTACCAGCAACTGCGAGACATGGCGCGGTTCGCCACCATCCAGACGCACCTGATAGAGCGGAAAGCGGCCGTTGGCCCAGATGCGCAATCCATCCACAATGTAGAGCAGGTAGCCGATGTGGCGCTTGAGGCCGGGATCCATCTCCGCCATCAACTGGGCATCGGGGCCAACGCCTGCTGCCACCAGAAAAAAACGTTCGCGCTGCTCGCCACGGCGGTTGCAGTAGGCAATGCGCCCCACCGGCATCCGCACCGGCGTGGCCCACAGCAGCTTGGCGGCGGCGCGCGCCGGATCGCCTGCCAACCCCAGGCTTGCCGCCAGGGCGTTGGCGGTGCCAAAGGGAACCACGCCCAGCGCCGTATCCGTCCTATCCGTCCCGGCCAGCCCCTGCAGCGCGTGGTGGACGGTGCCATCGCCGCCGCAGACGATGACGGTGTCATAGCCTTGATCGGAGGCTTTGCGGGCCAGCACCGCCGCCGAGCCTGGGCCATTCGTCGCGTAACTGGCAAGCTCCGCGCCCTGGCTTGAGAGCACGGCCGCCACCGCATCCAACTGGGCGCGGCGCTGGGACGAATGTCCACCGGAGATAGGGTTCGAGATCAATGCTATGCGGCGCATTTTTTCGGGCTCCAGAATGATCCGTCTTCGGGGCCAAGTCAGCTGGAACCGCAAGACTCCCCCATCTTCGCAGGTTTTCCTTCAGCCGGGGGCCTACAGCAGGCCCGCAGCCCTCCAGCAACCCATATTAAAACAACATCTTCACACGTTTTCCGCCGAATTGCCGCGCAATTCACATGCGGCAGTCCGACCCCGTTGGCCTAAACTTTTTGCTATGGCCGCCATCCCTAACCTGACTCTCGACGCGGGCCTCCCGGCCAATGTTGACGCGGAAAAAACGATTCTGGGCGCAATCCTGCTGGAAAATGCCGCCCACTCTGAGGCCGCTGAAAAGCTGACCTCGGAAGACTTCTCACTCGACTCGCACCAGATCATCTACCGCCGCATGTCGGAGCTGATGGACACCCAGCGCGCGGTGGACATTGTGACCCTGGCGCACGAGCTGCAGCGCTCCAAGGAGATTGAGGCGGTGGGCGGCGTTGCCTACCTGGCCTCGCTCACGGAGGGTTTGCCGCGCCGGCCAGTGATTGAAGACTACATCCGCATCGTCAAGGAGAAGAGCCTCTTCCGCAAGGTGATGGCCATTTGCGCCGTGGCCATTGCGCGCGCCTCCGATCAATCCGACGCGGCGCTGGACGTGGTGGGCGAGGCTGAGCGGCAGTTGCTGGAGGCCACCCAGAGCTCCATCACCTACGGCTTGCAGCCCCTGGACCAGATTGTGGCCGGCTCGTTCGGCTCCATCGACAAGCTCTACGAGCAGTCGCGGGAAGTGACCGGTCTGGCTACGGATTTTACGGAACTGGACCGCATGACCTCTGGCTTCCAGAAGGGCGAACTCATCATCCTGGCCGCGCGCCCTTCCATGGGCAAGACGGCCTTTGCCATCAACATTGCGCAGAACGCAGCCATCAATCACGGCGCTGTGGTGGCGGTCTTCAGCTTGGAAATGAGCAAGGAATCGCTGCTCCGACGTATGCTTGCCAGCCAAGCCTGGGTGGACCAGCGCAAGTTGCAAACCGGTTTTTTGGGCCGAGAAGACCACGATAAGCTGCAAACCGCGCTCGGCCAGTTGGTGGAATCGCGCATGTTCATTGACGATTCGGCCGGTATCTCGCTCACCGAGATGCGCGCCAAATCCCGCCGGCTGAAGCAGACCCTGGGCAAGCTGGATCTGATTGTGGTGGATTATCTACAGTTGATGTCGGCGACGCAGCCGGGCTCCAGCAAAAAGGGCTACGAGAACCGTAACCAGGAAGTATCGGCCATCTCCCGCGGCCTGAAGGCGCTGGCCAAAGAGCTGGGCGTACCGGTGCTGGCGCTCTCGCAACTCTCCCGTTCCAGCGAACGCCGCGGCGACGACAAGCGCCCGCTGTTGAGCGATCTGCGCGAATCGGGATCGATTGAGCAGGACGCCGACGTGGTGATCTTCATCCATCGCGATGCGTATTATGATCGCGACAAGGAACTGAGCGAGAGCGATCGCGCCAAGAGCGAAATCATCATTGCCAAGCAGCGTAACGGCCCCACAGACACCGTGAATTTGAACTTCATCAGCCGCTTCACGCGCTTCGATAATCCGGATACCACGCACGAAGGGTAAGTGAGTGTGTCGCCGGCACTACAATCAAGCTGTATGCCGACCCACGTACGCTCCCACGCAAAGATCAACCTAGGACTGGCGATCGGGGCACCTCGCCCGGATGGCTTTCACGCGCTCTCGACCGTTTACCAGACCCTTGAAGTGCATGACACGGTAACAGTGACGGCTTGGCAGGCTTCGCAAACGGTACTGCGCCTCACCTCGAACGACGAACGCGTCCCCACCGATGGCCGCAACACGGCCTGGAAGATGGCGGCGTTGGCGCTGGAGGCGCTGGGGATCACCGCTGAAGTGGAGATCCATATTGAGAAGCGGCTGCCGGTGCAGGGCGGGTTGGGAGCCGGCTCTGCCAACGCGGTGGCGGCACTGGTGGGGCTGGAGACGGAGTTGGGAATCTTTTCTGGCGGGTTGGCCGGCTGGCAGGTTGGCGAGTTGGCTGGTGTTTCGGGAGAAGATGCACCGTGCGATCCCACCCTTGCGGCAAAAGCGCCGCAAGGATGGGGTACCCGGAATGCCGGTGTTGACCGGCGCTGGTGGCTCTCCAAGCGGCTGGAGATTGCCGCCCGGGTGGGCTCGGATGTGCCTTTGTTTCTGATAGGTGGGGCCACGCTGGGGCTGGACCGGGGCCAGGAAGTCTTTCCCTTGCCGGACTTTGAGCCGGTGTGGTGCGTGGTGGCAACGCCCGAGGTTGGCGTATCCACTCCGCAGGCATTTCGCGACTGGGACGCCCATTGTTGGACGGAGGGTTTGACCGCGGAGCGCAGTGCCGGTAAACTAAGTGAGTTGAGCCATGCCTACGCGAGCGCCTTTGCGGGAGCAATCCCCGGAGGACAGCAGATGGCGGGCTCCTCCGGTGTCCCTTCCGAGTTTTCAATTGGCGGACGGGACCTGGCCGGGCCAACAGGGTCCGCGCTTGTCCGCACCGGGATTCTTTGCTGGATCGACAACGACTTCGAGCTTGTTGTCTTCCGCCAGCAGCCTTCCCTTGCAGAGATCAAGCGCATCCTTGCTGCCGCCGGTGAACCGGGGGCAGCTCTGCATGCTTCGCTTTCGGGGTCTGGTTCGGCACTTTTCGGGTTATACCTGACCCGGGAAGATGCGGAAGCAGCCTGCGAACGGTTGCGGTTGGCCGGAGTGAAAAGCGTTTTGACGCGCACACTTCCCCGCCGCGAGTATTGGAACGGGATGTTGACGTGCGGGGCGGATTGACAGCCGTTTGTTCGGTGAGAAAGACTCGCCGTTGGCTGCCATGTTGGGCGATCGTCTAATGGTAGGACAGTGCCCTTTGGAGGCACTTGTCCAGGTTCGAATCCTGGTCGCCCAGCCAATTTTCTACTGAAGTACCGAACAACTGCCAAAGCCAACCAGCTTGGAGGGAATCGGAAGATGGAAGCAGCAATCACGGTGACAGCGGAAGCGACGAAGACGGAGAGCACGCCGGTGGCTCAGAGCCCCGCGGTAACAGGCAAAGCGCCGGTTGCTGGAGCGCCTGCCGCTGCCAAAGACGCCAAGACTGCCCCGGAGCGCAAACGGGTTCGCAATTTGAGCGAAGACAAGCGCTTCAAGCTTTTCAGTGGCACGGCCAACAAGCCGCTTGCCGAAAAGGTCGCCCAGCAGATCGGCGTGTCGGTGGGTGAGGTTCGCATCCAGCGTTTTGCCGATGGCGAAGTCTACTTCCAACTGCTTGAAAATGTCCGCGGCCAGGACGTGTTTGTTGTCCAGCCCACCTGCTTTCCGGTCGACCAGCACCTGGTTGAGCTTTTGATCATGATTGACGCGCTGAAGCGCGCCTCGGCCGCCCGCATTACCGTGGTGGTTCCCTATTACGGCTACGCCCGCCAGGACCGCAAAGACCGGCCCCGCGTAGCCATCAGCGCCAAGCTTGTGGCTGACCTGCTGACCACAGCCGGCGCCCATCGGGCGCTGTTTGTTGACTTGCACGCCGCGCAGATCCAAGGCTTTTTCAATATCCCCGTGGATCACCTGTTTGCCTCGCCGGTTCTGGTGAGCTACTTCCGCGAGCGCAATCTGCCCAACCTGATCGTGGTTTCGCCGGACGCCGGTGGGGTGGAGCGGGCGCGCTTCTTTGCGCAGAAGATTGGCGCTCCGCTGGCCATTGTGGACAAGCGCCGCACCGACCTCAACGTAACCGAAGTGATGCACGTGATCGGCGACGTGAAGGGCAAGACCTGCCTGATCATTGACGACATTATCGACACCGCGGGAACGCTGGTGAAGACCGTGGACGCGCTCTACGCGAACGGCGCCGCCAAGGTTCATGCCTGCGCCAGCCACGCCGTGCTTTCCGGCCCTGCCGTGGAGCGCATCGCCAATTCGCGTCTGGAAGAAGTGATTGTGACCGATTCGATTCCGCTGCGCGAAGCTGCGCAGAAGCTGGACAAGATCAAGGTGGTTTCGATTGCCGGCCTGGTGGCCGCTGCCATTGAGAATATCCACCTGGAGACCAGCGTCAGCACCTTGTTTTCTTAAGAGCAGCTTTTAGCTGCTAGCTCCTAGCTTCCAGCTGGAGCATGGGAAGGTTAGCCTCTGCGGCAACGCAGGGGAGAAGGCTTGAAGAAGATGCCGGAAGGAAGTTATTCCGGTTCCGTTGGAAACAAGCGGCTAGGAGCTAGAGGCTAGAAGCTGATAGCTGCTTTTAACAAAGGGAGCGGGGTTTGACGGTGTGCACCCGAAGGGTGCGGCTAGTAGCTGGAAGCTAATAGCTAGAAGCTGTTCTTCCGTGCCCGAGAGAAACGAGAGAGAGAATGCCTGAAGTAGTGATCGCCAAAGCCCGTGTGGGCAAGTTCAATAAGAATGCGGCTCGCCGCGTACGTGTTGCTGGCAAGATTCCCGCAGTGATTTATGGTCCCGGTGCCGATCCGGTGGCTCTTGAAGTGGAACCGAAGGCGATCGAGCGGATTCTGTTCTCCGAGTCGGGCCACAACACGATTTTCGACGTGCAGGTTGCCGGTCAGCCGGACGTGAAGGCCATGATCGTGGACTGGCAGCGTGAGCCGCTGAAGGATCTGCTGATCCACATCGACATGAAGCGTATTGCCCTGGACAAGAAGCTGAAGGTCAGCGTCCGCGTGAAGCTGCTGGGCGTGCCTGCTGGCGTCAAGAACGAAGGCGGCATTCTGGATCAGGTTCTGCGCGAAGTTGAGATCGAGTGCCTGCCGGGCGACA
>Ga0181520_10006158_pt1 | contig 18555 bp, 14 predicted proteins | sample PEATcosm2014_Bin_29_FD_132451 | JGI IMG/M metagenome (GOLD analysis project Ga0181520, IMG submission 132451) | Peatland microbial communities from MTU Mesocosm Facility, Houghton, MI, USA - PEATcosm2014_Bin02_30_metaG | ecosystem: Environmental > Terrestrial > Soil > Wetlands > Peat | place...
ACCTTTAGGGGAAGCAGAGCACACACATGGACGGACAAAATCGCCTCCGAAACTCCAAGAGGCCCCTTTTCGTGACCAAGTCACACCGCTGCCTGCCCCGATACGGCGGGTTGGTCGCGGCGGCCAAGACGGGAGAAACGCCGCTGGAAGCACTTTTTTCTGACTTGTTCCGCCGTTGCCGCCGGCGAACCGGGTGAGAAAGGCTCGCAGAGGACATGCGATTTCCGCCTAACCATCCGACTTTTGTGCAGGCCATGCCGAACTACGCGATTCCCCCTCACCCCACTGTTGTGGTGTTCGTTTCATCCCCTGGCCGCTAGTCGGCCGGACAGGAATTGAGTAAACTAACCGCAAAGTGATTGCGATTTTCGCTCTTGGAGCACCATGCCAGCCAATTTAACCCAACAGTACCTGAAGGCCGAGGAAGAATACCGCCGGGCCACGACCCTCGAAGAAGAACTGGCTTGGCTCCAGGTCATGCTCAAGGAGATCCCCAAGCATAAAGGGACCGACCACCTCCAGGCCGACCTGAAGACCAAGATCGCCAAGCTCAAGAAGGATCTGGTCAGCGAGAAAGCCAGCGGCAAGAAGGGCGGACGTGGTCTTCGTATCCCGCGGCAGGGCGCCGGTACAGCAGTCCTTCTGGGCGGTCCCAACGCGGGGAAGAGCCAGTTGGTTTGCAGCCTCACGCGGGCCACGCCGGAAGTCGCGCCCTACCCCTTCACGACGCGGACGCCGGCCCCCGCCATGATGCCCTACGAGGACGTGACGGTGCAACTCATCGACACGCCGCCGATCACCAAGGATTTCATGGATCTGCACATCCAAAACTTGGTACGTTCGGCGGAATTGGCGCTCTTGATGGTCGATCTGGGCAGCGACGACGGCGTGGAACAGTGCCAGGAAGTCCTCGATCGGCTCATGGATACCAAGACCCGTCTGGGGGCGACATCCTACCTGGACGAGAACGACGTGGGCCTTTCCTACACCCGCACCTTTGTCGTGCCCAACAAGATCGATCTGCCCGAGGCGGCCGAGCGGCTGGGGCTTTTCCACGAGCTTTGCCCGCTGGATTTCAGCGAATACCCGATTTCGGCAGCCGAGGGCACGGGTCTTGAGGCGTTGCGCGAGGCCATTTATCGCTCCTTCGACGTGATCCGCGTCTATAGCAAGCTGCCCACGGCCAAGGAAGCGGACCGCGATCGGCCCTTCACCGTGCGTCGCGGCAGCTTATTGATCGACATGGCCGCCCAGGTCCACAAGGATTTCCTCGAGGGCCTCAAGTTCGCGCGTGTCTGGGGCGAGGCCGTGCACGACGGCACCGTCGTCAAGGGCGACTACGAGTTGCACGACAAGGACATCGTCGAGTTGCACATGTGAAAACCTACTTGAAAGGGTTGCCTCTATGACCAATCCCGAAATTGCCGACACCTTCGATTCGGTCGCCGACATCCTAGAGTTTCAGGGGGCGAATCCTTTCCGCGTGCGTGCCTATCGCAATGCGGCCCGCACGATTCGCGATCTGCCCGAGTCGATGGCAGAGATCGTCGCGGATCCGCAGCGCGCGCTGACCGACATCGAGGGCATTGGCAAGGATCTGGCCGAGAAGATCGCCGCCCTCGTGACCACCGGCACGTTGGAAATGCTGGAAGAACTCAAACAGCAGGTGCCGGAATCGGTGATGTCGATCATGCGCGTGCCGGGCCTGGGACCGAAGCGGGCCGCCATGCTGTACAAGGAACTCCAAGTCGCTTCACTGGAAGAGCTTCGCGCGGCCTGCGAGGCCCATAAGGTCCGCGAACTCAAGGGCTTTGGGGCCAAGACGGAAGAGTCGATCCTGGCCGGACTGCAATTTGCCGCCGAGGCCGACAAGCGGGTCCTCTGGGCCGAGGCCGACAACTTCGTGCGAGAGATCCTGGCACACATGCGCGGCTGCCCGGCTGTCGCCCAGATCGAGGCCGCCGGCAGCTACCGCCGTGGCCGCGACACGGTGGGCGACCTCGATTTTCTCGTCGTTGCCGGTGATGTCGGCGTGGTCATGGACCACATGGCCGCGTACCCGGGCCTGGCCGAGGTCCAGTCCCGTGGGGAAACGAAACTCACCGCCCGACTGCGCAGCGGTCTGCACCTCGATCTCCGTGTCGTCCCCGCCGAGTCGTTCGGCGCGGCCATGCAGTACTTTACCGGATCGAAGGCCCACAATGTCGTCGTCCGCGGGCTGGCCAAAGACCGCGGCCTGAAGATCAACGAATACGGGGTGTTCCGCGGCGAAGAGCAGATTGCCGGACAGGATGAAGAGGGCGTGTACGCCGCGATCGATCTGCCCTGGTTTCCGCCCGAGATGCGCGAGGCCCGCCGCGAGTTTCAGTGGGCCGCCGAAGGCAAGCTACCGCGCCTGATCGAACTCGGCGACATGCGCGGCGACCTGCACATGCACAGCACCTGGACCGACGGCCAGGCCACGATCGAGGAAATGGCCCTGGCGGCCAAGGCCCGCGGTTTGAAGTATATCGCCATGACGGATCACTCCAAGCGGGTGACGATGGTCAATGGGCTGGACGAAACGCGTATTCTGCAGCAGTGGGAAGAGATCGACCGGCTCAACGAGCGGCTCAGCGGCATCACGGTGCTCAAGGGCGTGGAGGTCGACATCCTGGAGCGCGGCGGGCTGGATCTCAGCGACGACGTGCTCAAGGAGGCCGACTGGGTCAACGCCAGCGTCCACTATGGGCAGAACCAGTCGCGCGAACAGATTACCCGCCGCGTGGTCGATGCCTTGCAGAACCCTTATGTGCGGGCCTTCGCGCATCCCACGGGCCGCATGCTCACTCAGCGCAAGCCCTATGAAATCGATCTCTCCGCCGTGATTCGCGTGGCCGCCGAGCACGGCAAGGCGCTGGAGCTCAACGCCCACCCCCTGCGGCTCGACCTGGACGACGTGGCCTGTGCCGAGGCCAAGGATCGCGGCGTGTTGATCGTGATTTCCACCGACTCGCATCGGCCCGAGGGGCTGGCGGCCATGCGTTACGGCATTTTACAAGCCCGCCGTGGCGGCTTGACCAAGAACGACGTGCTCAACACGCGGACGTGGGCGCAGGTCAAGAAGCTGCTGGGGCGGTGAATCTCGCGACGGCGCAGTAAGAGTGTAGCAGCCGTCGTTTCGATGGAAGACATGCAGTTGTTGCAAGCCCTGGAGGACCAAGCTGACGTGAAAGCGGCACTCAAGGCCCGCAAGGAAACAGTCGCGGTGCCCTTAGAGAAGGTCAAGGCAAGGCTGAGGATGAAGTAGACAATGGCCGAGTAAAATGTGTCCTCCAAGCCGTCCGCGGTTCGGCAGTTGCGGAAACTGCCGGCGATGCAGAATCCGGTGCAGCAACCGTCCGAGCATGTGAGGAAATGACCGGCGAGGCGAGATCGGGCCGGATGGGACCGATGCAGACAACCCTAAGAAAATTACGAGGGGTTTCCAGAATTTGCTATCCCTCTCGAAGATTCATGTTTATCCCCAGTCGGATATACAGCGGATGGGGAGGGATTCGAACCCCCGGTGGAATTTCTCCCACTGCGGTTTTCAAGACCGCCGCAATAGTCCGCTCTGCCACCCATCCAAACCCGTATTTTGCGGGCTTTATGCGTTTCTTCCGGGTTCAAGTGTCATGTTTGTGACACCATTTTGACACCCGCATGACAACCGATTTGATGACCATACCGTACCAATCGACCCCCCGCCGGTACCAGTGGGTGCCCGTGACACCACCCAACATTCTGAGGCAAGGTGACGTCAATATCCAAATCTACCACGAACACGGCCGTCAGCAAACCCCGCCCTGAATCGGAGGCCATATAGGGAGTACGAGCGATGGGGAATCGGCCATCGGTTACTCGACTTGCAGTACGCCGAACTTGTTGAACTTGTGAAAACTGGGGCCGACGCGCGACCAGTCCCAAGCCGCGGCCGGGCTGCCGTCGTAATCCAATCAGTAGGAATTCGCCCTCCAGCGCGTGTGGGGACGCGGCGTCACGTTGCCTAACGGATCGAGCAAAGCGTAGGGGACAAACACCTCGGCCGTCCAAGCGGAGATATCGGCGCCCGGCTTGGCGACTCAGCCTGAAACGGAGGTCGCCTTTCCGAAGAACAATATCCGCTCGGCGTTCTTCAAATAAACCTTCTCCAAAACGTCTTTGGGCAGAAACACGCCATAGATCATCCAGAAGCCCTGCAAATGGTGACTCGGGGTAGAGTCGAAATATTCGTCGTCGCTTTCCAGGAAGCGATAGTACGTGCGAAATGCCTCGCGTTGGCACGGTGTGTCGGTGCCCAGCATGATCCGGTCTTGATACTTCAGAAAGAACTTGCGCGTCGTATACGGCTGCCGGCCGAGTTCGGAAATCCGGGCGGAAATATCCACGAACAAGTTCGGATAGCGATCGAGCCATTTTGCCACGGTCGCCAGGTCCTCGGCGTTGTTGTCGAAGTGGGCGCCGAGGAACGTCGTCCGGGGATGTCTGGCGACCAGGCGAATGAATTGGGCCAGCAGTTCCTTTTGGGTCGGATAGTCCTTGCCGTAGAACAGCCAGTCGGGATGTTGGTTCAATTCGTGCCAGCGCTCATTGTTGCGATCCAAGGGCGTGAAGAACGCCGCCGGATCGGCGGTGTGGATCATCACGGGCCGATGATACTTGGCGCAAGTCTCGAAAATCGCATCGAGCTTAGGATCGTCGACTTTCAACAGCGTGCCGTCTTGGTGGCGAACGCCCAGCCCAAACGTCTTGTGGAATTTCAGGCCCTTGGCGCCTGCACGAAAACCGGCCTCCAATCGTTCGGCCTCGCGGCGGCCCCAATCGGCATCGTCGATGCCGGTAAAGTTGATCTGCGCGAAGGTGAGGAAGCGGCCGGGATGGGCGTTGTCCAGGGCGTCGAGGGTTTCCTGGAGCGTGTCGCCCCACATCCCGTCCAGGTTGACGACCGTGCGCACTCCCGCCGCGTCCATTTCGGCCAGGTAATGTGCCACGCGCTCGGGGGTCAGGAACTTCTTGCCCGCGCCCAGATGGTTATGCACGTCGATGGCAGGAAATGCCGACTTCTCCACGTTCGTCGTTTTCGTGACGAGCATCGACTTCGGCGACCAGTCCTTGAGCTTGAGTTCGCGGATATCGGACGGCGGCTCCGTGTTGGCGGATATGGGCGACAACAGGCACAATGTTGCCGCAACGATAAGAAGGTACTTGGACATGCTAAGGAAGCTCCTTGCAGGAAGTGGGAAACAACGGCCACCCGGATACGCGCCGGGCAGCGAACGGTTATTAAAAGAATCTCTCATCTGATACTTCTCATTCGGACGCCTGTAGACGCGGCCCAGTGGCGCTCTACGACATCGCCATTCACCGGAATCCAGTCCTTGCCTGACACGAAGGCCTTACCGATCTTGATTGTATCGCCCAGTACGTTGATCCTCGTAGCCATGAACGAATCTCCGAGGTTTTGTTACCACTACAGCGCGAAACCTGTTATTCGCGCCACTTGAGTATACCCTTGCACCTATTCGAGGAAAAGCAGATGGCCGCAAAGCTGCTTGAGGCCGCGGCGGGACTGTGGTTCGTGGTTCGCGCGGCAGCGGTGTTCATTTGGACGACCATCCCTTACCGCGCGGAGTGGCGCTACGGGCTGGCCGCCCACAAGGGCATTGCCCTAGACGCAGGACATTTCTGCCAGAACCTGTATCTGGCCTGCGAGGCGATTGGGGCGGGGACCTGCGCCGTAGCAGCCTACCCACAGGAGATCATGGACTGCCTTGTGCGGGTGGACGGCCAAGAGGAGTTCGTCATCTACTTGGCCCCGGTGGGCAAGTTTTAGGCCCGGACGATAAACAACTTACGTGTTTCTGCGACGGTGGCATGCCTTAAGCCTTCTAGGCTAGGCATGTCGGCGGCAAACATGCTAGCCTCGAAGGCTTAAGGCATGCCACGCAAATCCAGAAGGTATTCGTCCGTCGTCCTTACGGTAACTGTTTCCCTGCGGGCAATTTCATTCCCGACGGACGCAGTCTCGTCATGGGTTCGTTGCGAATCAGCTTCTCCCATTCGCCATAACCGGGGTTGGGCAATACGAACCAGTCGATCCCCCAGTGGCAAGCAGCGTCGTCAACCGACCTGAACCTGGAGTCAATGGCTTTCTTGCAGGCGTCGAGACCGTCGTTGGCAGTCAATTTCCCGGCAATAAAGGTCTCAGAGAAATCCCGCAGATTGTCGCCAAAGGTAAGGAGAACATTGTATCGGGCTGCCGCCATTTCCCGACGGCTGGTCTTGTCCGATGACGCGCCTTTCTTCTTGAGCAGAAGTCGTTGTTCTATGCCCTCGGTGTTAATCCCCAACCGCTGCAGGGCGTTCGCCGTCGATCCGCAGTTCTCTTCGAGCCGGTTTGAAATGAAAATCACCGTCACGCCACGCTCTTCGGCTTTCTTGATGAACTGCTGGGCACCGGGGACCAATCGCACGGCGCCGGGGTAATCTCGTTCGTACATCTCCCAGAGGTCGTCCGAATACTCCGCGTCGTTCTCGAATAAGAAGGACTCGAACGCCGAATTGTCCAAGACGGTCTCATCCAAATCCATGATCACAGCCGGCTTGAGCGGTTTAGGGTTTGCTGCTGCCAAAAGCGCCTCAAGGCGTATTTCGGCCGTCTTGTAGACTTGAAGGCAGCAGGCGCGATACTCGGCTGCCGTTTGGATGTAGAGATTCGCCCCCAGCCGCGCCTGCATGGAAAAAAGGTCCGCCGGCTTGGTTCCGGCCGGTTGACGCGACGACGCGAGCCGAGGTCCCGTCGATCCAAGCAACAGCCCCGCGACAAGGCAGGCAAAACACGGGAGCATTGCACGGAAAGAACGGTCAGCTTGCACTGCGATTCCCCTTTTGGTTTGCTTTAAGGCTTCGTGACAAGATCGAATCTTAGGAGCTATCGCTTTGGCTGTCAAGCGGCCTCCACTGGCCTGTTCCTTGCCTTCGGCTTCAGACATATTTGTGTCAGGAAATACTTGCCAAATCTCTACTTGCTGCGTAGAATCCGTTGCGGTCGAGAGAATTCTGGAAGAAATGCGATAACTATGGCTATACACCACATCACACCGATCCTGATCCTGGCACTTTCTTGGGCAACTAGCGTGCAGGGCGTCGTGGCCTCCAAGCCCGTCAAGACCCAGCAGGAACAAGAGGCTTGGTTAGTCCAGTTAGCCGACAAGCGTTTTACGCAATGGGACCACAATCACAACGGCATTCTCGAACTCGAGGAGGTCGATCGAGAGGTCGAAAACCACTCCGTGCGCGGACGCGAGGCGGCCGTCATGGTTTGCCTTCGCCGGCATCTGGCGTCGAAAGACAACCAGCCCCGCTTGTCGCGAGAGGAGCTGCTGGCTCTGTTCCGAGATCGTGCTTTTGAAAAATCGGTCGAGGCGGCCGCCAAGAAGTTGGAAACGATTGACCGCGCCCTTTTCCTGCCGACCGATCCCGACCTTGCCACCTTCCACCAAGGCCGTCTGGGCGATTGCTATCTGCTAAGCGTGATTGCCGCCGAGGCGCATCGCAGTCCCGCCGCGTTGCGCGGCATGATCCGCCCGGTGGTGACCGGCGGCTTCGAGGTTGTCTTCGGCAACGGCCAGAAGATCAAGGTGGAATTCATCACCGATAGCGAATTGTTGCTCGGCGCCAGGATGGACAGCAATCACGGCAGTTGGCTGGCCGTGCTGGAAAAGGCCTACGGCATCATCCGCCAGCACACACGAGCCAAGAAAGAGAACAAACCGCTCAACTCCCGCGAGGTCGTACCGGTCGAAACGTTGTCCGGCGGCGACACCAGGCCAATCATTTCACTGCTGACCGGACATCAGGCTGCCTCGCAGCCGCTGAACAAGTCCGGCAAGCGCGAGCAGTTGCATACTCTGCTTGTCGACTTGACCAAGAAGCGGCGATTGATCTGCCTATCCGTGCATAACGACAATCATCCGCCCGGCATCGTGAATAAACATGCCTACGCCCTGATGGCCTACGACGGCCAACTGCGGAAGGCGACCGTATTCAATCCTTGGGGCAACACCTTCACGCCCAAGGGTATGCCCGGCCTGACCAACGGTTACACCACGCAACACGGCTTGTTTAGCGTTCCGCTCGATGAAGTCCAACAGGTCTTCACCGCGCTCTCTTACGAGACCGACAAAGCTTTGCCCAAGTAACCCGGAAATTCCAAGTTGAAGTTTCGCTCGATCCGACTGCTGGCATTCGTGTTTTCCCGAAATGGGCTGTGGTGCGCAGCCGTCCTGATGCATCTGGCGACCTGGGGTATGGTCTTGGAATGCCTGGAGCATACGGACATTGGGATGGGCATTACCGCGCCGCCAGTACTGATTGCCACTGTGGGTGTGGCGTTGCTGGGACTGCTGGCCACCGTGGCGTGGATCGTCCTGCTCCTGCGCGCCTGGCTTGGCCGGCGGGAAACGATCCGCAAGCTGCGTGCCCTCGTCCAGGCTGTGGTGGTAGGGGGCCTGGCATGGGTGTCGGGCTGGATCATGTTCCTCGGGAGCGTGCAACTTGTGGGACAAGGTCCCAAGGTCGAGAAAATGCTCCAGCAAGAACGGGTAGAAGAGCTTGCAACGATCCGCCGGAACCGGGTAGCAGAACTTGCCAGGCAAGGGCCGGGCGCTATTACGGCCCTGGTGGAGGTCCTCAACGACGAGGATCAGGAGGTCCGCCTGGCGGCCGCGCGGGCACTAGGCGAAATGGGGCCGCAGGCGCTGGCGGCCTTGTCGGTCCTGGAGAAACGACTCAAGCTAAATGCCGCGACGGTGTCGCTGGAAGCCTCTATCTGCTTGCTGGCGATGCAGAAGATTGCACCGCAGTCGGCGCTCGACTACTTGACCGCAGCGCTGCACGAGACCGATCCCCGGATTCGCATTCAGGCAGTCCGCGGCTTCTGTCTGCTGAAGCGCGAGGCCAAGACCGTCGTGCCCAAGACCGTCGTGCCGATTCTGATCGCCGCCCTCGGCGAGCCGGACGCAGAGGTTCGGCGGGCTGCCGCGCAACAGTTGGGCGAGATCGGGCCGGCCGCCAAGGAGGCAATTCCCGCCTTGTTGAAAGCAGCCGAGGATCCCGATCGGTCGATCCAAATGGAATCATATACAGCGCTGAGGCAGATCCAAACCGAGCCGGGCAACCCGAAATAGGTTGATACCGTGTCGAACATCTCTATCTCTCCGCCTTGTCCCGCTGTACCGACCGGCGAATAATAGCATGTAATCTTCAACGGCGTTTCTTGAGAATGCACGTCATGAAACCGGAGAAAGCGGAGGATAAATGAAACCCTTGCGATGCCTGATCTTGATTGTTGTGGCGGCGCGTTGTGCGGGCCCGGCAGTCGGGGCCGATGCGGAAAAGCTCAAAGACAAGAGCTTTGTCGCCGTGGTCCAAGAGCGCTTTGATAAATGGAGTCGGGAAAAAACGCTCACCGCCGCCGCGGTCGTCAAGCTCATCGCGAAAGCGTCCGCACATGGCGACGAGGCAGCCGCGCTGGTCGCCATCCATCGACACCAACATGCCCACGCGGATTGTGCGGTCACAAAGGAGTTTCTGTTGCGGCCGGCGAAGTCTGGTGCGGATGCGGCCCATCTGGAAGGTGACTTCCAAGCTGCGCGTAAACGGATCGCCAGCGCCACGCGGGAATTGTTCGTCGGCCACGCGCCAACCTTGAAAGCCATCCACCAAGGTGATCGCAGCGACTGTTTCTTTCTGGCCAGCGTCGGCGCAGCGATCCACAGCAACCCGCAACGCATCCGCCGGCTCTTCCAGATCCATGACGACGGTTCTTTCGACGTGGTCTTTTCGGAGCAGCACAAAGAACATGTTGCCCGGCTGACCGACGCGCAAATCGGCCTCGTCGCCGATGAGGACGACCGTGCCGAAGGGATCTGGTTGACCGCGCTGGAACTGGCGATGGGCCGCCGCATCAACCAGGCCCTGCATACGGCCATCAAGCATGGGAAGGGAAAAGAAATGCTGTCATTGGACCGCATAGGCGGGGGTGGCGACCCATCCAAAATCATGGCGCAACTCACCGGTCATCACATCGTCGGCTTGGAAGTCGAGCCGGCCGCCACGGCCAAAATCCGCGAGGCCGCCAAGACGGCCCACACGTACCTTGCCTGCCTCACCATTGGCAAGTTCAAGGCTGCGCCGCCGCCGGGCATGATCGCCGGCCATTGCTATGCCATCATCGGCTATGACGCCCAAAAGGACGCATTTCAGATCTGGAATCCGCACGGCAACAACCACAAGCCCAAGGGACCGCCGGGGCTTGCCAACGGCTATCCCACCGACGACGGCCATTTTTCCATGCCCCTGCGCGATCTGCTCGCCAGCGTGAAAGGCACGGTTTGCCATGAAACGAACCAGCCAATGAGCAAAGATGATCGACCGTAAACGGCTTGGAGCCTCGCTCCAAGCTCTCTGGCTGCCGCCTGCCTGGTAGCCGAAGCGCAGATACCAGGTATCATACTATGGTCCTTTTTGCCGCGGATCCGGATCGGTCGATCCAAAGGGAATCACAAGTAGCGCTGACGCGGATCCAAGCTTAGCCGGGCAACCTGAAATAGCTCGGACCGTGCCGGCGAAAATCCCAAACCGTTCCTACTGTCACCTCTTTCCGCCCGCGCTCGCCTCGCCAGCTTTTGTCGGGGTGAGGGTTTCGCCGCGCAGGATGGCGCGAACCAATGCGTACTCCCACTCGTAGACGTTCCGCAATTCGGCGTCCGGTTCGAGGTCGCCGGTCACACCCATCTGCTGGTCGCAAAGGCGGTCACCGTAGCCGATCACGATTACCATGCCCTGGCCCACCTTCCGCCACGCGCCGACCGCGTGTCCGTCGATCCAAACGAAAGATTCGCCACCGCTGACCTGAAGCGCGGAGCTTGTGGCGACGGTCTTCAACCCCTGGGCGCAGTGCAGCGCGCCCTGCAACGCGGTGGAATGATCGACCGACATCTGGAACGGTTCGAGCAGGTCGTTGGTGGTGGCGTGCTCACTCAATTCGCCGGCGGCCGGCTCATCGAGCTGATCGCGGATCAGAGAGAGTTGCTTGGCGTCTTCAATGAATGCCTTGTCGTTCTTGTACGAATCCAAGACCAACAGTTTTCCGCCACGACTGACGTACTGGGCAAGATCGCGCAAATACTCCTTGGATACCGGCCTTCTCGGATAGGCCACGACGAGTAGATCGACGTCGCTGGCAAAACCGTACGGGGCCGGGCGGCGGGCGGTGAAATAGCCCAAACGCAGAATCCACCGCTCGAAAACACCGAACCCGTGGGGACGGCCGTCCATGAACCCGTTCACTGGGAGCCTCGCGCCGCTGACAGAGCGATCCATGACCGCCAGGAGCGGGTGGTGCTCGGGCAACGGCGCTGGCATGGGCATTGCCCGTTGCTGAGCGGCGGCCACGCCCCAGGTGGTTGCCGTGTAACCCAGCAGGGCTGCGACGAGCATGACCAGCCCTATCTGACCGGAACCCCAGGCGGCCCAGCATGCGCCGCAGGCCAACGACACCGTCAGGGCGATGAGCCACGGCCACGGTTCCACGGCAGGCCGTCGATGATTGAGCCACTCGACCATTCCCATCATCAGCTCCAACTTGCCGGGATCGAACTCGCAGAAATTGGAGAAGTCGGTCGAGTCGGTGAAGGCCAACACGTGCCCTTGTCCATAGTTGGTCGACCAAAGTTGCACGAAGGCGCCGTAGCGCATGTCGGCGCTATCGGCAGGTTGGGGATAGAAGTTGTCGACGTGGTAGTCGGCCGTCTTGTTCTTCAGCCCGGTGGCGAGAATGGCCGCCCGGCCAAAGCCGAAGCCGACATCGAGCGAGCAGGACGTGGCGAAATCCATGCGCTTGATATACTGCACCGACGGGTGGGCCGCCCGCGGCGGCTCCAGCACGTCCGTGAACACCGAATCGATGCCGAACAGGCAATCCGGCACGTACTTGAAGCCGAATCGCTCCGCAATCTGGTTCAAGCGGCTGCTGGTGCCGTACACGTTGGTATGCTCGCCGATCAAGAGCAAGCCGCCACCCCGCTTGACAAAGCGGCGAATGTTCTCGATTTTATGATCGGAGTAGAAAGGCCGGTCCTTGGGCGTCTTAATCACCAGCACATCGCAGTCTTGAAGAACGGCATCGCCGATTGGCTGCGTGAGTCGCGACACATCGTAGAAGTGCTGCAGATAATCATAGATGCAGTAGTAGGTATAGCCGGACTTGTTGCCGTACCACTCCGTGTCGAACGGTTTGTCGGTCCGTTCCCAGACCTTTTCCGGATCGGGATTGTACTCGTCAATGACAACGCGGCCCTCTTTTCGAGGTCCTACCGGGTCCCAGAGCATCGCTGCGGTCATTGTCCCCGCGGCGGCGCAGGTCAGGAGTACGGCCAGGGCTTGACGCCACCCGGCCGCCGCCAGCGAGGGCCGCCGCATCGCAAGCTCTGACGACGTTCCGGCAGATGCGTTCCCGAGCGGACAAAAACGCCATGCCAAAAGCACCGGTACGATCAGCATGGCCAGATGAGTCCAGCCACTCCAGAACCAGTAAACCGAATTGAGCGGCTGCTCATATTCCGTCCGCAGCACGCCCTGGAGAAATATTGACATCAACAATCCGGCACGGACGGGAAGCCAGAGGGCCACCAGCCCCAGCAGTTTCCAAGGCGCGGCGAGCCGCCGGAACCAAGCCAAACGCGTCCGACTTTCCGGGCCGGCCTGCCACGACAAGAGCACCGCTCCGCCAATGACGAACGAGAAGCTCACGGGATCCAACAACAACTCCCATGTGGCGCCCAGCATGTGAACTGCACGCATCGAGAAGATCGCAACTGTCGAATCATGCACGCCCGACTCGATCCCGAGGAGTGTCGCAATCGTGCCAAGCATACCGGGCAAGGGGGCCGGCAATTCATGAGATCGGGCCGTGAACATCTGGTAAACATCCAATCCGAACGATTGGACAACCAGCACGCAACCCGCCAGCAACATTCCGTTGGCAAGTCGACGCACGATCACGCCGGGCCAGCCAACCGGTGACGGCGCCAGACTCAGCGTCAGCCCGATCGACAGCAATGCGACCGGGGTCCGCATCCCATTGGGCCAACAAACGGCTACTGGTATCGCCAGGAGCAGTGCAATCAGGACATGACGACGCGAAAGGGGGCGCTGCGGGAGTGTCGTCAGCAGGGTCGTGCCAAGGCCGACGAGGAGCAGCCAAGTCCTGGGCTCAGGTCGATGATAGTATTGCAGCCCGAACAACCAAGAGGCCGACAACAGCGCAAGACCAATCCAGCCAAGCATGGGATGATTGCCTCTTAGGGAACGGGTTGAGATGGCTCGGGCTTCTCTGCCGGCTTGGGTTCAGCCACGGGTCTTGGCTCAACCAAGGGCTTAGGTTTATCCGAGGGCACGTGTACCGCGGGGCTGTCCGGCGGCGGGCCAACGGGTGTTGAATTGTTTTGCGGCGTATCTTCGTCAGGCGGATCATCCGGCGATCGAAGTTGTTGCGACGGGATGCCGCCGGGAACGGCCGCGGGTGCTATCGGCGTGCAATCGCTTTCTGCTGGAATCCAGGTTTGCCCTTCGCCCATGCCATTCTGCAACAGAGTCAGCAGCCAGCGCCAGAAGACGGCATTTTCGTGCATGCCGTCGATCGGTTCGCCTCCTTCGTTTTCCAGGTTCTTGTTCATGGCAAAAAAGCTATCGCCAACGACCACGATCAGTCCCTTTCCCAACCGTCTCATGACGATCAGTTCTTCGCCCGTCGGATACTGCGAGATGACAAGCCGGTCAGGATCGTCGCAGAGCACCCGCCAGCCCGCGAAAAAGCGGACATAGGCCATGTACTTGCCGCCGTTGAAGAACGGAGCTTTGAAATAGCCCAAGGGCTGAGGCTCGCGGCCGAGCTGTTCATCTTCGGGCCGTTGTCCGATCGAGAAGCCCAGATTTGCCAGCATTTGCTTGCTCGGCCCCGCGCCGTCATAGCCCACCGTCGAGATGAAAACACCGCCGTTGCGCACGAAGTCCTCAACCATCTCGATCTCCCGTTGCGTGAACGGTTTGGCGGGCGCCACGGAGATCAACAGCCTGGCACGTTCCAGGCGCTGGGGTGTCATTTCCGCAAGATGGAGCGCCAGGTACCCGTTGCGCATCAGTTGCAACGTCAATCCCATGAGCCCTTCGGGGCGCCAGCCCTCCGAGCTGTAGGGGCCCAAGTGCGACATGTCGATGTAGGCCAGGTTGTTGGGCACGCGCGGGCTTCCGTTCGGCATGGATCGGCCGTCGGGCAAGAGCTCCCAGGCGCGGGAGGTGGCCGACGTGCATGCCAGCAGTGAAATCGCCAGCCCCACGGCGGCAGCGGCGTAGGCTTCCGGTTGCCCGCCGATCACCAACCCAAGCACCAAAGCGGCCAGCAGGAACAGGGCCAGCCCCAGACGCCACGCCGGCAGGGCAATACCACCACTCTGGCTGATGTAGCCGTACATGCGCGCCATGAAGTCATGGCAGCCTGGCAAGATGCCATTGACAAAACCTGACGGATCGCCAAAAACGACGATTTTGCCCTTGCCGACGGACCGCTCGGCAACCAGGATGATGTCGCCCAGCTTATCGCCGCAGACGTAGTTTTCTTCGCCCATCAAGGCCCGGTCCTCGTTTTTCGGGTCGCCCGGCGAGGCCCAGCCGTAACGCCCGATAAGGACCGGCTGGGCAGGATAGCGGACATTCAGACTGGCCCCGATCACGACGCCGAACTCATTCTTCTGATCGGCGATTCCGGTAGTTATCGGATGAGCGAGGGCTTCATAGGAATGGAGCCAGCCTCCGATGGCGAACTCGGCGGTGTCGAAGTTCACATGGATGGTCGTCGGCTTCAAGACTTCATTGAAGCGATTGCGCTCTTTGCCTGTGGAGATGTCGACGAGTTTGCCGTCGGCCTCTTTTTCCCATACGGTATGCTCACCCGCCACGAGCAGAGTGCCGCCGTCTGCCACGAATTTCCAAAGTCGCTCGAGCTGTCCGTCGCGCCAGGGCTCGTTGGGGAACAGCAGCACGACGGCGTCGGCCCCTTCCAGATCTTTTGCCGATAGGTCCGGTGAAACGAGCGCGTCGGCGCCATAGCTTTCCAGAAAGGACGGCGTCAGTCCGTACATGCCGCTCATCAATCGGCCATACTGCCCGTTCTCCGGCTTAAGCCAGTTGAGGAACCCCTTCTCGTAAAACACAATTTTCTTGCCGCGCAAGTCGGAAGCCTTGGGAAAGAGGACCACCAGCATGATCGCAACCGCGGCCATGACCATTGCCGTGACCGCCAGGGCAAAGCCGATCGCCGTCCGCCGCGTACGGGGCCCCGGCAATGGCGGTTCCGGCAGACGACGGATTCGCAGCAAAAGCGCGGTGGTCACACCCAGTTGGAGAAGGGCCGCTAACAAGGGCATGTTCCAGGGGATCATCAAGCGGAGTTGACTGACCCAGCCGGGCGGAGGCAGCGTTGATCCCTCAGGGGACTGTGTCACATCGGCTGCCTTCATGCAAGCGGCTTGGAGAATTGCCGGTGAGAAACTGAGCGCAGCCAAATAGAGCAAGTGGCCCAGCAGCACTGCCCCAAGAAATAGTCCCAGGCTGCAAAACCAACGGTAATTCGTGGCGGTCTTCCACCGAGTCAGCGAAGCGATCACCAGATAAAAGGAAACCATCAGGAAGTCGAGGCCGCCGAACGTGGCGCCAACTCGCAGCGGTTGCCGGGTAATCACAGCGGCAACGGAGCCAAGGATGCCCCCCGCCCCATCGGCAATCATCCATAGCCAGGGGATCGAAGTGCAAGCAATACGGTAGATCGCCAGGAGCACCGCGGCTTGAGCGATTTGTTGAATCACGCATCGGTTCCGCGATTCGTGGGCGCGTGATACGGCCAAGAGCACAGTCGCCACGGCCAGGACATTCAAGGGCGGAAGAGACGCTGCCAGCAGCCCGGCGGCAAGCGGGATGCTCGCGGCGAGCCAGGCCAGCGAGGAGAGCCGCCTTCTGCCCATTGGCCAGGCAAGCAAGACAACTCCGATCAACGCGACGAGCGTGAGCCCGCGGCGCAAGGAGTGTGCCAGCATTCCTGTCGAACCGGCAGCGATCCACACGCTGAGCAGACCGACGAGTACCGCGGCGATCATGGCCACCGTCGGAGCCTTCTCGCCGGGGCTTGTCCCCGCGTCATCCCGCGGAGAATCTGATAGACTGCTATTCAAGTTGTTTCCGCTCCGCGATCACCGTCGGCACCGGCAGTCTTCCGAAACCGTTCTTGGGCACGATCTTTTGCCCGGGCTTGGAAAGCACGAAGGAAAGGAATTCCTTGACCGCCGGGGAAAGCGGCTGAGTCGGTGTCTTCACGGCTTTAAACGTCAGAACCGCGCCGAGCGGATACGTGCCGCTAATCACGCTGGTATAAAGTGGGGCGACCTTGTTCCCTTTGTCGTCGACCAGGGGCACAGCACGGAGCGTGCCGTCTTTGAGGCCCTTGAGCAGATACCACCTGGGGACCAACTGAATCGCGTTCGCGTCCTGCGCCGCCGCGATGGCCATTGCCGGGCGACCGGCATGTGCATGTGTGCCCACGCCCGGGTCGGCAAGGCCATTCTTGAGTTGTCCCCCGTCGAGCATTACCGTGGAGAGATACGTTGGCTCTGAATCGGGGCGATAATACGGCTTGATGGCTTGCGTTGCCCAAGCCGGGTCCGTCACGCCCAAGTCTCCCCAAGTCATCACCGCTGCATTGCCGCGCTTGAGGGTCTTCGAGAAGATGGCGTCCAATTGCGCGAGTGTCAGCCCCGCGGAACTGATACCAAGCGGATTGCCTTTTTGGACGACGATTGCCATCGAATCAACCGCCGCCTGGAAGTCGGCCGGAGCGACGCCAAAGGTAGCGTTGAAGTTATTCGTCTCCGTGTCCGTCAGTCCGCGGTCCATCACTGCCAGGTCGGCCGTTCCCGCGATGAGGGCCGGAATCCCCTCGTCGGAACCCTTGAGCGAGACATCGAATTGAACGTTGGGATGCAACACCTTGAAGGCAGTTGCGTAGTCGTCGATCGCCGCCTTCATCAAGGCCGTGCCCCGGATTCGAATGACTCCCGTTATCTGTGGGGACACAACTAAATCGGGCAAATCAACCGGCGGGCACTGGGTGGCGACCGGTGGACACTGCGTTGCCGTGGCCGGGCAAGCCGTGTTCGTCGCCGGACACTGCGTGTCGACCGCCGGACACATGGTATTGCCTCCCACACAGGCCGTGGGGGTTGCCGGACATTGCGTGCTGGCCGGCGGACATTGTGTGGCAACAGCCGGGCAAGACGTGTCGTCCGGCGGACACTGCGTGTCCGTGACCGGGCATACTGTGCTGGTTGCCGGACACTGCGTAGCCACCGGCGGACACGCCGTAGGACCCGCGGGACAGACCGTGCTGGCGGGCGGACATTGCGTGGCAACCGCCGGACAGAACGTAGGGCCTGCCTGGCAGTTCGTTGCTATCGCCGGACAGACCGTTACTTGCGCTGGGCAGTTGGTCGGGCTGGCCTGACACGCCGACACAACACTCGGACAGAGGGTGACCACGGGCGGACAAGCCGTTGCCACGGCCGGGCAATACGTGGCCACGCCGGGACCAAAAGTGGGCTTCGGCCCACATAGGACTAACGGACAGTGAGTCGGTAGTGGTGGACACTTAGTCGGAACGGCTGGGCACAACGTGACCCCGCCGGGAAGGGTGGTTGGCTTGCAGAGCGGATTTGCCGGAGTACAAGTCGTTGGCGTGGGCGGACAGCTAGTAATCGTAGGGGGGCAATGCGTGGGAATGGCCGGACAATGTGTGATCGTTGGTGGACAATGCGTTGGGCCGCCTGGACAATGTGTGGCCGTTGTGGGGCAATGTGTCGAACTGGCCGGACAATGCGTGGCCGTTGGGGGGCAGTGCGTCGGACTGGCCGGGCAATGTGTGGCCGTTGCCGGGCAATGCGTCGGACTGGACGGACAGTTCGTCGGACTGGCTGGACAGTGCGTGGCCGTTGTGGGGCAATGCGTCGGAGTAGTCGGACAATGCGTGGACGTTGTGGGGCAGTGCGTCGGAGTAGTCGGACAATGCGTGGACGTTGTGGGGCAGTGCGTTGGGCTGCCCGGACAATGCGTGGCCGTTGGGGGGCAATGCGTGGGACTGGCAGGACAGTCCGTTGCCACGGCTGGACAATGCGTCGGGTTGACCGGAGAGATTGTGGGCACGGACCAAGCGGCGGTTGGGCTCAGCAAGCCAAAGGCACCGATCAAGCAGATCGCCAGGACACTGACTTGTTGGAAAGACCGACGCATTACGATGCCCCCCGATTGGCGGAGCGTGTCAAGAGTTTTGAGACAACTGCGGTACGAAATTAGTGTCGCGCGGTAATTGTAGCATACGTGGTTCCGGCCCATCGGCCGGAGGGTTGATCCAGACTTCGCTTGGGAGCGCCA
>Ga0181520_10006159_pt1 | contig 18555 bp, 18 predicted proteins | sample PEATcosm2014_Bin_29_FD_132451 | JGI IMG/M metagenome (GOLD analysis project Ga0181520, IMG submission 132451) | Peatland microbial communities from MTU Mesocosm Facility, Houghton, MI, USA - PEATcosm2014_Bin02_30_metaG | ecosystem: Environmental > Terrestrial > Soil > Wetlands > Peat | place...
AAAAAGGCGTTGGCGGCAGAGGGAGTGATCGCGCCCGCCGCCTCGGCAGCCGAGACGTACTGCGAAAGGCTTCCGCTGAAATAGTGAGTAGAGAACCCTACAAGATATGGCTCATAGAAGAATAGTGAACTACAGAACGCGCACAATCCCAAGTTCAATTTGCCAGCTGACGAGCCGATCACGACGTTGGGATCGAAGGTGATGGTCGACCCCGTGGGTGCGACTGCGTCCGCGGCGGCGAGAATCAGCGTCGCGTCGCCACCAGCAGTTTTGAGGATGTTGCTCGCTACTTCTATATCGCCTGCCGCAGTAACGAGTACGATTTGTCCCTGGTTGAGTTCGCCATCGATCGTCGACGCTGCCGCCGCGTCAATCACGATATTGTCTGGATCATAGAGGATCGTACCGGCGTTTCCCTTTGGCGCGCCAAGGTTGCTGGTCATCCCCGCGAAATCGACCGATTGTTTGCCCGAAATCTCGGAGAAACCGCCGTTGCCCCCTTGAGGGCCCCCGGCCGCGGAAACCGAGCCGCGGAAGATCGTGATCGAATCCGACCACACGATGGCCTTGCCGCCGTTGCCGCTTTCGATCGCGGAAACATTGATTGTTGATCCTGCATCGACCGAAACGTTCGTCGCAGTCGGCACGGCGAAGGCTTCGAGCGCAGCTTCGGAAATACCAGCGACGGTCGGGCTCGGATTTCCACCGCCGGTATCGCCACCCACCAGCACCTTGCCGCCGCCGGCGACCCCCGAGGCGTCAAGTGTCGCCGAAGCGAGCTGGATCGATTCGCCCGTCACGACAATCGTGCCGCCCTTGGTCCCCTTCTTCTTCCCGACGGCCGAGAGCGTCCCGGAGACTTTCACCACCTGAGGCGGCGCGCCGGCCGGCTTCGAGCTCGCCGTCGCCGCGCTCAACACGATCATGCCGCTGCGATTTCCGATCGTGTCAGCTTCGATAAGTCCTGTGTTGTTGATCACCGAATCGACCACTTGGCGCGCGGCGGCGGCCGTGAGTTCCACACGCCCGCCGTCGGCTTTGAGCGCGCCGGTGTTCTTGACCAGCGAATCGAGCGGCTGTCCGGTCGCGACATCGATCACCTGCGAGGCAATCGAATCGGAAACGCCCAGCGTGATGAGCTTGTCGCCATAGAAATCAAGGGTGAAGCCGTTGCCGGCGGCGAGCCCGATGGTTCCCAAAGTCGCGGTTATGATCCCGTCATTGCGCACGCCCGGCGCGACGAGCGCGGCGAAGCCGCCGTTCCGTGCGGTGATCGAGCCCTCGTTGACAATCGAGGCCGACGGCCTGCCGGCGATGGTGAAATTGTATCGCCCGGCCATGAAGTCGGAATTGGCGATGTCGTTGGTGGTCGCCAAGAAGCTGCCGGTGTTGATCACCGCCCCCGATCCGAACAGTAGGCCATCCGGATTGACCAGGAAGACCTTGCCGTTGGACGTGAGGGTTCCAAGAATCTCCGACGGACCTTCGTTGCCCGTCACGCGGTTCAGAATAACCGACGAAGCGCTGGGCTGCACGAAGGTGGTGGATTCACCCACTCCGATGTTGAATTGCTGCCAGTTGATGATCGCGCTGTTCGTCTGCTCTTTGACGGTGACCGCAGCCGTTCCCTGCCCCTGCACCGTCGCGACGCCGCCGACGACTTGCGCGCCGACTGGATTGGCGAGCGCGTGAGAGGCCGACAACAACGCCAGCGCCGTGGTCGTCAGAAGAAGGGTTCGTGAGCGCCGGGTCATCGCTTCCCCTCAATATCGGGCCGTCAGAACAAAAAAGACGCGTCGATCCTCTTGCGGCCCCTCGACGCCTTTGGCGACGAACACGTCGCCGTTGAGATTCTGTTTCAGCCCGAGCCTGAGGCCTCCCCCGGCCGAGGCGCCTTCGGTGTGCGCCGGCGTGCCTGCCGCGGCATCGCGCGTGAAGAGGTCGCCCCAGTCGGCAAAGCCGTAAAGCTGCGCGCGCGTCAGCCAGGCCCCAGTGATCGGCAGATCATAGCGAAGCTCGCCGCTCGCCTCGAAACAGGAGTCGCCGGTGACGATGGAAGGGTCGAAAGCGCGCCCGAACATAGCGCCGCCATATCCGCATTGTTCTGGCGACAGCAGCGGCGTGAATGCATATTGTCCGTACGCCGAGAGCTGGAACGAGAAGTTCGCGACCAGCGGTTGGGTGTGGCTGAAAGTCGCCTCCAACTTCGTGAAGTCGACGCGGCCGGCGGCGCGCGAGGCGAGCGGATCGCCGTTCGCCGTGCTGCCGAGTCCGTCGATCCCCTGGCTGAATGTGACATTCAGCTGATCGGTCCCGCCGAGACTGTCGACGAGATCGCCGTCGGCTTTGATCCGGACCCCGCGCAGCCGGTCGCGATTGAAGGGCGCGCCGAGCGCGTTGGCGTTGTCATCGCTGAAGAAGCCCAGGGCCGAAAACGTCAGATTGCGTTCGCGGGAACGGATGACGGGATAGCTCAGTCCCCCATAGGCTTGCGTGCCGTATGTCAGATATTTGAGCACTTCGAGCGGGGCGGTTCCTGGCCGGCCCCAACTGTGATTGACGTCAGCGAAGGCCGTGAGACCTTCGCTCCTCAGCACTTGTCGATAATTGCCCTCCAGATATTGCAGCTCGGTCAACGGAAACGCGCCCGCATACGTGAGCGTGAAAGCATCGTGCTCGCCAAGCCAATTGTTCGCGGTCAACGAACCCAGGAATTCGTATGGACCGCGCGCCTTGGAGCCTTCGCTGTCGATACGCACCATCGCGTCAACTGGCTTTTCCGTGACCGCGACGACAAGCGTGGACGCGCCGGGTTGCGTCGGCGAAGCACGTAGGCTCGTACTGAATTTGAGGCCGGGAAGATCACCTGCCAGCAGCAGGTAGCGCTCGATCGTATGAATGTTGGCCGGGCGTTCGGCCGTGATCTTCGTGGCATAGCCTGTGAAGAAATCCCGATAGCGCGAAAGCGTCTTCGGCCATTCCACGTTGTCGACGTAGCCCTCGACCACCTGGATCGTAATGTCGGCGCGTTTCGGATTGAGATTTTGTGGCGGCACGATCGCGCGCGAGAGCACGTATCCGTCCGCGCCATATTTCGCTGTGATCTTGCGCGCGAGATCATAGACGGTTTGCAGCGAAGTCGATTGCCCGATCAAATCCTCATACAGCGGCGCGAGCTGCTCCTCTGTGTAAACCGTCGATCCGACGATATGCACGCTGCGAATTGAAACAAATGTTGAAGCGGATCCGGCGGGCGCTGTGGAGCTGGGAAGAGTTATTGTCGGCCCGGCTTGCCGCGCCAACGCCGGAGCTTGTTGCTCAAACCTCTGCCGCTCCCTCCCCGGCTGTTCGCTCGGAGGAATGACTTGAGAGAAAGCCGCATTGGACATGCAGCCGAGCACGAGCGCGGCGAGAAGTCTCGATGCGAGACGCAACTTTTTCGCCCCCCAAGGGCGTCACAATTCATCAACTTACTTTGTTTCTGCACGGTCGACAAATACATCGCGCGCAAATTGTAACGCCTCGTCGCCTTCGAAATTCTCGTTCGCGATCAAGAACTTTCCGATTGCCTCACGTTACAGAACTCAGCCACGCTCTTTGGAGCGGGCGTCTCTTCTTTCCGTAGGTATTGCCGAGACAAAAAAAGGCCGTCGGACTAGCCGGCGGCCTTGGGAGCTACAGTCGCAGGGACAGACAATCCCGTCTGATAACCTCCTTCTTGAGGTGGCGTGCGATCACGAGGCATGCACTCGTCTCGCTGCGGTACGGTCCGCGCCATTCAGCAGAGCTGTCCGTCTTGCGGACGAACCAACCCTTGCCGTTCGATTTTACCGTCCAGCTCGCGAGAGCGTAGATGCGTTGACGATTGTCGAGCATGGCTCAGTACTCCTCTGCGAGCATGAGCGTCAGCACGCGGGTCGTCATCGCGGGATCGGCCGGATCGTCCGAGCCGGCTTCAAGGCTGGGATCGTAGTAGTCGAACTTGAAAAAGAACTTGTCTCCCGCGAGGTCGAAGCTCCCGAAATCGTGTTCACCGTGCGGGTCGCTATCTGCGCTGAAAGCGTCAAACGCTGCGACCTTTCGGATCGCCATCGCGCGCACATCACGCGGCAGCGCGTTGACGCCCGCAGTCAGCATCATGCGACCGAGTGTCGGATCGAGGGTCTTTCGAAACGTGTCGTTGAGATCGCGAATGCGTTCGCGAGTCCGCTTGTCAGTGAGCGACATGTGCTCCTCCACGCAATCGACGCGTCGCAATGGCGCGCCGAGCGGCGAGGAGGAACTCCGTCATTCGTTATACTCGCGCGCGCCGCGCAGAGCCGCGAGATTGCAAGTGCCAAAACGGCCCCCGCGCTGGAACCTGTAAAGGGCACGCGCTTCCCTGCTGGGGATAACCGGAACGCGCCGTTTCTCGGCGCGAGTTATCATCAAGAGCATGAGTGACGACACGCCGCGACCTGTCGCGACCGACGACGACAAGCACACGCTAACAATCGAACAGGTTGCAGATCGCTACGCGAGCGCCGGTCACGCACGTACGGCTCGAACGTTGCAGCGATATTGCAAGAGCGGCCATCTCGATTGCTTCAAAGTGCCGACGCTTCTCGGCGACGAGTATCGCGTCACACCGGAATCCGTCGAACGACACTTAGAGCAAATCAAGGAACTTTCCGCAGCGACAGTTGTCGCGACCGACCGCGGCGAGTCGCGACCTGTCGCGACAGCAGACGCCGCATCAACATTGCAAATTGAAGAGCCGGCGATATCGACGACAAAGAGCGACACGCCGCGACCTGTCGCGACCAACGACGACTCGTCGCGCTACGTCGCGCACTTGGAAAACGAAAACGAATTCCTACGGGGCCAAATCAGTGTGAAGGATACTCAGATTGAAACGAGCAACAAGCAGATTGCCGCGCTGACAGAACGAGTCGGCGAGAGCAACAAACTCTTTCTCGGTTTTCAGCAGTTGCTAGGATTGAGATCGACGCCGAAGGAAGAGAAGCAACCGCGGCCGGCGGCCGATGACGAGAGCTCAAACTTGTAATCGTTTGCCGTCTCGGCGTCGCCGTTTCGCTTTCGTAAGATATAATCAATAGCGACATGGAGGATGCACAAACAATTGCGCCAACGGTCCCACCGCCGGCTGTCGCCGAAAAACTCTACATGGAAAACACACTGTTGCGCGTCGCCGGCGCGCTGTTCTGCCACGATGCAAAACGCGCGGCGCTGCGCACCGAGGCAATCAATCTCAACAGGGGAGTGGACGAGAAAGCTGTCATCATCGAGCCGCATCCGAAGCTCGGTCAACCCGGACCGCTGGCGCACAAGATATTTATTGCCATCCTCAAAAAGCATTCTGACTACGGCCGTCCGCATCCCCACGACGTGTCATTCACGAAGCGCGAAATCATGCGCCTTATCGGGCGCAAAGAGTGGGGAGGTCGCGACAGCAAGCAGCTCGCCGGCGCGCTCGACGAAATCCATCGCGCGTTTATCTCCGCATCGTTCAAAAGGGGAACGAGTTTCTTCGAAGAGAAATTTCATGTGTTTTCTCGCGTTCTTTTGGAGCGTGCCGCCGAGGAATCCGACGCGCCCATTGAGCGATGCACGGTGACGCTGGCGACGCCGATCATCGACTCGCTCCGCAGCGATCACTTCTCTTGCTACAACTATCTTTTCATGCAGCGCCTCAGCACGATCGGCCAGGCGCTCTACATGCGGCTCTTCTTCCACTTTGCAAACCTCTATGAGGGGCAAAGAGGGAAGGCCGGGCTAACGTTCCAAAAGCGGTACGACGATATCTGTTTGGAGTGGCTCGGCGGGCTTGCGGTTCACGATCGAATCTCTCACGTCAAGCGCGACCAGCTTGGGTCGCACCTGGATCAGCTCGTCAGCGCAAAGTTCCTCTCGTCATATTCCATCGACAAGGCAAGGACCCGCTCCGGGTTCGTCATCACGTTCCGCCCCGGTCCCGCGTTCTTCTCCGACTACGAGCGGTTCTATCGCAACCGAAACCAGGGCGAGTTGCAGTGGAGTTTTGATACCGACCGTCGCGAGATCGCCGAGCCTTTGAAGGTTGCCTACCTCTTTGCCGCCAAGCTCATGGGACAACCGCTTACGGCCGTGCCGTATGTCTCCCAGAAGGAAACCGAGAGCGCCAAATTCATCCTGGAGCAGGTGGCGTTCGAGGACGCCGGCAATTTCTTGGACTACGCGCTCGCCGAAGCCAATCGCAGCAAGTTTGAGGTCAAGAGCCTCGGCGGGCTCAGAGGATATCTGCCAGGGTATCTCACGGCTCTTGAACAGCGCCAAGCTTCGAGAGCTGCACATGCCAAGCACCAGGCCAGGATACGACAGGAAGAGGAGCAGGCTTCATACAGCCAGTACCGCCGCGAGAAGGCCAACACGCTCTTTGTAAGGCTGCCGGAATCCGAGCAGAAGGCCATCGAGGCGATTGCGCGCGGCAGATGTGCCAAACCCTTCGCCGGCGCAAGGGCAGGGACCCTCTCCACCCAAATCTTCGAGATGGAGAAGGCGCGTGCGCTGGCCGAGCGTTATCCCGACCGCCTACCAACGTTTTCTGACTGGAAGGGTGGGGGCTTTGACACCCGCGGCCGGGGGCTTTGACACCCCAAAGTGGGGGCTTTGACACCCCAAATCGTGCCTCGGATCGCCGAAATCGCCATGTTTCAAGCCGTAACTTCAATAATTGACGAAAATCCTGATATATTCATATATATATCACACAATAAAAACGTCCGCTCAGCTAAGAATAGAACAATCGCCAAATAGCGCGAAGTGCAGGCAAAATAACGGAAAATCGCAAGAGACTAGGGCAGAAAACACCACACACCTCCAAATTGTCAAGACCAAGTCATATTTAATGGCTTCGTTGAGCCACGAAATAAATGATGGGTCGCGAAAGAGATGTTGTGCGACACTCATTTTGTAGAGGCATCGGGTCGCTTGCCAACCCAACGGCCCCTAGTTGTTACCAGAGTATTGTGATCGTTGGAAGATTGGGAAGAGTGTGTTGAGCTGGCGTTCCTGGTGCCGTCTGCCCAAGGACGACAATGTCATCGTCGATCCCCGCTGAGACCCCAGGAACGAACTCGTCGATCAACGCCGAAACATTGCGTACACCCGCCTGCGAAGGTGAGCCTATCAGTCATAGTTTGAGAGTACTCGTATTGCACTGTATAGATATACACACAGAGAATCGTTCTCACTAAACACTCTTCTGAAGCTCCTCGCGAAGGACGTCTAATGCCCCCCTCCGAGAGTGCAAGCGCCTTTCCTGCAACTTCCGAAACTCCGACGCGTAGCTATCTACAATGGCCGGGTCGGAGAGCACCAATCCGCCGGTTTCGATCTCTTTCCTGATATCGACGTAACCCCATCCCTCAAAGATGACATATCTTCCAACAGTCGAGTGCTTGATCCAGTATTTCTCTCTGTTGTTATCAGCAACAAAGACTATTTCATACGACGGGTATCTTTCAAGCAAGCCGATTGCTTCTCTTAGAAATCCTGCCCTATCTTCCGGGCCGAGCGGCATTCCTCTCCAAGAACGTAGTTCCATTGCGTCAAGAGGATAAATGTCAATACAACAATGCGATTCCAAATTCGCCTCAAACGCGCGACGGCGCTCGGATCGAAGCTGGATCTCGCGGTCCAGAGATTCCCTCGAAACCCGCCGTACGTCGTGAAGCCATTTATTCTCCGCGGGTTGAGGTCGAAGAAAAGACCGAAGTTCGGGAGCCCTAAACCATTCATCCCCGGGAAGCTGGTTTATCCGCTTTAAAATTTCGAGATAGTCCGACGAGCGAGAATGAAAAATCCGTGTCTCCTTACCGGCAAGCAAGCTGCGTCCAAGAGCTCTAAAAAACGCTATCGTCTTGCCGTGTTCGTTAGACCCAACCTGAAGACATCCCGGGAATCTCACAATGTCCTGACCCTTCAAATTTGAAGGTAACCGATCAGGGTCCCCAGCAATTAAGAGTAGAGGTCGTCCAAGTCCTCGGGCCAATCCGATTTCCATCATCACGTTCACATTCAGCGGTCTTGCGGGATCAGCTCCCACATCGGCTACCACGCACAACGAGCGCTCGATTAATCCCTCGACTCTCTCAAGTACACCAATATCGCTTTGTGCCGCGTCTCGATCGAAGACTGTCAAACTAAGACACAACTCATCTGTTAGATGCGACAGCCCGGCGCGCAAGGTTTCATGAGCACTGCTCGCAGTGTCGCATGCGTAAAAGACCCCTGTCCGCGCGCTGCTAGTCACCTGCTATCAGCCTCAATACCTCGTTCATCAACCGGGGATCGCCCACCGCAATGAACGGTCGCTTCTGAAGCGCATCAAACCGGTATGGTTTGCCATCGAGATCGCCCCAGCACCCGCCGGCCTCTTCAACGATGAGCGTAACTGCTGCCAAATCCCACGCGGAGAGGTCATGGTTGACGATACCGTCAATCACTCCACTTGCTACCCAACATCCCTCGAGTACTGCGCTCCCAAAGTATCGGACTTTCTTAGCGGCAGGAGCCACGTTAAGCGCGAGGCGCCGATACGGCCCGGGGGCAACCGAGTCACGTTCATATCTAAGTCAGCGTCAGCCAATTGGTTGCACTGGCGAGTGTGAATCGGTTGACCATTCCGCCATGCACCTATGCCCCTCACACCCGCATAGGTCGTCCTGTGAACTGGATCATGAACGACACCGATGACAGAAACGCCATCTTTCACGAGGGCAATTGACACATCGAAGAATGGAATTCCGCTCGCAAAATTCTTTGTACTGTCTAGTGGGTCAACAATGAAAAATAGGTCTGCCATTGCAGCTCTGTTTTCTGAAAGAGTGCGTTCTTCGCTGACCACGGGGATCGCTGGAAATAGGCGGGTGAGTTCGTCTAAGAGAAACTGTTGAGTTTTGAGATCAGCTTCCGTCACCGGCGACTTATCGTCCTTGTACTCAACGTGCAATGAATCACGGCCAAACAACTCCATAAGCAAAGACCCAGCGCGAGTTTCTATGTCGATCAGATGATTCCGTATAGTAAGTGGATTTGTATATGTCATTGCGCGCCGTCCTGGTAATAATACGACTGGGGTGAGATGTGACAAGTCACTACCCGTGCCTGGGGACTTTGCGCAAGCACATCTTCTAAATCATGGGCTTTCCGAATATTGTGTCGAACTGCCTCTGCTTGTGAAAATGAGCGAGTTTCAACGTCTCTTCGGATCGACGCCGCCAGCCAGTCGTCGAGGCTCGCTGGTCGCAGAAAAATGCAAGTCGGTATCAAATCGTCGTAATCGGCTAGGGAGAACAAAGTGCCATCCAAGACAACAGGCATGTTGCGTTCGGACTGCACCAATTGACCACTAATCCTCTTTCCAAGATGGTGATCGTACCTTTCGAGCGGAAGTGACGTCCCTTGCAAAAAGGCGCGTATTTCATCGATCGACCGCTGGCGCTCGTATCCGTCGGGGTTGGCACCAGATAAATCATGAACTTTTCGATGCGCCAACGAAAGAATCCATGCTTCGGATTCGATGTGCCTGGTGTCTGGCAGCTTCGACACGATCAGTGTGGAAATGGTCGTCTTTCCGCAGGCAGGAAATCCGGAAATTCTGAGCCTGAACGGGCTTCCCGTTTTGGCTATCAGCAGCGCGGCGAACTGTTCAGCGGTTAGCACTTGTCCCCCCGCCGGCTACTTATCTCCGGCCACGAAACCTTTCGAGTTCATGACCGTGACGGTGATTGGAATCGGCGTGCCAATCGGCAACGGTCTGGGAAAATTCTTATAGCAAGTGCGCAATGCAATCCAATTGCGAAGAGGGCGAAGGCTTCGAACTCAAGTTAGCGGCTATTCGTCACGCCCAACGGCGTAAAACCCGCCGAGGCTCTAATCGCCGCTGGATGAACGTTCAGTGGCAGGTCAGTCGCCAGAAAGATCCAGATGCCCCGTCGCCGCGATTTTCGTTCGTAGCGATTAAGTGCCGGATGTGCGGTCGAGGCACTCGGATTGAATGCCCCAATCCCGCTGATAGCCCGAAAGGCGCTGGACGGCCGCTAACGTTCCGGCCTCACGAGCGTGACAAATCCAAGCTTCAAATCCAGAAAGAGCTAGCACGCGGTCGACCATCGCCGACCACCACAATTCCCCATCCGACCTGTGCCTAGGCTGTGCCTAACGGTCGACAATGGAACCGCTAAGCGCTTGTTTTCGATGGTGGGCGCACAAGGGCTCGAACCTTGGACCCGCTGATTAAGAGTCAGCTACAGAGGGTAAACCATTATCGCCCATCATCCACCATTGCCACCCGCCATGGAACCTATGTTCCTCTTCACCGAGTTGCATCGGGCGTGGGCGGAGGGTGTCGTGCCCCTCAAGCAGCTCGACGATGTCATTCCCGACATGCCGGAATTAGAAGCGAGCGACTTCCAAGGCCTCTCGGTCGGCTTTCCGCTCCCACAGCAGGCGCGCTTCCGTCACCACTGGATTTGCGCCGCGTCTGGCAAGGGCAAGACCACCCTCCTGCACGCGCTTCTGACCGAAGACCTCAAGCTGGTCGCCCAGGGCACGGCCTCGCTTGTTCTCATCGACTCCAAGTCGGAGCTGATCGACCCGATCCAGTCCCTGAAACTCTTTGCTCCCGGTCAACCCCTGCACGGCCGGCTCGTCGTCATCGAGCCGGACATCGATCACCCGGTGGCGATCAATCCGTTCAAGCTCAGCGGGTCGATCGCCGACAGCAACCGCCAGCTCGGACTCGACATCCAGTCGATGGAGTTCATCAAAGACGCGTTCAGCACCATCACCGAGACGCCGTTCTCGGGTAAGCAGGAAATCTGCTTCCTCAACTTGCTCGCCGTGCTGCGCGAGATTCCCGGCGCCAACATCCAGACGTTGAAGGACCTGCTGTCCGGGCACTATGGCGCGTATCAAGATCGCCTCGACCGGCTCGACGGCGATCTGCGGCATTTCTGGGAGAGGCAATTCAACGGCCGCGACGCCATCTACAAGTCGACCAAGGAAGAGATCGGCTACCGCCTCGACGGCATGCTGATCAAGAGCCCGATGCTCAAAGCGATTCTGTCGAGCCCGGTCACCAAGCTCGATTTGAACGCCGAGGTCGCCCAAGCCAAAGTCGTCATCATCAACACCAGCCAGGCGCTGCTAGGCGTCGATGGAGGCTGCCTGTTCGGTCGGCTGTTCATCGCCATGATCCAGCAGATCGCCGAGCGTCGCTTTCTGCCAGGCGCGCGCAAGCTGCCGACGTTCTGCTACATCGACGAATGCGGCGACTATCTGAAGAAGGAGGCGAAGTTCGCGCCGATCCTCAACCGTTGCCGCGCCGCCAACATCGGCATGATCCTGGCGCATCAGGACCTGGCGCAGATCAGCGCCGACGTGTTCAGCGCGCTCAGCAACGCCGGCATTCAGATGGTCAACACCTACGCCGACGCGCCGGCCTTCGCCCGGCCGATGCGCTGCGAGCCGGAATTCCTCAACAAGCCGACCGGGCAATTCGCCGCCATGCTGCGCGACGCGCGTTCATCGCCGGTGACCGTCCATGTCCCCGACGTCGATTTCAGCCGAGCGCCGCGCATATCGCCGGACGAGCGGCGAGAATTGTGGGCCGAGATGCACGCGCGCTACTGCCGCAGCGCCTCGCAAGAGCCGGCCGCTTCCGGAGACGCGTCGCCGAGCCCAGACGCCGATCGCGCAAGACCGGCCAAAGCCGAGAGTGCGCCGGATAACAGACGCGCCGGCGCGCGCGAGCCCCCAGCGGACGAAGCCGACATCGGACCGTCGAACGACTATTGAGATGGTATAATCAAATTTGTCGTGATCGTCCGCCACCGTCGACCATTGCCACCGTCCCCATATTTTCAAGCTTACAAACTCATGTCTTTCGTCATGTATGAGCCAATCTCGACTCGATAGATTTGGAACCCAGCGCACCGAGATCAACGAACGTGACATCGCCGGGATTCTCACGCCGCTTTCGATCTATCGCTACCAACCGACCAGCTTCCTCGCCGCCTGGAGCGGCCGGAGTCGTAGAGTGATAAATCAACGCGCGCGCCTGCTGAAGCGCCGGCCGAATTGCTACATCGGCGTCGCCGAGCACGAGCACAATTTTCTCTACAAGGAGGACTTCTATTACCTCGACGAAAACGGCTACAACGCGCTCGGCATTTCTCGCGAGCACGGCGAAGCGCGCAGCCAGCATTTCAATCATCGCGTCATGGTCGACACCGCCATGGCCTCGCTCGACATGGGCGCTGCGGCGGCCGGCGCGCGCGCGCTGCTTCCCGAGGAGCTGCGAGCTCACCCGCGCTTCAAGCCGGACGATCCACGTCACCCCTTCGCCTTCAAGGTGAAGATCGCCCACCAATTCGACAGCGGGCGCGACGCGCGCGAAACGCTTTACGTTCCCGACGCTGTTCGCGGCTATCAGCTCGCCGCCGGCTATTTCTTCGTCAAGCTCGAAGCGGAAACCGGCGAGAACCGCATCGAGCCGCTGTCAGGCGGCCTGAGGTCGACGTCGTTTCTCAAGAAATTCCTGTGCGACCAATTCATCTTTTCCAACCAGCTCTACAAGACGCAATGGGGCATGCCGAGCCTGCTCACTTTGGTGGTTACGCCGAACCAGACGCGCATCGACACGATGAAGGAACTCATCCTTCGCCTCACCAATGGCAAAGGCAGCAAACATGTGCTGTTCCATACCTTCCCGACCCTAAAGACCAAAGGCGAAAAGGTTGTGCCGATGCCGGAGCTGTTCACCGACCCCTGGCAACGGGCCGGCCATCCCGACTTTTCGTTTATCGCGTAGAGCGGCGCGATCGATGAAAGTGCGGTTTACACATTTCGAGTATCCGCCGGTGTTTTGGCGACCGATGAAGCACGCGCTGCGCGTGACGCTCGGTCTCACCGACACCGAGCACTACGTTCTCACCCGTCTCGGCAATGGCGGCGATCCCCTCTTTTTCTACCAGATTGAAGACGTCGAATACGCCGTCACGATTGCCGATTGCGTCGCCGGCGTCCGTCTCGACTTCGACACGCTGTTGCAGGCCAACGAGGCGCAGAGCCAGATTCTGCGCGCTCTCGAAAATCTGGGGCTGATTTTACACCAAGACTGCCGCAGCGCCCGCGTCGAGACTTTCAAAATTCCACAGGATGACCAATACGGACCTGGCCGCAACCACGACACGCCTTCGAAACCTCGCGCCAAACCGCGAGGAAACCGACGCCGAGTCGCTCGGCATCCGCCGTTCGTCGTCAGCAACGACATCTGATGCACCCATTCTCCCCATCGGCGGCGTCCGAACCGTCTCCAGCGTTCGGTCGCCAAAAACCGACGATGTGGTATAATAGGGCGATGACACCGAAGCTCAAAAACTTGCTGGAGCGCGCTGAGACCTGGCCGGAAGCGGCGCAGGACGATCTCGTGCAATCCATGATCGAGATCGAGACGCGTTACACCGGCATCTATCGTCTGAGCGACGACGAACGGGCCGGCGTTGAAAAGGGCCTCGCCGACATGCGCGCGGGCAGGTTCGCCACCGATGAAGAAGTCGCCGCGGTGTTCAAACCCGCGCGCGCATGAACGTTCGCTACACGGAAACGGCGCTCGACGAAATCCGCGCCATCCGCGCCTATATATCAGAAAGAAACCTGTCGGCCGCCGACGCCGTTATCGGGCGCGTCAAAGCGGCGATCCAGCGGCTTGCAGAGTTTCCCCTGTCAGCCATTGAAACCGATATGCCGCGCGTGCGCATGACTCCGGTAGCGTCCTATCCGTACTTGATCTTCTACACCGTCGAAGCAGACGAGGTCGTGATCCTGCATGTTCGCCACGGAGCCCGACTGAAACCCTGGGAAGGCGGCCGTTAGAACGTCGCGTCCACGCGACGCCCAGCTCGCTCGATGTCAGTTCCCGCCAGTTTGTATTTGCTGATCTAGAGGTATATCGAAATATCGCCCGCAACATTCGAGATCATTCCATGCCGCTATTCCCGTCTGAATCTGCCGACCCGCTCAATTTGACGGGCGAAATCGTCTCGGCCTTCGTCGCCAACAATTCTCTGCGATCAGCTGAACTGCCGGCCCTGATTCAATCCGTGCATGCGGAGTTGGTGAAGATCTCAAACGGGGCGGCCACGGCAACCGCGCCTGCGCCCGAAGCGGCGACGGCGGCGGTCTCGGTTCGCAAGTCGATCACGCCGGATTACCTCATCTGTCTCGACGACGGCCGCAAATTCAAATCTCTGCGGCGGCACCTGACGACGCTGGGCATGACCTCGGAGCAATATCGCGCGAAGTGGAGCCTGCCGGCCGATTATCCGATGGTGGCCGCCAATTACGCGGCGCAGCGGTCGGAGTTGGCGAAGAAAATCGGGCTCGGCCAATTCCGTAAGGACCGCGTCGCCAAGGGCAAGCCTGGCCGCTCGGCCAAGACGGCGTAGTCGGCGTCGGCAAAGAACATTGAACGTGGCCACCCGCGCGAAAATCGTCGAAGCTGATTCGCGCCGGTTCCGCCCGCTGTCTGGGCTCTCGCTCCCGCTATTTCACCAATAAGTTTAGGGCCGCGGTGTTCGCCGCGGCCCGTTGTCTCATTCCTCGCTCGGCGCATTGTCCTCGCCCGCCTCATAGGGCGGCAGGAGCTTCAGCACGCCGTTCCACTCGCTGCCGATCGGCAGGGCGTTGAGCTTGATCGAATAGCCCTGTCCATTTTCGCGCCCCCACGCGAAGCCGAGTGTGACCCACGCGTTGTTGCTCGGGCCGCACTTGGCGCGAACGACAAACGTCGGCTCGGTGTTTCGTTTCGCCTTGCGCGCCTTTGGCGCTGGCGCATCTGTCGCGTTGCTCATGCTTACACTCCTCTCTGCTGACTTCCAGGATGTATAATAACACTGGAATATCAGTACCTTGGAGGATGTGCACATGACCTACGCATTGGACTTCGCGGAGCTGAAGCAGCGCGTCTCCATCGAGCAAGTCGCGGCATGGATCGGCGCGCAATTGAAACAACAGGGCGCGCAACTGCGCGGCCCGTGTCCGATCTGCAAAGCCGGCGGCGATCGAGCCTTCGTCATCACGCCGTCGAAGGGTTGCTACTACTGCTTTGGCGAGTGCCGCAAAGGCGGCGACATCATCGCCCTCGTCGCCAACGCCAGGCATCTTTCGCCAAAGGAGGCGGCCGAGACAATCGCCCGTCAGTTCGGCGGCGAGCGAGCCGGAACGGTTCCCGACCGTTCCCCCCAGCCCCCGGCGCAGGAGAAAGGAGTGCTGAAACCGCTCGACTATCTCCAGAGTGACCACGAAGCAGTGCGCGCGCTGGGATTGAGCGAGGAGACCGCCCAGGCCTTCGCCATGGGCTACGCGCCGAGAGGCATCCTGCGCGGGCGCGTCGCGGTTCCCATCCGCGACCGGGCAGGCGTGCTGCTCGCCTATTGCGGCATCGCGGCGAGCAACGACCAATCGCCGCGCTTCCTCTTCCCTTCCAACTTCGATCCGGCCAGCGCCATCTTCAACGCCGACCGAATCGCCGCGGGGGAACTCAATCTGCTCGGCAACATCGTGCAGGTGCTGGAGGCCTTTCAGAACGGCGTCGAGAACACCGTCTGCTTTCTCACTGAGGGCGTCAGCGCCCAGCAGCTAGAGCAGCTTGCCTCGCTGATGGATCAGAAGAAGGTCGAGTGTTTGACGTTATAGGTGACGGCCTCGCTCTCCGGAGTGGGGCCTTTTTCATTTGCCCATTGAGCGAGGAAAATATTCATCGACCGGCGACCTGACTCTGTAACGCTGTAACGCTGTGAAAGCCGCAAGAAATGTGACACTGTTCGGTTCAAATCGGACGGGTGGCGCTTTTTGGGGAAAGGCCATGGTTCGTAATCATTTTGCATACGCCGCGATTGCGTCGTGCCTGCTGGCGGGATGCGCTGCGAGCGGCGTGAAAGTCTCCGAAGAACAGGCCCAGAGCTTTCGAGTAGGCTAATCCACCTATAACGACGTGGTTGAGCAGCTCGGCCCGCCGACCACAAGTTCTTTGTCGTCAGATGGCGTGCGCATCGCCAGTTATTCCTATTCGGCAGCATCTGCGCGTCCGCAAAACTTCATTCCCTACATCGGTCCGTTTGTATCCGGCTATGATACGTCTTCGAGCGCCGTGACATTCGTCTTCGACGCGCACGGCGTTCTCAAGACCATGTCCTCGACACAGAATAACATTGGGATGGGTGCCAATTTGGCGGCGGGAAGCCCTCAGCCAGGAAGCCAAGCGCAACCGGGTGCGGCGCAGCCACGAGTCGATCAATAGGCGATAACGGCAAAACGGAGTGTCGACTTCGACGGCCTGCTGCCCGCCCCACCACGTCTTACGGGAACGGCATTCGCTATCTGCTTAAATTGCTTTTCCCCAAGAGTATTTGTGATTTGCGTCCACGGCGTCAAATACTCCGTTGTCGCGGACGGCACTAAATGATTGGACATCTGCACCGATAACAATAGTGGTCGTAGGCCCGGCGTCGGAATCGGAGCTAAAATAGACCCTCCGTTTATCTTCTGCATATCTGCTCGGAGACCCATCCGGCTCCTCCAACACCTTGAATGACTCCAAATCGACGTCGGGTATGACCGCCAGCCCCCAATAGGCGTGATTCTTGTCTTTAGCGTAAGCACCACCCAACGCTAAGAATGAAGCGGCGTCGGCAGTAGTCGGCGATCTCACTCCGACATAAAAAACGAAGTTTCCATCACTTTCGAAACCGGTGCAACTGCCGTCCGGCGCGTCCACGTATTTAAACGATTCTGGAGTCGCGTAGGTATACACATCGTCAAATGCATTTTCCCCTGCTATGTCTTGAACTGGGGGATTGGCAGCCAGATACACATGAGTGGCATCCTTGCTGAAAAATACGCATCCGTCCATTCCGCCATCACTTATGTAGTACATCGATATTGGGTCCTCGTTGGTAACAATTGAACCTTGAAAATAGACGTGTTCATCATCGCGAGCGTACAATCGTGAATCTAGGGTACCGGTCGCTACTCTGAAATATTTAATGGTGTTGCTAATCATTCTCCCATCAGTAAAATAAATTCCGCCGTCGTTTGCGCTGTATCCACCATATCCATTGTACGGCAACGGCATCCACTTGAAGTTCATGGCTGGTGATTTGGCAACTACGGTGAGTGGAGTCGTGCTGGCCACTAGTGGAGAGAATCCAATATTTGAATGTAAGGCATGTTGAATATTATGCATCGAGTAGAAGCAAAAGCCAACACAAACTATAAAACATAAAGCAATTAGAATATATTTTAACATACCCGCATATATTATATCACATGGAGCTAACTGGATTTGCCCACCCGACAACCGTGAAGGTAACTGGACCATCTTTCGAATGCGAAACAAAGCTCCCGCTCCAGGAACCGTTCCCGGTCGGGGTTAATGTGACTTGGGTCCACTGGTCGCTTGGCCAGTTTTGGTCAAAGAGCGTTAAAGTGACTCCGCCGGTTGACGTGGGTACAGCGTCTTGGACAACTGCAACATGTCCGATATTACCAGGGTCAGTGAAGGATATTACAGAGCCTTTTTCCGGCTGGGCTGAGGCGATCGCCGGGCTGCCGAAGGTGAATTTGCCCCCGGAAAGACTGGCGAAGTTCTGTGCTACACCGCTCGCATATTCTCCAAGCGAGCCTTCGGAAACTCCCGTGAGAGTCAATGCGGTTGCATATTGGTAAATGAGGGCCACGCATTGATCCTTAATCGGGACTTCCGCGGGGTCTGACTGACCAGCGTCGGGACCGGCGGATTTGGCAACCAGCGGCGCGATCAGTTGACCTCCGTAGGTCAAATTGAGAGTTGCGAACGGTGTGCCGGCCGTGGACCATACGGTGCTACCGTCCTTCCGGTTGACCTTTGATGGAAGGTCACCCTCAACAGCTATCGGATCAGTGTTTTCGGACTGTGCAGGCGCGGGTGCGGCACTGGTGGTATTTGGCAGATTTGAAATCACTGGTTCGGTTGACAGCGCCATTTGAGTGCTTACCGTCCAGTTGAAGGATGAACTTTGGCCAATCGCGAAGGGGTCTGCCACAAGCGGCCCACTTGTCAGAGGGCCGTACGATACGACGCCTGTCGGCGGCGGATCGGCGAAAGTGGCTGCGAAGCCTGTGACTGGGTAGTTGGAACCGCCGATTAGTTCCTCAACGCCAACTTGTTGGCTATATCCGAGTTGCTGCAAATACGGCTCGACAGCCTCCGCACCAGTGCCAATTGGCTGAGTGGATAGATAGGACATAAATCCACCATTTGCCTCGGCCACTCCGTTCGACGTCGACGCGACGAATAACCCTCCGTTGAGGTAGAACTTCGCGTTGTTATAGTTGATGTGTGCGCCAAAAAAGGCGTTGGCGGCAGAGGGAGTGATCGCGCCCGCCGCCTCGGCAGCCGAGACGTACTGCGAAAGGCTTCCGCTGAAATAGTGAGTAGAGAACCCTACAAGATATGGCTCATAGAAGAAT
>Ga0181520_10006163_pt1 | contig 18541 bp, 9 predicted proteins | sample PEATcosm2014_Bin_29_FD_132451 | JGI IMG/M metagenome (GOLD analysis project Ga0181520, IMG submission 132451) | Peatland microbial communities from MTU Mesocosm Facility, Houghton, MI, USA - PEATcosm2014_Bin02_30_metaG | ecosystem: Environmental > Terrestrial > Soil > Wetlands > Peat | place...
CATGTTCGAACGCTATACGGAGAAGGCACGGCGCGTGATCTTCTTCGCGCGGTATGAGGCCAGCCAGTTCGGCTCGCCCTATATCGAGACTGAGCACTTGCTGCTTGGCCTGCTGCGCGAGGACAAGGCGTTGACCAACCGCTTCCTGCGCTCCCACGCATCGGTGGAATCGATCCGCAAGCAGATTGAGGCGCACACCACTATCCGCGAGAAGGTCTCAACCAGTGTGGATTTGCCGCTTTCGAACGAGTGCAAACGGGTTCTGGCCTACGCAGCCGAAGAAGCCGAGCGCCTGGGCCACAAGCACATCGGCACCGAACATCTCCTCCTCGGCCTGTTGCGCGAAGAAAAATGCTTTGCCTCGGAGATTCTGCAGGAGCGCGGCCTCAAGCTGGCCGCCATCCGCGACGAATTGGCGCGCGTTACCCAAGAGAAGGCTCCCACACAGCAGCGGCAGCGCGAAAGCAGCCTGCTGGCCGAGTTCAGCCGCGACCTGACCCAGGCCGCCATGGACGGACAGCTCGATCCCCTCGTTGGCCGCGACAGCGAACTGGAGCGCGTTATCCAGATTCTCTGCCGCCGCACCAAGAACAACCCGGTCCTGATCGGCGAGCCCGGCGTGGGCAAGACCGCCATTGTCGAGGGCCTGGCCCAGCGCATCGCCGACGGCGAAGTGCCGAGCTTCCTGGCCGACAAGAAAGTACTCGGACTCGACCTGTCGCTCATTGTGGCCGGCACCAAGTACCGCGGCCAGTTTGAAGAGCGCCTCAAGACCATCATGAAAGAACTGATGGAGAATCAGAACTCCATCGTGTTCATCGACGAGCTGCACACCCTCGTGGGCGCAGGCTCTGCCGAGGGCTCCCTGGACGCCGCCAACATCCTCAAGCCCGCTCTGAGCCGTGGCGAAATCCAGTGCATCGGGGCAACCACCCCGGCGGAATATCGCAAGTCCATTGAGAAGGATCGCTCCCTGGAACGCCGCTTCCAGGCCGTCAAGGTGCCGCCGCCCAACGAGGCTGACGCCATCAAGATCATCATGGGCATCAAGGACCGCTACGAGAAATTCCACGCGGTCAGCTATACCGACGAAGCGGTCGAATTCGCCGTGTCGCACTCCAACCGCTACATTCCCGACCGGTTCCTGCCCGACAAGGCCATCGATCTCATCGACGAAGCCGGCGCTCGCGTGAAGCTGCGCCAGACCTCGCTGCCGGAGGAGATTACCGAAGTCCAGAAGCGCATCAAGTTCATCGTGCATCGCATGGATTCGGCCATCGCCAACCACGAGTTCGAAAAGGCCCGCTTCTATAGCGACGAGGAACGCAAGGAGCGCGAGAACCTGCGCGCCCTGCGCGACAAGTACCACCTCGACGACTCGGCCGCGGGCATTGTGAGCCGCGAAGACATCGAGGACGTGGTCAGCCGCTGGACCGGGGTTCCCGTCACCAGCATCAAGGAAGAAGAGACCCAGAAGCTGCTGCGCGTGGAAGAAGAGCTGCACAAGCGCGTCATCAGCCAGGAGAAAGCCATCAGCGCGTTGGCTCGCGCCATCCGCAGATCGCGTGCCGGCCTCAAGAGCCCGCACCGGCCCATCGGCAGCTTCCTGTTCCTGGGACCCACCGGCGTGGGCAAAACGGAAATGGCCCGCACCCTGGCCAACTTCCTGTTCGGCTCCGACAAGGCGCTGATCCGCTTCGACATGTCGGAGTTCATGGAGAAGCACTCGGTCTCCAAGCTCATCGGTTCGCCCCCGGGCTACGTGGGCTACGAGGAAGGCGGCCAGTTGACGGAACGCGTCAAGCGCTCGCCCTACTCGGTGGTGTTGCTGGACGAAATCGAGAAGGCGCACCCCGATGTGTTCAACATCCTGCTGCAGGTGTTTGAAGATGGCCAATTGACCGACGGCTTGGGCAATACCGTCGACTTCAAGAACGTCATCCTCATCATGACCTCGAACATCGGCGCGCGCCATCTGCAGAAGAAGGCCGGCCTCGGCTTCCAGAGCGACCGCGAAGACATTGTTTCCGACAAGATCGAGGAACTGGTCAAGCAGGAAGTCAAGAAGACCTTCAACCCCGAGTTCCTCAACCGCTTGGACGAGGTCATCCTCTTCCTGTCGCTTTCCGACGCGGACCTGATCCAGATCGTCGAACTGTTGGTTCAGCAGCTCAACGCCAACCTGGCCCAGAAGTCCATCACCATTTCCGTCACCGAGGAAGCCAAGAAGTGGATCCTGGACAAGACCCTCGGCGACCGCAGCTACGGTGCGCGACCCTTGCGCCGCGCCCTGCAGCGGTACGTCGAAGATCCCTTGTCGGAAGCGTTGATCGCCGGAAAAATCACCGCGCGGCCGGCCTTCCTTGAGGTCTACCTCGACGCCAACCAGCTCTTCTATCGCCCGGTCAGCAACGACGACACCGTGGTGGAAGAAAAGCCCGCAGGCATCCTGCTCTACAGCAACTAACCGGTTGCTCGTCCGCCTGAAAAAGCCTCCAGCCATTGGCTGGGGGCTTTTTTAGGGTCCAATGACCTGGCGCCGCGACCGCTTGATCGAGCAGTTGCATGAATGGAGCGCCGGCCTCCCGGCCGGCTGTAGCGCGGACGTCCTCGTCCGCGCAACTCCATCGCGAATTACCAATCCATGCGGTTTAGCCATCAGGGACCGGGGGGCCCATTGCTCGAGCGAAGATCGAGGAAAGTCCTGAAGAGGCTTCCGCACTTGGGCGCTGCGGCAAGTCAACTGCCTTGGACCTTGTTCAGGGCAGCCTTGTCGTTGCGGGACTCCCAGAACTTGCACAAAATAGACGGAAGAATCGCTCAGGGAGCGTCGCGTATTCACGGACCGGGTCAATAATAGGGAATGCGCGTGATGCCGGTTCGTTTTTTCTGGACATCTGTCCTGACGTTGAGCTTGTATGGCCTTGCGGGTTGCGGTGGGTCTTCCGGCAGCACACAGACGACTCCAGCTTTGCCCAGTATCAGCAGCTTCACGGCCAACCCGGCCGGCATTGCCGCGGGCGCTAGCTCGAACCTCACGCCCGTCTTTGCGAATGGTACCGGTGTGATTACACCGGGCAATCTGGCGGTCGGCAGTGGCGTGCCGGTCAGCGTAACTCCCGCAGCCACCACCACCTACACGTTGACAGTTACGCCATCCAGCGGTAGCGCTGTGACGCAGGTTGTGACGGTCACGGTGACCCCCGCAGCGTCCATCGCAAGTTTCGCGGCGACTCCGTCGGCCATTCTTCTCGGCGGCAGCGCGAGCTTGACCGGCGTGTTTACGAACGGCACGGGGATGGTGACGCCGGGCAACCTGGCTGTGACCAGCGGCGTTGCGATAAGCGTAACTCCCTCGGCAACCACGACCTATACGTTGACCGTGACGCCGGCCACCGGGTCGGCTGTGACGCAGACAGCGACGGTCACGGTCAATCCACCGGCGCCCACGGCGTTGACGGCCACGGCCGGGAATCAGGAAGTAACGCTGAGCTGGCCTGCGGTTGCAGCGGCCACGAGCTACGCGGCGATGCGCTCGACGACCTCCGGCGGCCCCTATGCGGTCGTGGGCACGACCATCGGCTTGGCGTTTGTGGATACCTCGGTGGTGAACAATACCGCCTATTTCTACGTGGTGGCAGCGGTGGATGCATCGGGCGAAAGCGGCTATTCGCCGCAGGCAACCACTACTCCGATGGCTCCCCCGGCGCCTTCAACCGGGCTGACGGCCACACCGGGCGACGGGCAGGTGACGCTGCGCTGGACTCCGGGCGCGGGAGCCATGAGCTACCAGGTCGGGCGCTCCGCGACCTCCGGCGGTCCTTACGCGACGGTGGGCACTTCCGCGACGGCGACGTTTACCGACACCGGATTGGCCGATGGAATTGCGTATTACTACGTGGTTTACTCCGTGAACCCGGTCGGAACCAGCGCTGCCTCGGCTGAGGCGATGGCGATTCCCATTGCTGCCCCGGCCAACCTGACCGCTGTGGCGTCGGACAAGCAGGTAGCCCTCTTCTGGTCGCCCAGCCTCGGAGCCACCTCGTACACCGTTCAGGTAGCCACCCAGAGCGGCGGGCCCGCTGCAGTGGCTGGGACGACCCAGGTCAACCGCTTCCTGGCCACCGGCCTCAGCGATGGCGTGACGCTCTACTACCAGGTGACCGCATCGAACCCGACCGGAGCCAGCGCACCCTCCGTGCAGGTCTCGGCTACGCCGGCCGCGAACTCCAACCCGCTGCCGTCTGCCGACGACCCGACCAAGAACTATGTGGGTTTGGGAACATGGTTCCTGAATGACTGGGACGGCAGTTCGGCCTTTGTGGACGTGATGAAGCAGGCCCGCCCCTGGATGGACGCCGCCTGGGCCAATCCCGCGACAGTGGACGCGCTCGGCTGGCCGACCGAAGATGCTTCCACCGTGCTGATGACCACCGCGCCTCAGATCGTGAACGGCACATACAAGTTGGTGTTCAACGGCCAGGCAACTGTGAGCCTGATGTGGAGCGGGGGCACCGTTACCAACCAGGCTTATAACTTCAACACGAATACGTCCACGGCCGATGTGAATATCGCCTATAGCTTACCGTCGGGATCGATGGGCATCGTTTTCACCAACACCAAGCGCACCGGAGCGAGCGCGGTGGGCTCTGGATTCACGAACGCGCGACTTTACCGGCCGGGGTATCCGACCGACGGAAGCTTGGTGTTCACCGCGCCCTTCCTGACGGCCCTGGGCAAGGTCTCGGCAGTGCGCATGATGGACTGGACCGGAGGCGGGAACAACTTTGTGGTGAACTGGGCCGACAGGGCCACTCCGCTGAGCGCGACGCAGGCTGGTTTGCCGGCGCCGCCTTATACAGGGCCGGACGGAACAGTTCACACCAGCACCTTGGGCGTGGCGCTGGAATACCAGATCCAGCTATGCAACACGCTGCTGGCCGATTGCTACATCAACATTCCGCCGGTGGCCAGCGACGAATTTGTCACCAACATGGCGCTGGCCCTGGCATTCGGCACCGACGGAGCCAACCCCTACACGTCGCCTCAGGCCAACCCGGTTTATCCGCCCTTGAACCCCACGCTTCACATCTACCTGGAGTATGCCAACGAGGTGTGGAACAGCAACTCGAACGTGTTCCAGGTGGTTCAGGCGATCTGCGAGAACCTGCCGAGCAACCATCCGCTGTTGACGGTCGAGCCCAATACGCCGTTCAACCCGTACTACATCATGTGGCGTTATCCGGCATGGCGCATGGCCACCATCAGCCAGATCTTCAGCTCGGTATTCGGCCCCAGCGCCATGATGACCCGTGTACGGCCGCTGTTGCTGACCCAGCAAGGCGACGGACAGGCCACGTTGGACCAGGCCCTGCAATGGCTGGATGCATACGCTCCCACGCTCACACCGGCCAGCACTGTCCCACAACTGCTCTATGGCGGGGGCGGCTCCGCGTACTATGGCGTGGTGAATGCGCAGTCCGCGGTGCCCTCCCAGTTCTTTGCGGTGGGAAATTACCCTGACCCGGCGATCGCGCTGAACTGGGCCATCGATTCCATGTGGACCTATAACTACGGCATCAAGCACGTGGCTTACGAGGGCGGCCCTGGGTTGAGCTTTTCCGACGGGGATAACGATACGCTCAATGCCGATCCGCGCATGACCGCTATGGTTGAGGCCTACCACAACGACTGGTCGTCGCAGGGTGGGGACCTGGTGATGTACTACACCCTGCGCGGGCCGTCGAACTGGGAGTTCACGCCGGATATCGCCAATGCGAATAGTCCCAAGCTGGCCGCGCTTGAGGCGATCCAGACTACCCCCCGGGCCCCGGTGACACTGGGCGCGCAATTGCCGGGAACCTTGACGGCGAGCGCGGAGAGCAATCTGAGCATCGGTTCGAGCAACGAATCCGGCTATACGGCTACGATCGGCGGACAGAGTTGCCGGGTTGGACCCTCGGCGGTTGACTCCTATATTGCCTATCCAGCCCATGCCGCGGCAGCTTTCGCAGGCACACTGACGGTGAGCGGCAGCGCCAACGCCACAACGCAACTCGACGTATACGTCAATGGCGTGGAGCAGGGCAAGGTGACCCTGGCCGCGCAATCGACGCAGGCGCTGGAAACCAGCACATCCTTGTCAGTCAACATTCCCGCGGGTCTGGCGGTGATCCGGCTGGAAACGCTCGAGGGCGCGCCGGCGTTCTGCAGTTTGACGGTTCATTGAGGCAGAGTTCGGGGGGACGAAGATCGGGGAACGGGGAACGGGAAACAGGGATCAGGGATCGGGGGGTGACGGAACTTTTTGGTTTGTTGGGGGTTCTCATGATGGGGGCAATCCAATGGCACGACTTGCAGTTCTTTCGCTCATCCTTGGCAGTTTTCTTCTCAGTCTTACCGGATGTGGTCTTCCCGGGCTTCCTGCTCTCACCTTTCCTACCCAACCGATCTCGATATTGTTTGTGCAGGCCCCTCCCGCATCCATGGCGGTAGGCGCGTCGGCAAACGTCTATGCAGCGGTTGAGAATAGCCCATCGAACTCCTTGGCGAATTATGCCGTGACCTGCGCCGGCACGCCTGCCAGCGCGTGCGGAACGCTGACTCTGAGCGATGAGCTGGGTGCAGTCGTCTACACGGCCCCGGCTGCCATTCCCTCGGGCGGGACGGTGACCATCACCGCAACGGCGGCCGCCGATACAACCAAATCGATCTCGGCCATTATTACCATCACGCCGCCGCTGGCCATCAAGGTTGCACTCTCTCCGCAGCCGCCGGCTTCATTGGTGGCGGGCGCCAGCGTGTCTTTGGCCGCGACCATCGCGAACGATGTCTCGTCCAATCCCCAGGTGAACTGGACAGTGAACTGCGGCAGCACGGATTGTGGCTCGTTCAAGCCCGCAACCACGAGCAATGGAGCCAACACCAGCTACACAGCGCCCTCGGCCGTTCCTGCCGGGGGTACGGTGACAGTGACTGCGACCTCGGTGACCGATGGAACCAAGTCGGCTTCCGCCAGCATCGCGATCACGGTGCCGGGGCCGACCCTGGCCGATGGCACGTATGTCTTCCAGTTATCGGGGCCGGCCGGCTCCGCAGCCAGTTTCACCACCGGCGCGTTCGTTGCGAAAGGTGGAACCATCACCGGCGGCGAGCAGGACTCGATCGCCTATTCCACCGACGAAAATGGCTATCCGTATCCCTACTCCTATTTGTCGGGCACGATCACGGGCGGAAGTTATGCCACGACCTCCGATGGCAATATTCAGGTCTCTGTCATTTCCGGCGACGGCGGCGGAGAAACGCTGTATGGCGCTCTAGGCTCAAGCGCGAAGGGATTTGCGGCGCAGCTTTACGGCTCGATGGGCAGCGGCACGCTGGAGTTGCAGACCAGCGCCGCCGCGCCTGCGGGCGGTTATGCCGTCTCGATGTACGGCGGAGATCAATACGGCGAAGAGGATTGGATGGGGGGAATCCTCAATATCGATAGCCCGGGCGGCATCTCCGGCGCAGGCAGCGCAATCGATCTGATCAGTGTGGGATCGAACGGGCTGCCGAGCGGCGAACAGATGCTGGGCGCCAGTACAGTTACCGCTCCGGACAAGTTCGGACGGGTCCAGTTTCTGCTGAATACCGGGGCGTCGTCGGCGCTTCCGGTGCAAGATCTGGTGGGGTATATCGTGGACGCTGCCCACATGAGACTCGTCTCGTCCGCTTATAACAATCAGGGGAACTATCAGGGAGTGATGGGCGGATTGGCACTGGGGCAAGGCGCCCATACCGGGCACTTCAGCAACGCTTCGCTGGCCGGAACGAGCTATGTGCTGGGCGCTTCCACCATGATGCAGTACGGAAGTTACGAGCTTGCGGGCGTGGTCACGGCCAACGCCGACGGCACGCTGGGTGGGACGCTGAATTGGAACAATCTGACGGGTAAGGGAACGCAGAGCCCTCTGGCGGTGAACGGCACGTGGACGATCGACGCCACGGGGCGCGCGACTCTGAACAACCTGACGCAGAGTTCGGCTTCCTCGGAGCCCTTTAACGACAGTTTGCATATGTATCTGACTGGAGATGGAAACGCGCTGCTGCTCTCCAGTGAGTATGCCAATCCCTTTGCCGGGCAGGCGTTTCTACAGCAGGCTGGGCCGTTCAACGCCGCTTCATTGAGCGGGACTTATGGGTTGAACGCGGGCGTTACCAACACCACCAAAGGTGTCAGTTATCCCGCCGTGGGCACGGTTAACTCGGTGGCCGGCAGCGGGACTGATACGTTGACGGGATTCGCCGATTCAGGCACTGGAGCGGAGGATTTCGCCGTGGGCGGAAGCTTTACGCCCGGGGCGAACGGAGTGTTCACGGGCACCATGACGGGGCTTGACATGACCTCGCGCACCACGAGCAATGGCTTCACGCTTTACGTCGTGGACGGCGCCCGGGCTGTTGCCATCGAGACGGATAACGCGCAGCTGACTTTGGGGCTTCTGACACAGTGAACAGTGGTCAGTGAACAGTGGTTCGAGGCTGGATCGGGGCTGAGGTTTCCCACCCATTCGACAGAAAGAAGTCGAATGGATGGGCACCCGCCGGTTGTGGACGATCAAAGAGTGGCAGTGGTCAGGGACACTTTTTCCTATTTCCTATTTCCTTTTCCCTTTTCCCTAATCTCTAACCCCTAACCCCTGCCTCACTTTCCCTCGGTGACTACTTGCTTGATGGCGCCCCACTTGGGTTCGGTTTCGGTTGAATCGGCCGGATTCGCCGCGTAGCCCGGGTCGGCATCGATGTCGTAGCTGATATCCCTCGCCAAGCCCCAGTTGTCGGCCGAACAGAGCTTGTAGTAGAAGAAGGTGCCGCCGCCTTGGGCGGCCCAGGCATCCAGAACGCTGGTGGTGATGCCCCGCATGGCGGGCATGGTTTGCGCGGCGAGGGAGCCGGGAGTGTTGTAGAGCGCGCCCTGGCCGCCTTCGTAGGCAACCATGCCCCCCTGGAGGTGCTCGGCACTGATCGCGGCTGCGGTGGCCTGGATTGCGGGGACGATATCGGCCGTCTCGAATGCCTGCATGCCGCTGATGACCTGAGCGGCGGGGACGGTATTGCCGTATACGTCGCCGTTGAAATCCACGTAGGGAGCTCCGGCCGCGGCCCACACATACAGGTTGGCGCCGCCGTGCTGGCTGTCGAGGTAGTTCAGGCCCCAGTAGGTGCCGGTATTGCCGAGCTGGCCGCCGAGAACCGGCCGGTACACGTTGCCGAAAGCGGCTGAGCCATACACGCCGGCAAAGGCATTCGCGATGAGCATGGTGCCCTTCGCCCCGATGCGCCATTCGATGTCGTAAACATCGGTGTCGTGGTCCCAATCCAGATCGGGATCGTTGGCGGCAATCGCGGCTTCTGCCTGGTTGTAGATCCAACCGGTTTGTCCGCCAACCCCCGACCAGAACTCGTTGGAGTATTCGAGGTAGACATGCAACCCTGGGTTGAGGCCGGGGTTCACCGGTCCGGACGCGGGCTGGGGGTTGGCGCCGCCGCTGCCGTTCAGCCCGGTATAGGGTTTCCCGGCTGCGTCGGACCCGTACTTCAAGAGAAGCGCCAGGTTGGTGGCCCAGGCGGTGGAGGGGAATAAGTAGGTTCCGCCAAAGGTCAGGTGCGGAACGTTGAGCCACAGGTCTTTCCCGGTCTGGTTGGCAAGCTGGATACCGTACTCGTAGGACGCACCGGTCACGAACGGGGAATTCTGATTCTGCGAGGTATGCGGGGGAACTTCCTGCTGACTGGCGTGTGCCGGAATCGAACGATCGCTCCAGTTGGCTTCCGTGGAGCCGTTGGTGGCCAGATAGTCCATCATGCGCATGGCCGTAAAGTACTTGAGGCGGGCCAGGAAACGGTCCGTGAAGACCGTGCCGGGCGCATGAGGGGTGCCGTTGATGGTGGGCCGCATCAGCGAGACATTGGTAACACCGCTGCCGGTGGCGCCGGTGGGGGTGCGTTTGCTGTTGGTGAAGACCAGGTAAATGCTCTGATAGGCAGGGCCGACGGTGACAGTCGCCGAACTGGTGTTGGTGGCCGGGTTATAGGTCACCGGCCCAACGTTCACGTTGTTGTCGTTCCACGATTGAGCGGTTGCCTGCCCGGTAAAGCTGAGTGCGTAGGTTCCGGCCGACCAGGCCCCCTGGTTGTTGGCGACCACCAAAACTCCCGCGTCTTCGGTCGGCCAGCCCAGCGCGTCCACGGTGGCGTTTTCCTCCCAAGGCTCGGAGGGAAGGCCAAACTTGCGCGCCTGTTTCATGGCATCGGCAAACATCTGCGTGGGATCCCAGTCGTCTACCCCCCCGATGTTGACGCCGAGCTCCGCCGCGGCAGCCTGGACAGGCGTGACCGTGACCGTGGCGGAGGCTGTTGCCGTGACGCCCGCAGTGTTGGTCACAGTCAGCGTATACGTGGTTGTGCCGGTGGGGCTGACCGTGACCGGCGTTCCGCTGGTCACGGCAAGGCTGCCGGGCGCCACACTGCCGGTTCCATTTGAAAAGACCGCTGTGAGGCTGGCTGAGCCACCTGCGGCAAGGGTTGCCGGGATGGCCGTGAAGCTGGCTATGGACGGAGGCGGCGCAGGCGTTACAGTCACTGTCGCAGTCGCGGTGGACTGCAGGTTCTGGCCGCTGGTCACCGTAAGGGTATAGGTGGTGGTCTGCGCCGGCGTTACGGTGATAGCCACGCCGTTCGTGACAGAGATATTTCCAGGGGTGACGATACCGGTTCCGCCAAGAAACGTGGCGGTCAGGGTCGCGGATTGGCCCTGTGCGACGGAAACGGGGTTGGCGGCCAGCAACACCGGCAGGGCCTGCACACGCAGATCCCCGGTATTGCCGCTAAACGAACTCCCGCATCCTGCGAGGCCGCTCGAGATCAGAACCAGGGCAAGAAGCCAGTAGGCATGACGGCGCGTACGAATCATCGAATCTCCGGCCCGTTAGAAGAAACACAGACTCAGGGAATTGATCGGCCCCGAGACAACATTGGGTGAGTCCCGCACTCACACTGTACCGGATTGAGTCGAACTTTCCTGAATTGTCCTGTTTACGGGCAAGAATAGGAATGCGACGACAGCCGAACGCAGGAGCCTGTGTAACCTGTGCGGATTCCGTCGGCTTGGAGCTAGGGGGCCATTGGTGTCACTCTACCGCAGACTGGATGCCAATTCCAGCGGGAACTGAGAGGAAATCGATTCAAATTAGAATCTGGGGCGCGAAGGCGCGGATCGGCCGGGAGGGGTCTGGCCCGGCTTTCGATCCGGTCCGCAGATTGAGTCGAGGCTTTCCACCCCGTAATTTGCTGTCTACTTTCCCACGTCCGCGCGAGGGTTCACAGCAGTCCCACCTGCTTCGCCGACCCACGAGGAATGAAACCCGCCCGCTCACAGCCCCCGCTAACTTGCGAACTCGCGATCTCCGCGAAGCGGTCGCTAACTTGCTCGGTTCGTTCCAACAAGGTTCGTTCCAACAAGGATCGTTCCCATCCGGTTGGAATTGGCTCCTATGGCCCCAACCCGATCTTGTTCTTTGGGCTCCAGCCGCAAAAAACAAAACCCGCCGAGGGGGGCGCACTCCAGTCAATCTACACGGTCGCAAAAATGCACGGCCGGCGTCAGGCAGCAGGTCTCCGGCTGGGCGTTGGCAGGGGAGGCATCGCTACAGTCGCGGCTCCCACGGGCACGACGGGTAGATAGGTCCCAGGCAAAGGCGGCCGGGAGACGTTGGCGTGGCCGTTCCGAAGCAGGATGGTGAGGCCTCGTGCGCCGTCCATCTGAGTTTCAACCAGCAGATTGTGGGCCAGTTCGAGGAACGCGGGATGGTGCTCGAAATGCTTGGCCGCGGCCTGGAAGGTATGAACGACGTGTTCGGTGTTGAAGCTCTCCCGATAGAAGCCGGAAACCCCGATCAGCAGCCCCTTCATCAAGGCGTACTGGGTGGTGAGCAAGGCAAACTCCTTGGCCACCGAGGGCTTGGCATCGGGTAGCTTTCCATCTTTGCCAAACGGGAACTGGCAACGGAAGATGGTGTTGATGAGGTAGTTTTCCAGAATGTAGGGATGGCGGTCGAAGAACGGCGCGTAGTACTCGTCGTGGGCTGCGGAGAAGTGGGCGGTGATGGATTCCATGGTGGCGCCCGGCCCATTGCCGATGCCCTTCGTGAACGCCTGGATGCAGTCGACAAAACGCCGCTTGATGATGGAGCGGTGCAGCAAAACGCCGGCCAATTGCAACACGATATCCAGCTGCTGGGCATTGTCGGCGGGGATCGATTCCATGGCGGTGCGCAGCGATCCGGAGGCAACTGCGGAGCTGAAATCGCTGAGAAACGCGGGAAACACGCGCGGCAATTCTGCGGGGACCAGGGCATCGAAACGCCGGGCGAAGATGCCGAGCAGAAAAAGCCTCTGCCAGATGGGGTAGTTGCGATTCTGGATCAGCGTGAGGGCGAACTCGCGGATGGGCCAGAAATAAGGCGTAAGCGGCCCGCTGATCTGAGATGTCCCGTTCCAGGTAAGCATATCGGCGCCGCGGCCGCGGGGCCCCAGCAGCTTCGGGTTCAGCAGTACCACACGCGCGGCCTCGGGGCACGACAACGTGAGCGAAGTCTCGCTCAGCCCCTGGATGGAGTGAACGATGCGCGGGTAGGTCTTGCAGATGTGAGAGAGCATCTCCTCGCCATGAACCTGTTGAATGCCGCACAGGCCGCCCTCGGAGAGCATGGGGCACTGGCCGGTGGTGGGCGACATTTTGATGATGGCGAAGGTGGCCGGCGCGGGCTTCTCGGGGTTGGGCACCACCGCTGATTCGAGCAGAGTGCGCATGGGGCCGGCAGGCATGTTTTGATACTTCTCGTATGTGGCCTTGTCGATGGGCACAGCCCAATCCTGGCAACAAGTATCCTCGCATGCGGAACCAATGCAGTGGAACCCTTCAGCATAGGCAGGGCGGATGAGCTTGTCTGGTTGCACCCGAAACTCCTGGCAGCAGGCTGGCATTTGTTCAGCCACCTGGTGCGACACATGCGGATAGAAAGCAACTGATTGGCCGGGGTAGGGATCGAAGGATTGGAAAATTCTGAACCCGGGTGGGCGGAATTGTCTCGATTTCAGTCATATTTGCCAGATTGCAAGCGGGTTGTGGAATTTTTTGGCGCCGGATTGTCCGCGCGGGGACAGTTTTGCGGCGCCCCGCGGCCCAACCACGGCAAAACCGCAAGATGGGCCCTTCCTGGAGGGCATATGGGGCGGAGAGATAAAGCAGATTCGCTTGTCCCTAGTTGCGCAGCAGCATGGTCAATCCATGGGCGTTATCGAGGTTGGCGGTCACCAGGAACTGGTGGGACCGGTCAAGGAATCCCTGATTGTGCTCGAAGTGCTTGAAAACGGGCTGCACGGTTTTTACCACTTGATCGGCGGAAAATGCGTCCTTGTAGCAGCCGGCGACCCCGATGAGCAATCCCTTGACAATGGCAAACTTGGTGGCCAGCGCGGCAAAGGCTGTGGCTGCCTCCACCCGTGCGGACGGGTCGAACAGTTTGGGGCCGAAGGGGAACAGATCGCGGAAAAGGGCATTGACCACATAGTTTTCCAGAATGTGCGGGTTCTTTTGAAAGAAGGGGGCGAAGTAGCGCTTCTGGGCCTCGGCGTAGTGCGCTATATGACTCTCCATGGAGGACTGCGCGCTGAGGCCAATGCCGAGGGTGAAGTCCTTGAGGGTTTCGGTCAGGCGCGGGGCCAACGTCGCGTTTTCAACGCGCATCTTCAACAGGTGCAACACCAGAGTCAGTTGCAGATTGAGGTCGGAAGGGATGGTCTCCATCGATTTGCGCAAGGCGCCCGAGGAGATGGCCGATGAGAATTCACGAAAGAAGGCGGGAAAGCCGCGGCCATCCTGCTCGCCGGCGATCGCGTCGAGGCGCCGGCAAAAGGTTCCCAGCAGAAAGAGCCGCTGCCACAAGGGGTAGGCGCGGTTGCGGACCAGGGCGATGGTGAAATCCCGAATGGGCCAGAAGTAGTGACGCAAGTTCGATTCCCCTTTGCCGGCGTCGTCCCAGCTCATGTGGTAAAAACCGTTCCCGGCAGTGCGCAGCAACTGGGCGTCAAGCAACACCAGGCGCGCAGCCTCAGGGCAGGAGAGCGCGAGTGAGGCCTCCTTGAGCTGATCGATCACCCGCGGGCCGCGGGGATAGATTGAGCAGGTTCTGGAGAGATACCCCTCTCCGTGCGCGACCTGGATCTGGCAGAGGTGGTCGGCAGAAAGCATGGGGCAGTGGCCGTCCGGCGCCATCTTGACGATGGCAAAGGGTTCTTGGGCGGCGTTGGAGGTGGATTGGCCGGGTTGGTTGCAAAGGATATTGGCATCGAGAAGGGTGCGGAGGGGGCCTGCCGGGATGGTCTGGTATTTTTCGTAGGAATCGCGGTCGATGGGAACGGTCCAACCCTCGCAGCAGGAGTCTTCGCAGGCGGGGCCGACGCAACGAAAGCGCTCGGTGTACTCGGGGCGAATGAGGGTGGTTTGGCGCACTGAACGCTCCGCACAGCATCGCGGGGTAATCCTGCGTCATCCCGCGTGGAGATGCGCCCAGATTGCTGCAATTGGGGCGCCGCCAGATGGCTGGGTTTGTTGGAAGGCATTCAGGATGGGACGCGGAAATGGCGGGGGATTGCCTGGGATGGGTCCAGAAATTAGTTCCGCAGCAGGGTGGTCAGGGCGGGGAGACTCAAAAGGTTGTTCGCCGTCAGCAGTTCATAGGCTTGATCGAAGAATTTGGAGTTGTGCTCGAAATGCCTGGAAACAGATTGAATCGTGTGGACCACGTGTTCGGTCGAAAATGCCTGTTTGTGAGCACCGGCCACTCCCACGAGCAAGCTCTTGATCAGAACCAGGCGGGCGGCCAGCAGAGTAAAGGCCTTGCTGGCATCGAAGGTGCTTTCGGCGGCTGACACGATGCGGCCAAACGGAAAGAGCTCGCGGAATATGAAATCCACTAGGTAGTTTTCCAGGATCTCCTGGTGCAGGAGAAAAAACGGCGCGTAGAAGTCCTGGTAAGCCGCGGCATAGCCGGCCAGATGGCTTTGGAACGATGAATCGGCGTTGAGGCCGATCCCATTGCGGAAATCCTTGATCGTATCGGCGACGCTTGCGCTCATCCAGAGATTCCCAAGGCACAACTTCAGCAGGCGCATGGAAAGGTTCAATTGCACCGCCGGGTCGGCAGGGAGCCGTTGCATCGCGGTGCGCAGAGAGCCGCTGCCGATTGTCTCTGAAAACTCCAACAGCAGGGTGGGGAAATCGCAGCCTTCTTCGCCGCGGGCCACGGCGTCCAGGCACTGGCAAAAACCGCCGAGAAGAAATAATCGCTGCCAGAGGGGGTAAGAGCGATCCAGGATCAGGTTGAGCCCGAACTGGCGAATTGGCCAGAAGTAAGCGGTCATGTCTCTGTTCCCCGAGGCAGAATCGTCCCAGGCGACGGTTTGGGCAGCCGGGGCAGAAAGCACCAGTTGCGTGTTCAACAGCACCTGCCGGGCGGCCTCAGGGCAGGCCAGAGAGACCGTCGTCTCGTCGAGGCCATCGACAGCCTGGGTGCGGCGCGGGAAACTGGCACAGATCGGCGAAAGAAACGCCTCTCCCAACTCCGAATGAACTCGACAAAGATGGTCTTCGGACTGGAGCGGGCACCCGGTGGCGGGCGACACGTTGATGAATGCAAAGGCTGCAAGGTTGGCTGGAGTCGCCGCTGGATCGACAGCCTTGACGGAAATCTGAATCAGTGAAGCCAGTGGGCCGGCGGGAAGCGCCTGGTACTTGTCAAACGTGGCCTTGTCGATATGGATGTTCCAGCCCTGACAACAAGTCTCCTCGCAGGCAGACCCCAGGCACCGAAACGACTCCGCATAGGAGGGACGTATGAGATTGGATTGGCGCAAACTTGGCTCCCGGCACCGCATGGAGCCACGCTGCCCATCCCTGAGAAAGGATACACCTGGATCTCTGCAGATGGTTCTCCCCAGAACGAGCGGGAAGGTTGGAAGGTTCTTAGAAGCTCCATAAGATCTTCTCTCGGTGTGAAAGGGCACGACTTCAGTCGTGCCGATAAGGCCAATAGAATGAGTGGGGCTTTAGCCCCCGAGGGACGGACTCTTGCGCCTTATCGCCCGCTGCGGAACAGTTTTTATACAGGTTCTTAGAACGGCTTTTCGGACAGGAACGGTTCTGCCTTCATGGAGCCGTCGCGCTGCTTCACAAGGATCTGCACTTTGCCCTCGGCGGCGTCCAGCTCTTGCTTGCAAGCAGCGGAGAGAGCGACGCCCTCTTCGAAGAGCTTGAGAGACTCCTCTAGTGCCAGATCGCCTCTCTCCATTTGATCGACGATGGTTTCCAGTTTCTTCAACTGCTCTTCAAACGACGGCATGACATTCACTCCGGGCAATTACGCGGGTTTGGTGGGCAAAACGCTGGCGATGACTTCGGCGGCGGCGGTGTAGTCGCCGTAGGGCGCGCTGACCTGGACGCCCTGCACCAGCGGGCGCACAGCGGCAAGCATCTCCTGGGCGATGAGTATCCCTTCGTGCCGAGCGGCCTGGGGCGATTCCGCCTGGGCCATGCGCAACATGATGGCCTCGGGCATCGCCACGCGCAGGTCGTTCTTCATGAATTCGGCGTTGCGCAAACTCGTGAGCGGCCAGATCCCGGCGATGACGGGGATTCGGAAGTCCTTGATGCGGTTGAGGAACCCTTCCAGCAGGCGAAGGTCGAAGACCGCCTGGGTGATGGCGTACTCGGCGCCGGCCTCCACCTTGAAGGCAAAGCGGCGAATCTCCTGCTCCATATCGGGGGTACCGGGGTTGGCCGAGACGCCGATGGTGAAGTTGGTGCTGGCTCCGATGGCGTTGGAGCCCATGTCGAGCCCGTGGTTCAGGCGCCGCACCATGTTGACCAGACCGATGGAGTCGACGTCAAACACTGCGGTGGCGTCCTGGTAGTTGCCTCGACGGGTGGGGTCGCCGGTCAGGCAGAGAATATTGTGCAATCCAATCGACGAAGCACCCAGCAGATCCGACTGGATGGAATGAATGTTGCGATCGCGGCAGGTGTAATGAAGAACCGTGTCAATCGAAGTATGTTGTTGAATCTGGATGCACAGGCTCTGCGCACTCATGCGCGCCGAAGCGCGGGCCGAGTCGTGGACGTTGATGCCATGGACGCCGAGTTGCGACAGGATCTGTGCGCCTTCGATCTCTTGGACGCAGTTGATGCCGCGGGGTGGTACTACCTCCACCAAGGTGACGAAACTGCCCTCGGCAAGAGCGGCACCGATGCGGGAGCGCTGCCCGAGCGGGGCAGGCGGTGTCTCAAGGTTCGCAGCCGGAGCGGTCTCGGAGACGGCAGCCGAAGCCTGGGCGTCGATGGCGCGCATGGCGGCACGCATGGCGCGGATATGGTTCGGCGTGGTGCCGCAGCAGCCGCCCACAATCTGCACGCCGGCCTGGATTGCCTTGCGGGCAAAGGTGGCCATGTATTCCGGGGAGCAGAGGTAAATGTTGCGGCCTTCCACGGCGCGGGGCATCCCGGCGTTGGGCATGGCGGCCATAGGCAGCGTCGAGGCGTTGCGCATCCCCTCGATGGCCGTCAATACTGTAGCCGGCCCCGTCGAGCAATTCACGCCGATGGCGCCCGCGCCCCACTCGGTAAGCAGCTTGGCGGCATGCTCGGGCGAGGAGCCGTCGAGGCAGCGATTCTCGTCGTCGACGGTGACCATCACCAGGACGGGCAGATCCGGCGCGGTTTCGGCCGCCGCCTTGAGGGCCTCGTGGGCCTCGTTCATGGCCGGCATGGTCTCAATGATCAGCAAGTCCACGCCGGCTTCGGCAAGGGCGCGAATCTGTTCGGAAAAAGCCGCGCGCGCCTCTTCCAGGCTGGTTTTGCCCAAGGGCTCAAGGCGCACGCCGAGGGGGCCGATGGCGCCGGCAACCCAGGCCTCGACTGCCTGTTTTTCCTTGATATGCGCTACCGCCTGCCGGGCGACACGCACGCCGGCGGCATTGATGGCGGCAACCTGCCCGGCAAGGCCATGGCGCTCCAGGCGGAAGCGGTTGGCCCCAAAAGTGTTCGTCTCGAGAATCTCGGCTCCGGCCTGCAAATACTCTTCATGCACCGCCTGGATCAAGGCGGGGTCGGAAACGTTCAGCTCGTCGTAGCAGCGGTTGATAAAGATGCCTCGGGCATAGAGCACGGTGCCCATGGCGCCGTCGGCCAGCATGGGACGATTGGCGAAGATGTCAGAGAATTGCGGCATTCTGTTGCCATGCTACACCGGTTCCACAATTGCTGTACCCGGAACCCACTGCTCTCAACTAGCTTTTTCCTCAAGAAAAGCCACCTTTCACGAATCCGGAAAGGCTACCTGAATTGTGGAACCGGTCCAAGCCACCGGGGTCAGCCGCGCCGCCACCAAGGCCCGCTTTGTTATACTTTGGAAGGCATCTGCCGGGGGAAAACCGGCTACGGGAC
>Ga0181520_10006165_pt1 | contig 18539 bp, 12 predicted proteins | sample PEATcosm2014_Bin_29_FD_132451 | JGI IMG/M metagenome (GOLD analysis project Ga0181520, IMG submission 132451) | Peatland microbial communities from MTU Mesocosm Facility, Houghton, MI, USA - PEATcosm2014_Bin02_30_metaG | ecosystem: Environmental > Terrestrial > Soil > Wetlands > Peat | place...
ATCTGCGGTTTGCTTGCGAATCCGGCGCGGCGGCCTGCGATCGTCTATGCCACTTCGCGGAAGCAATCGGAGAGCCTGGCGGAGGAACTCTCATCCGAAGTGGCGTCTGCGGCCTACCATGCGGGTCTGGATGCGGTGACGAGAGAACGTGTCCAGACGTCCTTTCAAGCAGGCGAGTTGGAGGTTGTTATCGCGACCATCGCCTTCGGAATGGGGATCGACAAGGCAAACATTCGCACCGTGATTCATGCAGGACTGCCGGGAACGCTTGAGGGCTACTACCAGGAGATTGGTCGGGCAGGCCGCGATGGCGCGCCAAGCCGGACGTTTCTCATGCACTCCTATGCCGACCAGCGAACGCACGACTTCTTTCTCGGTCGCGATTACCCGCCTGCCGAGCACCTGCATGAGGTTTTTCGCAGTTTGAGAGAAGAACCGCAAGCGGTAGAGGAGCTGCGCGCAAAATCGAAGCTAGCGGAAGAGGAATTCGACAAGGCGCTGGAGAAACTTGAAATCCACGGCGGCGCACGATTAAGTTTTGGCTCCGATCCTCAGGTCACAGCCGGCGGACCTGGATGGAAAAAAACGTATGCGGTGCAGGCGCAGTATCGAACGGATCAGTTCGAGAAAGTTCTGCGCTTCACGAAGTCAAGTGAATGCCGGATGGCCCAGTTGGTGCGGCACTTTGGCGACGTCGAGGATGCCAGCCGATCGTGCGGCGCCTGCGACGTGTGCAATCCGGCAACTGCAGAGTTGAAGCTCTTTCGAAGGGCTACGAGGGAGGAACAGAGGCTGGCGCAGGCGGTCGCCGACGACTTGCGATCGGTCAACTACAAAGCCGCTGGGACGCTGCAACGGAGCCTCGATCCATCGGGACACATGAGCCGCGACGAGTTTGAAGGCTTACTGGATGCGATGACTCGAAGTGGATTGATTGCCATCGAGGAAGCGGAATACGAGAAGGACGGCGAGGTGCGAAAGTTTCGCAAGATCAGTCTGACTGAGGCTGGCTTGGAGATGAGGAATATCTCGGCGGCCGAATTGTTGATCGTTGATGGAATGGTTGAGGCGTTTATTAAAACGGAGCAGACTCAAAAGCGGAAGCGACGAGCAAGCGGACCTGAAGCGAGGGCGGACGCTCTGAAGCAAAATGGGTCTAAAACTTCCGAGACGGTCCAGGCTGAGCTGACTGCGGAAGATGAGGCGTTGGTATTGAAACTCAGGGGGTGGCGTTCGTTGGAGGCAAAACGGTTGGGCGTTCCAACATTTTTGATCCTTCACGATAAAACGTTAACGGCAGTTGCACGGGCGCGGCCGGGCACGCCGAATCAGTTGCTGGCCGTGAACGGATTTGGCCCTGCAAAGGTTGAGAAGTTCGGGGAAGCGATTCTGCAATTGTGTAAGGCGTTGTCTTGACCCGAAAGGAGCCTTTGGCAATCACACTGAGCATTCGCAGCTGAATTGACGCGCGAGGATCAACCTGCGGCATTCGACGCCAGTTCTTCAACCACAGCGATGTTCTTGATCAGCTCGTTGGGGACGTTGTGGCGCTCTTTGAGATACTGCGGACTGTTGTACGAAAGCCAGACTTTGCCATAGGCATCTTCAGCAATGAGAATTTTGAGTGGAAGATCGATGGCGATGCCCGGGGAGGCGAGCATGACAGGCGTGCCGGCCTTGGGGTTGCCAAAGATCAGCAGCTTGGTTGCGGGCATCGTGAGTCCCACTTTCTCCGCTTCGCCGCTATGATCGACCAGCGCAAAGAGCGCGACACCTTTCGCAGCCAGGATGCCCTTGAGCTTTTCAACGGTCTCATCGACCGAGTGATTGCTCGGGATGCTGACAATTCCGCTGTCTTTTTCCTCGGTCATTCGATTCTCCTTCAACGACTCGATAACTCTTAACCGCGAATGATGACAAGATAAATCGCCATCACGACGCCAATCAACGCGAGAAAAAACGCGACCGCGACTGCTTGTGTGGTGGAATGCGAGTGTGAGGCTTCGCCGCGGTCGAGTCTTCTTACTAATTGCAGGTGGTGAAATCCGGCAAGAATGTTCACTGCGATTCCAACGGCGATCAAGGCGGTGCCGAGCCAGAGCGACAGCCCATAGACCTTCGTGGGCGACGTTCCCCGCACCAACTCGAGCTGCTGGAGAAACAGCCCGAAGCGCGCCACGACGAATCCGAAGCCCATCAAGGCCAGTCCGGTGCGAATCCAGGCAAGCAGAGTCCGTTCCGCGGCTAGATAATCACTGAGGCTGGCCTTGGGTTCGCTGTTGGGGAGTTGATCCATCGTCAACAGCACCCTTCATACACCGACACAGTACGAGTTATTGGCAAGCGTTCAGGCGACGCGTTCGATCGTCACTGATTCAAGAACTATGGGCTTGTGCGGCTTGTCCTGCCCATTGCGCGCGACCTTCGAAGCTTTTACGACGATATCCTGACCTTCGACGACTTCGCCGAAAATGGTGTGCTTGCCAGTGAGCCAATCCGTGGGCGCAACGGTGATGAAGAACTGGCTGCCATTGGTATTGGGACCAGAGTTGGCCATGGCGAGTTTTCCGGGCTGATCGAATTTGTGCTTCGAGCTCTTAGTCTCGTCCTCGAAGCGATAACCCGGACCGCCCATGCCGGTGCCGGCGGGATCGCCGCCCTGGATCATGAAGTCGGGAATCACGCGATGAAAGATTGTCCCGTCATAGAGCTTCGTCGTGGATTTGGTGCGCGTGGTGGGGTGTGTCCACTCCTTGGTGCCTTCGGCCAGCTCGATAAAGTTCTTGACGGTGATCGGCGCTTCGGACTCGAAAAGACGGACGGTGATCTTGCCTTCGGTGGTGTTAAAGACCGCGTAGGTTCCTGCTGCGAGGGCCATGAATGCTCCTGAGACTTTCGGTTCGTCGGTTGATTAGGGTTTCGGTGGGGCGGGTGCAGGCTGCGCAGCAGCGGCTGGCGGCGGAGGCACCGGCTGGCCTTCGGGGATAATCGTAACTTTCTTCAGCACGACAGAAACGAGAGGCTTGTCATTGCCATCACGCTGCACGCGGGCGATGGTCTTGACGACCTCAACGCTGGATTGATCGCACTGTCCAAAGATGGTGTAGTGCTGGTTGAGCGAATCGTAGCCCTGCTCGGTGATGAAGAATTGGCTCCCATTTGTGTTCGGTCCGGAGTTGGCCATCGCGAGGCGCCCCGGCACATCGAAGTTCAGGTCCGGATCGAGTTCGTCAGCAAATGCATAGCCGGGGTCGCCGCTGCCCGTGCCCATGGGGTCGCCGCCTTGGATCATGAACTCGGGAATGACGCGGTGAAACGTAGTGTCGTCGTAGAGCGGTTTGTGGTGCTGTTTCTTGTTGGTCGCGGGATCGGTCCAGTCCTTTGTGCCTTGAGCCAGGCCAATGAAATTTGCGACGGCATTGGGGGCCTGTTTTTGAAAAAACTGGCAGGTAATGCGGCCCATCGAAGTATCCATCACGACGGTAGGGCCATTGGGATGAATGGTCGCGGCGGCGGTTGCTTGGGGCGCGTCCGGGATTTCCTGAGCGGGCTTGGTTGTGTCCTGTGCCAATGCTGCTGCAACGAATGCCGCAGCCATAGCGGGGGCGAAAAGAACTTCTGCGAATCTCATGCCATGTTCGAGGGTAAATCATCGGACGCCGGCTCTGCCACACTCCGGCATGAGCCATGTATCTTATGTCAATGAGTGTACTTTCCTTGAAGTTTCCCTTGGAGCGGGCCGCAATCACGCTCGCATATTGTTGCCTGGTTTTTCCGAACCCGCGCGTCCATGCACAAGCCGACAAAGCGCCACTAGCCGCGAACAAGCCTGCGGCGCCGGACAAACCCGTCGACGATAAATCCTCACTCCCGCCACTTCCTGCGGATGCACATTCGCAGCAGGCGATCATGCTGGATGGCAAGACGCTGAAGTACACCGTAACGGTGGGAGCGTTGCCGGTCCGCGACAAGGATGGGAAGGTTGCTGGCGAAGTAGTTGTGACCTCGTATGCCGTGGACGGCGACAATCGGCCGGTGACATTTGCGCTCAATGGCGGTCCCGGCGCATCTTCGGTGTATTTGAACTTCGGCGCGATCGGCCCGAAGCATCTGCAAGCCGGCAATGAGGGCGATAGCCCTTCGGATCCAACATCGCTGATCGACAATCCCGGCACTTGGCTCGACTTCACTGATCTCGTTTTCATCGATCCGGTGGGAACGGGATTTAGTCGTGCGACGATTCCCGAGGGCGATGCCAAGAAACTCTTCTACAGCACCGTGCCTGATATTCAGTACCTTTCGCGCGTCATTTACGACTGGCTGGTGAAAAACGACCGCTTGAGTTCGCGGAAGTATCTTGTCGGCGAAAGCTACGGCGGATTTCGCGGACCCCGCGTTACTTACTATTTGCAGTCGCAGCTTGGAGTAGCTCTAAATGGCGTGGTGCTGGTGTCGCCCTATCTGAATCCGACGGTCGACGACAATGGAGATCTTTCTCCGTTGCCGTGGATGATGACTCTGCCTTCGATCTCTGCGGCGCACCTGGAACGTGAGAAGAAACTGACCTCGGAGACAATGGCCGAAGTGATTGCGTACACGCGGGGAGAGTACGCAACGACGCTGCTGAAAGGCAGGGCCGACCCGGATGCGACGAAGGCAATGATTCAGCATGTGACGGATCTGACTGGGCTCGATCCTGCGTTTGTGAAGTTCTCGGGCGGACGGCTCGAGACGGGCGCTTATCTGCGCGAAGTTTTTCGCGAGGAAGGCAAGCTCGGATCGGTCTACGATTCAAATGTCACGTCGTTCGATCCGTTTCCTTTTGCTCCGGAGCAGCGGGCAAACGATCCGATCCTGGCTAGCATCATCGCACCGATGACCACGGCCATGGTGGACTTCGTTACCCGTACGGTGGGTTGGAAAGTTGACGCGCGCTATAACGCGCTCTCGTTCGACGTGAATCGCCTGTGGGATCGGGATGACGAGTTGCGCAATGGCTCGGTTACGCAGCTGCGCCAGGCCGTGGCCGCCGATCCGAAGCTGCGCGTCCTCATTGTGCATGGATGGAACGATCTTTCCTGCCCATTCATGGGCTCCGTGCTTACGGTCGATCAGATGCCTTTGATGGGCGATCCGACGCGCGTTGCCGTGCATGAATACCCCGGCGGGCACATGTTTTATACCCGCATGCCCAGCCGCCTCGAGCTGCGCAAGGACGTGATGGAGATGTACAGCAAGCATTGATGAGCAGGAAATAAGAGATGCGAACAGGGAACAGATAAAGGCACTCCGCCTTTCGCGGCCCTTTAAGCGAAAGAGACCACGGCCCAGGCCAACAGCCTGGGCTGTATTGTCTTCAGACAGCTATCATTCCATTCGTCACAACACCATTGACACCCTATCCATAGACAAACTATAGGTAGGCCATGGCCAAGAAACCTGACCTGCTTCCCGGCACGCTCGACATGCTGATCCTGAAAACGCTGACCCGCTCGCCGCTGCATGGCTACGGCATCGCGCTTTCCATCAAGCGGCTTTCAGACGATGTGTTGACGGTGGAAGAAGGCTCGCTCTATCCGGCTTTGCAACGCCTTCTGCTGCAAGGTTGGGTGAAGGCCGAGTGGAAGATGACCGATACGAACCGCCGCGCGCGCTTCTACACGCTCACTGCCTTAGGACGCAAACAGCTTGGCCTCGAGGTGTCGCAATTCGAACAGATGATCGAGGCAATTGGCCGTGTGCTCAGCGATGCGCAGGAGGTATAGGTGAATCCCTTTTCCCGATTCGTGAAAAGGCTGGCGATCCTCTTGGGCCGCACTCGATTTCGCAGCGAGTTGGATGAAGAGATGGCGTTCCATCGCGCGGAGGCGGAGAAGGAGCTTTTGCAAAATGGGATGGCGCCGGACACTGCTCGCTCTGCGGCGGTTCGCCAACTTGGGAACCAGGCGCTCCTCAGGGACCAAACTCACTCAATCGTCGGATTCAGCTTCGAGACGGTGCTCGGCGATCTTCGTTATGCTGTTCGCCAGTTGGTGCAGAGTCCGGCCTTCACCATCGTTATGCTGCTCACGCTCGGGTTGAGCATCGGAGCCAACAGCGCCATCTTCAGCGTGATCGATGGCGTACTGCTGAAGACGCTGCCTTATCCGCGTGCGGACCGCCTGGTGCGGGTCTTTCTCTCAAGTGCGAGCTTTCCCAAATTTCCATTGAACCCTTTCGACTTCCGCGATTTCAGGGCGCGGAACCGGTCTTTTGAATCCATGGCCATCTTCACGCGCGGGGATGTCCAGCTGTCCCGATCTGGCGAACCGGCGCGGCTGAATGGATTCGGCATATCGAGCGGTTATTTTCACGTGCTCGGTCTTCAACCGGAGCTTGGCCGCGAATTCGATCAGAAGGCCGAGGTTCCCGGCAACGGACTCCAGGTGATCCTGAGCGACCGTACGTGGCGCACGCGCTTCAACTCCGACCCCGCCATCGTTGGCCGCAAGATCACATTGAACATGCAGCCATTCACCATCATCGGCGTGATGCCTGCAGGGACTGAGCATCCGGGCAACGAATACCACGCGGTTGCCTATGGTGAAAGCGTCGACGTATGGTGGCCATTTTCTTTCGCGGGGGATCCCAATCGTCGCGGCTCACATTACGTAGAGGGGATCGCACGGCTCAGAGACAACGTGACCGTCGAACAGGCGCGCGCTGAGCTGAATGCCATCATGACGGGGCTCGGCCGCGAACACCCGAACAACGACGCGGGATGGACCGTGCTCGTGATTCCTCTGTACACAGAGATCGTCGGCGGAAGCCGCCAGATGCTTCTGGTGCTTTTGGGCGCTGTGGGCACGGTGCTGTTGATTGCGTGTGCCAATGCCGCCAACCTTCTTCTGGCACGCGCCTCCGCACGGCAGCGGGAGCTCGCCGTACGCCTGGCTATGGGAGCGCCGCGCGTACGCGTGATGCGCCAGTTGCTGACGGAGAGCTTGTTGCTCTCTTTTGCCGGTGGCGCTTTGGGGCTGTTGCTCGCCTTGGGCGGAGTAGACCTCCTGGTGTCTCTACTGCCTGCGGATTTTCCGCGCACACATGATATCCACGTAAGCGAGCCGGTTTTCGCATTCACTTTTCTGATCAGCATCCTTACCGGCATTCTCTTCGGCCTGGCTCCCGCGTGGCAGGCTGCGCGCACCGATCCGAAAGAAGGTCTGCAAAAAGGCGGCCGCACGACGACCGGAGCGAGCCACCAGAGCCGGCTGCGCAATACTCTGGTGGTCTCAGAGGTCGGCCTTGCCTGCGTGCTGCTGATCGGCGCTGGGCTGATGCTGCGCAGCTTGCTGAATCAGCTCCACCTCGATCCCGGCTTCCGGCAAGAGCACGTGTTAACGGCAAGCATTTCGCTTCCGCATGAACAGTACAAGACGAATGCCGCAGTGGGGCGGTTCTATCAACAGCTCGATGCCAATCTCGGCGCTCTCCCCGCAGTTGAAAGTGCGGGCGCAGGTAGCGACCTGCCGTGGACGGGATGGGATGAAAATGCGGGCGGCTTCAACATCGAAGGCAAGAAGCCCCCGCCGGGCAACGAATATCACGCGCGCTATCACATGGCGACGCCCGGCTACTTCAAAGCGCTTGGCGTGCCTTTGATCGGCGGTCGCTTCTTCAACGACGGCGACACGGAGACCTCGCGACAAATCATCATCGTGAATCGCGCCATGGCCGATCGTTATTGGCCCGGTGAGAACGTGATCGGCAAGCGCATGACATTCGAGGACACCCCCAAAGAGAAGGATTGGATGACGGTGGTGGGTGAGGTCGGCGACATTAAGGACCAGCCTAACAGTCCGCGTGCCGAGCCTGGATTCTGGTGGCCGGAGTCGCAGGCCTCTAATTCCGATATGTCGGTTGTTCTGCGCTCGACCTCCAACCCTGAATTGCTTGCCGATGCATTACGGAACGAGGTCAGGCGTCTCAATCCTGAGCTGGCGGTGGCCGACGTGCAGGTCTTGGACAGGATCGTAAGCGAGTCCGTTGCCACGCCACGCCTCGCCTTCGTTCTTGTCGGAATGTTCGCGGGACTCGCGATTCTGCTTGCTGCGATTGGAACTTATGGAGTGATCTCGTACTCCGTGAGCCGGAGAACGGCGGAATTTGGATTGCGCATGGCACTTGGCGCGCAGCAGCGTGATGTGCTGCGCCTGGTTCTGGTGCAGGCCATAAAGCTCACACTCGAGGGTGCGGCTCTCGGTATCATCGTTTCCCTGGCAGCAGCACGCGTTTTGAAGAGCCTTATTTTTAACGTCAGCCCCACCGATCCGGCAACCTTCCTGGCGGTCGGCCTTCTTGTTATCGCCGTTGCGCTCGTCGCTTGCTACATTCCGGCACGCCGCGCAACGCAGACCGACCCCATGAATGCTCTGCGATCGGAGTAGGTTGCGTTCGGCTGCGCAAGAGCGTGTAGCACCACTGGAGCAGGGAACAGGAGTGATTCGATGAGCCGATTCTTTCGCAAGCTTGGCCTCTTGTTTGGGCGTCGACGGTTTCGTAGCGATCTCGACGAAGAGATGGCCTTCCACCGCGCGGAAGCGGAGAAGGCATTTGTGGCTGAGGGCATGACGCCGGCGGCTGCCCGCTATACTGCGATGCGGCAGTTCGGAAATTCATCGGCAGTCAAGGAGCAGAGTCACGAGGTGGTTGGATTTCGTATCGAAACCGTGCTGCAGGATTTGCGTTTTGCCTTGCGGCAAATTCGAAAGAATCCGGGATTCGCCGTAACGGCGATCCTCATTCTTGCGCTGGGTATGGGCGTCAGCGTCGCCATTTTCGCGTTTGTGGATGCGGCGCTGCTGCAGCCGCTGCCGTATGCGCAACCGAATCGGCTAGTGGCTGTTGACGAGAGCACCGCGTTGTTTCCGCGAAACAATCTTTCCCGCGACGACTATGAGGACTGGAAGCGGATGAACCGGACGCTCAGTTCACTCGATGTATATACCGGAACCGGATATCTGCTACGTACGGCATCCGGCACCGATCCTGTGCCCGCGCGGCGCGTGAGCGACGGGTTCTTTCGTACGCTTGGCGTCCGCATGATGCTGGGCCGGGGATTTCTTCCCGGCGAAGATCAGCCTGGAAAACCGAAGATCGTGGTCCTAAGCTACGGCACGTGGCTGAAGCGTTTTAGCGGACGCACCGATGTGGTCGGGCAAAGGGTGAGCCTAGACCAAGAGAACTACACCATCGTCGGCGTACTTCCGCGCGAGTTTGCTTTCGCTCCGGGAAGAGACTCGGAGTTCTGGACACCGCTGCTCGAAAAGAACGGGTGCGAGCAGCGGCGCGGCTGCCACAATCTCGATGGTGTCGGCCGGCTGCGCGATGGCGCAACTGTGCAGGCGACTCTAGATGACCTTAAGGCGATTGCGGCACAACTGGAAAGGCAATATCCCAACTCAAACAGGGATCAGAGTGCAAGTGTTATTCCGCTGTCCGAATTGCTTGTAGGCTATGTGAGACCGATCCTGCTGACGTTGATGAGCGGCGCAGGTTTGCTCTTGCTGATTGCCTGCGTGAACGTCGCGAATTTGTTACTGGTGCGGTCAGAAAGCCGGAAGCGCGAGATCGCGGTGCGAGGCGCGCTCGGCGCGACGCCGATCCGCCTGGGGCGGCAATTCGTGACAGAGGGATTGGTGCTGGCGGGAGCCGGTTGCCTGGCAGGCATGCTCTTCGGGGCCTGGATGATGACGCTGCTGCGGAAACTGATCCCGCTTCCAATGATGGTTCACGTGCCCTTTCTCGACAACGTGCGCTTGAACGGCCACACGGCCTTGTTCGCCGCAGTCATAGCGGCGCTTGCTGCTCTTCTACTGTCGGCCACGCCTGTGGTGCGGCTCTCGTTTCGGGATATTCGCGCCGGTCTCGGGGATGGAGGCCGCACCGCGGCTGGAACGTTGTGGCGCCGGCTGGTCGCCAACCTTGTCGTGGTCGAACTGGCAGTTGCCGTGGTTTTGTTGGTTGGTGCTGGATTGCTGGGGCAAAGCCTCTATCGACTGCTCCACGTCGAAACCGGATTTGCGACAGACCACCTAGCGACTGTGTGGGTGATGGCTCCGGAGAAAACCTATGCGAAAGATGTGCAGCAGGTCGCGCTCCTACGCGAGATAGAACGGCGCGTGTCCGCATTGCCAGGGGTCGAGTCAGTTGGAATCACGACCGATCTGCCGGTGCAGTGTAACTGCGATACCGATTGGATTCGCATTGTGGGTAAGCCGTTCCACGGCGAACATAACGAGGTGAACGATCGGCAGGTGAGCGCCGATTATCTCCCAACATTGAAGGCGGCCCTTGTGCGCGGCCGCATGTTTACGAAGGACGAAGACGCGACCAACCCCAAAACGATCCTCATCAATCAGGCACTGGCGCGCAAATATTTTCCGGGCGAAGATCCAATCGGGAAGAAAGTAGGCAACGGCACCCTGAAGCCTGATTCCATTCGAGAGATCGTCGGGGTGGTCGCGGACGTTCGCGAAGGGACGCTGGACTCCGATATTTGGCCGGCGGAATACGAGAACATTTACCAGTCACCGAGTTCTTATTTCGCGGTTGCCGTGCGCACAGCGCAGGACGAGAAGGCCATCCTGCCGACGCTGGTGCGAACGCTTCGCAGTGTCGATCCAAATCTCGGGGTGTATGGCGAGGGCACGATGATCGGACAAATTGAGTCCTCGCAGGCTTCGTTATTGCATCGCTTTGCGTCCTGGATCGTTGGTGGGTTCGCGGCCATCGCGCTGGTGCTGAGTGTGGTGGGATTGTACGGCGTGATTGCTTATTCTGTGAGCCAGCGAACGCGCGAGATCGGCGTGCGCATGGCGCTGGGCGCGCAACGCGGATCGGTCTACAAGCTGGTTATGCGGCAGGCGGGATGGCTGACGGCCGTCGGCGTGGGCATTGGACTGGTGTGCGCTGTCGGGGCGTCCCTACTGATGCGCACGATTCTGTTTGGCGTGCAGGCTTGGGATGTCCCAACGCTGGTTGCCGTGGCTGTCGTCCTGAGCACGGCTTCGCTGGCGGCGAGTTTTCTTCCCGCGCATCGAGCTGCATCAGTGAATCCGACAGAGGCGTTGCGAGCCGAGTAGCTGGATCAGTCTTAAATGCCCTTTATGAGCCTCACACCTGTGCGTCGACTAGAGGAAATAATCTGCAAATCAAGGTGGGTTGGGACGAGTTGCCTGCTGGCCGGAAGTATGATCGGTCCAAGGAACAGGGAGCCGTGGCCACGCGACCATCCAAGGTACAGGGCAAGATTCAAAGCAAAGTGCAAAGTGAGGTTCAAACTGACCTCGGACGAGCAGCGGCGCGGATGTTTGCGGCCAACGAGCGCATGAATCAGGTTCTTATCGAACATCTTCAGACTGGGGCTTGGAATGCGCAACTGCCGGCCAAACCGGCCGGCAAGGTCCGCACGATTGCTGCGATCTTCACCCACATGCATAATGTCCGCTGCAAGTGGATCAGGCTTACAGCGCCGCACCTGAAGGTTCCAACCCAACTCAACCGCGCGCACTGCACGCCGCTGCAGGCCCGCGCGGGATTGGCCGAGAGCGCGGCTCGCTGCGCGGAGATGCTGAATGAGGCACTCGGCGGCGGTGGGGGCCGCGTGGAGAAGTTTGTGCGAGACGGATGGGCTCGGCCCTGGCCGGTGGGCGTAGAGATGCTGTGCTACATGGTTGCGCACGAGGCCCACCATCGCGGACAGGTATGCATGCTCGCGCATCAGCTTGGACTCCCGTTGCCGATGGAGGCGACGTCCGGTATCTGGAATTGGGAGAAGCTGTGGAAGGAGTGCGGGTTGCCTGGTGGCCCTGGCGGGTAAGAGATGGGTTACGGGCCACCCGCCAGTGACTGGTTCGATGTTTCCGGGAGGGCCACGTCCGCCTGGAAGGATGAAAAACCTCGACCTGTGCGGCTCGAAATTCAACTCCAGAAATCTGTTTGCTTGAACCCCCAAAAGCGCAGTGCACGCACAGCCGGGGGTTAATTACTTCAAGCCTGCCGCAATCGTTTTTGTCAGGGACCCGCTCGCATCGTCGTCATTCAGCGCCCACACGTAAGCGCCGCCAAGCTTGTTCTTCTTGATGTAGGCGGTCTTCGCTGCGACTGAAGTGGGGTTGTCGTAGGAATAGAAAGTTTCAGTCGCTGGATTGTAGAGCGTCGCTCCGACCCTTGCGGAGTCGTACCAAGGGATGTAACCGCTTTTGTTAGCGAGGTTCTCGATCGTCGAGTAAGTCAGGAAACCCGCAGTCAAGATGGTGTCGCAACCTGGTGAAGCAGCGGTCTTACTCGGATTAGGACACACACCCGATCCGTCGGCCAAAAGAACTGGGGAGGAGGCCGTTACGTTCTGATATAAGCCGTGGTTGGCGGCGGGGACACCGGCCCAGCCGACGGCATACAGGGGCATACCCATGGTGTACTTACTCGGCGGCACGCCAGCCTTGAGATAGGCTTTGACTGTCGTATCGATGGAACCCGCCTCGCTCGATACAGGATCCGCGGCCGTGTCGTAGAGGGAAGAGGACTCATTGGTTTGCTTGTCCCATGTTCCGGCATAGTCGTATCCGTCGATGGTGAGGAAATCCACCTGGTCTGCGACAGCCTTGAGGTCGATGTTGACATAGTTCTGCGGGTCAGCGGGCGAGTCGAAGGTCAACGTGTATTTCTTTCCCGTGGTTCTGGTCAAAGCATTGAGTTGTGTGCGGAACTCCTTCAGCAGTGCGGTGAAGTTCTGCTTGTCCGCCGCCGTCGGGAACTCCCAATCAATGTTGAAGCCATCGAACAGGCCGGGAGCAGAGATGCCTGGAGCGATGTTGCCCTTGACGAACATGTCGATGCACGAAGCGGCGAGCGCGGCGCGGCCTGCCTCGGTGCCCGCAGCGATCGTGAAGCCCGCAACGTTGCCAGCTTGTCCTCCTAAGGAGATTAACACTTTCAGATTGGGATGGAGGGCCTTAAGTTGTTGGATCGCGCCGAAGTTTCCGAACAGTGGCGCGGTGTAAGCATTGCCGCTCACGCTCGGAAGCGTTGCATCCTCATAGGCCGCTAACGGATCGGCAACAGCGCAGGCTGGCGATGCAGTGGGAGTGACATTTCCGAAAGCGTAAATGAGATGTGTCAATTCAGCGGCAACGCCATTTCTCTCGAGATCGGCAATGTTGTAATTGGCATAGCGGACTCCCCATTCTTCAAAATAGCCCCCGAAAATCTTGCCGTCTTGACGTGCCTGCGAGAGCGATTGAGAGGCGCATGAAACGAGAACCAACAGACTCATCAACGCCGCTCGCAGCGGGCGCGGCGGAAAGTATTTCGACATATCGAACGCCTCAAGGATTAGTGAAGTATTTACCCTACGAGCATAGCTGCTCTTCAACCGCATTCACAGCAATTCCACCGATCGAGCAACGATATTCAAGCCTCAACGAGAGATGTATTCGTGTGGGCTCGTCTTGCATGGCACGACCGACAAAGTTAGCAGAATGCGGGTTGCGCGTTTCCCCACCTGCAAACGAGAATTCAAAGAGAGACGGGTGCCAAATACGTGTTGAAACGCAAAATGACAATCGGCCTGGTGCTGATCCTAGCCAGTTGGGGCTTGACCTCATGGTCGCAGGACGATCCGAGGCAGACGGCATTCGCACTGGAGCAGCAAGGCAAGACGGCGGAAGCCGAAGCTGCCTGGAGCGCTTTGGCCAAGGCCTATCCAAAGAACCCTGAGCCGTTTGCCCATCTAGGTCTGCTCGAAGCCCGTCAGGAGCACTATACGCAGGCAGTTGCGTCTTATCGCAAGGCGATGGCACTGGATCCCGCCATGCCCCGCCTGGGTTTCAACCTGGGCCTTGCGTACTTTAAGGCAGGCGCATACAGGGATGCGCTTCAGCAGTTCAAGCCCCTGCTCAAAACAGAGCCGCCTGATTCAGACGAGGCGCAACGGCTGGCCATTCTGATTGGCATGTCGCACTACGGGCTCGCCGAGTTTGCGGCAGCGACCCCCTACCTGAAGCAGGCTGTTGATCGCGACGCAAGGAATCTTCCTCTGCTTCTGACTTTGGCGCACAGTTGTCTGCTATCGCAGCAATATCCGTGCGTTCTCGATGCGTTTCACCGGATCATGGCCTTGAATCCAAATTCAGCCGAAGCCCACATGTTGGCTGGAGAGGCGCTGGACGAAATGAAAGAACCGGTCGATGCCGTCCGGGAGTTGCGTGCAGCTGTACAGGCCAATCCCGCGGAGCCAAACGTGCACTTTGCGCTGGGGTACCTGTTGTGGACGCAAGGCCGTACAGGGGAGGCCGTACAGGAGTTTCAAGCTGAGCTCAAGAACATTCCGGGACACAATCAAGCCACGCTCTATCTGGCCGATTCCGATATTCAGATGAACCGGACTGAAGACGCCCGGCCGCTGCTCGAAGCGCTCGTGAAGATGAGCCCCACAAGTTCCATGGCACATCTCGATCTGGGAATCGTGTACGCCGAGGCCGGCCGCAAAAACGAAGCGCTGGGCGAATTTAAGACGGCCATCGCGCTCAAGCCCGACGAAGTGAATGCTCACTGGCGGCTGGGCCGGCTCTACCGTTCCATGGGAAAGACAGCCGAAGCGAATGCCGAATTTGAAAAATCGAGGAGCCTGAACAAGTCCGCCGACGAAAGACTTCTTAAGGTGATGTCCCGGGTTCCGCAACAGGAGGGCGCGCCGGCTGTCGAGCCTTCGGTTAAGTGACTGCCTGACCCATCAGCCCGCACATCGGAAAAGACGGCTACAAAAAGGAAAGGCCGGGACATTCGCCCCGGCCTTCGTTCATGCGGATTGATTGAGCCCGAATTAGAAGGTGACCTTTGCACCCAATTGAAGGATACGCGGCTCGTGATCGGAGTTGACCGTCCCGAAGCTGGCTCCATCGCTGATGCTGTTGTCGACGGTAAGGAAGTTGGGGTGGTTAAACACGTCGAAGGCCTCGGCGCGCAGTTGGATATTGACGCGCTCGAAGACACTGGTGTTCTTGGCCAGTGCCATGTCCCATTTCTGCAGTCCAGGACCCAGCAGCGAGCCGTTGCTCGTGTTGCCGAATTGGCCGGCCGCCGCCTGGTAGGAGGAAGTAGTGAACCACTGAGCCGGCGTCTTAGTCATGTGGACCGGAGCGATCTGATTGGGACGGGCGGCAATATGACTATCGGGGTTGCCTATCCCTATGCCGCGAAGGCCCTGGCCGGGAAGAGTCAGCGCAGGATCGCAAAGTCCTGCCTGGGTGGTGGGGCAGGCGTAGGGATCCGAAGCCTGCACTACAGAGAAGGAAGTGCCGGATTGCGCCGAAGTGATGCCGGAAAGTTCCCAACCGCCGAGAAGCTTGCCTTCCAATCCATTTTGCCCCTTGAAGATGGGAAGGTTGTAGACGTAGTTCACGATGAGTGTCTGCGGCTGATTGAAGCCCGACGGACCGTAGTCCATCTTCATGTTGTACGTGTCGGTAGTTCCGTACTGCGTATTGCCGTTCAGGCTTCCGGCACGATCGACGGAGTTGGTGGTCAGGGACTTCGACCACGTATAGGCCGCGCCCACCGTCAGGCCTTTGGTGGAGCGATGTTGCAGCGCGATCTGCAGCGAGTTGTAGTTGCTGGTAAAGACCGTGCCTTTGGTGTCGAAGTAGCTGTAGCCCGCGTAGGGACGCAGCGCATTCACATCGACGTTGCCAGGGTTGGCCAACCGGGCGCCAATCGTGGGCTGGTTCATGTCGAACTCTCCGATCAGATGACGCGCCTTGCCACCCACGTAGGCCACCGAAGCAATGGTGCTGGGAAGGAGCTGGCGCTCAACAGTGAGGTTGTAGTCAGAGTAGCTCGGAATCTTGAAGGCGGGAGTGCCGGTGGTCCACAGCAGGTTAGGCCCGTAGTTAGTGGCGCCCGCCACGGCGAGCGGCTTATCGAAGCTGGTGTTGTTGACGGTAACGGACTGCACCTCGGGCGGATCGTAGAAGGCGCTCTGCTCGAAGATGCCGTTGAGCACACGGTCGTAGAAGATGCCGAAGCCGCCTCGAATCGACGTTACGCCGTGGCCGTCCGGGTTATAGGCAAAGCCGACGCGCGGAGCGAAGTTAGCGCTGTAAGTGGGATCGATGGTCTTACCGAACGGCGAGCATTGGACCTGCGAAGAATAGGTCTGCGCGGTTCTGCAGGCCTGGCCTTGCGGGAAGATAATACCGTTGGCATAGGTGGCAGGGACCAGGGCGAAGCCGCCGACAGCTTGGCCTGGCACGAAATTTCCGGTGGCCGGGTCGATTGCCGGCGCCAACTGCGGGCTATAGAACGCGGGATCGAAGTTGGCCAGGATGTTGGCTTTGTCATGCGGCGAAGGGAAGCTGCTCCAACGGAGGCCGAGGTTGAGCGTCAGTTTATGGTTCAGCTTCCAGTCGTCCTGGATATAGGCTTCACTGTTGAAGTACTGGAGATCGGGAATGGTGTCCTTATTCTGCTGCGTATACTGGACTACGTTTCCCAGCAGGAAGTCGGCGAATGGGACATCGCCCGTGTTACCAGTGCCGAAGCCAAACGTTGCTTCGCCGGCTACGGCGTTTTCGCTCTTCAACATCTGCTGCAGCTGGAATCCGAAGCGAAGAGTGTGCTTGCCGTAGGCCAGAGACAGATTATCGAAGTAGCTGCGGTCGAGGTTGCGCTCTTTCCATGGCGTGGAACCCGCTCCGAAGCCCGTGATGCCGGTGATGTTGACTGCGGGAAGTCGTCCGTAGGGATCGTTGAACTCCTCGGTGTTCGGCTGCAGAGCGGCAAGGGCGCTGGCCGAATTGGCAAACTGCGAGCCGTTAAAACTCGAGTGATAGGTGCCTTGCGCATAGACAAATTCCAGCTCGTTGACGATCTTCGGCGAGATCGTCCAAGTCAAGTTGCCGACTACGTTCTTGCCGGGTGAGTCGACCGAGGCAGCCGCCGCGCCGGGGTAGTTATTGCCTGCCCAAAGGCCCATCGGCTCGGTGACCGGCATTACGTCGTTCATACCACGGGCGAAAAAGTGAAGCTTGTCGTTGAAGTAGTGATCGATACGGACGATGTCATTGCGGTAGCTGTTCTCCGATGGGAGGTTGAGGGTCAGCAGTCCGCTGCTGGTTGCATTTGGAGTGAAAAGGTCTTTCAGATAAACCTGAGCATTCTTACTGAACGCAGTGGTCGGAATTGTCGATGTGTTCGTGGCCGGGTCGTACGTCGCCTGTGGATACTGGGCCGTGATGTTGCCCGGGAACACACCCTGAACGTCGTTCGTGGTCGGCGTGGTAATGCTCACGCTGGAGGCCGCTTGTGTGATCTTGTGCCAATCCTCGGACCAGAAGAAAAATGTCTTGTTCTTTGCTTCGTTATAGACCCTGGGAATGTAAATCGGGCCGCCAATCGTAAAGCCGTAGACGTTGTGATGGTTCTCGCCGGCTTTGTTCGGCTGTCCGTTCGCAACCTGGCTGTGCTCGTTGAGCCAATCGTTGGCGTCGAACATGGTGTTGCGCACGTACTCATAACCCTCGCCGTGGAAGGTGCTGCCGCCGCTGCGCGTGGCTACCAGAATCTGGCCGCCGCCCGAACGTCCGTAGCCGGCGTCGTAGTTGCCTCTCTCCAGAGTGATCTCCTGAATGGAGTCCATGCTGGGTTCGTTGACAACCGTGGCGTTGGAGCCGGAGTCGTTGATGTCGGCGCCATCCACCGTCCAGTTATTGGCCGAGGTGCGCGCGCCGTTCACCGAAATCGCGATGCCGGACGAGTTCGGTTCGTCGCCCAACTGGTTAACCACGCCGGGTTGCAGAGTAATCAACTGCTCGAAATTGCGGCTGCTGATCTCGAGTTCCTGAATCTGGACACCCGTGATCGTGCCGGCCTGCCCACCGGTCTCCGTGTCGACCGAAACCGGGTTATCCTCCACGACCACCGTCGTGGAAGTCGACCCGGTCTTGAGCTCGACGTTGAAGGCGTGTTTTTCAGCGACATCCAGAACGATGTTCTTGCCTGTGAACGTCTCGAAACCCTGAGCCGTGACGGTGACTGAATATGTCCCGGCCGTCAGGTTGGTAGCGACATAGTTACCGCTGCCATCCGTCTCCACAACGCGGGCCGTCCCATTGACACCGGCGAGTGCGATCGCGACAGAGGCGCGAGGAATTACTGCACCTGAAGAGTCTGTAACAACGCCGCTGAGCGTGGCTGACAGCTCCTGTGCGCGCGCCATCAGCGGGCTGCACACAAGCAGAATGGCCAACATGCAAAACAGAGTTCGGATTCCCTGGCTCAGACTTCTCAGCTCGAAAGTGCCATTGAACGCCGGGTTGCCGCATCGCGATCCAGACGAGTAATTCGAAGACCTCTCAAAGTGATTGATGATCATCGCGCCTCTCCTTGAAATCCAGTGGTGGTCGATGCGCTCGTTAGGCATCGATGGTTGATTTCTGAGGTCATGGAGCGGAAGACTTGCAGGAAAACTATCGCCCCGGGCTATTCAAAAGAGGCGTGGA
>Ga0181520_10006166_pt1 | contig 18537 bp, 21 predicted proteins | sample PEATcosm2014_Bin_29_FD_132451 | JGI IMG/M metagenome (GOLD analysis project Ga0181520, IMG submission 132451) | Peatland microbial communities from MTU Mesocosm Facility, Houghton, MI, USA - PEATcosm2014_Bin02_30_metaG | ecosystem: Environmental > Terrestrial > Soil > Wetlands > Peat | place...
CGGGATGCAAAAATTTCAGTTCGTCCTCGGCCTTGTCCTTGCCGTCTTTCAGCCCTTTTTGCAGCCCGTCCATCCAATTAGTCCCGGCGTCTTTTCCCTTCCGGTACATTTTCGCGTTTGCGTCGTTTTCGTCTTTGAACGCGATTTCCCATGCTTCATCGGCGGTCTTGCCGGCGTTGCGCGCCTTCACATAGGCGTTTCGCTGCTCTTTCGTGCCTTTCTGGTTGCCCGTGCCGGTCATCCTGTCGATTTCGGCGTAATAACTCAAAGTTTTGCCGTTTTGAACGCGCGACTCGCCTTGGGCTTTTATTAGGGCGTCGGCCTGTTGCCACGCGGCAATCGCCGAATACATATAATAAATTATTCCGCCTATTTCGGCGGCGAGCGCCACGATGCCGCCGACGACCAAGGCGAGAGAACCCGCCAGGACCGTGAAGATCGTTGCGCCTTCCCCGGCGAACGCCGCGACCGCAACCGTCGCCTGGGTGAACGCCGGAATTAACGCGCCGATAACGTACCCGACGATCTTTGCCAGAGCCGGAAGCCAGCCGGCAATGGTAACGCCCGCCCAAATCGTGACAACGATTTTCGCGGCGTCCTCAAGGGCCGTTCGGTATTTGCCAATCCACTTGATCGTTTCGCCCAGGTCCGCGACGGCGCCCGTGGCGAAGTCGTGGATGGCTTCCTTGTTGTCGGTCACTCCTTGGAGCAAATCCGCCATAAACTCGTTGACGGCCGGAATCAAACCTTCCAGCAGTTCAATCGAGGAATTTTTGATGTTTTCCTTTAGTTTGTTGAATTTTCCAATCGGCGAATCCATTTTGACCGCAAGCGCCTGGTCCATGTCGCCGCCCGCGCCGGCGATCTCCGTGCGGAATTTACGCAACGTTTCAATGTCGAGATTCAAAATGCCGGCAAATTTTTTCCAAATGCGTTCGCCGAACAGTTCCTTCATCGCCTCGTTGCGCTGCGCGTCGCTGAGTTTCGCAACGCCGTGCTGCAATCGCTCGATAATATCGAGCAGCGGCCGCATCTTGCCGGTCGCGTCATATAACGGGTGGTTCTTCGGGTCGTGCATATCCCAACCCATTTTTTGCAACCACGGTTCGGAGGTCGGCGTCGGCGTTTGCAGCTTCGTCAGGAACATATTTAGCGATTCGCCCGCCGCTTCACCTTTCAAGTTTACTTTGGCGAATCCGCCCAACACGGCAATCGCTTCGCTTATGTCCATCTTGGCTAAACGAGCGGTCGGGCCGAAAATACGCAACGCGGCCATCATCTGCGGCACGTTCGTTGACATGCCGAGCTTGCCGGCCTTGAAAAACTTGTCCATCAGCGCCGGCGCGTCGGTCGCTTCGATGTTGAAACCGTGAAGCAGCGCCGTAACCCCTTCGATGGCCGGCGCGACTTGCTGGTTGGTGAGTTTTGCGACCTTGATGCCCGTTTCGGCCAGCGCGTCGAATTCTTTTGTCGCGGGCTGCGCGCCATCGGTCAACACTTGGAAGAAACCCGCGCCGCCGATTTCCTGCGCGGAGATCCCGAACCGATCAGATAGTTCCCGCGCCTTTTTTTCCAATCCGTCCTGAATTGCCGCCAGCTTGTCGCCGGTCGCCTCAACTATCGTCATCGTGTTGAGCATCGCGTCTTTGAAGTTCGCGGTGTCGAGCGCCTTCTTCGTGGCGATGCCGACGATGCCGATTGCCGCAATGTATTTGCCGATGACGGCGGTTAACCCGCTGTACGCCGACGCCGACTCGTTGGCCGCAACTTTTCCCCCGGCGATCTCCTTGTTGAACGCCGTCACTTTCGCGGTGTCGGCGGCGAAGCCCCATCGGGTTATGAGTTCACGAACGACTGGCAATTTTGCACCTGTTCGGTTCTACGTTTCGGTCGGTTTGTTCGCCAACCGTTCGGCGTGGTCTTTCAGGTCGAGCGCCATGTTGGCCTGCACCAAGTCGGCGAGGGACCAATCCGCGTCGATCTCTTGCAGGGTGGCGAGGCCCGACAACCAGACTCGCCAAACGAGCCAATCGGCTTGCAGCGCCTTGGGGATGGTTACGGCTGGCCCGTTTCCGCTGCCGCCTTCTTCGTCGCATTCTTGACGGTAGCGACGGCGGCTCTCATCAAGTCGAAAAAATCCCGGTAATTGCACTCCATTACGAACGTCACGAGCGCGATAAGCGCGCCCAGGCGACCGGCGAAATGCAAGTCGAAAATGTTTTCGCCCTGCATTTTTTCGCCGTCCACCAGGACGTTGTGATGCGTTTCGGCCATGTCCAAGACCAGTTGGCAAACGTCAACTTTGTCCATACTGCCGACGAGCGTTTTTGCCGCCGCGGCTGCGCCGAAACCGTCTTCGTCGAATTCCGCCAGCGACGGCCCGAACAGCCGCGTCAACCGCGCCAGAATTTCGAGCGAAACGCGCGTCGGAAAGGTCCGCACCGTGTACTTGTGGCCGTCGATCTGGCGGTCTGCATTTTGCAAAGGCATAGGTATCTCCGCTGGTTTTTGGAGGTGGGGTCAAACGCTTCGCGCGGCGCGCCGTTTTACTTGTTGCCGCCGAAAAACATATCCACGTCGCTGCAATCGAAAACCCAGGCGCGGTCTTTGACTTCGTTGCTGTAAATCGCATCGGGCGGTTTGACGATCCAGCATTCGGGCGCGACGTGAACGTCAGCGCCGCCCTTGTCCATAATCGTAATCGGCACGATGCCGCCGTTGCTCACTTCGTCCGAGAGCATCACGGCCGACATGCCCGCGTTTGCCGGACTGGTCGAAAGCAACGAGAACGTGATTTTCCCGGCGCGGTTGTTCGTTTTCGAGCGGCCCACTTCGCCGGTCGCGCCGACTTCTTTCTTGAACGTGTCCTCGTCGCGGATTACCTTGATAACGTCGCCCTTGGCGAAGTCGCCAAGCGTAACCGGGCCAATCGCCACGGTCATTTTCTTAAGGTCAAACGTTTTCGTCTGCATTGCCGTTACCCCTCAAAAGAAAGCGGGCCTGAATAGCATCAGGCCCGCTTGTTGTTGCGTGGTTGCCCCGCCGCGGGCGCGGCGCCGTTACGCCGCAATCGCGCCGTTCAGGTCCGCGACGTGAATCGCGCCGGCGACGCGCGCCGACCAAGTGATCCCCTTCAACACGCGGTTGGAACGATCGGTCGGGTTCATGTCCAGAACGGCCGGCACGGTCAGCGAGAAACCGAGGTTGCCGAGGGTGCTGTCAAAGGCCAAAAACTGCGTGTTGAAAGCGGTCTTGAGGCACGCGATGATCTGGTTGACCACGAGCGCAACGCCGCCGTCCGTGAACGGCACCTTTGCCGACGTGAGCAGCACGTTGAAAACCGCCTCGGTCATGCGCGCTTCGAGCCAATCGCGCCCCATGATAATGTCGATCCACTCGCCGGCGCAGACTTTGCCCTCGCGCGTGATGCCCTGACCGCCGATGCTGTCGTAGAGATTCCAGTTTTTCCCGCCGCTGCCGAGCTGCGGGTTGCCGACGAGATTCGCAATCTGATTCGTCGTGTGCTTCGGGACCGCCACGCCGGCCAGTTGCTTGAACTTCCACGTCGCCGTGGCTTCGTCGAGGTCGATCGGGAGCATGGCGGCGAACCAAGCCGCTTCGGGCCAGGGGTCGCCGTTCCCGCCGTTCGCGTTCGGGTCGTCCAAGCCCCAGGTGCGGTAACGCTGCAAGGCCATCAGTTGCGCCGCGATGCTGGTCGTGTCGGCCTGGGGCGTCGTGCCGGAAACAGCCGGGTCGGCGCTCGCCGTGCCGTACAAACGACCGCTCTGTTCGATCCATTCCGCCGCGGCAAGCTGCACGTCGGCCGAGCGCGTCGTGACCATCACGCCGTAGAAATCCGAGTCGGCGTCAACGCACGCCGCCAGGGCCGCGGCGACCGTTTCGCCGACGAAATCGACGACGTTGAGATTGTCGCTCACGGCGTATGCCGACATGGTTTGCTGCATCTGAATCGGGTCAATCGTGTCGTCGCCGGGGTAGCACATCAGCAGCAGCGTGTTGCCGTCGGCCACGATTGCGAAATACGGCGCGCCCTGCATGTTGGTCGCCGCCGCCAGTCCTGCGAGAATCGTATCTTCGGTGTCGTTGCTGCCCGCGGTGTATGTTGCCGTCTTGCCGAATGCCGTCAACGAATAGTCGCCGACGCCGATGCTCTTAGTCGAAACCTCGATCCCGCCCACGGCCATCAGAAGGTGTGAATCCGGCGCGACGGTCCACGGCTCGCCGGTGGTGTTCTGGATGAGCATAAACACGATGCCCGATCCCGGCCCCATGACGCGCGTAGTAATATCGCCCCCCGGAAATGCCGCGCTGATTGCCGCGGCGATGCCGTCGAAAGCCATTGTTTGCGAGTGGTCGGCATTGGAGGGAGCGGTATATGAACAGGGCCGCCCGTTGATCGTCAGCGTATACGTTGTCCCCGGAACCGTGGGGTCAGGTACGCTCTGCCTGAACGCGACCGCCACCTTTTGCACGGCCACACGTCCGATTTTGATGTTGGTCGGCGCGTTGACGAGGGGCGAGAAATAAATCTCCGCGGCCTGATATGCCGCATCCGACTGTTTGAACCCGTCCGTGAGCATGTCGGCCGCGCTCGCGTACTCTCTCACGCGATCCGTCCAAGCGACGTGCGGCGTCAGGCAGAGCAGCGTGCCGAAACCTTCTTGCGTCACGCCGGCGCCCTGCAAGCTGATGTTCACATTACAGACGTCTGTCAACGCGCCCATTTTCCGGCCTCCTGATTTCGTTGTTATTCGGTTTTCGGTGCGACAACCGAAGTAAATTTATTGGCGTGGCGGGTTCCGGCCGCGTCAGTGAATAGCTTTGCGCCGATCTCGACGCTCTCGATGGTCGAAACGCCGACCACGACGCGGTGCTTGGAAATGTAAAAGCGCACGTCGATGTTCGCCGCGTCCTCGAAGTCGGTTTCACGTTGCACGCCCAGGTCCACGACCCCGGCCGGCGTGTCGATGAGCGAAATGTCGGTTGCCGCTTGCGTCAACGCCGCCGTCATCGTCGCGCCCGCCGAAAAAGAAAACTCGCAGCCGCGGCGCGACGTAACCGTGAATTCGTGATGGTTGCCGTGTCCCGCGACCTTGGCGGCGTGCAGGTTGTTTTCCTTACACCAACGATTTGCGTTGATCTTTTCGACCAAGAGCGCGCGAGTGACGCTGGTTATTAAGGAAAGAACGGCCGGCACGACGATCTCGACGCCGCCGAGGGTTACGAGATGGGCCGCGTAGTATTCTCCCCGGTTGAGCGTGAACGTCACGATCTGCGCCGCTTGCAAGTTGCTCGACGGAATCGGCTCGCTCAAAGCAGAATTCACTAACTCCGCTTTGTCGCTCGCGCCGTCGCCGAACAGCCGGCAGGACAGCGTTTGCTCGCGCACGCCCGACAAGATGACTTCCGCCGAGGGCGAACCCCGCGGCGGCGTCGATAAGTCGTCGAAGATGCCGATGCTGGTCGGGCCGGCGATGATCTGCAACGTCGCGTAAGGCAATTCAGGCGGGACCGCGCTTTGATTCGCCCAAATGACTTGAGCGGCGTCGTACCCCGTCGCCGCGACAAACCAGGCGTGCAGCGCGTCCTCGATTTGTCTGCGCGTTGCCATTATTGCCCCCGGCGCTCTCGTTGTTCATGCGCCGTCGCGCCTTCGAGTTTCACGCGCGGTCGCCACGGTCGGCCGACCCCCTCGTGCAAGAGGGCCGCGAATCTTTGAATGATCGTTTTTTCGCCGCGCGCCCGGCGGTCGTCGTCCGCGCTGTTTTTCGCGGTGGGGGCGTCTGCAAGGCTCATTGTCCCTCGATCTTGCGCGCCAGGACGCGCCAGTGAGGCAGCGGCGCGCCGAACGTCGCCGCGCTCATCACTAAATACTCGACGCCCTTACGCACGATCACGTCGGCGCTTTGGTGAGCCGGTTGGTTTTCCGTCTTAATCTCGACTTCGGTGAAAATCTTGAGCGTTTCGTTCGTGCGCAAGCCTTCCGGCAGCAGTTGAATGTCGCGGTCGTTGGCTTGCTGGACGCTTCCGGTCACTGGCGTTTCCGTCGTCGCGCCCTCGACCCATCGCCCTTTGATAAACACACCGGGCGCGGTTCGGCGCAGCAAGAACACTTCCGAGAAAGGGGCGAGCAGAAAGAAAACCATTTTCATGCCCCTTCGCCGGCCGGCTCTTGCCCGCCGCCCGTCGTGTCGATGACGCGGAATAACACCGCGTTTCGCATCGCGCCCGTATCAATCAAGGGATGGTTCGCGCCAATCGGCAGCACGCCGAGCTTCTTGAAACGCTTGAAGTCGTGCCGGTTCAGCTTTTTCAGAATCGTCGCCGGAGCGTCGGCCGGGCTGCGAAAGTTCGTGATGAACAGCTTTATGTCGTTCTGGACCATCATCCCCAGGATGACGAGACCGCCCTGCACGGTCCCGCGCCCTTCGAGAATGTCGTCGATTAGCTGGTCAACCAACTTGTCGTATTTTCCGCGGTTGCGGTCCACCGTCGCCCGAACGAACGACCGTTCGGGAATGTGCGCCTTCGGCGCGCCGAATTCGTTGTCGATCGCGTAATCGGCGATGGACTGGCCGAGCAGATTGTGAATGCCGCCGAAGATGCCGACCTCGACCGCGCTCTTTGCCAGGGCTTCGGCCGCTTCCGATATTTTGATCCACCCGCGGTCGGTGTCCGTCGTCGCGTCGCCGCCCATTTCACATGCCGTTCTCCGGGATGACGCTCATGCTCGTGAGAGGCAGGCGCGTAATCCGCTTGACCTCGCGGCTGCGCGGCATCAGCCGATAGGGCAAGAGCGCGTTTTGAACCGTCGCGGACAGTTCGGTTTTTTCCGCCGCCGCGTAGCTTTCCGACAATTCGCCCGCGCGCCGTTGCGTCACGGCGCCGCCCGCCTGCTGCTGCTTTTTCGCCCGCGCTTTGTGTTCCCAATACAGGTCGGCAATCAGGTTCATCACCGCAAACTGCACGCCTTCGGGGATCGGCAGGGGCGCATCCTGGTCATCGACGAAAGGATTGTTGCAAAACGAATCGGCGATCTGCTTTGCGACCGTCGCCATCATCACGAGGCGTTTGTTTTCCGGCGAGGCGTCGTCATACGACGCCGGCAATTCAAGCCAGCCGCGCACGTCGTCGAGCGAAATAGCGAAACGGTCGTTGATTGCCGTGAGTGGCGGGGGCGGCTTGAGAGGCACGCGCCGCTCCCCGTAGATGCAATCGAGCACGCCGATGGTTTGGTTGCCCCCGGTCCCGTTGCCGTTGTCGCCGATGCACTCGTTTTGGTCGTCGATCATGGGATGCTCCCGCCGCCCCCGGCCGCTGCCTCAGCCGCCGCCCAGGCCGCACGTTCCGCGTTGGAAGGACGGCCGCGGCCACGCTTCCCAGGGACGCCGTTCTGCACGACGAGCGGTTCGCCCGTCGCCGTATTCGCCTTGGTCTCGAAAGTCTCATCCTGCGGGCCGTGCGGCGCGTCGTGGGGCGTTTCCCGCCGCGGTTTCGCCGGCACGTCGTCGTCCCGATAGACGACCGCCATTTTCGCCGCGATGAGTTCGGCCGCGCGCCGCCACGTTACCGTGAACACCGCGCCCGCGCTGATTCGCAGCACGCGATAGCCGGTCGCGATGGGCGTGCGATTCGTGAACGACCGAAGGGCGCGCAATCTGGTCGGCGCGCCCATGTTCGTGTTTTGCATTTCCGTCCGTTCTTTCGTTCACGCCGCGCGCCGATAACCCAAAACACGCGCGGTCGGGAAATTCGCATAGCAAACGCTGTCGTGCTGGTTGCCGCCGAGTACGCGGACCAGCGCGCCTTCGAGAAATTCCACGAAAAACGCAACGTGGCCCTGCCAGCCGTTCGGGTCGCCGCGCCAGAAAACCACAATGTCGCCCGGTTCGGGATTGTCGGTTTCGACGCCCCAATCCATGAACGAGCGCGCATTCGGCTTGTTCGTTCCCTCGATGCCCGCCTCGCTCAAAACGTCGTTGGCGAAAGCGGCGCACCAAGGCACTTCGTCGTCGGCCGGGTTGTGAACGACCGCCTGAAATTTGAGGATGGTCGGATTCGGGGCCGCGCCCGCCGGCGCTTCGGCAACGCCAAGATATTTCGCGGCAACGTCTAATGTTCCCTGCATGTTTTTCCCCGTCCCTTTACTGAATAATCGTGCCCGGCACGACGCTGGCGAGCGCCAGAATCACGACCGAGGCGCCGTTGAAAACTTGAACGGCCGTTGACGAGATATTCGGAACCGTGGCGATCTCGACGGCGATGCCGGCGAGCGCCGCAATTCCCCCCTTCGGGTTGTTGGTCATAGCCGCGGTAAGAATTCGCTGCACGTTTGTCATTTTTTCTGCTCCCCGTTGAATTAGGTTTGGGAAAAGAAGGGGCCGCGTTGACCAGACGCGGCCCCACCACCACCCAGGATCGAAAGGCGTTATCGCTAACGCCCTTCGCGGAGGTCGGTTAGTACGAGGGGGGCGCGTCGAAGGCGACTTCGACGAACGCTTCCGGCCGCTCGACTTTCAGCGCCAGCCGTTCCTCGACCAGAATTGCCATCTTGCCCTTCACGAAAAAGTCGCTGTGCGAATCGCTCACGCGCACGGTGGTCTGCTCGCGGTCCACGACCGCCGCGCCGAGGGAGAACGCGCCGAGCAGCGAGGTTCCCGGCCGGATCGCTTCGGTTTCGAGAGCCGGGACGCGCCAGAACCGCGGCACGCCGCCGTCGTTCACGTTGACCCAAATGTACCGGCCCATCGTGTCCTTGATGAGTTCGATGCTTTCCAGGTCATAGGGGTGCAGAATGATGCCATCGACCGGGTAGTGAGCCAACCGGGCGAGTGTCATCGCGCGGCGCAGCGCGTCGATTTTCGTGTCCGTCTTGACGCCCGACGACCAGGCGTAATGCTGAATGCTCGGGGTATTCAGGACGCCGAGCAGGCTTTCGCCGGTCCCGTCGCCGTACAAAAACTGCTCTTCTTCGGTGATCTTCAAGCCGTAGGCCAGCTTGATGTTGATGAGCGCGTTCAACTGCGGCGCGTCCAGCAGGATTTGGCGCGTCACAGGCACCCAGGACGAAAGGGTTTTCACCGGGACCGTCTGCCGGTCGTAGGTGATGTTCATTTCGGGCGCGTCGGTCCCTTCGGCCTTCGGGCCGTAGGTGTTCGACACGACCGACATGCCGGCGACCTTCGCGGACACCAGCGGCGCGTTCAGCGACACGACGTTCGAGCCGTCCGTCGCCACGTCGGAGATCGAGAACGGGCCTTCGACATCGACCCACAACTTTTGGTTGCGGTAGAGGCCCGCGACGCTGGCAACCGTGATCTGCTGCGCACCGGCCGCTGCCGCCGCCGCCAGGGTCGTGAACAGATTTGCGAAGCCCGTTTCGCAGATGAATTCCACGAGGTTGCTCACGGTCGTTTGCCCGCCGAATAGGCCGCGCAAGTAAAACTGGCGCTGCGGCGGCACGATGACCGTCGCCTGAATGTCGGGAATGACGACCATGCCGGCGCTGCCGCTCGCGCCCGACAAGTCTTTCCGCGAGAACCCGTCGCCGACCGGCACCGCGCCGCACGACAGCAGATTCTTCGTCATCATGTTTTTGAATTCGTCGCTCTCGGTGAACATATCGGCCGCGCTCTTGCGCTCGCCGCCGTGGCCGCGGGCCATGCCGGGACGCCCGAATTTGAGTTCGAGGTCGTCGGCGCGCTTTTTCGCGCCCGCCAGTTCCGCCGTGATCGCGTCGAATCGCCCTTCGGCGTCCGTCAACTGCTTTTTCGTCGCCGCCGTCACGTCACCGAGGTTTTTGATTTCCTCGTCGCGCTTCACGAGCGAAGCCGTCAGGGCCGCAATCGCGTCGTCGAAGTGTTTTTTCAGTTCTTCGGCCGTCATGCTTCTTTCCCCCGTCCGTTTTGATGTTGAAGACTTACCGCCGCCGAATGGCCGCGGCCGTTTGTCGCTAGGGTCGCTGTCCCAAGCTCGCCAGCTTTGCCAATTTTTCGAGCGCGGACTGGAACGCTGCCGGGTCCACGTTGAAGGGTAGCGGCTCTTGCTTGTCGCCCTGCTGAGTGGTCGAAGCCGGCTCAGGGGGCTGCCCGTCGCCGCCAGCCGCCGAGTCGTCGTCGCTGGCGGAGTCGGCCAAGAGTGCTTGCAAGGCATCGCTGCAATCGCTCAACGCGCCGCACGTAGCGGCCAGCGCGTCACATGCGCCTTGGATGATCTTCGCGTTTGCCGCCGAGATCATGCGCCCCGCTTTCACGTCGCCGACGTTCGGCGGGGGATTGCCCGCCGCCTTTGCCTTTCGCTGCGCCTCTTGCAGTTCGGCGAGAAAAGCCGCGACCGCCTGGGGGTCGTCGCTCAAAATTTGACGCAACGTTTCGGTCGCCTTCACGCCTGTAATCAGGGCTTGGTCGTTCGCGCCGAATGTGACCGGCGAAAACTCGCGCAGCTTCAATTCGACGAGATCGGTGATCGGCGGCGTGCCGTCGCCGGGGTTTGTCTGGTTGAATTTGACGGTGCGGTAGCCAATCGAGAGCGCGTCAACCACCTTGTCGCGCATCAGTTGAAGCGCCATGTCGCCGTCCGGCACGGCCGACACGCGCGCCTCGACGAGCAGACCCGTCGAATCCTCGCTCATGTTGAGGGGCAACCCGATAGGCCGGTCCCAACAATGCTGCCAAAGCACCTTGATCCGATTCGCCGGCAAGCCCTCTTTGATCGTTTTGACGAAGGCGCCGGGCAAAATCCGATCCCGGTATGAATCGAGGTTGTTGAAAACCGCCGCGTGTCCGTCAAACGTCCGACCATCGGCCTTCACCTGATAGTCGAAAGGGACCGATTTCGTTTTGAAACCCGCCATTTGCCGCCTCGATTTTGTGATGATATTTACGCCGCCGCGAGCCAGATGTTCGGTCGCCCGTTTATCGTCAATAGCTCATAGAGCAACGTGCATTGACATTTCGGATGAGCCGGCGGGACGTAAGTGTTTGGAAGCGTGTCAGTCGCGCCGGGGTACGTTTCTTCGAGGTCAACGATTTGACCGTTCAGCCCTTCACAAAATTCGCAAGTGTGTTCGGTCCCTGCCGTGAGCCATTTCTTCACAATCGGGTCGCGGATTATTCCCTTGTCGCGGACGTGGCGCATTTCTTCGAGCGCGCCGTTGTTGTACGCAAACGAAAGCTCGGTTTGCGCAATGCGCTCCGCACGCCGCCGATGCAGGAACCCCGAATAATTGCCGACAAGATGCTCAACCGCCTTTTCCGGCCGACCAAGCGCAAGCTGCGCCTGCCGGTATTTCATAACGGCCGCTTCTTCTTTGAACGTCAGGCCGATCACTGGCCGCAGGTAGCGCGCGAGCGCGGTTGGTCCCATGCCCTCATCGACGCCCAAATGCCGGATCAGCGCCCGCACGGCCAAGGTCTGCTGGTCGCTGAAATTGACCGCCAGTTCCGCCGCCCGGTGCTTGATCCAGTCGTTCAGCCGTTGCGCCGAGTCGGGAAACAGCGCGTTGATGCCGAATTTCTTTGCAAGCTGGTCGGCCATGTAGCCGCCGCCCGCCGCCATCGACGCGACCCAATCCGGCGCGAGCTTGTCGTTGATGAAACGCGCGTAACTCTGCTGCCAGCGTTCGACCCATCCTTTCGGCAATTCGCCGTCGCGGATTGCGTTGCTGATTTCCTGATACTTGATCGCCTCGGCGTCCGCTTCCCACGTCGAATACAGCGACCGCTCGATCTCCCCGGTATGAGCCTTGACGTAGCTTTGCAGCTTCGCCTCTATGTCCCGGTCGTTCACCGGGATAGGCTTCAAATACCTGGGGTATTCAGCCGGCAGCCCAGGCTTCGGCACGATCTCGCGCCCACGAGGCCCAGGGCGCGGTATGGCGCTTGGTTTCGTCGCGCCGTAGGGGTCGCTGCCAATCGGGGGCCGGCGAGGCTTGTAACCGTCGCCGTCCTTCGTGCAGTTCAGCGCGGCGTTGGCCTCACAGTGGCCGCACATCAGCCGCCGCCGCCCTTTGGTGGCGCGGCCGGCTGCTCGTCAGGCTTGCCGCCCGCCACAGAAGGCGTTGGCCCTGCGTTCGCCTCGGCCGGCGTCAACGTGGAGGACAGCCAACCAATGTCGCCGCCCTCTATTTCGTCGAAACCTAACCCTAGCTGGTGGTTGACCGTGTTGAACGGCACGCCCATCGACCAGAGCTTGAAACCCGTATCGACTTTCGCGGAAAACACCGCGGCCAAAGCCTCGACGCCCGACACGTCATAATCGAGATAGGCGTCAGGGCCGAATTTCGGCGCGAGCGAGCGATTCAGGACGCTTTTCATCCCTTCGAGAAAGGGGATAACCGTGTCTAGCCAGAAAATCATGCGCGCGGTTTCGACCTTGAGCGCCGCCGACTCGTACAGGCCCGCGACCGGGGGCGGCACTTTGAACGCGCCGCAAATTTCAACCGCGGTCATTCGGCGCGAGGCGATAAAATCCAATTCTTTCATCGTTTGCGTAATCTGCTGCCAAACGGCGTCGTTCCCCATGATGACCGGCATGTGGGCGTTTTCTTGCCCCTGAAACGACTTTTTGATGGCGGCCCGCGCGTCGTCAAATTGCACTTGGTTGAGCGGATGCTTGAACGACACGATGGCGTCAGGTACGCCGAAATTTTGCAGAGCGATCTTGTTGAAATCGACCGCCTCGGCGTCCGTGTCCACGATTTTCGCCGCCGCTTGCAATGGCCCCAAACCCCAAAACGTGTCGGCCGGGTTCGGAAACATATCGTGGATTATTTCGTCGGTCGGCATGTCGGTCAGCACGCCGTTCAAATTGTACTGGTATTTTTGAATGTACTCTTGCGTATCCGGCCAGATCAGCACGCAATCGGGAAACAAAGGCCAAATTTCGGCGCATTGGCCGTTGACCATGACCATCTTGAAAACCGCGTTGCCGCCCAGGTTCATGTGCGCGGTCCAGATTTTCGCCAGTTGACCCCACGAGAAAAAGGCGTTCGGCCGCGCGATCAGCGCGCCGAGGGGGTCGTCGTCCCGCTGCTCGTACACTCCCGGCGAAGTCAGACGCTTCGCTTTCCAAGGCACGCACGCCACGGCGTCCATCAGGCGCGTTACGCAGACATACACCCAGGTCGTCGCCACCATGCCGTCACGAACGGCGCGGTCGATCTTCCAGGCGTTGTACTTGGCTTTGTTCGCCAGCCAAACCGGCACGATCGTAGGCGCAATATCCGCGACGAAATTAGGCAAGCGATCCGTCGCGCTTGCCGCGTTGCCGCGGGCCGGCGTCTTTGCTTTCGTCGAGAAAGGCCACATTGTCAGTTATCTCGATCCGGTCTGCCGATGAGGATTTTGAAATTGAAGTCGCGGAGATCGGCCAAGGCCATGCTCGTAGTGTCCACTTGGTCGTTGTTGGTCGAGTTCGGGAACGTCGTTGTCTCGTCAACGTAGTCGTGAACCCATCGGGCGATGGTCGGGTCAGGAATGAAAACGTTGTGCGCCGTAATCAGCGGCGACACGCCGATGAACCGCTGCACCTTGTCGCCGTAAGGCTCGAAGGGCATGAAGCCGTCAATCGTCGATTGCAAGTCGGCCATGACCGCAGGGCCGTTCGCCTTCGCCTCGACCATCTTTTGAATCACGGCGGGCCACTTCGACGACAGCGAGCGCACCGCCTCGCGTGCTTCTGGATAACCCCATCGGCCGCGTACTTGGTCGAGCAGCCAGTATTCCGCGCCGCGTCGGCCCCATACTTGGCCGCAAACGTAGGAACCGCGGACGGTCTCTTTGACGTTGAAATCCCAATACTGCGAGGTCTTTTCAAACTGCGAGAGCGCCGGCTGTTCCGTGTAGTATTGAAATTGGTCCCGCTTGACGATGTTGCCGCCAATCGGCGCAGGGCGCTGCTGGTGCATACCAGCCCAAACGTAGGGGCCAACCGTCTCTTTCTTTTCGAGCACTTCGGTCAACGGGTAACGTTCAGGACAAAGCGCCTCGCCGATTGCGCGCCCTAACGGGTCGTGGTCCTCGGCAAGTTCAGGAAGCCGTATTACCGTCCATTTCCCAGGCATGGACTTGATTAGCTTCGCGGTCGGGTCGTGGTCTGTCCATCGCGTCATCACGATCACGATTGAGCCGCCCGGTTCGAGCCGCGAGAAAAACGTCGAACCCCACCAGCCGTCGAAAGCGCCGTCGAAAGCAGGGCTGTGCGCTTCGGCCCAATTCTTTACCGGGTCGTCGAGGATGAGAACGTTGCCGCCGAAGCCTGTTATTGAACCGTTGACGCCGGCCGCTTTGATGCCGCCCGTCCGCGTCTTGCCCGAACGGTCGGCCGTTCCCCAATATGCTTTGTCGCCCTTGCCGTGCGCGACCGCGAAATTCAACTCGGCGCATTCCTCAGCGAGATTCCGAACCTTCCACGCCCAATCAACCGCGAGGTCGGCCGAATAGCTGCACGCCAAAACGCGCGTGTCAGGGTTGCGATCCAGCAGCCACGCCGGCAACCAGTAAGAGAACAGTTGGCTCTTGCCGTATCGCGGCGGCATGTTCACGATGACGCGCGCCGCGCCCTTGGCAAGCTCGCGCTCGATGACCGTCGCGGCATGAACACAATGCCGATAGGGTTGCCACGCGCCGCGGCTCAGATGTTGCGCAAACGACGCGATGCCGTTGCGCCAGCTTTCGACGCCGACGCCAGCGGCCCGGTCGCGTTCAAGCTCAATTTCTAGGGCGACTTGCGCCGCGGCGAGGTCAAGCGCCGTAGGCCCGCCAGCGTTGACAGGGGGCAACATTTTCGCGTGCCGTTTGGCGGTCTGCGCCAGCTTCTTGTAGTCAATGCTGGTCAATGCGTCCGCCGCCCTTCCGCGCGTTATTTTTTCACCTTCACCGTTGCCAGCTTGTCGGCAAGCCGCCGTTCCGCCTCGTCGATGCTGATGCCGAATTTATCCGCGAGTTCCCGCGCCTTTGCAGTCACGTCAACCGTGTGCTCGACGCGCTGTATCTCGGTCCAATTCACCTTGCACTTGAGCGCGAAAATCAACATCGTCGCTTGACCGGGTTTCAGCGCCGGCATGGCCTTGTCGCCGACCGCGTTGCCGCGCCCTAACTGCTCTAGCCGGTCCTGAAAAAGCGCCTGTCCCGCCTGATACGATTCCCAACACAAAGGGTCGGCGTCAAAATGCCGCCGCGCCGTGTCGTAATCGACTTGCAACCGCCGCGCCACGCCGTAAGGCACCGAAAGCCCCTCATAACCCGCCTGTTCGATCTTCGCGTAATCCAGCGGTTTCCAAGCCGGCGAGGTCGCGCCCGTCGTGCCGCGCTCTTTTTTTTTTGTTTCCTCAGCCGTGGCTTTCAGAGGCTTGCGGGATTTTTTTTCGGTCATTTTGGAAATTCGATTTTAGCCTTCGTTGTCAGGGCCAGGGTTGTAGGGGTCAACTTTTTTCGGCGCGGCAGGGATTCCCGCGCCAGCCGCAGCGTCAGAGGGCGCGCTATGCGCCGGCGCAGGAATTTCAACCGTGGGGGCCGTAATTTCTTTGATGATTTGGCCGATGGTAGGCGGCACGATCGGGATGCCTTTTGCTTTCGCGTCCGCGACGATCTGCGCCATGTCGATTTTGTACTGCGTGATGATCTGCGTTGCGGTAAGGGCCGCGACAATCCCGCCAAAAGCGAGGCCGACAGGCAGGGCAATCGTGCCCGCGCCGACAGCTAGGGCAATGGCGACGAGGCCGCCGATGCCGCCGCTCATGCCGAGCAGTTTACGAGAAAGCAATTTTCCGGCGATGGCTTGGATTGCAGGGTTCATTGTGGTCAGCCTTTCGATTCCGCGGTGCGGATTTTGGCGATGATGGTATTTTCAATTTCCGCGATCATGTCGAGGAAACGTTTTTGCGACGGGTCATCGCGGGCCGGGAAATGCGATCTGATGAGCGAGCGAACGAACAAAATAATGGAACGGTCGGTCGAGTTCATGCACGAGGCGCGTTTTTTCGTCTGTTGGCCCGCAAGGTTCGCCATGAATGCGCTCCATAAAGAAAAAGCCGGGAAGATTCCCGGCTGCAACAACTGGCGTTTTCTTGGTTCCCGTACTGATCGGTAGCGTAAGGATTCTAGGGAAAACAAAGTTCCGAAGTCAAGCGAAATTACGGAAATCCGTAAAATAAATAAAAACGCTTGCGTTTTGGCATGGTTAGTCGAGTGCCGAAGCTGGCGCGCCGGCGAGGTCATGCAAGAGGTTCGGGGCAAAATGTTCATTTTTCGCGGTTTCGATGCCGAGCCGGTCGAGTTCGCCCTGAATTTTCCACTCGATGCGATCAATCCAGTCCCAGGCGGCGCGATGACGAAGGTGAAGCTGCTTGCGAACGTATTTTATTTGCCGTCCGCCGATGCAATAGGCGGCGTAGTGAATGAGGATGCTTCGCTCTTTATCCGCGCGCCAGAAAGCGAGGCCGACCGCGGACCAGAACGCTTTTATGTCTGCTTGTTTTTCACCGACGTTGTAACCGCCTCGTGCGACAATCCCGGTCATCAGCACGTCGAGCGCCTTGTCTGTGATGCAGGGCCGCATACCGTGGCGATGGTAAATCAAATATCCGGTGATGAGCAGGGAAACAGGCGTTTGCTTGCGGTGAATCATGGTTTCCTCGTCGAGCGAAAGCGACGTTGTGCTGATTTCGCGGCCGTGGCTGTTGCTGCTTTCTGCTGGTCAAAGAGGTCGAAGTGCGCCGCGGGGAACAGGCGTTTGATTTCGACCATGTACGAGAAGTCGTGCAGGGAAATTTCGAGGCGGTCTGTGCGTTTGGGTTCAGAGTACGCCACGACGAGCGTGAAGCGGCCGGCGCTGCACTTCACTTCGATCTCGCAAACGCCGTCAGGGTGAGACGAGAGCAGGGCACACAAGCCGGCAACGGCGTCGTCAGTGAGGTCGTCCGGCATTTTGGGGCGCGGCGGCGAGTATTGCGCCGTGTTGTTCTTGTTGACCTGATCGACGAGGGCTTGCATTCCGTAGTGATCGACGGCCCAGGTGTGCAGGATGGCGAACCGCGCCTTGAGGTCGATCCAAGCCGGGTCGAGGCGGTCTTTTTTGGTTTTCAGTTTTTCCATACTGGCGCGAATCCACGAGTAGAAAGCGGGGTCGAGGCGGCGGTAGATTTTTTTGGTCGTGGGGTCAACATGGTCCTGGGTGCTGTCGTCGTCGAGCAAGATGTGATCGAGCGAGGTCGAAACATAAAGAAATTGCGAGGCGTTGAAAAACGGTTCGACGGCCGGCTGCGTCATGGTTTCGCCAGCCAGAACAAAAAGCCGAGGATTGATGCCGCGCCGGCGAGGTAACAGGCGATGCAGACAGGCCAGGGCCAGGGGTTGAAAGGCTTTGACGGCGTATGCGGATTTCTGGTCATTTCGTGCTCCTTCTAATAACTAATCGAGTTTTGCGAGGTCGATTTTCATTTGTTGATCGGCGCTGTTTTCGTCGAATTTTTGGCTGCGGATAGTGCGGGGAGTTGCGGGTAGTGCTCCCCGCGGCTCGTCTATGGCATTTAACAAAGCATCAGTTTTTTTCTCGTGTGTGAGTATAAGAGAATCACTACCCGCACTATCCGCAAACGCTTTATTTTCAAGTAGTTGATCGGCGGGTAGTGCCGTTTCGACTTTTCCGCCACTCCCCGCACTACCCGCAAGCGGCGGCAGGATTTGAAGGTGAACAGGCTCTAGTTTCCAGAGTTGCGCTTTTGCGTGATGGTCCCGGCGCGAAACGATCTTCCATTTGCGGATAGTGGTGTCACGGACCCGCCGAAGCTGTTTACCCATGCGAATTGATTGAACGCGGCGCGAATCGTCGCCTAATAACTCAGCGAGCATGTCATTCTCGACGGCAAAATCTACCAAATCAACCGAAGAATATGTCGCCGCGCCAAGTTTTTCGCCCCATAGTTCGACAAAGGCTTTCCAGTCGGCCGTTTTGGAGTCGCTTGTGTCGTAGAGGTCGCTCTGATTTTCGAGAAAGCCAGGGACGCCGCCCGCGGCGAGGATGCCGCCGACGAGGGCCGACCACGCCTCAAACGAGCCGAGGCGCTTCTTGGTTTCAGGTACGCAACCACACGCCTTCCAATTCTGCACGAGAGTCAGCGCGGCCGAGATCAAAGCGCGCCGATTTTCTGTAGCCCATTCTCTGATCGGGTCGTGTTTGAATCCCACGCGCTCGAACGGGCGGTCAGTTTCCGCGTCGATGCGGATTCGGATTGACCGCCGCGCGAGTTCAAGGCTGAGGTCGGGATTGTTGCCGGTGAAAATCCACACGGCGCGGTTTGGGGCCGCGATCATGCGATTCGAGCCAAGGGCGCGATCGGTCCACACGGTCGAAGTCAGGGCCGACGCGATTTGCGCCGAGTCGATGCCGGCGCGCACGTTGTCGATGACGATGATGCGCTCGCCGCGTTCGAGCAGCGACGTGATTTTCTTGCGGGTTTCCTCTTCGTCGCGGCCGGTCGTGGTCGCCGAGGCGATGCCAGAGAAAACAAGCTGCACG
>Ga0181520_10006167_pt1 | contig 18531 bp, 13 predicted proteins | sample PEATcosm2014_Bin_29_FD_132451 | JGI IMG/M metagenome (GOLD analysis project Ga0181520, IMG submission 132451) | Peatland microbial communities from MTU Mesocosm Facility, Houghton, MI, USA - PEATcosm2014_Bin02_30_metaG | ecosystem: Environmental > Terrestrial > Soil > Wetlands > Peat | place...
GTCGTCGCGGCCATTGGAATCGTCAATCGCATGCATGCCAGCGCGGAACTGATCCACTACACCGACAAAATGTCAGCGCCACCGGTATCTCTGGCGCAACCCGTCTTCGAGAAAAGCGCGCGGGAGATTGTGTTGCCGGGCAACATCCAGGCTTTCACTCTGGCCCCGATCTACGCGCGAACCACTGGCTACGTCAAAGCCTGGTACCGCGATATCGGCGCGCACGTGCATCAGGGCGAACTGCTCGCGGAGATCGAAACGCCGGAACTGGATCAGCAGTTGGCTCAGGCGAAGGCGGACCTGGCCACGGCGCAGAGCAACCTGGCCTTGGCCAAGGTGACCGCGGATCGCTACCAGGGCCTCATCGGTCAAAATGCAGTCTCGCAACAGGACACGGACAATGCGGTTTCGCTGTTCGCAGCTCGACAGACCGAGGTTGCTTCCGCGCAGGCCAACGTCAGCCGGCTCACCGAGCTGCAATCGTTCGAGCGCATCGTGGCTCCCTTCGACGGCGTCATCACCGCGCGCAATATCGACATCGGGCAGTTGATCACCACGGCCGGAAGCACAACCACCCCCGGCCCCGGAGTCGTTTCGGGAAACAAGGAGGTCTTTGATATCTCCGCAATCCAAACTCTTCGCGTCTTCATCAATGTTCCTCAGATCTATGCGCCCGATGCGAAGAATGGGACCATCGCAACCTTAACCCTGCCGCAGTACCCTGGCCGCAACTTCAAAGGCAAGCTGGTGCGATCGTCGGATGCGGTTGACCCGGCCACACGAACCCTGCTGGCAGAAGTCGATGTGGATAACCGGGCCGGCGAATTGCTGCCTGGCAGCTACACCGAGGTTCACCTCAACGTGTCGAGTGCTGTGCCGGCGCTGATCATTCCGGTCAGCGCGCTCATCCTTGAACCGGACGGACTGCATGTCGCTACCGTCGATTCGACGCAGCACGCGCACATCGTCCGCGTTATCCCGGGACGCGATTCCGGTTCAACCATCGAGATCCTCGGCGGGCTCGAGCCCGGACAGCCCATCGTCGCCAATCCGCCCGACTCCCTTACCGACGGCGAGCAGGTGCGGGTGGCGACGCCCGACACCGATCACGCGCATGCTTCTCCGGGGAACGACCAATGAACGCAGGTAGCCTTCGCGCGTTGCTTGCGCTCTCGGTGGCCCTGCCGCTGAGTGGATGCCTGGTCGGGCCGAACTATAAAGCCCCCGCGGTGCCGGCTCCCCCCGCCTATTCCGAGAATGGCCACAACGGCGATTGGGCTGCGGCGAAGCCCGCCGACACAGCCGATCGCGGCGCATGGTGGGCAATTTACCAGGATGCGGAGTTGAGCGATCTGGAACAGCGTTGCGCTGCGGCGAACCAGAACATCGCGGCGGCGCTACACGCCTACGAGCTGGCGCACGACCTCGTTCGCATCAATCACGCGGCGCTCTACCCAACCGTCTCCATCGGAGGGTCGGCCAGCCGCAACCGCATCTCCAACACCACGCCGCTGCGGCCGGCGGGTTCGGCGGCGGACTACTGGGAGTTCCTCATCCCGCTGAATATTTCGTGGGAGCCGGATTTTTGGGGCGGAGTTCGCAGGCAGATCGAGTCCAGCTCAGCCAGCGCTCAGGCCACAGCAGCAGACCTCGCCGACACGCGCTTGAGTCTGCAGGGAATGTTGGCGGTCACCTTCTTTCAATTGCGCGGGCTCGATCTGCAGACACAGTTGCTCCGGTCAACTCTCGACACCTACACGCAAACGCTGCAATTGACCCAATCTCTGTTCAAAGGCGGCCTGAGCACCGAAATCGATGTCGAAGAGGCAAAGGCCCAGCTCGAAGAAACCCGGGCGCAATTGATTGACCTCGGCGAGCAGCGGGCGCAATACGAACACGCGATTGCCGTGCTGGTCGGCGAGCCCGCCACCGGCTTCCATATCGCCGAGCGGCCGCTCACCGGCAACCCTCCCTCGATCCCAACCGGAGTTCCCTCCGAACTGTTGCAACGGAGGCCGGATATCGCGGCAGCCGAACGGAGAGTCGCCGCAGCCAACGCGCTGATTGGCGTTGCCAAGGCTGCTTACTACCCCAATATCACTCTTGGCGCCACCGGCGGGGTGGAGACCGATTTGATCAGCCAGATCTTCAACTCCGGCAGCGCGCAATGGAATGCCGGTCCATCCGCCAGCGAAATCTTGTACGACGCCGGCCGGCGCAAGGCCCAGATGGACTATGCGGTGGCGCAAAGGGAGCAGGCAACCGCGCTCTATCGCGAGCAGGTGCTTTCGGCCTTTCGCGATGTTGAGGACCAGCTCTCGGCGCTGCGTGTGTTGGACGAGGAAGCTTCGGCGCAGCAACGCGCGGTCGATGCGGCAAAGCGCAGCACCCAGCTATCGATCGTGCGCTACAAGCGCGGCCTGGCAGCCTACCTGGAAGTTCTCACGAACCAGACCATCGAGCTGTCCGACGAACGGGCCGCAGCTGCCCTGGTCGCGCGCCGCATCGTGGCCAGCGCCCAGTTGCAGGTGGCGCTCGGCGGCGGATGGTCCTCAGCCCAGCTTCCCAGCAACTAGGCCGTTACCTCCCAGCCCTTCTCGTAGCTCCGCGCCCACAGCTTCATCGCCTCCGGGTCGTTCAGAATGTGCCCGGATGCCGTATTCAGCTTAAGCTCGCGCTGCACCTCCCACGCAATGTTCGAAAGTTGCAGCATGGTCACGCTCACGTTGGCCACGGGGATGGGCGAGTGCAGCTTTTCCCCCGTCCGGATACCGGCGATGAAATTCGCGAAATGTAAATCGGTCATCGCGTCGCGGCTCACCAGATCATGGCTCGACGGGCGGTCATTCGCCACAAACGCATCCGTCTTCTTGCCGGCAAGGTCATAAACCTCATAGCCCGCGCGGTCCAGCAGCACCGTTCCCTTAGTCCCGTGAATGGTCATTCCCCGGTCGCGTCCGTAATACTGCATGCCGTTGCAGCACTTGCCTTCCCACGTAATCAGCTTGTCCGGATATTCGAAGCTGGTCGCCATGGTGTCGTAAAACTGCCAGTCGTCCTTGAAGTGATACCGCCCTGCCGACGCCGTCACCCGCTCCGGATACTCCTCATCCAGCGCCCACCGGCAGACGTCCACCTCGTGCGTGCCATTGTTCAGGCTTTCGCCCGTTCCATACCGTCGCAGCCAGTGCCAGTTGTAGGGATGAATGTTGTCCTTGTACTCGCTGCGCGGCGCCGGCCCCTGCCATAAATCCCAGTTCAGCGAGTCCGGCACCGGCGCAACTTTGCCTGTTCCCATCGAGAGGCGGGTCGCGCTGTACCACGCCTTCGCAAAATAAGCCCGCCCAATCAGTCCATCGTGGATCTGCCCCACGATCTTGATGCTGTGCGGCGACGACCGCTGCTGGTCGCCCACCTGCACCAGCTTCCCATGCTTCGCCTGCGCCTCCACCAGCAGTTCGCCTTCCCGCGGATTATGGCTGGACGGCTTCTCCACGTACACATGCTTGCCCGCCTTCAGTGCCAGCACCGCCATCGGTGTATGCCAGTGGTCGGGCGTCGCAATCGTAATCGCGTCCACCTCCTTGGACTCCAACGCCTTGCGGAAATCGCCCTCCGCCGTGGGCGCATAGCCCAGCAGGCTGGTCGCCTCCGCCGTAAACTTCTCCAGCACCTTCGCGTCGACATCGCACGCATACGCCACATGCGCATTGGCGGCGTTTGTATGCAGCGCCGAAAGGTGTGCCCGCCCGCGCCCATTCAATCCCGCAATGGCGAAGTTCACCCTCTCATTCGCACCCAGAATCTGCGCGTAGCTCTTTGCGGTTGAGGCAATGGCCGCTCCCGCTGCGCTGCCCGCTAATCCATCCAGAAACTCCCTGCGTGTGATCATCCTCGTGCCTCTTTCTTCTTCCTGCCAAACGCAATCCCGAACCCCTCAACCGCGCAGACTCGCCGGCTTGGGGATGATCGCGGAAAGTCTGTCAAACACCGAATCCGGCAGCTTCAGTCCCGCCGCCGCAATATTCTCTTGCACGTGTGCGGCGGACGATGTTCCCGGAATCGGCAATACTACCGGAGACCTGCGCAGCAGCCACGCCAGCGCCACCTGCAGCGGAGTCGCTCCCAACTCCAGCGCCGCCGCTTCCAGCGCGGCGTTGGCCTCGCGATTCTGACCCAGCGGCGCCCACGGCATAAAGGCGATCTGATTCTTCTCGCAGTAGTCCAGCAAAAAGTCCCACTCGCGGTCGGCAAAGCTGTACCGGTTCTGCACCGAGACGATCGGCACAATCTTTCGCGCCCGCTCCACATACTCCAATGCGACGTTGGACAAGCCCACATGCCGAATCTTCCCTTGTTCGCGCAGCCGCGCCAGCGTCTCCATCGACGCATCGAACGAGACCGCCGGATCGGGTACATGCAGCTGATAAACATCGATCCGTTCCAGCTGCAGCCGCTGCAAACTTCCCTCCACCGCTGCCTGCAAGTGTTTCGGCGAGGCATTATGCGTCCATTGCCCTGGGCCGACGCGCTCCCATCCGCCCTTGGTCGCGATCACCAGGCCCCGCGGATACGGCGCCAGCGCCTCCGCAATCAGTTCCTCTGACACGTACGGCCCGTAGGAATCTGCCGTATCGATCAGGTTCACTCCCAACTCGACCGCGCGCCGCAGCGTCTGCAGTGCCGCGCCGCGGTCTTCCGGCGGTCCCCATATTCCTTTGCCGGTAATCCTCATCGCGCCGTACCCCATACGGTTGACGGTGAGGTCGCCGAGTTGAATAGTTCCAGCCGCCGCGGCCGGGATCGATCCCAAAACGTCGCTCATGACCCAAGTTCTCCCCCGACAGCATCGCAGATCGACTCCAACTCCCGCAATCCCGGCGACGCCGGCTCAAACGAATCCCACCTCAAGCAAATGGCGTACGCTGCTTCGGCTTCGCTGGAACCAGCAGCGTCAACGACTGCGGCACCACCTCGATCCTCACCGGCAATGTCCCCAGCAGCTCCCCATCCGCCTCAACATACGAGCGCACCTTCGAGCCCTCCAAATCACGGCATTCCACCGCCGCGCAATCCACCAGCTCAATCGTGCGCGAGTACCTGTGCCGCCGGAACCACACCGCCACCATAAATCTCAGATAGTGCAGACGGCTCCGCGTCTTGAAGGCAATCACGTGCAGATTGTCGTTGCCCAGCGCCGCCCCCGGAGCCAGGTTCTGCACCAGCCCGCCGAAGTTGCTGATGCGCACGGCCAGTATCTGCGACGCTTTCTCCGATCGTGGCGCGTCCGTTCCTGCCTGAAAGAAAAATGCTCGAAACAGCGGAAACGTATGCGTCATCCCCAGCTTCACGGCCTCCAGCAGGTACAGCAGGTAGCCCAGCTTCTGCTTCAGCCGGCTGTCCAGCCGCGAGAAGAACACGCCGTCCACGCCAACCCCCGCCGCCACCACAAAGTAGCGCGAGCGCGGCTTGTCCGCATTGTCGCGATACGAGACCTGCCCAACGGAGACCCGTACCTCGATCGCATTCAGCAGCATCTTCGCTGCCTTAACCGGCGATCTCGGCAGACCCAGATCTGTGGCCAGGGCATTCGCCGTTCCCATCGGGATCACGCCCAGCGCTGCCGATCCGCCCACCATACTTTGCATCACTTCATGCGCCGTGCCATCGCCGCCGCAGGCAAGCACCGTATCGTATCCGTCGTGCACGGCATCCTTGGCCTGGATTCCCGCACTCTCCGGCGACTCCGTTGGAATCACTTTCACTTCAATCCCGGCGCTGCGAAACACGGCCAGTACATCGGCGATCAGGCCAATCCTCCGCGCCTGCCGCTGGCCGGATGCCGGGTTGTAGATCAGCGCAACTCGACGCATCGCAGGGCATCCCCTGAACGCCGCCGAATCAATGCCGGCGGACGGTCCACTCGGTATTCTTACATGCGATTCGTTTCCAATCACTTGAGATTTTGTTCTCGGCTCCCGCCCGACTAAAGTTTGACACCGGCCCATGCAACTCGGCGCCGTGACGCGGATTACGAACGCCCTCCCCGGTCCGGTGCTAATAGTAGATCGAGGGCTTCGCAACGCCGAGGCAACTGCAATGATCTTCGAGAACCGCGAAGACGCCGGACGGAGGCTGGCAAACCAGTTGCAGGAGTTTGCCAATTCGAACGACGTCCTCGTCCTCGGAATACCCCGCGGAGGCGTCACCGTCGCCTTTGAAATCGCAAAATCCCTGCGAGCGCCGCTCGACGTCTTTCTCTCCCACAAACTGGGCGTTCCCGGGCAGGAGGAACTCGCCTTTGGCGCAATCGCCTCCGGCCACCCGCCGTTTCTGGAGCAGCACATCATTCGCTCAGAAGCCATCACTCCCCGGCAGGTTGAGCGCGTCGCCGCTGAAGTCAGCCGCATGCTGGACCGGCGCGCTGTCCTTTACCGCGGCGATCGCCCGCCCATCCAGGTCGCGGGTCGAACCGTCATTCTCGTGGATGACGGAATCGCCACCGGCGCCAGCATGTATGCCGCCGTCAGCGCGCTCCGCCAGATGAACCCGGCGTCTCTGATCGTCGCCGCCCCCATAGCGCCCGAGTCCACCTGCGCCTGGCTGCGAACATCGGTCGATCGGCTGGTCTGTCTGCACACGCCCCACGATTTTTTCTCGGTCGGCCAGTTCTACCGCAGCTTCGCGCAGGTCACCGACGAAGAAGTCATCGATCGGCTCCGCCGCGCCCCATAGCCTCCGCGCCGTTCGCGGACACGCTCGCGACCCTGGAACGGCCGTACCCACCCGCAGTCGGGTGGTAACATCTTGGCGCGGGAGTTACACCGTGCCCCTACGCCGGCAATCGTTGCTGTTTCTCACCTGCGCAGCCCTGCTGCTTTCGCTCGCATGCGCCCGGCAGGGCACTCCCGACCCAACCAACGCACCTGTCCCCGTCAAACTCGGCGCCAGCGAAATGCAAGGAGAACGTCCCATGTCCTTTGCCTTGAAATCAACCTCATTCCCCAACGGTGGCGTCATTCCCACCAAGTACACCTGCGATGGCGCGGATCTCTCACCCGAACTGACCTGGGATGGCGCTCCCTCGCGCACGCAGTCGCTCACGCTGATCGCGGACGATCCCGACGCGCCCGCCGGCACCTGGACCCACTGGCTCCTCTGGAACATCCCCGCCAGGGCAACGCTGCTACCCGAAGACACGCCCAAGGCTCCACTCCTCGACAACGGCGCGCGCCAGGGTGCCAACGACTTCAAGCGCATCGGGTATGGCGGCCCGTGTCCGCCTCCGGGCAAGCCGCATCGCTACTTCTTCAAGCTCTACGCGCTCGACGCCCGGCTCGAACTCAAGCCAGGCGCCACCAAAAGCGAACTCGAACTCGCCATCCAGCCGCACATCCTCTCCCAGGCTCAGTGGATGGGCACCTACGGACGATGACCTGCTCCTCGCAAGGCATATCACTCTGCGGCGACGCGCCCGTGGGATTATTCTGTTGCTAGTCTCGCGTCTTTCTCAACCCTCGTCCGCATCAATCGAACAGTATCGTCTCGCAAAGAAAGTACGCCCGTGCCAACAGCCACCACCCAGCGCCGCCTCAGCCAGATCTCGCCGCTCATCCTCCAGTCCGAGATCCGCTCCATGTCGGTCGAGTGCGATCGCATCGGCGGAGTCAATCTCGCCCAGGGCGTCTGCGATACCGAACTTCCGCCGCCCGCCGCCCGGGGCGCAGTCGACGCGATCGACCGTGGCCTCAACACCTACACCCGCCTCGATGGCATCGCCCCGTTGCGCGCAGCCATCGCCGCCAAGCTCTCCGCCTTCAACGGCATCCGCGCCGATCCCGAAACCGAAATCCTCGTCACCTCGGGAGCCACCGGCGCTCTCTACACCGCCGCGCTGGCCCTGCTCGATCCCGGCGACGAGGTTATCCTCTTCGAGCCCTTCTACGGCTATCACTGGAACACCATGCTCTCGCTGCGCGCCGTGCCCGTGGCCGTTACGCTGGACGCTCCCAACTGGCATCTCGATCTCGATCGTCTGCGCGCCGCCATCACTCCGCGCACCCGCGCCATCCTCGTCAACACCCCGTCGAATCCCTGCGGCAAGGTCTTCTCGCTCGCAGAACTCGAAGCCATCGCCGCCCTCGCCATCGAACACGACCTCTTCGTCTTCACCGACGAGATCTACGAGTACTTCCTCTTCGACGGCCGTCGCCATATCAGTCTCGCGACCCTCCCCGGCATGTCCGAGCGCACCATCACCATCTCCGGCTTGTCCAAGACCTTCAGCATTACCGGCTGGCGTGTCGGCTACCTGACGGCCAGCAGCCGCTGGCTCCCCACCATCGGCTACTTCCACGACCTCGTCTACATCTGCGCGCCCGGCCCGTTCCAATATGGAGCAGCCGCCGGCCTCATCGGCCTGCCCGCCGCGTTCTATAGCGACCTCGCGCGCGAGTACCAGCATAAGCGCGATCAGCTCTGCGCCGCTCTGACCGATGCTGGTCTCGCCCCCTCCGTCCCCGAGGGCGCCTACTACGTCCTCGCCGATGCCACCCGCATCGCCGGACGAACCGCCGCCGAAAAGGCCCGCACGCTGCTCGCCGCGACCGGGGTCGCCGCCGTGGCCGGCTCCGCCTTCTTCGCCTCGGACGGCGGAGAAAACCTGCTCCGGTTCTGCTTCGGCAAGCAGCCGGAGGCGCTCGACCGCGCCTGCGCGGCGCTGCGAAAACTCTAACCAATTTCGCTTGGACTATCGGAGGCACCAATGAGAAAGCTGGCAATCCAATTCCTACTGGCAATGTGCGCTATTCCGGTCCTGGCGCAGGGTGCGCCCCCGCAAGGTGGCGCCAACCAGCCCTACACCATGGAGTACTACTACAAGACACAATGGGGCCATCAGCAGGAGTTCCTCGACCTCTTTCTCAAGAACCACTATCCGCTGCTGCAAAAAATTGCAGAGAGCGGCCGCATCATCGCACTCAAGATCGAGACCCCCGCGAACCACATGACCGAGGACGCTCGCTGGGATTATCGCGTCACCATCACCTACAAGAACTCGACTCTGGCGACGACTGCGAATCCCGACGAAGACGCCCTCATCCGTCAGCTTTATCCTGACCAGTTGACCTACAAGCGCGAAGAGCAGCGGCGCTTCGAAATTCTGCTGGCGCACTGGGACTTGCCTGTGACCGACATCACGCCCGCGAAAAAATAGCGCCCGGCCCAAACCACGCACGCCCCGGCGAGCGCTGCGGTCTGCCCCCTGCGAATTCAGAGACGGCTTGCGTACTTAAGAAAGCCTCCAACGTCTATGGGGATTGTGAGCGCATCCCCCGTTTTTGGGGTATGCTAGCCGCCTGGGTCATTTGTACGAATTTCATTCCGACGGACGGGCCATGCCAACGGACGAGGACGTGGATATGAGTGCGAGTCGACGGGATTTTCTGCAGAACTCTTTACTTGGCGGAGCATTTGCTCCGTTACTTGGATCGGCCTCAGGTCGCCGGTTCTTCGATAGCATGATGGCAGCTGCTGGCCAGGGGGGCGCCAGCGACGCGCAGGGCTCCCACGACTCCGAGAAGTTCTGGAGCAGCTTCGGCGCATCCATCGTTCCCACCCCCGCTCAGCCAGGTAGCCGGACGCGCGGCCTGTTCTCCCATAAGAAACCCGATCCGACCGCCGGTGCGCTCGATCGCCAGATCGATTTCTTCCAGTACGATGTCACCAATAAGACGCTGCGCTTCGCCACCAGTATCGAACCCAAAGAACTGATGGATTACAACGGCGATGTATCCGCCAGCCTGGCTGTCAATGGATTCCGCATGGCGGCGGAAGACCGCGCTCAGTTCCAGCAGTTGCAATCCGCCCAGCTCCGCATCGACGTCGTTCAAACCAAGTCGCTCATACAGGATCTCCTCGATCCCATGGCCTGGACCTCGCTGGCCTCCTTGTTCCCAGACAGTTCCGGCAACCTGCCCCCCATGCAGAACCTCAGCTTTGACCCCGGCGCTGCCTCGCAGAAGATGAAGCAGGTGGTTCTGCCCGGCGGTTCGGGGCAATGGGCGGTCAACCTCTCCATGGCCCACAAACAGTCCTCGTTCGTCAGTGTCCTGCAGACCATCACCAGTGCGGTCGGCAAGTTCGCCCCGATCGTCGGTCTGCCGCAAATCGGCGTGGAGGCGTTGCAGGGATTCAGCCAGATGTATGGCGCCTTCGAGCAGCGGACCACCTTCCTGCTCAACAGCTTCCCGCAGCTGGGTTTTGCTACCCAGCAGGCTCGCGCGGCTGCGGCCACCCAGCAGGGTTTCAATCTCGTCCCCGGCGATTACATCCTGGTGCCTCACGCCTATACCGCGGCTCTGCAACCGCACCTGGACAGTCTCGAGCTGCGCCAGGGGTATCTGGTGCCGAAGGGTTCGCCGACCAATACATCCATCATCGATCTGGCGCTTCCGCTCAAGCCCGACATCACCTATCTGTCGGCCACCATCGGTCTCAAGCCAATTGACCCAGCCAGTGCCGGCCCGACGCCGACGCCGACCCCATCCTGATCCGGAGGCGGGCCGGTTTCGTATCTCCTGGCAAGGCGAGGCATGTGTCTATGAAGCGCTGCGTTCCTGTCCTCACATTGGTGTTGTCCCTCCTCGGCACGGCGCCGGCCCAAACCAGGCGCGCGTTAATCATCGGGATCGATACGTATCAGCCCACCGGCACCACCGCCATGCACGAGGCAGGCTGTGTCTACGGTCGCTGCGAGTTGGGCAGCTTCCAGAACCTTGAGGGCGCGGTCAATGACGCCCAGTCCATTGCCGACGTCCTTACCGGCCCCAAGTTCGGCTTTCCCGCCGACAAGGTCGTCCTGCTCACCAATCCTGCTCCCCGCAAGAGCCGTCCTGGCCTGGTGATCCTGCCTGCCGATCAGACCACCCACGACGGCATTCTGGCCGCCATGAAGAAGTACCTCGTCGACGTGCCGCAAAGCGGCGACACGGTGGTCTTCTACGACGCCAGCCACGGTTCGTTGCGCGTTAACACCGCTGGAGAAAAGCTCACTGTCCGCGACGAAAACGGCAAGCTCGTCTATGTCGACAGCACCCTGGTCCCCTCCGACGCTTACAAGGGCGGCTACGACGTCCGCGACCGCGAGATGACCCGAATCTTCAACGCCGCGCTCGACAAGGGCGTCCATCTCACCGTCATCTTCGACAGTTGCCACAGCGGCGGCTCGACTCGCGGCATGGTGGTGGGCCGGCAGCGCTCTCTGCCCTACGATCCCCGACCCGTCACCGATCCGCCGGACACGCTCCCCAACGGGCAGCGGGTTCCTCCGCCCACCGAGCGCCCCGACAACCCCGCGCTGGTCTTCTCCGCGGTGCAGCAGGACCAGGAGGCCAACGAGGCCGATCCCTCCGCCGATATGCCCGAGTCGCACGGTGCCTTCACCGCAGCCCTCATTCAGACCCTCCAGGTCCTGCCCGCCGACGCCCCGTCCTCGCTCGTCTATCAACGCGTCAAGGCCATCCTCGAAGGCAGCGGCTTTCCCGAGCAGGAGCCGGACCTGGACGCAAACGCCGCACGCCGCGCGCAACCGCTCTTCGGCGGCGCAGCCAATACAGCCAATGCGGACAAGGTACGCACCGCGGCCTTGAAAATCGACGACGACGGCAGCATCTGGCTCGACATCGGCAGTGTCTCCGGAATCGGTCCGGGCAGCGAGTTTACCTCCATCACCTCTGCTGCCGGCGCTCCTCCAGTCAAACTCCGCATCGACAAGGCACTCGGCATCGCGCGTTCCAGCGCCACTATCCTCAGTCCTGCTGGAGCCAAGGTCCAGATCGGCGACGTTTTCGAGCTCACCCGCCTCATCCCCGGCCAGCTCAATCCGCTGCGGTTTTTCGTCGGCTCCGCCAACCTCTCCATCGCCGACATCGCCGCCGCCGCATCGCAGATCAAGGCCTCCGGCGTCGAGACCATCTCCGATCCCGCCGAGGAAGCGTACACCGATGTGCTCAGTTGGAACGGCACCGCATGGACCGTGCGCCACACCGATTCCGCCCCAACCAGCCACTCCTTCTTCAGTTTTGAGCGGCACAAGAACGGTCCGGTCAGCCTCGGCCCGCAGTTTTCCGCCGACGCCCTCAAGGCGCACCTCACGCCCAAGGCCAAACTGTGGGCCAATTTTCCCGCCTCGACCGAACTTGCCGGCAACCTGAAGCTTGGCGACGCCAACAGCGAAGCCCAGCCCGCATCCACTCTCGCCGATGCCAGCTACGTTCTCGCCGGCTCCCTGGTCAAAGGAGAGCCCAGCTACACCTGGTTCCACAAGAACGAGTTCGCCGTCGTCCCGCATCCGACCGCCGTCCCCGACCATAGCCCCGGCTGTTCCACCTCGTCGCCCTATCCGGTTCGCAGCGATTGGGTCCCGGTCGCCGACGCTCCCGCTGCCTCCACCGCGGCCGCAACCCTCGCAACCTACTCGGATCGCCTGGCCAAGGTTCACGGCTGGCTGCAACTGGCGGACAATCCCGTCGCCGGAGCGTCCGAGTCGAACTTCTACAAGCTCGTGTTCGTCCCCATGACCACCACCAATCCGCTCGATCCCAACAGTCCCGTGCGCGAGAACGATCGCATGCGGCTCGCGCTGCAGGCGAACGGCGTGGTCAAGGACCCGCGCTGGGTCTACATCCTGGACATCGATTGCCACGGAAAAGGCAGCCTGGTCTATCCCCAGAACTACTCCGAGAACCAATACCCCGGCGAGGGTGACGCTGACACCCAGGTCATCCTTCGCCACGCCCCCATCCTGAAAGTCGGTCCGCCCTTCGGTGTCGACACCATGATCCTGCTCAGCACAGCGCAGCCGCTGCCCGACCCGTCTGTGCTCAACTTCGAAGGTGTGGCACGCGGCGCAACCCGCGGTGCCAAGACGCCGCTCGAGCAGCTGCTCTCCAGCGCCAGCAGCGGATCACGCGGACTCGGCGCAGAAGTGGAGGTTCCCACCAACTGGGGAATTCAGGTGCAGCCTCTGCGCAGCGTGCCCCAGACCGCCTCCCACTGATCTAATTCTCGCCAACGCCTTCGCAGCTCAGCCGAAGTCCCCGCTGCCCTCATTCCCAGTGATGGTGTGCGTCGCCGCCCTGGCCAACGTCGATCACCAGCGTGCTCGCCTTGCAGGAGTGAAATGTGGAGAGCTGATAGATCGGTTCCTTCTCCAGCCGGTAAGGCGCGTCGTTCAGCGCAAACTGCAGCAACAGCGGCCCCTCGGCAGCCTTGAACGTGCTCACCCCATCCTGGATCGTCAACGTCTGGTCGAGGCCGTTGGCCATCAGCGTGTACGAGTGCGACACGCTGTGCTTGTAGTTGTACGTCACCCGCGTGTGCATCTCGCAGGGGGCGGACCCCGCCGCAGCCACGTCAACGGGCTTATCGGCCACCGTCTTCACAAAGCCGCCAAGATGCGCCGGCAGCGTGTCGCGGGCCTCTTCCGCCAGGTGCGCCGTCGTCTTCCCGATCGGCTGCTTTTCAAAGTCGGTTGAAGTCGACAGGATCGACACGCCGTACTGGTCGCCTCGGTTGTTCACCCCCGAGGTCACCAGAGCCTGTCCTTTTTGCAGCCACGCGTTCTTCTCTTTGGTCGTTTCGGAGACGGTCCACGTGCTCTTGGTGTCGCCCGTGTGAGCATCCAGCAGGGACAGCTCAATCGATATCGTGAAGCTCCCGCCCTTGTCGGTGACCGTAGGCTTCAGGGTCGACACCAGCAGCAGGTCGATCTCAGGACGGTCCTGCACATACTCCGTCAGCCAGCTGGTATCCAGCGGTGTATAGACCGCGCCCGGATTCAGCAGGGAAGGCGCAAACTGTTTGCTGTCCAGCAGGTCCTGGTACACGAAGAGTCCAAAATGCTGCACCAAAGCCTCGCCGAACTCATCCCCGCCGGCATCGTAGGCAGGAGCGATGCCGATTGCGATACGTTGTCCCGGCGCTGCTAAGCAAAGTGCGAGGAAAGCCAGCCCAACTGCTAGTTCCCGGAGTCTCATTGCCCGCCTGTCTTCTTCGCGCTGGAGCGACTCTTCGCCGGCGTTGGCGCGGACTGCGTCGCACTGGCCGGTTGCGCTTCCACCCCCGCAGGCGTCTGTGTCAGCACCGACGAGATGACCTGCGGCCCGGTCAGAGGTCCGCCGCCCGACGAATTGATCCGGATGGCTTCCACGTTCTTGGTCGAAACTACCGCGGCCGGAGCAGCGTACCAGTTGGTATCGCCCACCAGGGTCAGATAGTCGTACAGAATCGCCATGTTGTTCGGTAGCGAGCCCATGTGCTCCCGCTGGTACAGCGCAACATAAGCCTCGATCTCGTTCTTGATCTCACCCTTGTCGCCGTTTTCGCCGATCAGATGCAGCGCATGTTCCAGATGCGGATCCGGGTAAGCCCCCCGCGCCCCGTCATACTGGATCGCCTTCATGAAGTGGTCTTCGGCCTGCTGCCGGTCTTCCGCGGTGCGCGCGGTCAGCGAGATCACCTTGCCCAGGTAAAGTTGTGCGCGCGGATCGTTCGATCGCAGGTTCACCGCGTCTTCCAGGTTGTCCCGGGCCATTGCAAACAGGTCGTAGTCGATTGCGATAATCCCGTTGTCCCGCTTCAGCGCGGACATGATCAGCGAGAACTCCCCGCTCGATCCCGTCAGGCCTGAGGCCTTCAGCTTGGCCTCCCATTGCGGCTTGAATTCACCGGAGAGCACGGTCTGGATGTGGGCCGTGCGGGCTTTCATGCGGCTGTCCTTCGCCATAAATCCAAGGCCGATCCGAGGATCTCGGGACGCCTCCGTCTGCAGTCGGGCATACAGCCGTGGCGCCTCCCGCACGTCGTAGCCCTGGGCCAGCATGTAGTGCAGCGATTCCTCGTCCGCTTCGTTCTCGTAAATATCCGACCATTCCGTCACCGTATTGTGGTCGCGGAAGATCAGGTTACTGCCTACAATCCCCGCAGCCAGTCCCGCGATGCCGCCTCCGAGAGCGCCGCTCAGTCCGCCGTAAACACCGCCCAGTCCTGCGGTCGCGAAGGTCACGGCTGCGCCCACAATGGCGCGCTTCTCCTTCGTCTCTTTTTCCTTTTCCTCGTTCAGCGCCGGCTCCAGCACGCTCATGCGCACCATCTGGTACGCGTGGTTCTTCTCCACGTGCGCTATCTCGTGGCCCAGAACGTAGGCCAGTTGCGCCTCGTTGTCCAGCATCGAGACCATGCCGGTGCTGACCAGGATCGTTCCCGTCGACAGCGCCTCCGCCTTCGGAATTGGGTCCAGCAGCAGCTTGAAGCTATAGATGTTCGGAGAGTCCTTGGGTACCATTCGCTGCCCGATGGCGTTGAGATAGCGCTGCAACATCGGGTTGTTGTAGAGTTGCCCGTAGTGATCCCGGAAGGTTGCAAACTCGGGGCCGGACATATCCGAGAAGTGAGCCGAAGAGTTGATGTTGTACGCGTAGTCGATGTCGGCACGGCGCTTGTCATCCCACGCAGCCTGGATCGCGTCTTTGATCTCGGGCCGCTGTTCGATCTCCGCCATTTTCTTCTTGTCGGCGTCTGAGAACTCGGGGGCCTTTTCCGGGTTGGAGGTTGGCTTTTGGGCAGCCGCGGCAGCGTTGGGTTTCTGTTGGGAGATGGCAACAGCGCTCGAGAGCGCCAAAATGCAGCACGCAAGTGAAAGCTTGGAAGAGGTCCGCATTACAGACTCCCTTGAAACTAAATTGGATTGTGCAGGCCCGTGGGGAGGGCAATAGAATAAATTCTTCCGCAGGCGGTGTCAAAGTAATAGCGACCGCCAGACCGGGTTTTTTTGAAGTCGGGGTGCCAAATGACAGTTGTTCGCGGTGTGCTGGTGACCATGGCTGGGGCGGCACTGTTGTCGCTGGGAGGGGGCGCTAGCCAGCCTGCCCGGACCAGCGATCCGTGGCTCGAATTGCCCCAGGCCAGCGAGCGCGTCGAGGTCGACAGCTCCGTCGTCCTCGACCGGCCGCCTGGCTCCATCCAGCAGTTGGTGCTGCGCATCCCCGCCGGCGGCCCGAGGATCAACTACGGCTCCATCCACACCAAGGTGAATACCGAATCCACCGACGTCGCCATGAAGAGCACCAACGGCCTCGACGGCTTTGTCCTCAACGTCGACCTGACCGGCGCCGGTGGCTTTCCCATGCTGCCCGGGCGCAACTCCGTCGAACTGGAATACCAGGATGAGTTTGGCCGCCAGAAGTATTACAACTTCCTGCTCGACTTCGCGGGTCCCGCCGGTACGCCCAGCGGCCGTGGCTTCGAGACCATCCCGCCCGCCAAAACCGTCGAGAAGCGCGCCGGCCGCCTCTTCGCCGTCGTCATCGGGGTGTCCCATTACGCCAAGGGCGGCGACCAGCAGATCAACGACCTCCAGTTCGCCGACCGCGACGCCAAGTCCGTCCTCGACTTCCTCAAGTCTCCGGCTGGCGGCGGCGTCACCGACGAGGACTCGCTGCTTCTCCTCAATGGCGACGCCACCACCGAGTCCGTCCGCCACGCCCTGTTCACCTTCCTCACCAAGCCCCAGGAGCAGGACACCGTCATCATCTACATCGCCGGCCACGGCGCGCCCGACCCCCTCGACCCCCGCAACATCTACTTCCTCACCGCCGACGCCAAGCCCGACGACATGGGCGGCACCGCCTTCCCCATGTGGCAGCTTCAGGACGTCTTCGAGCGCGTCCTCAAAGCCAGGCGTGTCATCACCTTTGCCGACACCTGCCACAGCTACGGCTTCAGCGGAGCCCGCGCCGGCGCCGGCCAGCGCCACGCCAACAACCTCGTCAACCAATACCTGCAGCGCTACGCCTCCAAAGGCCAGCGTGCCGTCATCACCGCCAGCGATATCAGCGAATCCTCCTTCGAAGACGCCAAGTGGGGCGACGGCCACGGCGTCTTTACCTACTTCCTCCTCCAGGGCCTTCAGGGCAAGGCCGACGCCAATCACGACGGCGTAGTCACCGCCGGCGAGCTCTTCAACTACCTCAAACAGTCCGTCCCCCAGGCCACCGGCGGCAAGCAAAACCCCCGCGCCATGGTGGGCCTTGCCAATGGCTTGACGGTGAGCACGGTCGCCCGCACCCGCGCCCAACTCGAACTTCCTCCCCCTCCATCGACCCGCCAGCGATAAATCTCGGCAGTCCTATTGCCTGGGTGGGGCTTTCCCTGCGGGTGGCGCTGCATTTCCCGCAGCTGGCGCCGCGGGTGCTGTCGCCCCGCTCCCCCCATCCGGCTTGTCCTCATCCGGCTCCGGCAGCAGCGCGCTCTCCGGATACGCCGCCTTGGTCGAAATCGTCTTCAGTACCGGCAAATCCGCCTGCACCCGAGCCAGCAGCTTGCGGTTGTTTTCCACGTACTTCACCTTGCTCATATCGGCAAAGTACGCCAGCAGATCGCGCTTAATGCCGAAAGGAATCGCCTGCGTCGGATCGCTCGTCATCTGGTGCAGCAGGTCCGCGTACGCGTAATCCTCCAGCCGGTACGTCCCCGGACGAACCGCGTCGCCCGTATCCAGATCCTTGTTGGGCAGCCCGCCGGCCTGCGTCGCCCGCGCCAGAGCGGTACGCAGCGCGCTGGCGGTGTCCATCAGTGCCTTCACATAGTCCTGCTCCGCGGCCGGACTCGGCACGCAGATCGCCAGGTCGTCCAGCGGCCCAATCTTGGGCACGATCAGGATGAACCCGGCCAGCAGGTGAGTGCCAATTCCGGCATGCTTGCGGTATTTCGCCCAGTTGTCGTCCGCCGCCAGCGCCGCAATCTGCTGGTTGATGTTGTCCAACTCCGGGCCGGCAACGTCCGCCGGCATCCGCTTGCGATGCAGCAGCGCCTCGGCGTAGGCAACCCGTGGCAGCAGCGTGCGCACCGCGTAGCGGTAGCCCGCCAGCGTCGGGCGATGCTGGCCCAGCACCTTGGCTAGGTCCAGCCCGTAGGTGTCATAGAACGCGCGCGACAGCAGCGGCACAGGAACCGCAAACCCGATGTGGTTCAGGTATCCCAGCGGAGCCAGCCGGTGCTTGGTGATGTCATTGATGTCGAAGGCGAACTCGGTTCGGACATGCTGCCGCTCCCCCTCGGCGTAATTCACGTTGAGTCCATACTTGGCCGCGAGCTTGGGGAAATTTCCGGCCACCGCAAGGTTGACCGCCTCGGGATGGCCAATCGTGTCGCCATAATAGTGGGCCATCGCCCCAATGGCGAAGGCCACGTCGTTGGGTCCCTTCGCATCGCGGAACAGCGCGCGAATGAAGTCGCCCGTGCGCACGTAGTGCAGCAGGTCGGAGAACAGCGGCTTGCCAAACGGATAGTACCCCAGGTCCTGGATCACGCATCCGCCATAGGCATAGGCCCGCGCGTTCCTTAGCTCGGCCGGCGTCAGATTGGGATACCGATTCAGCAGTAGCGGACGGATCGAGTCCGCCCACGTCAGGTCGATCAGCTCTTCATGAGTCAGCACGGAAAAGCCGCCCGCCGGCCGCGCGCAGGCCAGCA
>Ga0181520_10006168_pt1 | contig 18531 bp, 31 predicted proteins | sample PEATcosm2014_Bin_29_FD_132451 | JGI IMG/M metagenome (GOLD analysis project Ga0181520, IMG submission 132451) | Peatland microbial communities from MTU Mesocosm Facility, Houghton, MI, USA - PEATcosm2014_Bin02_30_metaG | ecosystem: Environmental > Terrestrial > Soil > Wetlands > Peat | place...
GCAGGTCTTTGGATGCTCCACCCCGCTCCACCAGCCCCGCCCGCATCGCGTGCAACTGTGCTCGAATCGGTCCATCTTATTTTAGTCTTATTTTAGGGCTTATTTTAGGAGAGTCAAGCTAAAATTAGAAAAAGTTTTTGGTTTGGTCGCGCGGAGAGAGGATCATTCGCCTTCTCGCCCGCTCGCCGGAGCGGCCCCCGACCCCTGGGCCGCATGGCACCGGGGACCCTGGCGACGTGTCACGGTAACGTCGGTCTGCCGTGTCAGCGTGTCACGGTAACGTCGGTCTGCCGTGTCAGTGTGTCCCGGTAACGGCGGAGTGCCCGTGTACAACGTTGTACACGAACTGAGCAAGTGTCCTGTAATCAGTGTGATAGCTGGGTATTGACAAACGGGGCCACTCGGCCGCATAGTACTCGGGAGCGGGCGGCGTGAGGGTGAACCCCTTCCGCTGGCGATCTGGAGGTTTGGTATGCAGAGAGGCAAGGTAACATGGCGGCTTGTCATACAAGTAGGCGGCCGGGAGTGTAAGATCGGGTTGGTACCGGCGGTATGCGGCGAGTTACCGGGGCGATACCTCCATGTGGGGAGCAAGCTATACCGTGTGACTCAGGTTATACCAGACGGATGTAGCAACGGAGTCCCGGTTACTGGCGGAGGGTTGGGGTGGGCAGTTACGGGACATCACCTCACCGGATTAGCGTAACCGGGCCCCTTTTGCTCGCGGAGTGCTGATAGCCATGTAACGGTAGCATGGACGGTGCGCGATATGGACCCTATACCGAAACCACTGAAACGATTGGAGAATACGAACATGGCCACCACGATAACGATCCCTGACAGTGTCAGCTCAGCTGACTTGTCTGCCCTTATGGCGTTGCTGCAAGAGCGCGCCGCTAATCCGTCGGCTCCGGCTCCGGCTCCGGCTCCGGCAAAGCGTACCCGTAAAGCCGCTCCGGCTTCCCAGCCCGTTGCACCAGCGCCGGTTACCGCTCCGGCTGCTAAGCCCGCGCCGGTTACCGCGACCGCTCCCAATGGCGCACGCGTTGACATCACTGACCCTTACCGCCGCATGGTAGCCTTTACCCATAGGGCCATAGCCGTGTTACGGTCCGCCGAACGCGCCTCCGGCAACGCTAAGACCAAGTCGAGCAAGGGTATTCACTCTGTCTACTCCGGATTCAATCAGGCTTTCGGAGAGCACTTCAGCCTGGCCAAAGAGCAAGTGTGGGCCACGGTTGACATGATGGTGTCGCGAGGTGATATCCAGGCCCACTTCTGCCGGGGCGGTAAGATGCTCTACCTGCCCGGTGAAATGGCCAGTGGATCGCGTCCCGATGTCGCCTCCGTGCTCGCTAAGATCCTCGGCTAGACCCGCCCGCTAGACCCGCCCGTGACCGCTCCGGCCCCGCATGAGGCGCATTGCTTCATGCGGGGCTTTTTGCGTCTATGCGGCCGTGTCCAATGTTGGATAAAAGCTCACCGGGTACCCTGGTATGCTCTCCCCACCCGCTTATGCTGCCATTTCCCCCTGCATGCCATTGCTACGCTAAGCGTAGCAACCCCGGACCGCACTTGTCAAAGCACATACCCCGTCCGCTTGCGCATCCCCCATACTGGTATACGCTTGTATGGGTTTCCAGCTCTCCGGCATCCTACCGGCCGGACCGCGCCGGAGCCGCTCCCCGGAAGCCGCGCCGGAGCGGTCGTTTTCGGCCCGGAAAACAGGCCCTCGGACCCGCCCGTCAAGGCACCCCCAAGGTCGAACTTAACCCCCTGTAGAATCAACGAGTTGCAAAAAAGACTTGACACGTCGAATCGGCCGTGATAGCTTCGATTCAAGCGCGATTCCGCGCAAACGAAAGAAAGGATTGGAGATATGAAACGCGTAGTGAGCACTTCGGAGGTACCGCATCTATGGGCCCATCAATCGCAAGATTCCGCCCGCAACGGGCAGGGTAGTCTGTACTTCGATGGGGACACCATCTATTCGTACGGCTCCCACTTCCCGGTAGCTCGTCACGTTACCGGGGCGCACGGCCGCTCGGCCGTTCTACTCACCTCCCGGTCGCACTCGATAACAACCGCCCGGCACGTGTCCGGTGTCCGCTCCGCAATTCCCGGCAGCGTCCCCGTGTTTCGCACGGATTCGCCGCGCTCTGAGCCGGGCGCTATTTCGAAAGACAAAGGCGCAGCGGTCGCGGCGCTTATCGCCAAACTGGAGGCGTGTGCGGCCCCCAAAAAGACCTACAAGCCGTTGCGTAAGACCACGCTGAAGCTGGCCGGTTTCGAAGAGCCGGTAAAGGCTTTCGCCGGTCGGCGACTTGCCCTTAACGGTTCCGGTCGTAATTGGACGGTAACGCACATCGCGAGCGGGTATAGTACGGGAGCGGACCACCTAACATGGGAAGCCGCACGGGAAGTTCTAGAGCGGCTGGATAAGATGACCGCGTGGGATAAAGTCCCGGCCACCGGCGCGCTAACCGGGGATCTCCGGGACAAGCTCTGGGATGCAACCCGAAAAGCTGAAGCGGCTGTAGCACGCCTCACCGATGTGGACCGCCACCCGGCCGCTATAGCTAAGCTCTGGGTTGCACTGCAAGAAGCCATACAGGACGCCAACGGGTTCAATATCTTCTTCGGGTTCAAGGCCCGGTATGGCATCCCGGATAGCATCGAACCGTTGCGGCCGATAGTGTTCGAGTATCAAGCCAAAGCGGCGGAGCGGTCCGCGGAGCGTGAGCGCTAGCGCCGGTCGCGGTACGCCGCGCGGGCGGCCGAAATGGCTCTCAGTCGCGAAGAGCGCGCCGCCAAGTGGCGGGCGGGCGAATATGTTTCGTATCTTAGCGACGTTCCCACCATGCTGCGCATCAAAGGCGACACGATTGAAACTAGCATGGGCGCAGAGTTCCCCGTGGCGCACGCCAAACACGGCGTTGCGGCCGTCCGCGCGGTGCTCGCATCCGGCACCCCTTACCAGTCTAACGGCCACACGATTCACTTGGGAGTCTATACGCTGGATAAGATCGATACCGACGGTACGGTCCACGCCGGATGTCATCACGTCCCGCTTTCCGAAGTCGAACGCATCGCCGCTGAATTGGGGCTGTAGCTGGGTTCATGAGCAACCCGGTTCCCGCTCTCGCGATAGAGCGGGTTACCAGATGGTTCATGCTGAACGATCAGATTGGAGATGTCATGCAACGCAACGAGTTTCGGTTCGCTGACAAACCGGGTGTCACTCCCGGCCGTCCATTGACCATGGGGACTATCAACGATGTGAAGCACATCGCCCGTATTGAGTCCCGCCACTTGGGGGTGCCGCTGAACTGCCAGCGGTTGAAGATGCCGGACGCCCGGCTGGCGGTCGCATACTGCGAGCACGCCGATACCCGCTCCGCCCGTTTGGAGCAACGGCGCGGCGTGCGCATCCACTTGGGAGGTGCATTCTAATGCCTCGCGAAACCCTCATGACGCGGCACGATGCCGACTTGGGCGTCGGGCTGTTCGATTCCATCGCGTGGGCTTTCGAAGTCCATGTGCGCAAGCCCGATGATAGCCGCTATCAAGCGGCTATTTTGTACGGCAACGAGGACAGCCCGGAGCGTATCGACTTCTACTTCGAAGCTGAACCGCTCGTGACCTCCACTGTTGCGTACACGTGGGTGCCGGAGGTGCAGCAAGACCATGAGTGAAGCGCAAGCGCTTTTGATCGCTGCTGAGCGGTTTCCGCAACATACTTGGGTCAACGCTTTCCAGGTTGTGGGAATTCCCGAAGCTTGGATTGTATGCGATTCGACGGGCGACTATGCCGTTTCGACGGATGGCTGCAAGGCGAATCTGCTGCACGTTGAGGGGCGGAACTAACATGGCTTACACATATCAAGCCGACGTATGGTGCGACGCCTGTGGTGAGGCAATCAAGGCTGACATCGCCCGCGAGCACCCCGCTATCGTACCGCGCGACCCGGACGATGAGCACACGTTCGATTCGAACGACTACCCGAAGCACTACGACCCCGAAAGCGAGGAGTCCGATTCCCCGGAGAACTGCGTATCGGGCAGCACTTGCTTATCGAATATCGGCGCCGGGTACGGCGTGTTTCTGGAGAATCAGCTCACCCAGGAGGGCTACCGGTACCTCAAAACCATGCTGGACGAGCACGGTGAGGTTCTCCCGCCCCACGCGGCCGAGTGGGCTAATCACTATTGTTTCAGCTTCCATCGAAACCCGTACGCCCATGCCAACGATTGGCTCTTACAGACCATTGCCGGTCACGCCGCTGAAATTCAGGACCGGGACGGCGGCAACAACCATGCCAGCGCTTTAGTTTCGCTGGCCAACGAGCTCGCCCGTAACCTGGACGGCGACACCATTCAGGATCTCTTTCAATCCGATATGGACGATGACGAGTACTTCCGGGGAACCGGATGGTATTCGGATGAAATGGACGAAACGGAGAACTAAGATGACGCACTACTACCTCACCCAACTGGCCACCCGTATCTGCGGCCACGGCAAAGGCACCTGTTGCGGCTGCCCGCGCAAGGAAGCTTCGCCCGCTGTGGCGAACTACCTGAAACGCGCTAAACGGCGCTATCCGGCCGCTATCGCGTACAACCGGGAGTATGACCCACACGAGTCCGCGACCTCCCGCTGTCATTCGAAGCGCTTCCGGTGGGTCGAGCACCCCGGCGCCGGGCTTCGCTTTGTGGGCAAAGTCCACGAGATTCGCGGCTTCGGCGAGGGCAATCAGCCCTACTTCCACCGTCCGCTTATCGATCACACCGGATGGTTTATGGATTCCTACCACGATTCGCTGGCATGGGGCGTGGTGTACCAGTTGCCCGCCAGCAAAGCGGGCGAATCGCGCTACGTTCCGGGCATCTGCGATACGAACAACGACACCGATGGGAACGATGGCGCGATTCTCGATTTTCACTCCATCACGTCTGACTTGACCGATGCGATTCGCTGGGCCGATAGCATGGCCGAGCGCTACGCCGAAGACGAGCGGGAGTACCAGATTCGTGAATCGGCCCGCGTGCGCATCGAAGAGTGCGCAAAAGAGATCCAAGCCGAGTATGCGGGCTTCCGCACGCTCTGTCAGGAGTTGCGGGCTAACTGCGATGCCGTCAAGGGCCTCGCGGAGGTCCGCAAGGTGATTCGCCGGGAGTTCCAGCGTATCAAGTCCACCATTCGGAAGTTGCGCAAGGAGATCCGGAAGTTGCGCGATGACCCGTACGCCATCGATCCGCACTACTGAGGCTCGCCATGAAAACCGACCGCATCAACGACGAGGACCGGCGCCAGTGGATCGAGAGCGATGAGGGCCTGTACGACTGGCAGCAGAGAAGCCGCTTGAGTATGCAGGCCTTCATCAAGCAGCACCGCGCGGATATCGATGCGGTCATCCGCAACGTCCGGGATGGCGTCAAGCCTGCCCAGACCTATCACCATGGGCCTGGCTGCCCGTGTGCGCGTTGCCGGAGGACCGTATGAGCTTTCTGCTTTGGCTGCTGTTGGGATGGTACCCGTTCTTCTATATGCAGGCCATTATCGCCACCCCGGCCGCGCCGCAACAGCATACCAGTACGGCGCGCAACGCCAACCGGCGGTAAGTATGCCCATGCGGCGGTATCACGCCCGCCGCATGAAGGCCTTTCGGAACAACCAAACCTATCGCGAAAGGTGGAACTAAGATGGCACTCATCGCGGAAGTCAACTTCGACGACGCGAATTACTTGGGGGGCAAGGCCGGATTCTACCTAGAGTGAGGCACGCTAAGATGACCCTCGACTGGATCTGTACGCAAGGTATCCGACTGGGTGAGACAATCACCGCGCACTGCTTCGATACACCGGGCCACGTGGCCGCGACCCTCGCGGTCCTGGTGGCCTGCAACCTGGGAATTTTATGCCTGACCGCTATCGACCTCGCGGTCCGGCGCAAGTAATAACCGTGTACAACGTTGGATAAAGACGATTGGAGAATTGCATGACACCGAACGCTTACAGCGACGTCGGCCCCGCCTGGTGCGAGGCCATTATCGATCAACTCAACGGAACCGCTTTCGATGTGGGAATCGAAAGCGATAAGAAACGGCGCGGCGAATCCGTCAATGTCTCGGTTATGGACTACGATGACGCACGGCACCTGTTTGTGCTCCAGGTCCGCCAGTGCCGCTTCCGACCCGGACGGTTCAACCGCGTCCGTAAGGATTATTTTCTGTGCGGCCTGAACGAGAACGGCAACGCCTTCGCGCATCCGGTGGAGGTGAACGCCAAGAGCGCCCGCGTGCTGGTTGCGCTCTGCCGCATCTGGAACGTTTCGCCCTCGCAACTGCCCAAGATTATCCGCCAGGGTGACGTGGCCGTTATCCCCGAACGTGGCCTGAAATTCAGCCAGGTTGCGGTGCTCGACCCGCAACCGTTCACTATCGACACCGAAACCACCTCGCATATCTTCACCCCTGGAGCACTGTACTGCCGGGGCAACACGTTCTATGTGGCCGGTTCTATCGAAATCCGCCACGCCAAAGGGCAGCACCCTTTTGTGGCCGCCACGCTGGACCCCTCGAAGCTCTACCGCGTGCAGGTCGGCCAGCGGGCGAACACCTGGAATTTCGCAAGTCCTACCGCCGACTGATTGGAGAAACGTAAACGTTATGACTTTCATCGAACAATTCACCGCCGCGCGGCGCGCTGGAACGCCGCTGGTTTGTATCCGGACCGCTGACCCGGCCGCGACCGTGCGCAGTGTTATCGCCTCGCTCAACGGCGACGCGCCGCCGGTCCTCCACTGGGATATCATCCGGGGTATCCAGGGCATGAACACGCCCGGTATCGCCGCCACCCGGCAGTTGGGTGTCACCCCGGATAACTCGCTGCCTGACCCGGTGATGGCGTTGCAGGCCGCCCACAAGCTGCCTGACGGGGCGATTCTGTTCTTCGCCAACACGCACCGCATCATCAAAGAGAATGGGCTGTCGCAGGCCGTCTGGAACCTGCGCGACCCGTTCAAAAACACCGGCTGTATGCTGGTGCTGCTGTGTCCAATGTTGGATACGCCGGTCGAAATTCAACAGGACATCATCATGCTCGATGAGCCCCTGCCCGACATCAAGCAGCTGGGCGACATCGTCCAGGGGGTCTATCGCTCGGCCGAGGAGGCTATCGAGAAGGCCGTCGCGGCGGGAAAGGCCAAGCCCCTGCCGAAGCTCACGCCGGAGGTCCTGACCTCCGCTACCGACGCACTGATCGGCCTGGCGGCCTTCCCGTCGGAACAGGTCGCCGCTATGTCGGTCGGCCTCAAGGGTCTCGATATCCCGCAACTGTGGGAGCGCAAGCGCATGATCGTGGACGATGTGCGCGGCCTGAAAGTCTGGCGCGGTAAAGAGACGTTTAGCGACATCCGGGGCTATCAGAATGCCATTGCGTACTTGACCGGCATCATGCGCGGCAAGGGCAACCCGCGCCTGGTCGGCTGGATCGATGAAGCTGAAAAACAGTTCGCCGGGTTCGGGACCGACACGTCCGGCTCGACCGGCAAGCAGGTCGGCAGCCTGTTGACCTTCATGGAGGACCGCCGCTGCCTGGGCGTTATGCTGGTGGGCGCTCCCGGATGCGCCAAGTCCATGCTGGCGAAAGCCTGCGGCCTGACCTTCCAGCGTCCGACCATCAAGTTCGATGCCGCCGCCATGGAGGGCTCGCTGGTCGGCGAGACGAAAATGTACACCGAGTACGCCCTGAAAACCCTCGACGCCATGAGCGAGGGCCGGATCTTGTTCATCGCGACCTGTAACAAGATCTCGAATCTCCCCCCGGAGTTCCGGCGGCGTTTCAAAGACGCGACGTTCTTCTGCGACCTGCCCACCAAGCCCGAGCTGGCCGAGCTCTGGAAGCTCTACTCGGCCAACTATGATATCGCCGGGCCGCGCGCCAAGATTCCGGCCTCCGAGGGCTGGACCGGCGCGGAGGTCCGCAATTGCTGCGAGATTGCCTGGCGCTTCGACTGCACCCTGGAAGAAGCCGCCAGCTACATTGTCCCGGTCTGCCGCTCGGGAGCCAAGGACATCGACGCTCTCCGCCAGCAGGCCAATGGGACGTTTATTAGCGCCTCTTACCCCGGCGTCTACGACCTCAACCGCAATACCAACAGCCCCACCGTCGAAGTGCAGTTCCAGTTCGGCGGGCGGAAAATGGAGATCAACTAACATGAGTGCAATTCGCGTGTATTCGACGGACCTGAAGATCGCCGCACTGATCTGCGCGGCGTTGACCGAGATGAAGATCGCCCATACCTTGAGCGGGACGACCATTAACCTGGCCTACGGGGCCCTGCGCGACCGGGGCATCTACGGAGGCGTCACCCTCGCGCCCGACCAGACCACCGGCAACTACAGCGTCCGGGCGGACGAGGATTACCACGCCGCCATCAACACCTGGACCGGGCATCTCAAGCAGGAGTACCGCGCCCAGCAGCAGATCGCCGTCTGGCAGCGTAAGGGGTACGTCAACTGCGGTCGGACCGTGGACGCCGACGGCCGCATCCAGCTGCGCGTGGGGGTGAGGTAAGAAGCCATGAAATACGTCAACATCACCATCGGGCTCGACGGTGAAGTGACCATGGAGGCCCAGGGCTTTCATGGCAAGGGCTGCGATAAGGTCTTGAAAGATCTGGCCGACGGCCAGACCCCCAAGATCGATATCAAAAAAGCCGAGTATCGCGAGCAGGCCCGCGAGACCGAGAAGGCGCGCCCATGACATTCGATCAGTTGAAAGAGCGGATCAACGGCGCGGACCCGAACGATTGGATGCAGCACGCCAACGGTCTCGGCTGGGTCCATAATACAGCACGCGTTGACGCCTCAGCTTTTGTTGGTGGTATCGTGTTCGGCAACGCGCAAGTGTTCGGCGACGCGCAAGTGTCCGGCGACGCGCGAGTGTCCGGCAACGCGCGAGTGTCCGGCAACGCGCAAGTGTTCGGCGACGCGCGAGTGTTCGGCGACGCGCAAGTGTCCGGCGACGCGCGAGTGTCCGGCAACGCGCAAGTGTTCGGCAACGCGCAAGTGTTCGGCGACGCATGGGACAGGTCCCCGCTCCAGATTTGCGGCACTAAGCACTTCTTGTCGGCATGGTCCGCCAGCTCAATAGCCATCGGTTGCTACCATCTCACAATCGCAGAATGGCTGGAGCAATACCCGCAAGTCGGCAAGAGAGAGGGCTATACCCCCGCACAAATTGACGAATACGGACAGTACATCCGGCTTTTCGCCCTCCGCTACCAGCCGCATCTGTTGGAGCCGAAAGTAAAGGCGGATGCTGCATGAGAATCCACCAGATCCTGCACGGCAGTCACGTGAACGGGCCCGGCACCCGTAGCGTGGTCTGGTTCCAAGGCTGCCAGGGCATGAACTGCCCTGGCTGCTTTAACCCGCATACTCACCCCCGCGAGACCGGTACCGAGATCGACCCTTCCGTCCTCGCGGAAGCCGTGGCCCACGATGCGCCCGCTGGCACCGAGGGCGTGACGGTCTCTGGCGGCGAATCCATGCAGCAGGCGCTGGCGTTGCATGGGTTTCTGAGTGAATTGCGGGCCTGTAAGCCGGGCTGGTCTATCGGCCTGTTTACCGGCTACTCGGTTTCCGAGTTGGCTACCGGCGACTATGACATGGGCGGGTGGCTCGACCTCCTCACCGGCCAGGAGCAACGCAAGCTGGCCCGCTACGCCTGGGTGAAAATCCGCGAGATGCTGGACTTCGCGATCTGCGGGCGCTTCGACCGCACCCAACTGCAACTGCCCGCGCTCGCCGACCGCGCCGACGCGCACCTCATCACCAGCGCCAACCAGACCGTGGAGCTGTTCTCCACGCGCTATACCTACGACGACTTTCCGCCGCTCCAGGTCGAGGCGACCATCGGGACGGACGGCCTGACCCAGATTACGGGGTACCCGCTGTAAACCCCCAGTGTCCAACGTTGGAGAACAACATGGCAACCATCAACGCGGCAGTTCAAGCGGTCCCCGTGCCTAACGCGGCGACCAATATCACCGAACACACTACCTGCCTGGTGCTGAGCTTCAGCAGCATCACGGTCAAACGGAAAGTCTCTTCCGGCGAGATCAAGGAGCGCGGCAACCCGGCCGAGGGCGACACCGACGCCTCCGTCGAAGTGGACGCCGACAAAGAGCTCGTCACGGTCTCGAAGACGCTCATCGATTCGCCCGAGTTCGACGCTATCGGCAGCGCCCGGCGCAAGCTCACCCGCGAGCTGCGTAAGCTGGCCGTGCCCTCGCTCTTCAAGGAGGGCATCTACCGCGTGAAGTTTCGCGCGGTGCCGCGTATCGCCGAGATGCTCAAGAAGTTCGTGGCCGAGGACCAGAAGCGCGTGCAGGCGTTCTTGGATGTCTACAAAGAGCGCTGCGATGAGACGCGCGCCAAGCTCAAGGGGCTGGCTAACCTCACCGACTACCCGTCGCTGGCGCGCGTCCAGTCGGCCTTCGGGGTCGAATACCACTGGCTGACCTTCGCGACCGATGAGCGCTTGCGCCAGGAGGTCTCCGAGGAGTTTTTTCAGGAAGTCAAAGCGGAGTATGAAACCAAGCTCCAGCAGGCTACCGACGCGATCATCCTGGCCAAGCGCATGGAGCTCCAGGGGCTGGTGGACCACCTGGTCGATGTTCTCACCCCCAACGACGACGGGACCAAAAAGCGCTTCCACGCCTCCACGGTCGGCAAGATCAAAGAGTTCCTGGAGAACTTCGCCTTGACCGACGGGGCGGGCGACGCACAACTGGAACTGGTGGTCAATGCGGCCACCAATCTCCTGAACGGTGTGGATGTCAAGAGCCTCAAGACCAATGAAGCCCTGGCCGACGGCACGCGCCAGAGCTTCGATCTGGTCAAAAAGTGCCTGGACGGCCTGGTGGTGCAGGCCGGAACCCGCAAGATGAGCTTCGACATTCCTGAAACGGGGGCCGCGCCAGCGGCCCCGCTGGCCGAAACCGAAGACGAAGACGAAGACGCCTTCGCGGGGGTGCAGTAAGCCCATGAAGTTTTATATCCCACCTACCGTCCAGCGCAACCGGGAGATCTTCCGGTTGCACCGCCTGGGCCTGAAACAGACCGCGATTGCCGAGATGCTGAATATGACCACCGGCCGGGTCGGGCAGATTCTCCACCCGCCGGGGGCGGAGGCGGCTTCCAAGCGCGTGCCGGATATCGACCACGCGCCCACTGTGGACCTGCTCGCCTGGGCCATCCCGGACAAGGGCTCCGGGATGGTACGGCGTGCCGCCGCCGCCTTCCCCTCGAAGCCCAGTGGCTATACGGTCGCGTACCACTGGCTCTGCGTGGCGGCCAACCAGCGCCTGCGCGGCGAGAGTTACGAAGGGGCCTACGACCGGCTGCCCGAGTGGGCCCGCTGGCGCGAGCGCTTTCCTGTCCGCGCCTGCGTCGCCGAGGGCCAGCGCTTCCGTAAGCGAGCCCCTAAGACCAGCTTGGCGGACTTGATACCGGACCGGCGGAAGGGGCGCGCATGAGCTCCGCCTTCAACTGGCATTGGATTGTGGGGCTGGCGGGCCTTATCGCGGCCCTGGCGGCGCTGTGCTTGTGGGCGCTTCTACGGGGGGCCGCCAGCGCGGATGAGCGCATCGAGCGGGCCTTCCGGGAGTGGATGGACCGGCCATGAGCCGCGAAACGCTGGCCTGGATTCTGAAGTGGAGCGCAGTGGGGTTCATCGCCCTCCTGGGCTTCGCCCTGTGGTGTATTGCCAGCGGGTTCTGGCGCTGAAAGGAGACCGGGTGTTTCGTCCCCCATATCGCTGGCTGCCCCGCACGATCATTCCCAACCTGCATTCGTGCTGGCTCGATGTCTATCACGGATTCCGGAATATCCGACGCTGGCTGCCCATCCTCTGGTTCGATTCGGATTTCGATTGGGAGTTCTTGGCTCGGATCATGGAAGCCAAACTGCGCTGGATGGCAGAGAACACTACCCACTGGCACGTCGCGGAAGCGGATCGGTCCCGGCGGCAGATGGTGGTCTGCTCTGAACTGTTGCGCCGCTTGCGCGAGGACGCATATCTGGATAACGCGCGTCGCTTCTTCGGAGACCAGCCTGAAGCGTATAGGGCTTCCCGGCGGCAGGCGCGCAATGACATGGCTTATTTTGGCCGCATCGTGGGCAAGTACTTAACCCACTGGTGGGATTAAAAAACCTATGACGAAACCGAGACGTATAACGCGGGAGAACAAACCTGTGACGAAACCGAGACGTAACCTGATACGAGTACCGGAACTGCCCCTCGGGGCGCACCTGGTTGCCATAGCCTATGGCACCGGTAAAGACGACTACCTGGCCGCTGTGCTGGGATTTATCCCTAACGAAGAAGACAACCCCGAGCACGACAAGTACGTGACCTGGACCTGGTCCGGCTTCCGGAAAGTCAACAACGGCCTGTTCGCCAGGGCCGCACACATGCGTATGCGGGCCCAGGGAGCCTCCCGATGACCCCGACGATTATCAAACGCGCGGTCCTGAAACGCTCCGACCGGCCGCCCGAGACGCTCCTGCTGACCCGCCACGGAAAGGGCGACTTCCGCTGGATTACCGAATCCGGCAAAGAGTTCACCGGGGTATACTATCTGGACAGCGGAGCCGCCATCCGCGCTATGCGCGCCCATGTCGAAAGCGACCCGGACTGCGTGGGCGTGGACCTGACCATCTTTGATGTCGAGCCGCCGCCCGAAGAGCGGGCCGCCTGGCGCCTCAACCGCCTGATAGACAACGGCCCCACTGTCGCCGAGTTCGAGTCCCGCGCCGCCGAAGTCATTGCCCAGGAGACTAACATCGGGCCGATGACGACGGTCTTCTCCGACCTGATGGCGTTTCTCATGATCCACCGCCGGGCGCTGTACTTCGGCCTGGCCCTGGAGATGCTGCCCCCGCAGCAGATAGAGCAGATCAACCGGAACATGGGGGGACGCGCGGCCCGTAGCCTGGCCCTCGACGGGCTGCTCTACCAGGCCATCACCGAACTGGGTAAGTCCACTAAGCAGGATTTTGCTAATCTTCTGGCTCCGCTCAAGGAGCCCGTGTCCAACATTGTACAAGCCAGGGCGGTCCCCAAGCCGCCCGAAGGGAGCATCCAGTAATGCAATACAGCGCGAAGCTGGCGGGAGAACCGCTGGCGGATTTTCTGCAATCCCTGTCCAGCGGGTTGCAGAATGACCTGTACTCCGCCGAGTGCACGGTTACGGGCACGGACGGTGACGACGTGGTCACCGTCACGCTCGCCATACAAGACGCCAACATGGAGGTGTTCGACTGGCTGCGAAAGAATTACCGGAGGATGAAATCATGACGGAACTGCTGAATCTCATCCACGCTCACCTGCCGTCCAAGACACAACTGGTCGCGGTGGCGTTCCGCAAAGACGGCTCCGAGGCAGTGGCCCTGCTGCATGGCGACCAGCCGGAGCGCTGGACCGTGGCGACCTATGCCGTCGGCCTCGGCCGCGTGGACTCCCACCACTACGGTCCGGACATCGCCGGGGTGCAGAGTTCCTGCACCAAGTTCATTGAACTGGCGGCCGGGTGCGTGCGGGAATACCCCTCGTGGTATACGCCAGCCCCACCCTACCGGGCGGAGGATTGACCCCTTATGGACACCGCCGATATTCACAGGCAGCGCCTGTTTCTGGACGACTCCGCCCGCTATGGCAAGGGTCGCGGCAGCAACTCCCAGTCTATGACCACCAAGCCCTGCCCCGGATGCGGGCGGGGCTTGAAGCCCGGCAGTGGGTACTGGTCTCGCCCATCTGACCGGGTCTGCGACCCTTGCCGCCAGTTGCTCTACGACGCCCTGTCCGCTCACGAGAACCGGCTACGCCAGGAAACCCATGCGCTGCACTTTGTCGAGAGACGGGGGTATTACGAGGGCCACCATCCCCATAAGCCCTCCTGGCTACACGAGGTCCCGCGCGAGCAATGGGAGGAGCGGATGGCTCGCGACAACCACACCGCCCTTGATCCGGGTAGTGTCATCGAGGAGATTATCTCTCAATTGGCTAAAACGCTGTCCGCCGACCTCCCCACCGCCGAAGATGACCCCGTCTTCACGGTTTTCCCCAAGGGGGATGGGTACGGGGATCGCGGGTCCAAGCGGTGGCTACGCCGTGGCGACGCCTTACTCCTGCGGACCCTGGATGCCGCCATCCGGCAAGCGCTGCGCGACCGCAGCGAGGCCGGAGAAAAACACGGGCGCAACCTATTGGGACAGCTCGCTACGGGCGAACTGTCGGTCCAGAAATTCAACGACCTGACCCTCGCGGACCGGAAAAAGACTTGACTCAGCAGGTGCGTCATAGTACAATCAATCGCAGGAAAAACAGGCTGAGCTTGAAGAACAGATTGGAGAACCAGTGCTAATCAACATCGATGTGGATAAGCTCCACGCCCGACGCGCGGAGCTGGAGGAAGAACTCAAGCGCATCAACTCCCTGCTGGACTTGGTGCAGACCTACGACGCGGCTTACTTAGTGCAACAGCACGACGCCGCCCCCGCTGCGCCGACCCCTGGGCCGGGGATACCCGTCAGCGACGACGGCCCCCGGCGCGGCTTTACGGCGGGCCTGCGGAGGCAGGTGCTTCTGGCCCTGCACACCGGCCCCTGCACGCACAAAGAACTGGGCCGCGCCCTGGCCTGGAGCGACTCCCGCGTCCGACGGGTGACGTTCTCCATGCAGAAGTTCAAGCTGATCTTTCTGACCGAGCACGGGAGGCTCCAGTTGAGCGACGAAGGTCACCGACAAGCCGACTGGTATCTCGCCAACCCGAAGTATCTGACCTATCGGCCGGGGACCTCGGCAGCAACCGCGTAAAAGAGAAAGTGAGAGAGCACATGCACATGTGGAAGCATAAAGGCGCTGGTGTCCCTGGAGCGAGAGCAGGACACGGTCTACAAAGCGGTCCAGAAAATCCGCCTGACCCCAAGCGGATATGGGCGCATCGAAATCGGGGAATACGATGCCGCCCTGGAAGCCCTCGAACTTAGTTACCAGAAAGGACTGAAATAAGCCATGAGTGAAGAATTGATCCGCGTTAACGACGAGCAGGCCCGCGAAGTCGGGCTGCCCTCTCCCGCCGCGCTCGACTACATGATGAGCGTGGCTAACATGTTAATCACCAGCAACCTGCTGGGGCCGGACCTGGAGCCCAGTAAAGAAACTATCGGCTCTCTGGTGGCGGCCAAGTGGCCCCAGGCCGAGATCGACCTGTACCGCGACAAGGTCGTCAAATCCAACGCCCTCGCCAAGATGCTGATCGGCCGTGAGATGTCCATGAACGCCATGGAGAGCCTGCAAGATATTTCCATCGTCAAGGGCAAGATGTTCGTTCACTACTCCCAACTGCTCGGCCAGATGGAGCGCAAGGGCTACACCTGCACCTGGGTTGAGCGCAGCAACGAGCGCGCTGCTCTCAAGGTCGTGCGCAACGGGGAGGAACTGCTGTTCGAGTTCACTATCGAGGACGCCAGGCGGGCCGGGCTGCTGGATTGTGCCGAAGACAAGCGCAAGTATAACCAGTACTACCTGCGCCCGCGCGTTATGCTGACCGCCCGCGTGGCTTCGGAAGCCTACCGGACAACCGGCGGACGCGCCAATGTTTACACCCCCGAAGAGAAGCAGGAGGTCCTTGGCTCCACCATGGACGCGCCGAACGGGGATGACGCCCGACGCACGGAAGCCCTCCAGGAGAAGTACCGCGTGGCCGTCAAGCCCGAGACTGAACCACCGGCCGCCAACGTCGCGGAGACGCCTAAGCGGGAGCCGGAGCCGGAGCCAGTCGTGGAGTTCCGGGTCTGCGAGATCCAGGGAGAGGGCCTTTCCAAGCATCCCGTGGTTCTGAAAGACGAGCCGCCCTGCAAGCGGCCGGAAGAGGCGACCCTGCGCGCCCGCGCCCTGGCTAATACCAAGCGCACCACCCATACGGTCGTTAAATCCGTAAACGGCAAGTTCGTCGGGGAAGAAGTCTCGATCTGCAACCCCCCCGCTACCAGCGGCCAGATGAACCGGGTTCCCCCTAAAGACGAAGCGCCCGCTCCCGCCCCGGCGGCTCCCGTGGCACCAGACCCCGTGGACCCCGTGGTCCCCGCCCCTACTCCCGCTAAGCCCTCGGCGCTGAAACAGCGCATGATCGATCTCACCGAGCAGATCGAGAAGACCGTCAACAACGGCCTGGCCGAAGACAAGAAGATCCCCCTGAAGACCGTGGCCGGGCGCGTCAAGACGTTCCTGCTGGGCTATTTCGGCGTCGCCAAGCTGGCCGACCTGCCCACTACCGAGAAGCCCGCCGACGTGCAGGCTTACGAGCACGCCTTCAGCGACCTCACCGCCTGCGCCAGCCAGGACGCCAACGTGCTGCTCTCCGCCCCCGAGGACGCCGGGAAGCGCATGGCGGCCGATACCCGCCATATCCAGGCCCTGTTGCAGGTCGAGCTCCAGTGGAGCCAGGATGCTATCCCGCTGGCCTTTCGGCTGGCCCGCCTGCGCGGCCTCACCGCCAATGACCTGATGCTGTTCCTGCAAAACGTGCGGCTAGTCAAGATGCTGGACGGTGGCAAGATGCGCTCCCAGGACCCGGCCAATATCCAGGCCGCCCTGCGGCTCTGCCTGGTGTCGCGCGAGGCCGGGAAGCTGTGCCGCGAGGCCACCGACCACAACATCTCTATCGCCGATTGCCTGACCGAGATGGAGCGCTCGCGCTTTAAAGGCCAGCCGGTGGAGAGCGCTTCCCCGGAAGATGTCACCAGCGCCATCCGCTGGGTGATTGAAGGCATCCAAGCAGAGGCCGCCGCGCCTGCGCCGACACCGCCAGCCCCGCCAGCCCCGCCAACACCTCCGGCACCTCCGGCGGCGGGACCCGACGAGATGGACACTTTGTTCGACTCGCTTCCGTAAGTTTATCCAACGTTGGATACGGGTGATTGAAACATGCTGATCTACCGCGACGAGAACCATAGCTACACGCTGGACGGCAGGCCCATTCCGGGGATCACCCGTATCCTGTCCGACCTGGGGGCCTTCCCCGGCAGCGACCACTTCACCGAAGAGAGCCGCCAGCGCGGGCAGGCGGCTCATCTCGCCTGCCAGCTGGCGGACCAGCACTGCCCCCAGGCTGACTCGGTAGACGAAGCCCTGGAGCGACTGGACCTAGCCGAGGCGCTCCTTCCGTTCCTGGCTGGATACCTGAAGTTCCGGCGCGAGAACCGCTACCACGCCCTGCGCTGGGAGACGCCCGCCTGCTCGCGCCGCCTGCGGGTCGGAGGGCGGCCCGACAGCGACGGCCAGCTGGACGGCCAGCACGCCCTGGTGGATGTCAAGTCCTGGGCCAGCCAGGGGGCTAAACCCAAGCACTCCGCCGAGGTCCAGACGGCGGCCTATGCCATTATGCTGGCCGAGGAGGCGCAGATCCCCGACCACCGGATACAGCGCTATGTGTTGAAGCTGCCCGGAGACGGGAACTATCGGCTGTACCATTGCACCGACGCGATGGACCTCGAAGAAGCTACCTGGTGCGCGCTCTTGTGGCACCGCTGGCATGACCGGGGAATTTTCAAGTCCCTGGGCGACCCTCAACTGGAATTTGCGATTGGAGAGTAATTGTATGGCTAATCCGACGACAATCAGCCTCGACGTGGAGCAGTATAAAGCCGTCGCCGAAGGCATCAACACCACCGCTGTGACGCTGGTGGTCACCGCCAAGAACCTGCTGGACCGTGGTTTGCAGTCAGACGAAGACTACACCGCTGCCGTGGACCTGGCTATCGCGGCCGGGAAGCGCGAGAAAGAGCAGAAGGACAACTTCGAGCCGCTGTGCTCGTATCTGCATAAAGCCCACAAGTCCGCTACCGGGCTGCGCGATAAGTACGCCAAGCCCTGGACGCTCTTGAAAGACGCCCTGGTGGCGGCCAGTAAGCGCTGGTACATGGACGCCCTGGAAGCCAAGAAACAGCAGGAGCGTGAGATCTCCCGCGTTGCCCAGGCCCAGTCGCGGGGGCTGGTTGAAGAAGCCCAGGAACTAATGGACCAGGGCGATGTGAAGGCCGCCCGCGTGCTGCTCGACCGGGCCCGCACCAGCACCGCCGTGGTCCTGCCCTCGGCCGTCCCCAGGGTCGAGGGGGCCCGCGTGACCGACAAATGGAAAGCCTCCTGCACCGATCTGATGGCCGTCATCACCGAGATCGCGGCGGGACGCATGGACCTGATGTGGGAGACGCGCGGTGAGATGCGCCCGCTGGTGATTGTGGATCAGGTGGTCCTGAATGCCATCGTCAGCCGCAAGGGCGACACCCTCCAGTGCCCCGGCATCACCGTGGAGCCGGATGTCCAGATCGGAGCGACGCGGTGAACCCGGAGGTCGGCTCGTACTATTGGGTGCGCTTTAAGGCCGGTGCCGAGCGGGCGTGGCAGGTCGGCCAGGTTCGCTCGAATAACGGCCTGCTGTGGGTGGCGCGCGTCTACGAC
>Ga0181520_10006169_pt1 | contig 18529 bp, 15 predicted proteins | sample PEATcosm2014_Bin_29_FD_132451 | JGI IMG/M metagenome (GOLD analysis project Ga0181520, IMG submission 132451) | Peatland microbial communities from MTU Mesocosm Facility, Houghton, MI, USA - PEATcosm2014_Bin02_30_metaG | ecosystem: Environmental > Terrestrial > Soil > Wetlands > Peat | place...
CTGTGGATTTACGGATTGTACCGAACATTAAGAAAGGCTTGGCAGAGGTCAGAATCTGGAACCGCGATGAGCTGGTCAGCGTACAGCTGGCCAAGCACGAAGATTTGGATCTTAATATCTAAACGTCCGGTTTTTATTCTTAAGAGTCCGGTTTTCAATTTTTCCCAACAATTGCGTTAAAGAATTAACCTAATTGTTCTAATTATTCTAAGTACCCTAAATAATTTCTAATACCCAATGTCTAAAACCAAGCGTCGACGGTTATTTAAAATAAGCTAATTTTCCTTATCTTTAACCTTTTTATAGATAGAATTAAAGATCAAATTCAGTTCTTTGGCCTCAACCCATAATTTTCTGGCTCTATCTGCCATTTCCGGTACCGCGACGGAGGCCATTCTAAAAAAATGTTTTGCCTCTCGGGATTCTTTTTTGCATAACCCAATTTTGTGTGCAAAATCCTTGGGACTTTCCGCGTCATCCGCCTCGCAATAATTTGCTCCCACACTGGTGCCACAACCGACCAACTGGTCAATAATCCGACGGGTAAGTTCGCTCCTGGGAATATCCCTGCAAAACTTTATGGTATCTTCTCCAAACTTGGCAGTGTGTTCTTCAAGATCATACTTCCGACCATTTGACATTTGGTCATTAGACATTTTTTAAAACAATTAGGTTAATTAGAACAATTAGAATAATTTTATATTTACTGGTTACTAATCGCACTCGCCTGGGCTTGAGCTTGTTGTAAGGCTTGATCCGCCGGCAGGCCGTTTAAAATTACGTTGTCTATCATATTGCCAAAAATATTATCCATTTGCGCCTGGTCGGGGCGGTAAAAAGACTTGGCGGTTAAATTGGCGTTGGCAAACACGCCGATGTCCGGGTCCTGAATCTGCAAAGCAATTAAATCCTTGCGCGAAGAAGGCTGTTTGTGAAGGGCATAATATTTATCCAAAGTGTCCTTGCTGGACATATACTTTAAAAAGTCCCAGGCTACGGCGGAATTCTTGCTTTGCTTGCTTACCACCTCGCCCCAATAGTTGGCAAAATTTACGGCCGGTGCGGTCAGGTTCGGCTGTGGCACCGGAGCGACATCAAAATTTAAATTGGGATTGTCCGCCTTGATTGTGGCTTCGGTGTAAGAATAGCTATACAAAAATGCCGCGCGCCCGTTGGCAAACGCGTCTATGGAATAGTCGCTTCTGGAATTCCAATTGTAATTTGTGCTCTCGGGGTTGGCAAAGGAAGTGTAAAAATTCAAAGCGTCCAAACCGGGATTGGAAGATTGGCCGTTTTGCTGGACCGGCTCGGCAAAAGTCGGCTGGCTGAAATCCGAAGTATAAGGCACCGTGCCCTGCTGGAGCATAAATAAATATAAAATATCCACGCCGCGGTTAACATTGGCATTGGTGCCCGCGGCCAGGCCGCTTAAGGTAAAGTAGCCGGTTGTGTCCGCTCGCTTGATTTTTTGCACATCCGCGGAAAGCTCGTCCCAAGTTTCCGGAGGCGTGGCTATCCCGGCCGAACCCAAAATGTCTTTATTATAGTAAAGCCCCAAACTGTCCACGTACAAAGGCACGCCGTAAACCGCCTGATTTTTGGTAAAATCATTTACTGCCGCGTCCACAAAGGCGTTTTTGTAATCGGTAAAACTTAAAGTTGTGCTGGCCGCCGGCTGTACCTTGTCTATATATTGCGGCAACCAGGCGTTGTTGATGGAAAAAATATCCGGGCCGTTGCCCGAGGCCAGGGCATTAAGCAAGTCTGTTGGGTATGTGGTAATATCTTTTTTGGTATAGACAATTTGGACATTGGGATGCATTTGCTGATAGGCGGTTATCAACGGCTGGAAATTTTGGCTGGTTTCAAACGGATCCCAAAACTGCAAGACCACCGGCTTATTGGAAACCGATGAACCGCTTCCCCCGCCGCAACCGGCAGATAAAAATACAACGGCCAACAAAATTGTCAAAATCTTTTTGTGTTTCATATTGTTTTGGGTTTCATTGGCTGCAAATTAATCTAATTATTCTAATTGTTTTAATTATTCTAAATAAATTCCAATGAATAAATATCTAAAACTCTGAAGTGCCGGTAATTAGACATTCTGGTTTGATCATTTTTTAGGGCACTTAGAATAATTAGGTCAATTAGAATAATTGACAACCTCGAAAAAATATTAAACTTTTAAACTCTTTAAGTATTCTCCAAACTCCTTTTTTAAATCCTCATGCTTAAGGCCAAACTCAACCACGGTCTTTAAATATTCCAGCTTGTTGCCGCAGTCGTAATACTTGCCGTTTTTAATTTCCAAAGCAAAGCACGGATTTTTTTGTTCCAGCAAAATATTAACCGCGTCCAAATAAACCAGCTCGCCCGGAGTATTTTTTTGCGCCTTGCGCCGCATGGCCTCTTCAACGGCGTTAAACATTTCCGGTCCGTAAGCCGCTCCGGATATTACTGCAAAATCGGATTTGATTCTTCCGACTCCGGGTTTTTCCACCACTTGGTCAATTTTTAAAAGCCCCGGGGAAATTTCCGCTCCTTCCGCGTAACCGTAGCGCCTGTAATCTTCCGGGCTCTTCATCCGAATACTGCCCAAAATCGCGCTGGCCTTGTTTTGCCCAAAAGAAGCAACTAACTGCCGACAGCGGCTCGGGCTGGCCTCAATAAAATCATCCCCCCATAAAACCAAAAAAGGTTCGTTGCCGATAAAATCCCTCGCGTTCCAAATTGGCGTGGCGTTGCCCAAGGGGCCTTTTTGCCGGACAAAATAAAAATTGGCCAAATTGGCTATTTTGCGGATTTCTTCCAGCTCCTGATGTTTGCCTGACTCTTCCAAACGCTTTTCCAGTTCAAACGGGTAATCAAAGTGGTCTTCAATACTGCGCTTGGTCCAGCCGGTAACGATGATAATGTCTTCAATTCCCGCCGAGACAGCATCTTCCACCACATACTGAATAATCGGCTTGTCCACAATGGGAAGCATTTCCTTGGGCATTGCCTTGGTAGCCGGCAAAAACCGGGTGCCGAATCCGGCGGCGGGGATGATAGCTTTGCGTATTTTTTGCATGTTTGTATTATAATACTTTTTACCGGAAAAAACTAACTTGGTTGTGAATTAACCTAATTGCCCTAATTATTCTAATTGACCTAAATAATTTCCAATACCGGATTTCTAAATTCTGGCATTCGACATTGTCGCTTGTTTAGAATAATTAGGTTAATTAGAACAATTAGAATAATTTTTATTCTGTTTTCGGCCGGTACATTATGGCTTCGCCGAGATGCTGGCCGGTTATAACGTCGCTTCCCGCCAAATCGGCTATGGTGCGGGAGACTTTTAATATGCGATGAAGCGAACGGCCGGAAAAATTGTACAATTTCATCATTTGCTTCATTAATTGCTGTTGTTCATCGCCGAGGCGGCAATATTCTTTTAATTCAGTCAGCGACATTTCGCTGTTGGTTTTGGACGCGCCAAATCTTTTTTGTTGAACCGCGCGGGCGCCCTGGACCCTTTGCTTGATATTTTCCGAATTTTCCGCAGGCTCCTGGTTGGCCATTTTTTCGTAGGGCAGGCGCGGCACTTCCACGTGAAGGTCTATCCGATCCAATAAAGGGCCGGAGATTTTCTTTTGGTATTTAAAAACCTGACCCGGACTGCAAACGCATTTTTTGCTCATATCGCCCAAATAGCCGCACGGGCAGGGATTTTGCGCCGCGACCAAAGTAAACTTTGCCGGAAAAGTAAAACTGCCGCTGGCTCTTGCCACCGTAACCACGCCGTCTTCCAGCGGCTGGCGCAAAGCTTCCAAAACATTTCGCGGAAATTCCGGAAATTCGTCTAAAAATAAAATTCCGCGGTGGGATAAAGTTATTTCTCCGGGTTTTGGATTCGCGCCGCCGCCCACAAGCGCGACGTTGGAAGTGGTATGGTGCGGACTGCGCACCGGCCGGCTGGTAACCACGGAGCCGGAAAGCTTGCCCGCGATGCTGTAAATTTTTGTCAGCTCCAGCGCTTCTTCCAAACTCAAGTCCGGCAAAATTCCGGCCATGGCGCGCGCCAGCAAAGTTTTTCCGGATCCGGGCGGTCCTGACATCAAGATATTATGTCCGCCGGCCGCGGCGATTTCCAGCGCGCGCTTGGCCAGCTCCTGTCCGGCTACGTCTTTCATATCCAAAGACGGCCGGAAGTTTTTTAAGATTTCTTCCGGTTTAACAGCCCGCTCTTTGCCCAAAAGTTTAATTTTCATCAAATGGCCCAGCAATTGTTTTAAATCGCTGACCGGATAAATTGCCAAACCGGCCACCAACGCCGCTTCGCGCGCGTTTTGTTTGGGCACAAAAATTTCTTTTATGCCCAGGCTTTTTGCTTTTATGGCCGCGGCCAAAACCCCGGGAACCGGCCTAAGCTGTCCGTCCAAAGACAGCTCGCCCAAAAACATTTTTTCGGTCGCGTCCAAATCAACTTCGCCCGAAGCCATAACTATTGCCAGCGCGATGGGCAAATCAAAATGCGTCCCCAGCTTGGGCACGTCCGCCGGCGCCAAATTCACGCTGACTCTGGTTTGCGGATAGCTGCAACCGGAATTTTTGATGGCGGTTTTTACGCGCTCGCGGCTTTCCTGCACCGCGGTATCGGGCAAGCCGACAACAATCGTAGCCGGTAAACCGTTGGTAACATCGGCCTCCACTTCTATCAACTCGGCATCAAGGCCGATTACGGCCGCGGAGAGAACTTTGGAAATCATAAGGATTGGTAAATTATTCTAATTGTTCTAATTAACCTAATTATTCTAAACAATATCCAGTGACCAATTTCTAACCGTAGCACCGTGCTAACCACCAATGATTAGACATTGGGATTTGGTGCTTATTTAGGATAATTAGTACAATTAGATTAATTAAAATAATTCTTTTTAGAGGAAAATAACAAAATCAAAATACCCAAAATAATATATCCATCCGCCGCATTATACACCCCGGTCCATTTGTAAAAGCTGATGTAAATAAAATCCCGAACGTAACCCAAAATTATTCTCTCGCCGATGTTGGATGCCGCGCCGGCAAAAATCAATGTCCAGGCAAATTTTGAAAAAAAAGATAAGCGGCGACGATTTTTTAAAACGTAATAAATCATTCCGGCAATTACTCCGGCATAAATTATGTACATTAAAATGATGGGGACCGGCAGGCTAAAAGCAAAATTATAATTTAAAAACGACCGCTTTATAAAATGTTTGCTCAACTGATCCGCGGCAATCAGCGCAAAAAAACCCAAGCACAAAAAAAAGAATGACCATTTATGATCACTCTCTTTTGGTTGTGGTGATTTAACTTCCATATTTTCCGCGCCTTCAGCCATGTATTTTAAAGTGACTTGTCTGCCCAGGGCAAAACACTCAACCTCTCCTGGGATATTTCTTTGCCATCATCAGCGGTCCCATAAGTTCCGGCTTGAATTTTCCCTAAAGCTTTATTGATTTTATCCAAGTCGGTTTTCATCCGGGCAATCATATCCCGGCTGACTTCATCGTCCTCCACTTCCTGGACATTGGAATCCAAATCACCTCCCAATTCCTCATGGGGAACCAGCCCGGCCAAATCGCTTTCCAACTTTGCTTTCTGAGCCAAAAGCTTCTGCTTCATTTCTTCTATAAAGGATTGGGGTAACATAAAAAGTTTGCTTAATTAATAGTATTATAAACTACTGCCCATCATTTTGCAACGCTAATCTGGTGTTTCCGCTCCGCGTTAGATCCGCGTAATCGATCCGAGGTTATATCCGCGAAATAGAAAATAGCGCCTCAACGGCGCCGATGAATAAGAATTTAAGGGCGGTTAGAGGCGCTATGTAACCCGAATGAATCGGATACGCTTCGAGCAACGAGTTGCGCAAAGAGCATCACTCTGTTCATTCCAGGCCTTCCCGGCGTAACAGCCAGGAGAAGCGTCTGAACTCCAATCTGATTTCAAACTGCACTTCAAACTTCTCTTATGGTGATTTAACACCTAACAATTGACTATATCTTTTTTGGATATAATCTACCGATTGTTCGGGGGAACAGTCGGCCTTCATTTTTTGTTTTTGTTTTGCAAACAGCTTGGATTGGGCAAGCTATGACGAGAAGTTTAAAGGAAATCCGGTTTCAACTGCTTAAAACCAAGTTTCCTTCAGTGAGTTTGAGTTATTAATGTGCTTTTGTTTCAAGTACTTTGTCCACACCTTTACTGTACATTTATCATATCAAGCTTATATGGCTTTGTCAACTCTCGGCCAATTTTGATAAAATTTTTCCCTTACTTATAAAGATATTTTGTTTTTCACTTACGGAAAATACCAAAAAACCGGTTTTTTAATATTTTGATAACTTGTGGATAAGTGGTGTTTAAGCCTCTGATACCGGAGCAATGGAAATCTTTGCTGTCATTATTTAAGCTAAATTTGTTGAAAGCCTCAATGCGAAGATTCCCATTGCTCGCACGCAAATTAATCCTTTGTCTCGGCGCCCGGGATATACTTGTAATAATCCTTAAACACTTTGGCATATCCCTTTGCCAACTTTGGATCAATAATATAGATGTCCTGTAATTTAGAAGTGTAAAAAAACTTAATCAAGGAATGGAGGTTGTATAACGCCCTTGGCAGAGCGTAATCCTCAAAAGCGTTGGGCAGGGCAGCGGAAACTGCCTCCTGATACGGGTGCGTGAACTGCTCAAAAGGAAGACGGCATATAACCAATGTCTTTACACTGAGCTGTTTTACGGGTTCCACGGCCGACTGTCCGGTTAAATGCCTTAAAATAAACTTGTCCGTAACCAACAACAAAGATTTTTGGTTAATGCCAAAATTCCTAAAAATTTTATTGCTCCCGCCGGAATTGCTTTGAGCCAGCAAAGAGGCCCGCTTTTTTAGCTCTTGATAATTTTGGTCGTAAAACTGTTTTACACCAGCTCCGCTGCCAAACAGTACGGCCGCCGGCAGGGACGAGCTGGATTCAATTATTTTTAAAAGCTCCGCCGGATCCGCCGCTTTTGGCAAACAATGGTAAATTACTTTATTTGTTTTGCCTGCAAAAGTCTTCAGCAGTGAAAACAAGTCGCCCTGTTCTGATTTTTTGCCCGCCTTAGCGGCAAGTTTTTCCAACTCGAAGTTTTCCAAACCCAGCCGCTTTAGAAAAAACCGCGGTAAAATTTCCGGGCCCAAAGCGTCTGCCAAACTTACGCCGGAAAAATTTTTAAAAATGCCCCGTACCAGTAAAGTTATATCCAAAGGCATGCTGATAAACGCGCAACGGTTTTCCGAAAGCTCAACCCATTTTACGCGGTTGCCCTGAACCTGAAAAAAGTTTTGCAAACTTTGGGCAAACTTCTCAACCTCTTTGGAATTTAAATTTTTATTTAAATCCGTCAATTTTTGGACATAACTTTCGGCCGCGGCTTTTATCTTTTGATACTTTTCGTCATATTCGGTCTGCGCCGAAATTTTAAAATAAACAAATCCCGGCGGATCTGTTTGTAGCAGGGCGTTTACCAGGCCAAAAAATAAATCACCGACTAACAAGCCATTCTCAACCGCCTGCTTCAACATTTGATCTCCGATATTAAATTCCGGATTATAAAAAGATTTCAAAAGATAATTAATGTAGCCCCAACTGGTTTTTGTGCCGATGTTGGCGGTAATCCCGGCTTCCAGCTCATTTAGGCCGCAGATTACGGCGCGGCTTGATGAATATAAATTGTTTTCCGACAAATAAAAAAATGTTTCCAAGTCGCATACGGCTGTTTTTGCCGTCTGGGTTTTTTGAATACTGCCGCCGTTTATTAAATTTTTAAACTGGCCGCCGAAAAACGAAAGGTTTAAATCCAAAAACGTTTCCGTCTGCCAGTTGGTTTGGCTCCAGACCAGTACTTTTAAAGCAAATTTAAGTTCATCAACCGACAAAGTTTTTTTCTTTAAAAATTCGGTAAACTTTTTTTTGTCAAACATTTGCTCGGGCAAAAATATCAAGCTTTTTACCAAACCCTGCCTGTATAAATCCAGCGCCTGACGGGCTTTTGGCACAACCAATAAAGTCTTGGCCGATGACGGAGCTTGCGCCAAAACCGGCAGATAATTTTCGCCTAAGAAAAAATTGTAAAATGTGTCAGGCTGTAACTTAGAAAGCGCCGATGATGTTTGCCGCTGTTTTTGTAATTTATCTTCCTGAATCTCTTTAAAAACCAAGGGTGGCAACTTTAGCCGTAAAAACTCCTGCCATGGAAAATTACGCTGCTTTAACAACTTTTGGATGTCTTCCTTTAATTTTTCCGGAAAACCGGAATATACCTGCAAAAGCTTTTCTAAAAGCTTTAAGGCAGCTTTGCTGTCAGCCAAAGCGCGGTGCGCTTCTTTATGGCTGATGCCAAAAGTATGCATTAAATTTTCCAAATTGTAACTGTGATGCGTAGGCAAGATCCACTGAACAAGATCCAAAGTGTCAATTACCTCGCCGGAAAACTTCAGCCCGCAACTTTCTAAAAATTTAATGTCAAAAGCTACATTATGTCCGACAATTACCGCATCCTTTAATTTTTTCTGTAAATCAACTTTGTGTTCAGAAAACGGCTCAGCCTCATCAAGCTCCTCCTGGCTAATCCCCGTCAACCCCAAAATATTCGGTGCAACTTCCCCATTCGGCTTAAACACCCGTGTATATTCTTCGACGATCCTGATTTGCTCCGCCTTCGCGTCTGTGTTCCCTTTCGCGTCCTTCTTCGCTTCTACCAACTCAAAAAAGACAAAGCCAATCTCCAAAACTTCATTCTTCAAAGGATCAAACCCGCTGGTCTCAATATCCAGACTGCAATAAATTTTTTCCGATTTCTTCATAACCTACTAATTCTACCACAAGCCAAAGCAACTGGAAACCAATCCAATTCCGTTTCCCATTGCCCTAACAGCTATAATAAACCAAAACCATCCCGAGCTTATGCTAAGGACGGTTGATTTTTATCTTAAGACTTTACGACAGCAAAACTATCAGCCGAAGTCTGCAATATACTCTAATCGGTTTGCAAATTAAATGCCAAGGGTAACCCTCGGCTGAAGAATCATTTATGCCCGAGGGTTACCCTTGGACTTATACAAAACCGCCCCAAGCTTATGCTAAGGGCGGTTGATTTTTGTGTTAAGCCGATTTTATGGTTTAAACTCGAGCCCAATTTTGGGAACGGCGCGCTCAATCAAGTTTTCCTGCTTGCCGACGCTGTAGCTAATTACTTTTATTTCTGTATCAATGCTTTTTGGCAAAACTATCAACTGGAGTCTGCAAAATCACCTAACCGCTTTGCAAATTAAATACCAAGGGTAACCCTCGGCTGAAGAATGCTCAAGTCCGAGGGTTACCCTTGGGCAGCCCAAACTTTTATTTTCTAGTCGCTTTCTTTTCGATAAGGTTATTCTTTCGCAAAAATTTTATTACCGGCTTGCCGCAATTAGAGCAAAAAACAAAACCCAATATTCTTCCTAAAGGAGAAACATTAATTTCCTCAGAATAATCTTTTATTTCTTTCTTACAAATATCGCATTTAGTTATTTGCATATGATTTTATTTTAATGTTCGGGTTAAAATCATAAACCCAAAATAATTTTGCGTCAATGTGGAAAACTAACAATCTTTTGTTTGACAAATCATACAAAACTGCTACAATTAATGTATTATGGCTTCGGCCTCCGAGGACTCCGCAGAAATGCGGAGTCCGATTTGTTTTATAGTGAATCTTTCCAGGCTTTTTCCAATATGCCAAATTCATTTTCTCCCAACAAATCCAATTTTCTAAGCAATCTTTTTACGCTTATAACCCTTGCTTGGGTTAACTTTGCCCACGCAACCTTTTCGCCAGTTCCAATTTTACAATGGAATCCGTCATTTTTTTCTTTTGTCGTTAGCGGCAATACAATTAAAGTTTCTTTGTTATATACCTTCACAACAATTACCGGCCTTTCAAAATTGTCATTTTTGCCGTCGGTTTCCGCTCCAATATTTAAGCCAAGAGAACACCACCAAATTTCCCGAGGATGAGCAAAAACTTCCGAGTTTTTCTCGTTTAAAAGTTTTTTTAAATTATTCCACTTGTCAAAATCTTTTTGCATTGTTGTCACAAACAGAGGCCACAATTGTGGCCTCTTGGGTCTATGAATTAAAGCTGAAACGCCGGCTTATTTTTCTTCCTGTTCTTCCCCTTCATCTTCAACGGGCTTTTGCGCTACCGGCAATTCTCCGGCTTTGACTTTATCGCGGACGGCTTTGTCCACGTCTTTAAAGACTTTGGCGTTTTCTTTTAGGAAGTTTTTGGCTGTTTCTTTTCCTACGCCGAATTTTACTTCGCCAAAGCTGTAGGTGTTGCCGCTCTTTTCTATGACGCCCATAAGCACGCCGGTATCCAGCAAATCTCCGGAAGCCGATATCCCCTCGTTATACATAATATCAAACTCCGCCACTTTAAACGGGGCCGCGACTTTGTTTTTTACGATTTTTGCCTTGACGCGGTTGCCGATAATTTTATCGCCATTTTTTATTTGCGCGTTGCGGCGAACCTCAATGCGCACCGAAGCGTAAAACTTTAGCGCGTTGCCGCCGGTAGTGGTTTCCGGGTTGCCGAACATCACGCCGATTTTCATCCTAATTTGGTTTATAAATATAACCGTGGTTTGGGTTTTGCTGATAATTGCCGTCAGCTTCCGCAGAGCCTGCGACATAAGCCGCGCGTGAAGCCCCATATGGCTGTCGCCCATTTCACCTTCTATCTCATTGCGCGGAGTTAGCGCGGCCACGGAATCTATAACTATTAAGTCCAGCCCGTTGGACCGGACTAACGTTTCGCAAATATCCAAAGCCTGCTCGCCGTTATCCGGCTGGCTGATTAGCAAATCTTCCAGCTTCACGCCAATGCGCTTGGCGTATTCCGGATCCAGCGCGTGCTCGGCATCTATAAAAGCCGCGAGTCCCCCGCGTTTTTGCACCTCGGCTATCATATGCAAAGTAAGCGTAGTTTTGCCCGATGACTCGGGTCCGTAAATTTCAATCACGCGGCCTTTTGGTATGCCCCCCACTCCCAAAGCCAAATCCAAACTTATGCTTCCTGTTGGGATGGATTCCACATCCATAGTTTTGGAATCTGATAATTTCATAATGCTTCCCGCGCCGAATTTTTCCTGGATTTGGTCCATAGCGCTGGTTACCGCTTTCCACTTACCCGCATCCGCGGTCGTGGTTTTTGATGTTTGTTTCGTCATTTTAATTCACGTCTCATATAAGCATATAGACATTTAAGCATAGCGTGATATGCCAAATGTTTTAATGTTTAGATGATTTAATGCTTAATTAATACCATTATAAACGAACGTTCACCTATTGTCAACCCCGTGAGAAAGGCTATTAAACAGAGGGTTGGCAATAGATATCCACATCGACCAAAATTCAAAACCCTTTCTAAAGGGGTCAGTCCCCCTTATATGTGGATAACTTTTTAACCTTATTTATCAGGACTTGTGCTGGTCGCCTGGGCAAAAAACGGGACATTATTTAACTGCTCCTTTGGCCGGCCCATAACGCCCAGATTTTGCCCGTTTATGGCAACTTTGGTGGCTCCGGCATCGGAAGTTGATATTAAAATTTTTTGATTCGCGGAAAATGTTTTATTATCGCCCGCGCTAAAAGTTACGGTTTGGGAAGGCTGGTCGTCAATGCTAAAACTTTCGGTCGCGGCGCCGATAAAACTTAAAGTTAATTGCAGGGGCCCCGCGGTGGAAGCCACACTGCCCGCTCCCGTTATATTTAAAACCTGGGTCGCGGATTTGCCAAAACGATTGGCGGCCGTAACGGTTATTTCTTCCGGTCCCGGGCTTAACGCCGCCTGCGTCTGAAAACCGCCTTTGTCGTCCACAAAAATACTCTGTCCGTTCACGCTCACATCCGCCTCCGGGTCGGTATGTCCCAAGACACTAACCGCGCTTCCGGCAATTACGGAATTATTTTGCGGCTGGGTAACCGTTAAAACCGGAATTCTGTTAATTGACCACAACTGCCAAATAATATATCCCAAAGTGAGGACTACAAATGCTAAGCCCAAAACCACGCTTAACAGCCCGGGGGTAATAACCAGTTTCCCAAAATATTTTTTATACCAAGCCGAAGCAAAAGCCTGCCGCTGTATTAACACCTGTTTTTGAATATTTTTTTCTTTTTTATATTGCAAAATCAGCTCAAAGGCATCTACCGCGTAAAGCTCGGCCAACTGCCGCAAAAACCCGATAACATAAACTTCCGCCGGCAAAGAACCAAAATCCCCGCTTTCCAAACTTTGCAAAAATTTTAATTTGATGCCGGTTTTTTTGCCGACTTCCTCCAAAGAAAAAACTAAATTAGCCCGGACCGAGGCCAAGTATTCGCTTAAAGTTTCCGTGCTGATTTTTTTCTGTTCAAAAAGCATAATAAGTATTGAGCAAAAATGACAAAATTGACAAAATTGACAAAATTGTCGGCTCAACAAATTATGTCAATTATGTCAATTTTATTTAATTTTGGTCAATATCCTCAATCCCATACTCCGCCTTCTCATCCGGGGGGATCACGCCATAAACCTCCCTGGGCTTGGCGCCGTCGCCCGGCCCGATTATTCCCTGCGCTTCCAAAATATCCAAAAGCCTGGCCGCGCGCGCGTAGCCCACGCGGAGCCGGCGCTGAAGTAAAGACGCCGAAGCCTTGCCCGCGCGCTTTACCTCGTCGGCCGCCTCTTGCAACAACGGATCATCATCGCCGCCTTCGCCCTCAATTCCGGAAATTCCCAATGCCCTTTTCGGCTTTTCCAAAATTTCCTCGTTATAAATAACCGCGCCGGTCTGAACCTTAAAAAAATCCACAACCCGCTTGACTTCTTTTTCGCCAATAAACGCGCCCTGGATTCTTTTCGGCTTGTTAAACTCCGCCGAAGTGTAAAGCATATCTCCGTTGCCCAAAAGTTTTTCCGCGCCGCTACTATCCAAAATCGTCCGGCTGTCAATTTGCGATGCCACCGCAAACGCAACGCGCGAAGTAATGTTGGCTTTAATCAGCCCGGTGATAATATCCACGCTCGGGCGCTGAGTAGCCAAAACCAAGTGGATGCCCACGGCGCGCGCCATTTGCGCCAATCTCACAATCGCCGCTTCCACATCGGCTTGGGCCACGGCCATAAGGTCCGCCAGCTCATCCACCAAAATTACAATATAGGGCATGGCCAAACCGCTGGCCTCGTTGTATTCAATAATGTTGCGCTTGCCGGCCTCGGACAAAAGTTTATAGCGGCGATCCATTTCGGCCACGGCCCACTTCAAAGAGTTGACGGCTTTTTCGGTTTCAATAACCACCGGCGTCAGCAAATGCGGAATGCCATTGTACAGGTTCAGTTCCACGCGCTTGGGGTCAATGACAATAAATTTTACGTCCTGCGGCGTGTTGCGGTACAAAAGGGAAATAAATAACGCGTTGATGGATACGCTCTTGCCCGTGCCCGTGGCGCCGGCGATAAGCAGGTGCGGCATTTTGGCCAGGTCGGCCACCATGGGATGTCCGGCCACGTCCCTGCCCAAAGCAATGGCCAGCTTGCTTTTGTGATTGACAAAATCATTGGTCTGCATCACTTCTCGCAAACGCACAATGGCCGTGGACTTGTTCGGCACTTCAATTCCCACCAAAGCTTTGCCGGGAATGGGCAGTTCCATTCTTATGGAATGGGCGGCCAAAGCCAGCGCCAAATCATTTTGCAGGGCAGCGATTTGGGAAAGTTTTACCCCCACGGCCGGACGCAAAGTATACTGCGTTACCGTCGGCCCCACGTTGACCTCGCCCATTTCCACGTCTATGCCAAAATCCATCAAAGTTTTTTTGATGATAGAAACATTAATTTCTATGTTTCCGCTGTCCACGGTCGTCTGGCTGTCATCCAATAAATCAAAATTCGGCAGTTTCCAATCTTTTCGGTCTTCCAAGACTATGGCATCAAGTTTCAAGCCGTCGTTTTTCCCCGCGTTAATCACTTTTGCTGGCAAAGCAGCCTGCGGTTTGATTTTGATGTTATCGTTATCGTTATTGTCATCGTTTATCCTGGGATTTTTCCCCATCACCTGCTCTTTAACAAATCCCTCTTTGCCCATGGAATTGATTTTCAGCACCGGCGGGGTCGGGACTTTGGGCAGAGCCTCCTCTTGATTTCCGTCCGTTGGTTTTGACGACCAAAATGCTTTTAACGAAACATCAAATGTTATTAAAATGCTGATGATAATTAAAGCGCACAGCAAAAGGCTGCCGGCCCAAAAACCCAAATAAGTAAAGCTCGGCTGGGCAAACAGCGCGCCAAAATATCCCCCGCCGCTGCCGCCGGCGGCCACGGAAAAAGCGCTGACAGTTGGGCTGATAAAAAACATATGTATCAATCCGCCGACGCTTCCGGTTAAAAGCAGGGCGCCCAAATAAGTGCGCCAGTAAAAACTGCTGTGGCGGCCGGATTTTTCCAAATCCTGATTATATAGAGAAATAGCCACGACTAATAAAATCACCGGCACCGCGTAACTTAACACGCCAAAAGCCAAGGTCAAAAATTTAAACAACTGCTCTCCCAAAGAGCCGGCCAATCCGCCCAAACTTAAAACCACAATCAAAGCCACAGCCACAAAAACCACCACTACAATTCCGCGCGTAGTCTCCGGCGCCAAATTTAATTTTGGCTTGCTAAACTTCCTGTCTTCTTCGTCTTTATATTCTTTCTGTTTTTTTCTTTTCGCCATAAATTTTAATGAAAATTTACCCTGAGCCTGTCGAAAGGTGTTTTTTGTTTTATTCCCCTCCTTTTCAAAGGAGGGGTTAGGCCTGCCCTGCACCAGAATTAGATGACTGGTGCAGGCGGAGGTTATTTATTTTAGGATGATATATTTCTCTCCTCTATTCTACCATTTTTTACGCCAATTTAAAACCCTGTTTTTTGGCTTTCTTTCATTAAGCTGCATGGCTAATCTGCCAAAGGGCTTCAAACAGGTGTCCCATATTTTGGCTATATTCCCGGCTTTCAATAATCATGCCAAAATTTTCTTTTACCGAAGAAATTAGCCCAACTTTGTTATCGTAAATATAAGTGGTCATATCAAATACCATACTAGCCGGCGGGTAACGTAAATCTCGCCGTTCAGCCGGGCTTCCCGGCCAATCCGGGGCAATCTCTTTAGGCTTACTGCGAATTACCCGCAGCTGATAGCCGGCCGCTACCCGCCTGGCCACATAATCATCCATATAATTTTTGCCCGGAACTTTGTACAAATCTTCCATGGACAAAATCCCGCGCAAATTTTTATTTTGCGCCGTGAGCGTGTCTTCAAATACGGTTTTTAGTCCTTCCACGCCTTCGTAAAAAGATATTTTTGGTTTTGCTTTGAGGGAATTGTAAACGGATTTAAGCTCCGGCAAGAGATGCTCCAACGAACGCTGTTTTTCCTGCAAATTTCGCTTGATTTTTTCCGGATCGCTGGCAATGTAGTAACGGATTTTGTGTTTATCGTAAGCTCCCACAAGCCCATCCTGCGCCAGTTTTTCGAGCAAATCATACGCCGTAGCCCTGGCAACCCCGGCCTTGTGAGCTATTTCGTGGGCTTTGGCCTGCCCTAACTCCAAAACCGCCAAGTAAACCTTGGCTTTTTTATCGTCCAATCCAAATTCCTTTAACTCATCCCTTAATTCCATAGAGACTAATTAAATTCATGTCGGTATGTTCCGACAACAATTTTATTATATACTATCCGCTTAAATATGTCAACATTAGACGTCTTCAAAGTTATTTAGTCGGATAATATTAACATTTTTTATAACATACTGTATACTGTTTAGTCAACCTTAAGGAGGACGACATGAAGATTTTGAAAGGTAGTCCGGCGTATTTCAAACTCATCGGCCAGTGGGCGGAAAAAACTCCGACCTACTGCATGATGAATTTGCAAACGCAGTGCCGCTACAGCTGTCCCAAATGCGCCCTTGATGAAGGATGCAAACGTGTAATTGGAACGACGCTCTCTCTTAGTGAGAGCAAACGGATAATCACCCTGGCTCACCAAGCCGGAGCCAAATGCCTGGTTGTCATAGGCATGGGCGAGCCGACGGACGTGCGAAGCTTCCCGATAGTCCGTCCGGTAATAGAGCACGCCTTTGGCCTGGGTATGGTAACGATCTTATTTACCACGTTGTACGGCCTAAACAAAGAGCAGGCTGAATTTTACGAAGGACACAGTGCGTCCTTGTACATCAGCCTCGATTCGATCAACCACGATGCCTACCGGTTTTTAACCGGCAACGGCAAACTGGATCAAATACTGCAAAACATTAACGTGCTACGTTCGCTCTTCCGACCTGTAGTAATTGACGGGCAAACGGTCGTGCGACTTGGTATTAACACTACAGTCGTGCGGCAAAATGTCGGTGAGTTGGAACAAATCCGGCAGTTCGCCGGAGACGACGTCCACTACGTCGCCAACGTTCCCATGCATCGCGGACGCCTTGACCAAAACGGTAATTGGGACAGTTTGGTCGGCAATGATTACGACTTGCTCGCCACCGCCGCACAAGTGGCATCCGAAACCGGAAGCCACAGCTCGGCCGAAGGCGGAATTTGCTCATACTTTTTCCGCGGCATAGCAGTGGACGTAGACGGGCAGATGCTGACCTGCGGTTATGCCGCGGAAACCGCGGCATATTTGCCGCACTGCTCGGAACTCCATTCAACGGACGATGTGCTAGCTTACTACCGCCGCATCCAATCGACCTACCGGCAATTTGCGGAGTCGGTCGGCCGAGTACCGTCCTGCCCGTTACGAGATGAGAAGTATCCTCAGTTTGCCGCCTCGTTTGATTCCTCGCCTTTCAAAATCCTGCACAATGGGAACAGTTGATTGCACCGCCAACTGTTCCCTCCCACCTTTTAATTGAAAAGTTTGACGCAAATTATTGTTTTGAACTTTTTGTTTACAAGGAGGACCGTATGTTTGTTTCAAATCTGCAAACCCTGGGTATGCCAGTGGTGATAATCAAGGACGATGAAAACCTTCAAGAGTATGGCATTTTGCCTTATGCAATATGTCGGGTTCGGAAACGGGTTAAATGGTGGCAACGATCAAAACCGGCGTGGTTTTTACGAGCCGGGGATGTCAAAGACTTGCCACAACCGGCGGCAAGTTCGGCAATCGAATGGTGGCCGGACATATCTTGCCACTGGTGCGGCAAGTGCCTAATAGCCTTAAAGTTCATCAGCGGGTTGCCTCCAGAATTGGAGGGGGGATCCGTCCACCACGGCGGCATTCTGATTAAAAAGGGAAACGGGTATTTGGTATACAGCGGAGGCAACGGTGAAAGCCCTGATAAGGTTACCATAAACTTGTTACGGTCAGTTGGGTTACCCGCAGGAGCTTTTGGAACACCAGATGAACCCATGTCCGCCTGACCCAGCAAGTTTCCGTGTTTTCTTTCCAAAAACCCGAGACGCCAAAGCGACGTACTTCGCCCGCCACGCCGCTCGCGAGCGGCGTGGCCTCTGCCCCGAACCCAAATCCGCTTCTTGCGGATGAGTGGTTCGGGGTTTTTTTTTATATTTCTTTCCCCATTTTCCACCTCTGCTCAAACATTTCATCCATTAAGTTTGCATACGGCACATAATCAAACCTTACTCCGACAGCTTCGGGTTGTTTGGCAATGTCATAAGACCCAAAATATGTAACTCTACCATCGTAGGTCAAAATTCTAGCATGGACTATAGAGATAAATTTGACTTGTGACCCAATCTTTTTCCAAGCTCTTGCCACTCGCAACATTTCTTCGTCCTGGCCTTGAATCAATACTCGCACTTTGACGCCACGATCAACGGCCTTTTTGAATGCTAAGAAAGTTTCGGCCGGAATTTCGTGTCCGGAGATAATAACGTTTATCCGGCTTTTTGTTTTTTGCGCTTCGTCCTGCGTCTGCTTTAACATATCTTTTCTGGTATTGAAAAAAGATATTTTTAAAGTTCCCTTATCACCTTCGCTCAAACCAAACGCATCGTGTAAATTTTGTTTAATAACAGCGGCACATAATTCCATTGCTGCGGATTTATCTTTGGCTTTGTACCTTATTGGCCGCTCTTTTATTAGTTCAACCAAGCCGATATCTAACAAATCTTTGATATCCCGATAAACGGCATTGGGAAAAATGCCCAGGCGCCCGCCAATTTCCCTGGCTGTAAAAGCCTTATGATTCTCCAATAGCCCGTAAATTTTAGCGGCTTTGGGCGAGATGGATTTTAAAACAAAATTGGTCATAACCGCCTATCTTAACAGATTTTTGTTAAATTGACAAGGGTGCTATGTTCTATGTCATTTAAAATTGAAAACCGGACTCCGTAAAGTTAAAAACCGGACTTTGGTGGAAAAAACCGCCTTTTGCTGGCATAGTTAGGGGTTAACAATTAAACCCTAACAACATGCGAAAACAAC